>JAABUM010000788.1_pt1 | contig 51817 bp, 48 predicted proteins | sample 5559161 | NCBI WGS metagenome assembly JAABUM01 (sample SAMN10711868, study PRJNA513369) | rock metagenome | isolation source: Antarctica rocks | place: Antarctica: Victoria Land, Siegfried Peak nord
ACTTCGGCGTGACCGAGGCGGAGGCGGAGCGGATCCTCGCCTCGCACGTCGGTGCACGGTCAATTTCGAACGTGGTCACATTCTCAAGCTGCTTGCTCGCGGCCTGTGGCGTTGCGCTGGCGGTTCCGGCGTCGCCACCGATTGGTGACGGCGTTCACGGCCCGTTTGCGGGTGTCGGTGGCGCGTAGGTGCCGGGAGTTGTCAGCTGGCACGCGCTGCGCCGCCCTGTTCGTCGACTCCGGTGATCATGCGGTCGAGGTTGGTGAGGACCTGCTAGTTCATCTCAACGACGCGGGTACGTCCGGCGGTCTTGGCGGTGTCGATGAGAGTCAGCGTCCGGCCGCGGTGTTCGCGCAGTTCGGGCAGAAACTCGGGGCCGGTCAGGAACACCGGGCAGGTCAACGGGGCATCCGCTGCCCGATGCTGCGGGCCGACCCGAAATGCTCAATCGCCTCGCGAACTCGAATCCGGCCTCGTCGTGCGAAGGGCGCGCGCCGGGGATACCAGCAGAGAGCCACCAGCCCAGCAGGCACTGCCTGCGGCGGTGAGCAGAGCTCCAGTCAGCTGCTCGGCAGTGCAGGTGACAGTGTCCGCGAGCTGGCTGGCGCTCATGCCGCCGAGAGGATCCGATTGAGCGGTTAGTGAAACTCATTCATGCGTGCACAAGATGCAGTCAGACCCCTACATGCGCATGGGGGGGACGAGCAGGCACCGCGGGTGACCGGCGCGGCGATGTCTACGGCCGCGGGCGGAGGGACAATCCCGTGCCGATGGTCCCAGACCGCCCGCGGGGACGAGGAGCTCATCCACACACGTCACGAAAGCCGCAACTTCGGGCTAGCGGAATCAGCGCGCATCGATACAGGGCGGCCAAGCTACTCACACCTCGCTCAGAGGTCTTCCTCAAGTCACGACGCCGTGCCGACCGGCGTCACCAACGTCTGTGGGCAATACATCTAGCGGTGCTGGCCTCCCCGGCCGCGGTCGGGTTTCTTCGCGCCCTGCCCTCGATCCGTCCGGGTGGGGCTGGTGGCGGCGGTGTCCACGATTTGGCGGATTGTTTTGGTGCGTCGCCCGGCCATTACGTCGCGGACGTTACGTTCCGCGTCGGTCAGCCCGTCATCGGGTGCCGGTGGGGCGGGCGGTGGTGTCGCAGCCGCGGACACGGCCGCGTCCATTCGCCCGGCGTAGGCCAGGACCTTCTCCGCGGCCTGGGTGGCTGCTTGGGTTTCCCACGCCGCGGCGTGCTGGCTGCGTTGCGCGGCGGCGACCGCTTGGGCGGTGCGGGCCAGGGCGTGGAACACCGCGACCCACCCGGCGTGCTGCGCTTTGCCGGTGGCGGCGTTGAGCAGTGCCGCGCTGGTCAGGCTCATCTTCGGGGCCGCGCGGGCGGGGATCACCTCCCGTAGCGCCGAGCCGATGCGCGGGTCTTGGGCGCAGCGGGCCATCCGCCGCGCCGCCGACCCGATCGCGCCACCGGAGGGGCCGTGGGCCCGCAACGCCGCCGCCGCGAGAAACCCGGCTGCTTGCCGGGCGGCTTCCCGCGCCGCCTCCGGATCGTCGCCGCCCAGTCCGGCGGCGTACGCGCCGAGACTGTTGATGTCCGCGACAGCGGCCGCGAAATCAGGCTCGGGGTTCTCGGGGCGCTTGCTCACTCCGTCAGCGGCGCCGTGGTCGGTGGGACGTTTCCCGACGGCGCCGAGCCGCCGCCAGGCGTCAACGGCGGCGCCCTGCTGCTCCGGGCTCTGCCCCCACCGCTCACGAAGCGCGGGCAGGCTCAGGTCCTTGCCCAGCTTGCCCGCGCCGTGCCAGTCGAGGGTGTTCCCAGTGTCGCCGGTGGGCAGGGCGACGCTCATCCCCACCACGGTGGTGGAGTCACCGGTGGCGAAGCGGGGGCGCACCACCACGCCCTGGGAGTGGAGCTGCTCCAGGAACTGTTCCTCGCCGGTGGCGGCGTGCGCCGCGGTGCGTACCCGGTTCTGCAGGCACGCCGCTACCGGTGCAGCGTCCGGTGTCTGGGCCCGGTTAGCCGTGACGGGCTGCGCCCGATCGGCCGTGTCAGCCTTCGTCGTGCCACCGACTCCGAGCTGGTGCCACAGCTCGACCGTCGCGCTCTGTTGTTCGGTGGTCTGGTCCCATTGTTTGCGGATGGCGGGCAGGGTGAGGTCCTTCGCGAGGCGCCCGCCGCCGTGCCAGATCAGGGTCTGCCCGGCGCCGGTGGGCAGGGCCACACTCATCCCCACCACCCTGCTGCGGTCGCCGGTGGCGAAGCGGGGCCGCACCGCCACCTCCTGTTCCTGGAGGTGCTGGAGGAAGTCCGACTCGTCGACGGCGGCGCTGGCCGCGGCCCGCACCCGCCGTTCCAACCGCACCGTCTCCGGTTCCACGGCCGTCACGGACTGGACCGGCACGTCCTTCGCGGCGGCAGTGCCTGGCGCTGCTCCGCGGCCCGTCGGGTCTCCGCTTGGCTGTACGGTCCGAGCCCGCTGCCCTGGTCGTGCCCGACAAGCTTCAGGCCGTGTTTGAGTTCGAGGTCCTTGCGGACCTCGCCCATCATCACCCCGGGTGGGCGGATGAACTTGTGCTTGCGGCCGTCGTCGTTGATGAGGTTCGCAACGAGGTGGACGTGGTCGTTGCCGCCGGCGCTGTCGCCGTGGTGCACGGCGATCCACCGCACGCTGGTCTCGCTGTCGGTGTTGAACCCAAGGTGGTCGGTGACCGTGGTGGCGATGTCGGACCATTGCTCGGCGGAGAGGTGTCCGTCGTCGGTGTCCACACTGATCACGCCGTGCCAGACGAACTTCTCCTTCACCTCCGGGCGCAGCTGCGCCCGGGTGAAGTCCAGTTCCGCGGCCAGCATCTTGCGGCCGAATGGAGTGTCGCCGCGGTCGCCGACCAAGATCGGGTCATACGCCGCGATCACGTGCGGGTCGGTGTGCTCGTCGCTGCGGCCAGGCCCGAACAGGTACTCCACCAGGCCGCGGACCCGGCCCCCGCTCTGGGGGACGGCCTTGGTGATCACGCCTGCCCCATCCCGGACGTGTGCGTCATCCACTCCACCAACGGGTCCAGCTTGCGCAGCCGCGGCACTCGTCTCGGCCAGGGTTTCCTCCGCCCCCGTCCCACACCACCACAACCACCACCGTTGAGCAGCCTCGCGATCTGGTTCACGTTCTGCCCCGTGCGCCGCACCCCGCGCCGCAGCATGTTCATCTGCACGGTCCATTCCTGCAACACCCGCAACCGGCCGTCACCCGCCGCGCCCTCGGGGGCGGCGAGCACCGACGTTTCCAGGTCGGCGGCGCTCTTGATCCGGATCAAGGAACCGATCATCGCGTGGGGTGCCCGGATCCAGCCGACTCTCAGGCCGTCCCGCATCGCGGGGCTCGGTGATCTCGATCGGTCGGGTCGTCCGCCGGTGATCGATGACCTGCAGGTCGTGGTGGCCACTCTGGAGGCGCCGCCGGAGTCTTTGGGGGTGACGCACTGGTCGGCTCGGTTGCTGGGCAAACACCTGGGGATTTCCTTCGCCTCGGTCGCCCGGATCTGGCGGGAACATGATCTGAAGCCGTGGAAGCGGGAGATGTTCAAGTTCTCCACCGACCCCGAGTTGGACGCCAAGGTCCGCGACGTCGTCGGCTTGTATCTGAACCCGCCGGAAAAGGCGGTCGTGGTCTGCATTGACGAGAAAACCCAGATCCAGGCGCTCGACCGCACCGCTCCGATCCTGCCGATGCGCCCCGGCCTGCCCGAGAAGGCCACTCACGACTACCTCCGCCACGGCACCACGAGCCTGTTCGCGGCACTGGAGGTCGCCACCGGCACAGTGACCGACGCCTGCTACCAACGGCACACCCACGCCGAGTTCCTGGACTTCCTCAAGCTGGTAGCCAAGGCCTACCCCCGGGTGCGCCTGCACGTCGTCGCCGACAACTACGCCACCCACGTGTGTCCTGAAAGCGAAGTGATGGAGATGTAGAAGATCCCCAGCACGAGGCGTGCTGTGCCGGTGATGGAGGTAGGTCCTCCGGGTTCGCCGAACAGGCGGAGAACTCAAACCACCGCAGTGTCATGCCGGTCAAGAGCCGGGGTGGGAAGCGACTGCGGAGAAGGCTCGCTATCAGCGGGTCAGGTGAGCAACGAGAAGACGAACAGGGTTGAACCACTGCTGACGCATCGAAACGTAGAACGATGGCACCGAAACCGGGGGTTGTGGGTATTCCCGGGACAACGGCGCGCTGCATGGCGTGCCCTGAGTCAGGGGGCTGCCTGTGTGTTGCCCTGGCGGTGTCCGGTGTATAGGTGGCGTGAGCTCGTTGCAGGCGCTGACATGGAACAGGAGAACCTGTCGTCTCGATACCGACGACCAGTGGACGGGGCGAGGTTGGTCCCGTGGGTCGCGAGAGGGAGGACCCCAAGTGGCCGAAACCGCAAGGGGCAGAGTACCGATGCGAGACACAGGGGCGGACCGGCTCGTAGTAGCGATGAAGGCCCTGTAATGGGGCTGGAGCCAAGGGGCCGGGCAGGCCAGGTCACCCAGACGCCAACCCGAAAGGGGAGGAGCCGATGGGCCGATCGAAGCCAACGGTGAAGTCGTTTGATATTCCTAAGCGCCTCATAGTCGAGGCGTGGGAGAAGGTCCAGGCCAATGGCGGGGCGCCAGGCGTGGACGCCGTCAGCATTGCCGAGTTCGGCAGCGAGGAGAGGAACAACCTCTACACGCTGTGGAACCGGATGAGCGCGGGCAGTTACCTGCCTTCGCCGGTGCGGGCGGTGGAGATACCGAAGGATCATGGGGCGGGGGTCAGAACCCTGGGCGTGCCGGTAGTGGCCGACCGAGTGGCTCAGACCGCAGTCGCCAGAGTGCTGGAAGGCAAGCTTGAATCGATCTTCCATCCTGACAGCTACGGCTATCGTCCTGGGCGTTCGGCCCATGACGCCCTGGCCAAGGCTCGCAAGCGGTGTTGGAAGCAGGACTGGGTGTTGGACCTCGACATCCGGGCCTTCTTCGACAGCGTTCCCCATGAGCTCTTGCTCAAAGCGGTAGCTCACCACACCGACGAGCGGTGGATCCTGCTCTACATCCAACGGTGGGTTCAAGCCCCCATGCAGATGCCAGACGGGACCTTGCTCGCCCGGGAGAAGGGAACCCCGCAGGGCTCTCCGATCTCGCCCTTGCTGGCCAACCTGTTCATGCACTACGCGTTCGATACCTGGATGGTTCGGGAGTTCCCGGGCTGTCCATTCGAGCGCTACGCGGATGACGTCGTTGCTCACTGCGACAGCGAGGACCAGGCCCATCACCTTCGGGCAGCCATCGCCACCCGGCTTGGGGCCCTCGGCCTTGAGCTGCACCCCGATAAGACGAAGATCGTGTTCTGCCAGGACGCGAACCGCCCGGGAACATCGGAGCACACCAGCTTCGATTTTTTGGGCTACACCTTCCGGGGGCGCCTGGCCCGTGGCCGACGAGGTTATTTCGTCAGCTTCGCTCCGGCCATCAGTGCCAAGGCGAAGAAGGCGGTCGGTCAGAAGGTCAGGGCGTGGCACCTCAACCGCCGCAGTGGGACGGACCTGTCCAGCCTCGCCGAGGAGATCAACCCTCGGGCACGCGGCTGGATCGGCTACTACGGAGCCTTCTACCGCTCCGAGCTGCACTCCCTCGCCCAGCACATCGATGAGCATCTCCTTCGATGGGCCAGGCAGAAGTTCAAACGACTGCGGGGTAAGGCTGCTAAGGCACGCGCCTGGCTGGACGCTGTTCGTGAGCACCAGCCGGGGCTCTTCGCCCACTGGCACCTTCTCTCCCCGCCCACCCAAGGCCGGCCTGTGGGAGCCGTATGACGGGAGACTGTCACGTACGGTTCTGCGAGAGCCGGAGGGTGAGACCCCCTCCGGCTACTCACCAAACACCCCAAGGTCAAGAACTGGCTCGCCAAGAATCCGCGGGTCACCATGCACTTCACCCCGACCTCGGGATCGTGGATGAACATGGTCGAAATCTTCTTCGGCATCATCACCCGCCAAGCCATCCGACGCGGCACCTTCACCAGCGTCAAAGACCTCATCACCGCCATCGAAAACTTCATCGACGGCTGGAACACCCGCTGCACCCCGTTCATCTGGACCAAAACCGCCGACGACATCCTCACGAAAGCCCACCGTAAAACAACGTCAAACACACGACACTAGGTGTTCAATTGTGTGGCTCCGAGCGGGGAGCCGCCGCCAGCCAGAGCCCAAGAATTACCGCGGACAGTACAAGCAGAGGCCAGGCGTGAACGTCTACCGCAATAACCACGACGAGACCCCCAAGAACCACAGCGATACACATCGCTGTCACACACCAAACGAAGTAATCAAGCGCATCTCTTGGCTCATCGGGTCGATCTGCCCGATCGTTCCTGCGGTACAGCACCGACCACTCCAAACTATCTATGGGCGGAACGCCCGTAGCGTTGCACCGTAGGTATCCGCAATCCCCATGGGTAGATCTTACTCCTAGCCCAGGACACCGCGATCTGTGCGATGCCGATGTGCGACAACGTGTCCATGCGGACTTTCAAGCGACTAAAGCGCAACGACAAACCCCGTTGCCAATTCCACAATACGCACATGTCGAATTCACGCGCCGTAACCGCAAGGCTCGCCAGCCGCATCTATTCGGAGACGCTCGCACTGCTGCAGCCATGTTGATGGGATCAAGCTACGTTCGCCTGAATAGCTGCGCGGCCGGCCGCGACCCTAGACGCGCTCTGCAAACTCCGGTGACTTCAATCCATAGCCGACCTGGTCCGCACCCTTCAGCCCAAGGTGGTCCCGGGCCTCAGCCGGCGTTGCCGGGGTGCGATCGAACAACGCGGCGAGACTGACCGCCTTGTCAACCAGCTCGGCATTGGTCTTGGCCTGCTCCGTTCGGCGAACTCGGAGGTTGTCTTCCAGCCCGACTCGGACGTTGCCACCGAGGGTCAGCGCGAGGGCCGCGGTCTGGAACTGGGCCGGATATCCTACGCCGGCCGCCGACCAGGTGAAGCTACCGGCACCGAACAATCGTTCCGCGGTACGCAAGAGGTGGATGACGTGGTCGGGCTCGAAGGCTGCCGCGCCGAGCACTCCCAGCACGAATTGCAGGTTGAACGGCGGAGTGAGCACACCCTCCCTCACCAGTTGCCGAATGGTGTAGAGCTGGCCCAGGTCGTACACCTCGATCTCGGGCCGGGTGTCGGCATCACGCATTTTGGCGGCCAGGTAAGCAATATCGGCGAATGTGTTCTTGAACACCCAGTCGCGTGAGCCTTCGAGGTACTCGATCTCCCACGGCTGAAATGATAGATTTCGAGATGCGACCGGATAGAGCCCGAAGTTCATGCTTCCTGAATTGAGCGTCGCCATTTCAGGTTCAAAGCGGGGAATGATCGCGCCGCGCTGCTCGACGGTCATGCCCCGGCCGCCGCCGGTGGTCGGTTGCAGGACCGCGTCGGTGCGCTGGGCCAGGCCTCCAAGCACCTTGTCGAAGAGTTCCGGGTCCTGGACAGGCCGACCGGTCGACTCCTCGCGGACATGGACGTGAAGGACCGCGGCACCAGCTTCGGCTGCCTGCACGCCAGCCTCGATGATCTCCTGCACTGTGATCGGGATGGCCGCGCTCTGCGCGGGAACGGTCATGCCGCCGGTGATAGCGCACGTGACGATTACCTTGTCGCTGTCCATGAACTTTTCCTCTCGTTGTGCGCTCGCCTGGCGAGCGCCGAATTTACACCACCTCTAGTTATGAAAACCAGAGGGACTCGCACCGGACGAGCCCTAACCTCTCGGCAAATAATTGCGAATAGTGCTGCTCCAAACCTAGCGAGGTGCACCTAACTATGGTCAATCCCCATACAGTCCTGCCCGCAGCCGAGGATGCCGAGCCCTCTCCGTGGCGACGTGGTCGCGGCCTCCTCAGGAAGAACTTCGAAGTGCCACAGGTGCATTCGACGCGAGCGAATACAAAAAGGACGAACCGGATTCTTTGGTGCCGATTGCACGTCTGCTACCGGCCGCTCAGCAGTTCCAGCCGTCGGACTGCGGCCGAATCCTCGGCCCGTTCGATGTCCAGCGATGTGACTCCAGCCAGCAAGCCGCTTGTCGCTTGTTTGTTCTTCGGTATCGTCGGCAATTCGGTCAACGGGGCGGATGGCGTCTGGGCGATCAACGCTGCGGGCGGCGTCGGCGCAGGGGCGACCCAGCCCGAGGGCGGCTGCATGTCGGGTGAGGTTCCCTACGACCCCGCGACCCGTGTTGGAACTGCGCCGACCGGGAGCAACACTCCCGCCGGGCCAGGAAGCGCGACGAGCTGCGACCAGAGTGATCGGATACCAGAACTCGCTGCCGACCATCTTGGGGACCTCCTCGCGGCGCTGTTCTACGAACTCGGCCCGGCGGGAGAGCGCAGCGGAGCGCTCCCTGGTAGCGACCCGGCTCCACTCCCCTTCCTCGAAGGCCAGGTGGGCCGTCGTCGTTGCCGCCTGCACCTGCCCGCGGTTGGCTGACGGGGTCACCGCTGAAACCTTTGCTACGGCCACTGCTCTTGGCCTCTCGTCTCCTCCAGGCCAGCGGGTGGCGGAGACATTCATTTCAGGGCTTGCGGATTGAGCGGGGACCCGACGGCACCAGGGATGACCAACGGCGGCGCTACCAGCAGAAATTCGTACACGCCGTCGTCGGCACAGTCCTCAGCGAGTTCGTCGAGATACCAGATCTCACCGACGAGCAGCCCCATGCTCACGATTAGAACGAGGTGCACCGGTTGGAAAGCGCCTTCGATCTCGTTCGGGCGGACCTCGGCCCCCCACGTGTCCGTGACCAGGCCGGCGATCTCACGGTCGGCTAGCCAGGGGACCGCCCTGAGCGACAGACCTGGCGAGTCTCCCGCGGCGTAGCCCGCCCAGCCCGGCAGATCCCGCCGAGCGGCCATGTCACCGGTGCGTAGGAGAACGATGTCACCGGAACCCACCTCGACGCCTTGTCGCTCGCAGGCGAGATCGAGCAGCTCGGGCCCGATTGCCTCGCCCGGTTCGAGGTGCTGACGATCGACCGCACGCGGCAGATCGAGGAGCACCCCACGAGCCGCGACGGTCGGCATGTTCTCCACACCGTTTCGCACCGCGCCGGAGCTGGTGACCTCGTTCGCGGAGTAGCCGTTGTACATCTTGCCGTCACGAAAGATGTGGGACAACCCGTCCCACTGCGTACTGCCCTGCAGGAACATGAATACGCTGTCGTCGGCGAAGCCGAAACCGTGGGGGTAGTCCTGGCGGCCAGCCGCATGGTCAGTCCCCGTGGCGACCATCGAGTGGATGGCGTTCACGCGCCCGAACGCGCCCGTTTGCGGGCCGTTCGAGTCCATCGGCAGCTGCAGGCTGAACGCCTTGCCCTGCCGAACCAACCCCGCCGCCCTGCGCACCTGGTCGGGCGTCACGAAGTTCAACGTTCCGCGCTGATCGTCAGCGCCCCACCGACCCCAGTTCGAATACCGCTGGTAGTAGTCCTCGAGCAGTTCGACGCTCGGGACCGGCGTGACATAGGCATTGCGCGCCGAGGTGGCGTGAGTCATCGCGAGTCACCTGCCGGCACAACGTTCGGACTGGTCTTGGTGGCGATATCAGTGTCTAGCACGAGCCCTCCGAGTGTATTGGAATACGGACTACTGCGTTGGTCAGCACACCATTTTTTTCTAGCTGGATCGGGTTGTCCAGGTCTTGCGAATCAACAGCGCACCGGAAGTGGCCAGAGCGAAACGGCCCGGCGATTTCTGCTAGGCATCCGCAGGAAGGATCCGCAGGGCCGCGGGGTCATATTCATGTAGGCTCTCCAGTCCGGTCTCTGTGAAGACGCAAGCGGACGCAACCCAAAGACTTCGGGTGTGATCCTCGGTGTGCGGGTTGACGTTGATGCGAACGGCCATGCCGGGCTCGAACACCATGGCGTCCTGGAACCGGGTCCGCCTTTCCTCGTCGACTGAGGACGGCCAGCCGCCCATGGGCGGCGAGTTGTACGTGCTCCATCCACTCACCAGCGGGAGGGAGATGGTGTAGCCCGCTTTCGCGACGGGTTCGATCAACCGGTCGGCGTCCTTGTTGGTCATTCCGGGCTTCAACTCCGCCAGTGCCGTCCGGTACGTCTCGGAGGCGACCTCGAACAGTCTGCGGTACTCCTTCGTGGGCTCACCGATGAACCAGGTCGCCATGAGTTTTCCGTAGTAGTTGCCGAATCCGACAGAATGCTCGGACATGACAATCTCACCCGGCCCGACCTTCCTATGCGTGGGAAACGGGTCGGGATACTTCATCGTCGGGTTCGTCATCGACGTCGAACCCATGTGGATGTAGGCCGTTCTTCCACGCAGCTTGCCACTGACGGCGTACCCGACGTCCGACAGCTCGGAGTGCGTCACTCCCAGCTTGGTCGCTTGCACGACCGCCTCCTGAGCGGCGTCGTTGATCGACGCCCCACGCCGCTGGTGCTCCACCTCCTCGTCACTCTTGATCAGGCGCCACCGCTCGTAACGGTCGCTGACGTCGCGGAACTCCGCTTCAGGGAGCGTCTCGGCGAAGTGCTCCGCGGCCTCCGTAGGCAGCGTCAATTTCCACCACGACGCATTCAGCGGGCCGACAATGCCGATCCTGCCGCGTTCGAGGCCGAGCTCGAGAAGTCGCGCGGACACTCCCAGTTCGCACCGCGTACCGCCGACGTTGCGGATATCCGTGAGATTCGAGAGGTCCTTCGCGTTCGGGATGTGCTCGCGAAGCGGCACGAACATCGTTGGCTCGTCGTGGAGCGGGACGACGACGTAGCTCTGGATGAACGCCGCGTAGTTGGACAAGTAGGTGGCGTTGACCTGCCCGAGGTCGCGACCAGCGAACGAATGAGCGCCGTAGACGACCAGCGCGTCGAGACCGTTCTCCTTCATGCCCTCACGGACGAGCTCGAAACGACGCTCGTACTCCTTGAGCGAGAAGGGTGGCAGCCAGTCGTTGTCGACCATGTTCTGGTTAAGGGTGAGGGTCACGTTTCCTCGTCAAGGCGTTGTAGGGTGTGTTTTAGTTTGCGGTCGCCGGGTCGCCGGGTCGCGGAGGTCGCGGGAAGAGAACAGGCGTATAACCTGGTCCCTAGCGCTTGCTGGCAAGGGATTGGCCGGCGACCATAAGCGACACGTCCAGCGGTGCCGGTGGAAGACCCGACACGGCGTCACGAAGCACCTTCTCGATGGCACTGTCCGTCGAGATGCCGCCCGCGCCGAAGAGGCGCACCGCTTCGAGCGCAACCTTCATGGCCGCCTCGGAGCCAAAAACGCGGGACATACGCATGACGACCGGATCGGCCTGCTCGGGATTCTGTGTGCCCCACGCCGACTTCCAGATCACGTTCCGCGCCGCCTCGAGCGTCATCGCCATCTCGCCGAGAGTGCGGGCCACCATTTGGTGCTCGATGATCGGCTTGCCCCCCTGAACTCGCGTCTGCGCGCGCTCGAGAGCGAGCTCGAAGGCTTCGCGGCCGACGCCCAGGTACCGCGCGCCGACCCAGTGTCGGCCGACGGTCTGGCGCGACATCTCGCCGAACGCGCCGTTCCACGCGGTCAACTGGTTCTCCTTCGGGATGCGGCAGTCGTCGAAGTGGATCTCGGCGATCGGCGCCAGCCGGTGCCCCGTCAGATCGAACGTCTTGGCGACGCTGAATCCGGGAGTGTCCTTGGTGACGATGAAGGCGGTCATCCCCTGCTTGAGCCCCACCGACGTGTCGGTGCGCGCGAACACGATGAGGACGTCCGCGACATGGGCGGCGGCGATCCAGCGCTTCGCGCCGTTGAGCACAATCTCGTCCCCGTCGGGCACCGCGGAAAGCATCGGGCCGGCGTCCGGCACGTCGTAAGGAAGATGGGCGTCGATGCCGGCGGCGGGCTCGGTCATGGCCACCGCGTACACGGCACGCGGATTGTCCAGGTACGCCCGGACGAACGTGTCTCGGTGAAAGTCATTACCCATCCGATCGATGAGTCCGATGGCGTTCCAATACTGGGCAACGATCGCTGCCACTCCGATGTCGGCGGCGCCCAGCTCTTCCTGGAGGAGGCAGAGGGTGACCTCGTCGACCGACGTCCCCCCATATGTTTCCGGAAGACCGAACCGCAGCAGTCCCTCGCTATGAGCTTTTTCGACGATGTCCCATGGAAAGCGCTTGTTGGGGTCACTGATCTTGTCCAGGCCTGGCGCCACCGGCCTCACATAGGTGTCGAGGAAGTCGCGGACCCACCTGATGTGTCCCAATTGCTCCTCGGTGAGCGAAAAGTCAACCACTGCGCATCCTTTCAAGACTACCGATCTTACCGGTCCGCAAATCGCCTGTGAGCTATGCTTCGCGATCGCTACACGAAACCGAACTTTATGGAGCTGGTGGATACGACGCCATAGCCTGAAGGACACAGTTGGGGCTGGACTGATGTCGCGATCCACCCTCACCAATGTCAGCCGCCCGTAGAAGAGGGCCGGCCGAGCCTTCACATCGACCACAAGGATGACGACCACCGAACAGGGTCGGGCCTGGTGTTGCTACCCGTCCATCTGACGCTCGCGCCGTAGTCGTCGGCCTGAGTACTCCACCTTCGCGAGTCATGGTCACTTGGCATCCTGTCCCGGTCCGGGGTCGAGAACTCGGTCGAAACCAGCCATGACAGTCAGCGCTCCACGCCTACCCACCTGCACGCGCACCCATATGCCACGCGCGGCGCCGTAGGAGGAACCCCATTTGCCGCAAGTCCGAAGCGACCACGGCCGAACCCAGCCGATACAGCACCGCTCATAGTTGAGCACCGCATGTGGTGGCGCACCTTAGCCCTTCCGGTACCGCTCGGGCACCCCGTCGAGGACGACGGTCTTGGTTTCCAGGTAGGAGCGCAAGCCCTCCCTGCCGCCTTCTCGGCCCAGGCCTGACTGCTTGAACCCGCCGAAGGCGATACCGTAGTCTGGTCGATAAGCGTTGTGTCCTACCGTGCCCGTCCGCAGCTGAGCAGCGACCCGACGAGCTCTGTCTACGTCCGGGGTGAAGACTGAGGCGTTCAGTCCATAGATCGAGTCATTAGCCAGCCGGATGGCGTCCTGCTCGTTTGCCGCAGGAATGATGCTGAGGACCGGGCCGAAGATCTCCTCCTGCGCGATCGTGGAGGCATTGTCGACACCGGCAAAGACTGTGGGCTCGATGAAGTAGCCGGCGTCGAGATGCTTCGGTCGGCCGCCACCGACGGTCAGCCTCGCGCCCTCTTTGACTCCCCGGTTGATGTATCGCTCGACTCGGTCTCGCTGGGTCGCCGTCGCCAACGGACCCATCTGGCTGGTCGAGTCAAAGGTGTTGCCCACGACCTTGCTGCCGAACAGGTCGGACACGGCGTCGACGAACTGGTCGTGTCGGTCCCGGACGACGATCAGCCGTGTCAGGGACGAGCAGACCTGGCCGCTCAGGTTGCATTCGATCGCTGCGAGCGTCGTCGCCGCCGCGTCTAAGTCCGCGTCGTCGAGGATAATTGCCGCTGACTTCCCGCCGAGCTCCAGGGTGACCCGGCCGACCCGCTCGGCCATGATCGACGCGATGCGCTGACCGGCCGCGGTCGAGCCGGTGAAGGCGATCTTGTCCACGCGGGGATCGCGCACCAACATCTCGGAAACTTGCCGGTCGGCGACGAGCACGTTGAGGACACCGTGCGGAAGTCCAGCAGCCTCGGCGGCCTCCGCGAGCACGTAGGCCATTCCCGGAGCCTCGGGCGAGGCCTTGAGGATGGTCGTGCAGCCGGCGAGCAACGCAGGTGCGAGCTTGTACAGAGCCAGGACGAGCGGCGAGTTCCAGGCGATGATCGCACCGACCACACCTACCGGCTCCCGCACCAGCAGCCCGAACTCTCCTGCGGTCGGTCGGACCTGCTCTTCCCACGGGTAGTCGTCGGCCAGGTCAGCGTAGTAGCGCAAGATTCCGGCGCCGAGTGCGCCGCTCCTGCTGGAGAGTGCGTAGAGGACGCCAGTCTCTCGGGGCCACACATCAGCCAGCGCTTCCCAGCGCTTCTCGACCTCGGCGGCCCAGGCTCGCAGGTGGTCCGCCCGCTCCGCGTGCGACAGTCGCGGCCACGGCCCGTCGTCGAACGCGGCCTTCGCAGCACCGACCGCCGCCGACATGTCGGTTTCGGTCGCCCCGGCGACGCGCATATACAAACTCTCGTCGTTTGAGTCGAGCACATCAAACGTGGCATCCGACGACGGCTTGACCCATCCGCCGTCGATGAAGAACCGGTCAGGACGACTTACAACATTTTGCATGACTTTCTCTCTCCTTACGGGATGGCCGACGATCAGGAATGCGTGGCGACCCTGCTTTTCGGATTTTTAGGTTTGCGGCGAGCCCGCGTGATTCGGCGACCCGCCACCCGGCCGAGCTCAGTCGAACCGGATCACGCCGCGGATGTTCTTGCCGGCGTTCATGTCCTCGAGTGCGTCGTTGACCTGGTCCAGCGTGTAGGTACGGGTGATCAGCTCATCGAGTTTGAGCTGGCCGCGCCGGTACATCTCGATCTGGCGGGGGACGTCGTCGCGGGGGTTGCACTGGCCGAACAAGGCACCCTGCAGCCTCTTCTGCATGACGGTCAGCTCGCGGGAGTTGATCGGTATGCCGTCGTTGTCGTCGACGTCGCTCATGGAGGTGACGACTACCGTGCCTCCCTTGCGGATGGCTCGGATAGCCTGGGCGATGTGTTCGCCCTTGACGACGCCGACCGTCACGATTGCGGAGTCTGCGCCCTGCCCGTTGGTGACGGACTTGACGAACTCTTCCGCTTCAGGCATTGCGGAGAAAATCTGGGTAGCGCCGAACTGCGTGGCGAGATTACGCTTGAACTCGACCGGGTCGACCGCGACGACCTCTCCGGCTCCCGCTTGGGCCGCACCTTGAACGGCGTTTATCCCGACCCCGCCCGTGCCCATGACGATGACGATGTCTCCGACGAGCACTTCGGCGGCGTAGACCGCAGAACCCCAGCCCGTCCCTACGCCGCAACCCAAGAGGGAGAGCGACTCCAGCGGCAGGTCCTGATCGACCTTCAGCGCCGAGTTGACCGACACCACGGTTCGCTCGGAGAACGTTCCCAGACCGGCTAGCTGGCCGACCGGCTCGCCATCCAAGTTGAACCGATAGGTGGGGGGGTCGTCATGCCGCGATCCGAACACCGTGTAACGCCCGAGGTCGCACAGGTTGCTCAAGCCCCGTGCACACCACCGGCATCGCCCGCAGCTGGGGAGGAAGGAGAAGACCACGTGGTCGCCGACCTGCCAGCCGGGCGTGTTCGGGCCGACGGACTCGACGATGCCTGCCCCTTCGTGCCCGAGCACGTGCGGGTAGTGCGCAAGAACCGGCATGGTGCGCATGTGTTCGTCGGTGTGGCACAACCCGGACGCCACCATCTTGATCTGCAGCTCCCCTTGGCCTGGCGACTCGAGCTCGATGTCAACGACCTCGAGCTTGTCCGACACCTTCCGTATGATTGCGGCCCTAGTCTTCACGTCCTCGCTCCGATCATTGCACGCGTCCTGTCATGCTTCCTCACTGTGGAATCCTTTTGCGTTCCGGCACCGCAGCGAGGCCACCCGGCGGTGCATAAGTCGTCATGGGCATCAATTACTTGAGACGTTCGCCACACAATGACAGTCTGTGCCGCGGCTTTCCGCCCCGCTATAGATCACCAGACACAGTTGACCGTCCACCTGTGTCCCAGCTGACCTTTGTCTGCAACCGCAACCGTCGTCGTGCTGATGATGGTCGTCGCGGATCGAAGTAAAGTAGGATGGCCTTGCCACGGTGGGCGTGGTGGGCGTCCCCTGATCCGTGTAGCGCAATGAGTGCGCCGTTGGTGCCGCAGTTCAGGAGCAGGCGGCGGCGCGGCGGCGCACTGCGTCGACCGTGTTTGGCCCAATTTGACACCACGCGGAACGGGTCGGGCGTGACACACGACGCGACGCCGAGGGCTGGGCGGCGCTGAACTGCTCCCCCAGCGGCTCGCCGCAACGTCGAGCGACCGGCGCGGGTCGATGTAGCGACGCCGGTGACGAACTGGGTGTGCCCTGGGCGACAGAGCGTCCGTCCTGCCCGACCCGGCGGCACGCCTTCACCCCGTGTCAAGGGCCAAGAAAATGCCCTGAAGCGGACACCGAACCTGCCCGGTGGTGGTCACGAGTGGTGCCCGGTGATGGCCGGGGGATCTGTTCAGGGTGGCCATCACGGTTGGGCGGTCAGGCCAAGGGCTTCACCTCTCTTGTCCGGTGAAGGCTTGGGATAGGCGAACGCTGTCGCCGCAGGTCTGGCAGACGTGGGCGTGGTGCAGGAGCCGGTCGGCGGTCGCGGTGGCCAGCGTCTTGGGCATGAGCTCGTCAAACGCGGCCGGGTGCAGGTGGCTGCTGATCGCGACGGAGCGCTCCTCGTAGGCGGCGTCGACGAGGCGGTAGAGGCCTTCGGCGGCGTCGGGGCCGACGGGCAGCAGGCCAATGTCATCAGCCTATGCGGATGTCCGCATAGATCGACGAAGTGGGCTACATCCCGTTCGAGCAAGACGCCGCGAACCTGTTCTTCCAGCTCGTTTCCTCGCGCTATGACACGCCTCGCTGATCTTGACCAGCAACCTTCCCTTCGCCCGCTGGGGCGACGTGTTCGGAGACCAAGCCGTCGCCGCCGCGATGATCGACAGGATCGTTCACCACGCCGACGTCATCACTCTCAAGGGTTCTTCCCACCGGCTCCGGAACACCGGCATCGACACGCTGCCCTCCGCCCGAGCCGAGACCACGGCACACTAACCAGACCTGCTCACTTTTCAAACGTCAAAAGTGCTCAGTTTTCGAGCGTCGTCGACAGGTGCGTGGCTGCGCCAGACCCGCTTCACCCACACCAGCGTCACCGGGCGACCTCCGGCGGGCAGGTCACGCACCCACACCGGTCGGCGCGCGTGCGGGCTGGCCGCCACCCCGCACTCCGAGTACGTCGCCGGCGCGGTGGTTCCATGGCCTGCTCGACTGGTGTCCCTAGACACCACGAATCCTGAGGCCCCCGGCCCTACTTCAGGCCCAGCACAGCGACCGTGCTACCCCTGCCTCACCACGCTTCGCTGCGAAGAGCCCTCTGACGGTGCGGCTTTGGCGCAGTGGAACCCGGACGGATCGATCCCCTCAGCCCAGGATGCGTAGGCCCTCGTCGACGAACTGCGGCACCACCCGCGCGATCGCGGAGACGTCCCCACCGCCCTGCGCACCCTGCTGCGCCCGGAACAGGATTCCCTCCGCGATGACGGCGATCTTGAAGCAGGCCAGGGCCAGGTAGAAGTCCCAATCGCCGAGGTCCCGCCCCGACGCACTCGCATATGACTCCGCGACGGCGTCGCTCGAGGGCCAGCGAGGATTCATCGCCGCCGTGTCGTTGCCGTAGATCGAGCTGAAGAACGGCAGCTTGTAGACGCACATCGAGGCCAGGTCGCTCACCGGGTCGCCCAGGGTCGCCATCTCCCAGTCAACGACGGCCAGCACCCGCCCCGGATCGTCGGCAGCAAGGATCGTGTTGTCGATCCGATAGTCGCCGTGCACGATCGCCGACCCGGAACGCTCCGGCCTCCGAGACCCCAACGCCGCGTGCAGCCGGTCAAGCTCAGGCAGCTCACGGGTCTGCACATGACCCCACTGCCGCTTCCAGGTCGCGATCTGACGACCCACATACCCCGCAGGCCTACCGAAGCCACCGAGCCCCACCGCGTCCTGATCAACGGCATGCAACGCCACCAGCACCCGCACCAGCTCTTCGGAACACGCCCGCACCTGCACGTCGGACAGCGCGTCGACCTCGCTCGAGAGCTGCACCACCCGGCCCGACAGGTGCTCGACGACCGTGAACGGCGCACCCATCACCGCGACGTCCTCGCAGAACGCGACCGTCCCCGCGACCGGCACGTCGGAGCCCTGCAACCCCGACGTCACCGCCCACTCGCGCGCCATGTCGTGCGCAGACGGGGTGAGCCCCGCCGTCGGCGGACGTCGCACCACCCAGTCATGGGACCCCGCGTCGCGCACCCGGTAGGTCAGGTTCGACCGGCCACCCTGCAACAAGACCGCGCGCAGGTCACCGGTGACCTCCACGCCGATCCCACGCAGGAAGGTAGTCAGGACGCCGAGGTCGAGCCCCGGTAGATGAGTCTCTCCGGAGCGGGCGTCGCCGATGTCCTGGGTCATAGCGCTACCCTAACCAGCACAACTCAGAAGACCCCCTTAGGGCTGGTCGCGATGACAGCCGCCATAGCGGACCCGGGCTCCGCGCTCCACGCCTCCTGCGTCACGATGCGCGCGGCAGGCGCGGAGCTCCTCATACGTGCCCAGGCCGAGGGCGTGGCGCGAACCGACATCGACGGCGGCGACCTGTTCGCGCTGGCCGGCTCGCTCACGTGGATCAGCGATCAACCCTCGCTCGCTTCACGCGCCGACCGTCTCCTCGGCGTGCTCGCCAGCGCGATCCTCTCACGGACCGAGCGAACACCGGCGCACAGAGCGACACCGTTGCCGGGCAACCGCTGGCCTCTCACTCTCGTGGGGGCGGTTGAGCCCTTGACCACGGTGCGCGGACAGTGGCGGCCGAGTACTACAGCCGTAGATCGTGATCGGTGTGTTGATCCTGCTGTGGGGCAGCGTGTCTGCCGGGTCCGCTTGACCCCGGCGTCTCGCGGATCCGGTTGCTGGAGCAGGAGAACGAGGTCTTGCGTCGGGCCGCGGCGTATCTGTCGCAGGCGAACCTGCCGGGAAAATAGTGTTCCCTCTCGTCCGTGAGATGGCCGCGATCGGCGCCCCCATCAGGGTGCCGGTCGCGGTGGCGTGCAGGGTGCTGGAGCTGTCGACCCAGGGGTACTACAAGTGGCTCAAGGACCCGGTGTCCCAGCAGGACTGACCGACGAGCTGGCCGATGCCGGCATCGCCGCTTCGGAGAACCGGGTGTGGCGGCTGTGCTCGATCGCGGGGGTCTTCGCCTCCCACCACCGCCGCCGCGGCAGGACCGGCAAGCCCGGCCTGGCGGTCCATGACGACCTGCTCGCCCGGGTGGACGACAAGGGCCGCACCCGGCACGAGTTCACCGCGGCCGCCCCGAACCAGGTCTGGCTCACCGACATCACCGAGCACCCGACCGGTGACGGGCAAGCTGTACCTGTGTGCGGTCAAGGACTGTTACTCCAACAAGATCGTGGGCTACTCCATCGACTCGCGCATGAAGTCCGCCCTGGCCGCCTCAGCGCTGCGGAACGCGATCGCGCTCCGGTACCCGGCCGGCACGATCTGTCACTCGGACAGGGGCAGTCAGTTTCGGTCCAAGAAGGTGGTGCGGATTTTGACGACCGACGGCCTACAGGGCTCGATGAGCCGGGTCGGCTCCTCGGGTGACAACGCTGCGATGGAAAGCTTCTTCTCGTTGCTGCAGAAGAACGTTCTGGACACCCGCCGCTGGCGCACTCGCGAGGATCTGCGCCTGGCGATCGTCACCTGGATCGAGACCAAGTACAACCGTCGCCGCCGCCAACGCGCCCTCGGCAGACTCACCCCGGTCGAGTTTGAGATGACCTGCGCAACCACGCAAGCGGCCTGAGACTACCCACCCGAGTGTCAACCAAACTCTGGGCAGACCCACCAGCCCAAGTCCTGTGTCATAAAAAACATAAGTTCTTCTCAGGTATGTCTCGATGACAATGGCGTCACCTCGCCAGCACGGCGACAATAAGCCGGTGGCCATCGCCTCGCGGAGTCGGACGGCTTTCACAAGCTGATTTGTTGTGGCGCTAGCGCGTAGACGCCTTCGACTTGTGTGAGCTCAGGCACGCCGTAAGTGCTCGGGGCTCAATTTGCGACCGCGCTAGCACCAATGCTAGATGTACTCACAGAGAAGGGCTCAGCATGACGGACGTTTACCCCGCGGTTGCCACAACGATCGTGCAGCCCACGACCGAGGAAGAGTCGATCGCGCTGGTCGACGAGCTCTGCCTTCGGTATCGCAACTGGTTGCGATGGGGTGTCGACGACCAACGAGGTACCCTCAACTTCATTAGTCCGGATGCGTTGATTCACGCGGCCGTCATGGTCCGGTCGGGTCGTGTCGTTTCCTGTAGCCTGCCGTTCGACAGCAACGGCCCCCAGAGTGGGGAGTTCGGCGGCCGCACTAACCCAGTCCATTTCATGCTTCAGAACAGCGGCGACATCGCACTGGGCGCGCAAGACCACCTCGCTGTCCTCCGATATACGGACGACGCCGTGTCCATGCCGCTGCAATGCGGAACGCAGTGGGACGCTCTGGCACACATCTTCTACCGGGGTCAGATGTACAACGGCCACGGTCTCGACCGAGTGACCAGTACGGGAGCGACAATCAAAAGCATTGTCGGCATCGTCGACGGCGTCGTCGGTCGAGGCATCCTGCTCGATATCCCGCGCCACCGAGGCGTGGGCTGGCTGGAGGCCGGACAGTCGATCGATGATCTCGAGCTCGCCCAGTGCGCAGAGTCGCAGGGAGTCGAGGTGCGCTCGGGTGACATCGTCCTCATCCGCACTGGGCAGATCGCACAGGTTCGTGCGCTCGGCTCGTGGGGCGAGTACGACTCTGGGCCAGCTCCAGGTCTTGGCGTTGCGGCAGCCCACTGGTTCGCGTCCAATGAGATCGCCACCTTGGCAACCGACACGTGGGGAGCGGAGGTCTTGGCTAACGACACGCCAGGGGTGTTTCAACCGCTTCATATGATCCTGTCGGTTAACGCGGGCATGACCATCGGGGAAATCTTTGACATTGAAGCTCTCGCCACCACGTGCCAGGAGGGAGGTCGCTACGAGTTCTTCTTCTCGGCGCCGCCGCTGCCGATCACAGGCGCGGTCGGTTCTCCGGTCAACCCGCTGGCGATCATCTGATGGGCATCTTCCAAGCCGACAGCGTCGAGATCATTGTCCTGGTCGAGAACTGGGTCGACATGCTTCTGCCTGACGTGGATCTCGGCGATGGCCACTGCGTGCGATCCGGCCTGATCGAACATTTTGATCAAAGGCGCACTCCGCCACAGGCGGAGAACGGAATCAGCCTGCTCGTGACGGCACGACGCGGGCGGCATGAATCGACTGTCTTGTTCGACGTCGGACTCACGGGCTCCGTCCTCATGCACAACCTTCGGGTGCTGGGTGTAGACGCAAGCCAGATCGAGCACGTCGTCATCAGCCACGGTCATCCGGATCACTACGGTGGCCTCTACTCATTCCTAGACGCGTTCGATCGCACCATTCCCGTCGCCACTCACACCGACGCGTTCCTGCCCCGGTATGCCGTGATGGGGGACGGAAGGACGTCGGCGTACTACAACCGGGCATTCACGACCGACGACGTCGAACGCCACGGCGGACGTCCTGTGCTCAGCGGCGGCGCACTCGACTTGGGCTGTGGCGTCTTCACAACAGGCTTCATCCCTCGGACAGTGTCCTTCGAGGGGCCGGTCGAACCTTCTGCGCCACATGCGCCAGGCCTGTACCAGGTACGCGCCGATGGGAGCTACGGCCTGGACCAGGTCCTCGAGGAACAAGGCCTCGTCATCGACGTTAAAGACAAGGGGCTCGTCGTCCTCACTGGGTGCGCGCACGCGGGCGTGCTCAACACGATCGACCGGTCACGTGAAATCTGCGGTCTCAAGCCAGTGCACGCAGTCATGGGAGGCTTCCATCTGGGGTTCCCGACAACTCCCCGCGAGAATGTGCACCTCACCTTGGAAGGCATGCGAGAGCGCGAGGTCTCTCACATCGTTCCCATGCACTGTAGCGGTCTGCACACCCACGCAGTCTTCCACGACGAACTGCCCGACCGCTACCTGCAGCCGTCCGTCGGCACAGTGCTGAGGTTCGGAACGTGAGTGATACGAACGGTCCATTGGCGGGGTTGCGGATCATAGCTCTCGAGCAAGCTGTCGCGGCTCCGCTGTGTTCCCGTCATCTCGCAGATCTGGGAGCTGACGTCATCAAGGTCGAGAAACCAGGTGGGGGTGATTTCTCTCGTGACTACGACACCTTCGTAAGAGGTATGGCCTCGCACTTCGTCTGGCTCAATTACCGCAAACGCTCGGTCGTTCTCGACCTGAAGTTACCAGCCGGCAAAGATGCGCTGCTTCGTCTGCTCGAGACCGCGGACGTGTTCCTGTCCAACCTCAGCCCGGGTGCGGTCGAACGAATCGTGTCGGAGGCTGAACTGGAAGAAGTCAACCCTCGTCTGGTGACATGCCAGATCAGCGGATACGGTCCGACTGGGCCGTATCGTGAGCGAAAGGCTTTTGACCTGCTTATCCAAGGTGAAGCGGGGGTGACTGCAAACACCGGGCTGCCCGGTGAGCCGGCGAAGCCGGGTGTGTCGCTGGCGGATCTGGGCGGCGGCATCTACGCGGCAACGGCGATCCTGGCAGCGTTGAGATCCCGCGACACAACCGGACGTGGTGAGCGCATCCACATTGCGATGTTCGACGTTCTCGCCGAGTGGATGAGCCCACTGCTCCTCGCTCACCGTGAAGGCGGAGTCGACATCCAACCGGCGGGAACGCGCCACGCGACAATCACCCCATACGGGCCGTTCGTAGCGGCTGATGGCACCACGTTGAACATTGCTGTTCAGAACGACCGGCAGTGGCTGTTGCTATGCGGCGTTCTCGGGCTGGACAATCTGGCGAGCGATGGCCGACTCGTCAAGAACTCGGGAAGGCTTGTTAACCGTGATGAGGTCGAGGATGCGGTCGCCAATGCGGTCTCGACCTGGGCATCGATCGAACTGCAGGTGGCCCTGGACCAAGCGGGTGTTCCATGGGGGCACCTGAATCAGACCGTCGACGTCGCTAGGCATCCGCAGCTCGACGCAGGACGGCGGTGGAGGCTCGTCTGCTTGCCGAGTGGCGAGACTGTCTCGGTTGTGGCGCCGCCTTTTCGATTTGCTGGATGGGAGCTGCAAGACACGCCTCGTGTGCCGGCGCTCGGTGAGTACACCAGCGAGGCACTCACGGAGTCGTCACACCGAATTGAGGCTCGCGATGGCTGAATACCTGGTTCGCATCGTCCTGCGGCGACCAGACAACGTCGACGACAACAGCTGGGCGGAGATACTCGACGACGAGCGGCAAGTGGGCATGAACTATCGCCGGCGAGGTGTTCTTCGGCGGACCTGGCGCGTGCCCGGAACCACCGCGAACGTGGGCCTGTGGTCTGCCTCGGACGCGTCCGCGCTGCACGCTCTGCTATCAGGCTTGCCAGCGTTCCCGTACATGACGATCCCGGTCGAGGCGTTGGCGCTCCACTACCTAGAGGCTGCGGGGTAGCCTCGTGTCCGATCCATGCACCGCAACCACATTTCTGTTCGTGCCAGGCGACCGGTCAGAGCGTTTTGATCGGGCGACCGGCTCCGGAGCGGACGTCGTCATCGCCGACCTGGAGGATGGTGTGGCTCCGGCGAACAGGCCTGCCGCACGCGCGAACGTCCTTTCCCTGTTGCGCTCCGGCGGATCAGCGGTCGTGCGGATCAACGCGCGGGGTACCCCCGACCACGCTCACGATGTGCGCGCGCTGCGCACAGTCGCAAGTCATGTGATGTTGTCCAAGACCGAATCAGCCGCGGAGGTCAGCTCGGCGGCAGCCGAGATTGGTGGCGCTGTCCAGGTAATTGCGCTTATCGAGTCGGCTCGCGGGGTGACGGAGGCGGCGAGCATAGCGTCGTGCGACGTCGTCATTCGTCTCGCGTTCGGCAACGTTGACCTAGCCACTGAGCTGGGTGTGGAGGCTGATGACAGGCAGGCCCTGCTAACAGCACGATCTCTTGTCAACCTCGCGTCGGCCGCCGCTGGTCTCCACGGACCTGTAGACGGCGTGACGACATCGTTGAACGACGCAGACATGGTCGTCTCCGACTCATCGCACGCTGCGTCGCTTGGCTTTCGCGGGAAGATGTGCATCCATCCGCGCCAGCTGAGTGCTGCCCGCTCGGGACTTGCGCCATCGTCAACACAGGTGTTGTGGGCGCAGAAAATCCTTGCCATAGGGTCCCAAGGCGAAGCGCGATCAGTGGGTGGAGCGATGGTGGATCGGCCCGTCGAGGCGAAGGCACGGGACATCCTGCGGCGGGCGACGAATTAGCGCTGAGCCCATCCGCGATCCCGCGGGGCTGGTCCCGCCCGATCCGAGCAGCGCGACCAGTGGGGGCCTGAACCCGGGCCGCCCTGGTCGAACACGAACTGGACCGGGCGACGTGACCACACGCTGCTGCTGCTGGCCGTCCAGACCGGCTGCGAGTTCTCCGAACTTTGACCGGGCTCACCGGCCGGGACATGCACCTCGGGCCGGGCGCGCGCGTCGCCTGCCACGGCAAGGGACGCAAAGACCGGATCACCCCGCTTACCAGTGCCAGATCAACGTCCTCCGGGACTGGCTCGCAGAACAGGGCAGCGAGCCCGATGCACCACTGTTCCCAACCCGGCGCGGCAACAGGCTCAGCCGCGACGCGATCGAACACCGTCTCCCCCACTACACCGGTCATGCACGCGATACTTGCCCCTCGCTGCGGGGGAAGATGATCACTGCGCATGTGCTACGGCACACCACCGCGATGCGGCTGCTGCACGCCGGCGTCGACACCAGCGTCATCGCCTTATGGCTCGGTCACGTCAGCGTCGACACCACTCAGATTTACCTGCACGCCGACCTTGCGCTGAAAGAGCAAGCACTGGCCAGAACCCGACCACCCAACGGCCGCACCGGACGATACGGGACTGCCCGACAGACTCGTGGCTGGCGAGATGTCCAATCAATGTCGCTAGTGGGCCGTCGGCACCAGGTTCGGATCGAGGTGCACGTCGATGAGCACCGGGCGGTCCCGGTGGGGCAGGTGGGCCAGCGCGGCGTCGAGCTCGGCAAGGTTTCGAACGGTGAAGCCGCGCCCGCCCAACGCGTCGGCGACGGGGCCGAAGTCCGGCCAGTCGAACGTCGACATGTCGGGTTCGGCGTCGCGGCGGACGAATTGAATGTGCTCAGCGCCGTACGCGCTGTCGTTGAGCAGTAGCACGATCAGGTCGAGCCCGTGCCTGACGGCGGTGTTGAACTCGTTCAGGCCACCCAGCATGAACCCGCCGTCCCCCGTGACCAGCAGCGTCGGGTGGCCTGGCCGGCCGACAGCGGCCCCGATCGCATTGCCCATGCCCAGACCGATCGAGCCGTAGCTCGCTGTGTGTGAAAAGCTCCGCGGATCTTGGACGCCGATCACCGGCCACGTGGAGAAGACAAAGCGCCCGCTGTCGGTCACCACCGTGCGGTCCGCAGGCACGGCCGCCTCCGCTCGACGCACGGCGGTGTGGATGTCGACGTACTCGTCAGTACTTCGATCCGGGCGCTGGTCACTGAGCTGAGACAGCTCGGCCGCCAGCTTGGGTGAGGCGAAGCTGGTCGGTCTGATTTCGGCTTCGTCGAGGAGGGCGACGAAGTCGTCGGCGGCCCTGGCGGCGTCACCGAGCACACCGGCGTCCGGGACCACGAACTTGCCTAGGCTGCTCCGGTCGTCATCGACCTGCACGACGCGCCGCTTCTCCACCAACCAACCGTCCGCAGTCGTGTAGCGGTTCAGGCCAGCCCCGAAGGCGATAACGCAGTCGGCGGCGGAGATCGCCGACAGTGCGACCTCGTGCGCCACCGAGCCGCAGATGCCGAGGTTGTGCGGCTCGCCGCGGAAGAGGTCGCGCGCCATGAGGGTCGTCGCCACCGGTGCCCCGATCCGCGCGGCGAAGCGTAGCACCGCCGCACGCGCCGCCGGGTCGATGGCGCCTCGTCCGGCCAGCACCACCGGGCGGCTGGCGCTGGAAATGATACCGAGGGCGGAGTCAAGGGCCTCGTCTGAGGGGCGGACGCCAGTGCTCTCGACCAGACGTGAGGGCGACGGGACGTACTCGGTCTCTGTCCACTGGAAGTTGACCGGCATGTTGAGCACGATCGGTCGTCTCTCGACGTGTGCGCGGCGGATTGCGGTCGCGAGGTCCTCGGCCAGAGTCACCGGCGCACGAAGCTGTTCGAAGCCCGCTCCGGTCGCGAGGACCACCTCACGCTGAGGGATGCTCTGTACGTGGTGGTTGTCGTCGGACCGGGTGTCGCCCGCGATCAGCAGCAACGGCACGCGCCCCCGGACGGCGTCGACCAGCGGGGTGGCGGTGTTCGTCAGGGCAGGGCCGTGGGTGACCGTCGCGACGCCGAGCCGTCCGGTGACGTGGGCGTACCCCGTGGCCGCCTCCACCGACGTGGCCTCGTTCGCGACGCCGACGTAGGTCGTTCCCGCCCGGCGTCGGAAGCTGTCCATCACGAACAGGTTTCCGTCGCCGATCAGACCGAAGATCGTGTCGACGCCGTGATCGACGAGCGCAGTGGCCATCGCGTCCTGGAACAGCATGTGCATACCTCCTTGTTAGCGCACGACACCTCGCCGGCCGAACCTGCGTGGGTGGCCATCACGGCGTCGGGCATGGTCAGGTTGTCGGTCAGCTCTTGAGGAGACGGCGGAGGATCTTGCCGCTCGCCGATTTGGGAAGGGTAGAGACGATTTCGTAGTGGCGTGGGCACTTGTAGGCAGAGAGGTGTTCTCGGCAGTGTCGGTTCAGTTCATCGGTGGTGACGCTGGTATCTGGTCGCGGAACGACGAACGCCGTGACCGACTCCCCCCGGTAGTCGTCTGGGGCGCCGATGACAGCGACCTCGGCTATGGAGGGATGCTGGTATAGGACGTCCTCGACGTCGCGGGGCCATACCTTGTATCCGCTGACCACGATGAGGTCCTTCTTCCGATCGATCAGGTAGATCCACCCCTGCTCGTCGATGATTCCGATGTCCCCTGTGTGCACCCCGTCGGGACGGAAAGTGTTGGCAGTCTCGTCGGGACGATTCCGGTATCCGGTGCCTACCTGGGGCCCCTGAACGACGATCTCCCCGCTTGCACTGTGGGTCGCTTCGCTCCCGTCGTCCGCGATGATCTTCACGGTCACTCCGGGCAGTGGTCGACCGATCGACGTCGCTCCGCTGCCGGGGTCGATCGGCGCGCGCTCCCCTGTAGGCACGGCGATACAGATGGACGCTGTCTCGGTGAGTCCGTAGCCGTTGCGGATGTACACGCCGAACTGGCGCTCGTAGCGGTCCACCACCGCCGCGGGTACCGCGGCGCCTCCGCTGACGGCCGAGGTCATGCGGGTCAGCGCCGCCTGAGCGTGCTCACTGGTGGCCGCTTGGTCGGCCAGAGCGATGTAAGCGGTGATGGTGCCGACGCTGAAGCTCGGCGTGTAGTGCTGGATCAGCTCCAGGACGTGGCGGGGTTCGAACCGGTAGGTCATGACCAGTGGCAGGCCCTTGCCCAGACCGAGCGCAAGATGCATCCCTAGTCCGGTGATGTGGAAGAACGGTGCGATGGTCAGGACGGTGTCGACGGCGGTGAGGCCAAGCCAGTCGGGGGTCACGACGGCTTGGTAGCCGATGTTGGCGTGGGTGAGCATCGCACCCTTGGACGGCCCGGTCGTGCCTGACGTGTAGGTCAGCAACGCTATCTCGTCGGGAGAGGGATCATGCAGTGGCACGGGCTTTCGATGGCGGCTGTTGAGTTCCGGCAGAATTGCGGTTCCGTCAGCCGGAACGATCTGGGTACCTGCGGCCCAGGGACCGTCCATGTCGCCGGCTAGGTCTGAAGGATTTGACCAGAGCAGTGTCGGTGTGTGGTCGACGTTCTTCAGGGCGGCGGCGATGACCTCGGCCATGTCCGGGTGCGCGAGCAGGACCCGCGCTTCGCAGTCGGACAGCAGCGAGGCCAGCTCCCCGGCCTTGAGCATCGGGCTGACGGGGACCAGCACCGCTCCCACTTTCCAGGCGGCGAGCAGGGCGATGGCGAACAGGGGGGTGTTCTGCAACGAGACCGCGACGCGGTCTGCGCGGCCCACCCGCGCCTCGGTCAGCCAGTGAGCCAGGCCGTTGCTGAGGTCGTCGAGTTCGGCCCTGCTGATCCGGTTTCCGTAGTAGTGCACGGCCGTGGCATCCGGATCGGCTTGCCGGTGCTCGGTGAAGGCGGCGAGCACCGTGCGGTCGTGGCGGTTCTCGGTCATCGGTCGGTGTGCTTTCGGCCGACACCATCGATGCGCGGCTCGGAGGCATTGACGTCCTCATGGAATTTGACGATCGCCAAGATGCTTGCGGGATCGTTGTGAGTGACGAATCGCATGTTGCCGCTCCTGTGGTAGCCGGTCAGATGGTCTTGACTAGGTTCTTGACAATCATCGGAGGTCACCGGTCCGGCTTGATCCAGACGGTCTCAACATGTCTCGGCAACCCCGCTCGACGCCTATACTCGACGCCAATCTCAGCATGTGCCGAGCAGGTCGACCTCGGCGGTAAGGAGCGGCCCGAGGACCATGCCCCGATCACGGCGCACGCACCTCGGGCACCTGCGCTTTTGGTCGAGTCCGAAATCGTGCGCTGTGGGCCGAACCTCGCTGGTCGTACCGCGTGGGGTGCCCGGCGTCGACCGCCGGTCATGGCAGCGGGAACTGAACTTCACGCCCGGTGAGAGCACTGAGATGGACTGCCTCGGTGAACTCCATGTACCCAACCCCGGTCTCGAAGCTCGGCTCCGGATGCCCACCCGTCCGCACCGCGGCGATGAAGTCATGCTCGACCGTCCACGACGACTCAAGGTCGGCGGGAAGCTCGAACACCTGGAGTTCGCTGTCGCCTCGTCGAGCGCCACGAACCTGTTCTGTGGTGAAGTTGTACTCGAGGGTTCCGTCACTGCCGTGCAAGGTCAGTGTGGCCTCGGGCGCGAAGAGGGCTACGCCGCTCCACTCCAGGGCACCGATTACCCCGTCGCCCCATTCGCCGGTGACCTGGACGACGTCGGGGACCTGTACGGCATAACCGTCGCGGACCGGGACCGCAACGCTGGTCTGTGCATGAAGCCGACTCGGCGAGCCCAGCCACCGCTGCAGCACCTCGGCGTGAATGCCGACGCTCATCACGTTCAGCCCGGTCACCTCGCGGCGCTGCCGCCAGTGCGCTGGTGCGCTCGGTGACGCGAACATGTCGTTGTCCGCCACCAGCCTGAAGTGGTATAGCTCGCCGACATAGCCTTCGGCGAGCAGCCGCTGCAACAGCCGGCCTGCTTTCATCCCGCTCGGCGGCGGCGACAGCATGGTGACCAGCTCGGGGTGCTGCCGGGCCGCCGCCAGCATTGCTCGGGCCCCTGCAAGGTCCATCGCCATACGCGCCTGGCAGAAGACGTGCTTACCGTGCTTGAGCGCGGCGATTGTCACCGGCGCGTGCATGATCGGGGGCGTCCCGATCCAAATCGCGTCGAGGTCGTCCCGCGCCACCATCGACGTCCAGTGGTCCACGACCTCAGCGATGCCGAACTCGCTGGCGACTTGACTGGCAGTCTCCGGCCTCGCGTTGCAGACCGCGGCCAGCTCAACTTCGGGGTTCGCACGCAGGTTGGGCAGATTGATCTGCTTGGAAGCACGGCCCGCGCCAACTACCCCGATGCGTGTGCGTTGTGAGCTCATCCGTTCACTCGATTCGTTGATGGTGCCGCCCGATGTCTAACGGGTCTTGGCGCACCGTGGTCGGCCCGGGCAACCTCTGACCGAACCGCTGGCCCGGTCACGCCGCGGTCGCGACGGTGGCCAGATGATTCGCTGTTGTGGCCGATTTCGAACTTCCAGTGCACTTCACCCGCACGAGCTGCCGCGAGTGAGGCTGCGTTGACGCCATGCTTGCGAAGCGCGTCCTCGGCGCACTCCGAACCTAACTCGGGGTCGACGAGCGTCTGCATCCGCATGCCGCCAAGCCGCTCCGCTGGCCAGTCCGGCTCGGCCGGCGCACGTCCCGCGGTGCACGGCCAGCCCCAATGGTCGAGTCGCCAAAGTGCACACCACCGCCAAGTCACTACTTCGTTGAGGCGTCGATGACGAAATTGGATCAGTGGTTGCGCGGAATAAGACTGGGACTCCCTTAACGACACAGCCCACGACCCAGCGGTCGGTGGGTGTGGCACGTCCTGTACTCGATGACCACCGAGGCCGTGCCGGAGAAATCATTCGAGGCGAGCACTCGACCACCGCGCCTGACAAAGCACGTGCCTCGTGCACCTTAAAACTCGCGACGGGGAAAACCGCCGCGCATGACCTTGCAACAAGGCAAGCGGATGGATACTGACACGCGAGGCTCCGAGCGCTCAGTGCCGGGCTCGGCGGCCTCCCCACACATCACCGACTGTGAACTCTGCTGTCGGCGCGGGATTCATAGTCCTTGTAGACCCCCGCCACCCGCTGCTGCTGTTTGAGCGTGATGGGCACACCAGGACTGGAGATGCCTTGGACGCCCTCGATCTCACGCAGTCTCGGGTAGATAGCGCCAGCAATCGTGTTCCGACGGTATGCGCAGGACGTGCACGCACCGGTGAACTCGACCTGCACCATCCCTGCCTCGTCGATGCCGGTCACGTTGCCCCCGCCAAGATGCGACGCAAGACGGGGACGAATCTCGCGATCAAAGACCGCCTCGACCTCTTTCATCCGCCGGTCGTCGGCGTTCGGCTCCGTGGCATCCTGACTCATACCGCAACACCCGCCGTCTCGGGGGTTGACAGTTTCTTCAAGGTCCCGGCGGACAGCTTCTCCAACTCCGCCTTCTTCTTCTCCACGTCGATGCCGAGCACACGAGCCGCGTTCAGACCGAAAATCTGCTCCTTGATCTCCCTGGTCAGCGCCGGGTAGCCGTAGCCATCCTGAAGGTCCTCCGGCATTTCAAGCCCATTGAACATGTCGATGAAGGTCTGCACGTTCGGCCAGAGGAATGCCTCGGAGCCGTACAGGAGCCGGTCCGGACCGATCTCGAACAGCGCCTTGCCGAGGATCTCGATCATCCGGCGAGGCTGCACCATGTACTGGTTGAACCACAGCGGCAGCACCAGGACAACGTTGGAATGCTGGCTGGCGACGGCGAAGGTCTCGTCGACGTAGGGAAAACCGAGGTGGTGCAGACCGAAGGTCAGCTGGGGGAAGTCAAGAGCCGCCCCCTGGATGTCGAGCGAGCGAAGGTCCTCCATCCGCTGATCGCCGATGACACCACCTTTGTGGAACTGGATGTAGTCGATACCCAGCTCGAGAGCCTTCTCGTACAACGGGTAGACGAGCGCCCGGTCGTCGGCCTTCCAGGCCAGGTGACGAGACTGCGCTTGGTAGAACTTGAAGCTGCGCGCCCCGAGCTCCTTTACCTGCCGCTCCATCTCCGCGCAGGCGCCACGAACGCCCTGCTGCAGGGGATCGACACCGCCACAGAACAGGATCTGCTCCGGCATCGCGGCCGCGAACTGAGCCTGCAGATCGGCCGGCGACAGGCCGTCCTGCCAATAGTCCATCAGCGGGACCGTCTGGACCATGGCCATATCGGTGTCCGAGTTCTCGAACATCTCGACCGCCTCTTGGACGTCGTCCAACCGGCCTACCCCGAGCCTGGGGTTACCTGGATTCGTTTCGCTCGACCAGGCCGTGACAACCGCTTTCATCCAGTTCACATGCGCATCAGCCACCGGGGTGCGCGCGTTACTCGCGCGCAGGTCGAAGGCGTGAATAACGGCGTCGAAAATGAACATTCCGTCTTTCATTAATTCAGCTCCTCATGCGACGTGTTCTTTGAACTTGTTCACCTCGGGACTGAGTGATCCATGTCACGATACCTAGCGAGGCATCGAAGCGCCATGGCCCTTGATATATAGCCGATGGCTGGCCTGTGTCTCGCTCGACATCCCTCCGGTTCAACCGTGTCCGTCGTCGAAGTCCGTGCGCCAAGGCGGGCAGCCGAAGACCTGACCGCGGTGACGAATGCTGGCCCGGGCCTTTCATGGGTGCGCTGGTAGAAGAGGTGGTGTTGGGCTGCAGGGTGCTCCTGAACTGGGAAGATGAGTCTTGCGACAGGCCAGTCCCACCAACACGAAGGAGCACCTCCCAGGGGTCGTACCCGCTCTGCCCGCGTCCGGTGGTGGGCTTGGGGGCGGTGTCGGCGGGCGGGCAGGCCGCTGGGGCCCTGCTCCTCGACGCAACCCGGGGCCTGGGGTTTGGTGTCGGGCTGTGCACGGCAATGTCTTGGTGACGGGCGCCGGGGGCGGTGCACGACCCGGACAAGGTGTTCGTCGATCTAGCGGTGGCCCTGGGTGGGGACCACCTGGCCGAGTGGCGGTGTTGCGCGCCGAGCCCGGTGTCTACGGGTGGTGGTCGCGGATTCGACGGCGTCACGCACCGTCACGGCGCTGGCCGCTGACGCCCCGGCGGCGTTGCCGGTGGGTGATCAACGGTGCCCGGGCCGCGGCCCGGGTGGGTGTGGGCGGCGGCCGAGCGGCACGCCCCGGATCACGGGGGCTCGGTGGCGGACCCGGTGGTGATCGACCTCGACGCGACCCTGGTCACCTCGCACTCGGAGGAGGAAGCTGTGCCCCGACTCATCGGCTGGGGTACGGGTTTCCACCCGTTATGTGCGTTCGTCGATGACGGCGCGGAGGACACTGTGGAGTGGCCGCGGTGCAGCCTGGGCCCGGCAACGCCGGGTCGGACACCGCCACGGACCACACCGCGGTGACCCCGGCCGCGCGGACTCAGCCGCCCGGACATCAGGCGGGCGCCACCCGGGGAGGAAGGCGCTGATCCGCACCGACGGGGCCGGGTCCTCCCACTCGTTCCTGGTCTGGCTCACCGCCCAGCGCCTGTCGCACTTGGTGGGCTTCGCCCTGCCCAACCACACCTCCGAGCTGCTGGGGTTGATGCAGGAGAAGGTGTGGACCCCGGCCTACAACGCCGACGGTGCGGTGTGGGAGGGGGCGCTGGTCGCCGAGCTCACCGGAATGCTCAACCTGACCGGGTGGCCAACGGGTATGCGGGTCATCGCCCGCACGGAACGCCCCACCCCGGGGCGCAGCTGGGCGATGACCGACCCGGACGGACTCCGGGTCACCGCGTTCGCGACCAACACCGTCCGTGGGAAGCAACCAGACCTGGAGCTCCGGCACCAGCGCCGTGTCCGAGCCGAAGACCGCATCCGCGCCGCCACGGACAGCGGGCTGGGGAACCTGCCGCCGCACACCCTGGCCCAGAACCAGACTTGGTGCACCATCGTCACCCTCGCCGCCGAGATCACCGCCTGGATGCTGCTGCTCGCTCTGAGCGGCAACAACGCGACCGCCAGCGAACCCCGCCGGCGGGAACCCAAGCGGCTCCGGCTGCGGCGGTTCACCATCCCCGCCATCCTCGTCCGCGGCGCCGACGCGCCCTGCTCAAGCTGACACAGAAACACATGGACGACCCTCCCCGCTCCCGGCTGAGCGACATCCCCAATACCCCAACCACAAGAGAGGCGCACCCCCGGGCACCGGACCGCGCGACCACCCCGGCCGACACCAGCACACCCAAGTGTCGGACCCCTCCCCCCACGACGGCCCACGCGCCGCCGCACCCGCCAGCAGCGGCGGGCTAGAGTGCTCGGCTGAGGAGGCAACTTCAGGTAATGTTTCCCCTTACACGTATTGACGGCAATTATGTACCGCCCTACAGTCTCAGTGTGGGCACCGCATCTGGAGGTGAACCGCGCGAGTGGTTGGTTGCAATCGGCGACATCAGCGCGGCGGTCAACGCTAGACAGAGCCTAAAATCGCTGCTGGACCTTGTGGCTACGACAGCCCGGAATCTCCTCGACCTGGACTTTTGTGGTGTCATGATTCCCGCTACGGACGGGAAGAGCTTATCCATCGGCGGGGCAAGCGGACTGCCGGAGGAGTACATAGACCGTGTGAACCAGAGTCGTCTGATTCGCCTCGAAGCAGATCCGTCGCTGGGCGCCCCTGCAAGCCGCGCGTTTAGGTCAGGCAAGCCGCGGTCGATCGTCGACTTGGCCGCGGAAACACCCTCAAATTGGGCCGACTGGGGTCGCGAGCAGGGCTATCGATCCGTCCTGGCGGTCCCCCTCATCACCAGCGCGGGTGTTGTCGGTACGCTTAATAGTTATCGCGATGTGGTGCACGAATTCCTCCCGCACGAGGTTGAGCAGCTTGAGCTACTCGCCAAGCACGCCGCAACCGCTCTTACTTCGGCACGTATCATCGAGGACCTGCGCGAGCAGCATCAACTAATTGTGCGCTCCGAAGAGATCCACGACCGGCTGGTGCGGGTCGCGGTGCGGTCCGGGGGCGTCGCCGGCATCACCACCGCTCTGCACGACCTGCTGGGTTGCGAGGTCATCGTGCGTGACGCGACCGGCGAGACCCTCGCCGCCACAGCGTATGCACCCGTCGCCGCTCGGCACAGCATCGCGTTCGAGTCAGGGCCAGCTCGCATGCAGGGACGAAACAATCTGGTCCGCGAAGACGGCCCGAACGTCGCCGTAGCCGTCGTGCTCGACGGCTCCGTGGTGGCGACGGTGTGGCTGCTGGGCCAGGCGGGCAAGTTGGATCTGCTTGGCGTGCGGGCTGCCGAGCACGCATCCGTCGCACTCTCACTGGAGCTTCTGCGCAAGCGCACTGCTGTCGAGGTCGAACAAGGCCTGCGCGAGGGTCTGCTGGCGGATCTGCTCGCGGGAGCCGATCCGGATTCCCCTTCGCTCCGGAACCGTGCCACCTTAATGGGTCACGACCTAGGCGTGCGTCACCAGATGCTGGTCGCCGAGGTGCATGACACCGCCGATGCCGGCGCGGACACCCGGCCCGGCAGGAGCAGGGAAGCGATGGCGCAGCGGCTGGCGTCCGACTCCGTTCGCCTAACGCGCCACCTCCACCCACGGCCGGTGATCGCCTCGGCTCGAGACGTTGTCGTCGCATTGTGGCCCGCAAACATGAACACCCCCTCGGGGCCCGAGTTGCTTCGCCGCGCGGCCACAGTTGCCGTTCAGGGGGTGACCGTCAGGATAGCGATGTCCGGGCCGGACAATGACGATTTCCCAACGGCATACCGCGTTGCACGGGGCGCACTCTCTTTCACGGCCGCGAACGGGCATACCACGGGCCTACTAGCCCTCCACGATCTTGGCGTCGCCGGTATTCTGCTGCGGACAGCCGATCCCGCAGAGCTTCAACGTTACGCGAAGCGAACCCTCGGGCCGGTTAGCTGCTATGACGCCGACCACGGTGCGGAGCTGCTCAAGACCTTGCGAGTCTATCTGGACTGCGACCTCGACCGCCGCGCCACCAGTGAACGTCTCGTGCTACACCCAAACACAGTCAGCCAGCGACTCCGACGTATCGAGACCCTGACCGGGCTGAACCTCCGCTCACCCCGGTCGGTGATTGACGTCTCCACGGCACTGATGCTGGCCGACCTCGACGACGCAATGAGCGGAAACTCCACCTGACCCTGCCCGCGCTATCAAATGTCGATGTTCGACCAATCCGTCACGGCTTGCGACGGCGGCAGCCTTCGGTGGTGCCGGAGCTGCGCCGTGGGTCCGAGCAGGTGAGACCGCCGCATCGGTCGGGGTCGAGGGTCGACTAATAGCCTCATCGCCAACGACCCCGCCCGGCTCCCCCAGCCTGCGACACGACCGTCGTCACGACCGGACCCCAGTCCGAGATCCACACCGTCGTCCGGCACCTCAACCGCGTGTTGACGATGTGGGTGAGCCTGTTAACGCTGGTCGGATCACCGCGACCCGCAAGTGCTGTGGGCGCGGAGCGCGGCGACTTGGTGGAGCGGCGACGGGTCACCGCGGCCGTGTCCATTTGGGGGCCAGTTACCGACCGAGGTCTTTCGGTGCTGGGCGGTGAAGTGATATCTGGCAATACAGGATTCCGGCGGGGCGAGCGTCGACGAGGTCCTCGGGGCGGAGCGCTAGTGTCGCGGGTCGCAAGTCTTCTTCTGCCGATCAAACTCCATCCTGGGAAGCGCTCCCCGGCGACCGGCAGATCTCCTCTTCGAGAGAACCACCCGCACCGGGCGCCGGGAGCAGCGCTTCCCCACGATCATACGAACATCCCGCTACTTCGCCGCGGTCACCAGCTCCAGGTTTGTTGGCGAAACCCCGACGAGGGCTGGCCAGCTACCGACCCGGTCGCTCAGGGCCCAGGTCACGGCCTTCATGCCGAGCATGATCGCCGGCTTGTAGTCGTAGAGGCTCTGGCCCAGCTGTGAGGTCAGCTGAGCCCGCTTGCCGGCGTCCATCTCGGAACGGATCGCTTCGAGTTGGGTGTCGAACTGCGGCCGTTCCACCAGGATCGCACCCGCGCCCTTCGTGGAGCTGATGATCGACCAGATCATCGACGGCTCCGGCCGTACAAAGCTCCCATACACCCAGGCTCGGTCGAGGGTACGGTCGAGGAACTTCGGAGCGAGCGAGGCGTAGGCCACATCCGTCGAATCCACCTTGATGCCGACGCGCCCGAGATCCTGGGCGATAGCAGCAGTAATGTCGGGCCCATCGGGAGCCGACGATATGGCAGTCGACGCAACCTTGAAGGTGAAGCCGTTCGGATACCCGGCCTCGGCCAGAAGCTTCTTGGCTGCGTCGGGATCGTACTTCGGGAGGGTCCAGGAGTCCTTGTAACCGGCCTGGAATGGGAAGTAATTGTAGTCGAACGTCTTGAGGTTTCCGGCACCGTTCCAGAGGCCGTCCAGGATCGCTTTCTTGTTGACCGCGAGGTTGAGCGCCTCACGCACCTTCAAGGCGCGCGCGGCGGATTGCGGGTCTTTGTCGTCGCCGACCCAGGGCAGGCTGGGGTCGTAGGAGGCTGAGCCGGGTCGGGCCATACCGGGCAACGCCATGAAATCGCCGGTGGAGTCCTGCACTGTCTTGAGATGCAGTCCGCCAGACTGGGCCTGCTTCATCAAGTCCCCCGATACCGTCGCGATGTCGATCGCGCCCGCTCGTATTCCGTTCAGCTGAGCCGTCGGGTCCGCGATCGCCTTAATGGTCATCCTCTTGAACTCCGGGTGGACCCGCCAGTGGTTCGGTACGGCTTCGTAGGCGTGCTCCACACCTGGGCTGTAGCTGACTTGCTTATATGGACCGCTGCCGATCGGCTGAGAAGCCGCAGTTTGGTCTCCGACCTTCGCGATGTACGCCTCAGGCTGGATATTGAGGTATCCGGCGTCGGCAGTGAGGTGGTAGGGGAGCTCCCAAGTCGGGCTGGGGAACTTGATCACCACAGTCAGGGGGTCCGGAGTCTCGGTGGTGGCCTTGCTGAAGTAGGGCGCATCCGAACCGGCCGCGCCTTTCCCCCTCATCCGATCGATTTGGTACGCCACGTCCCGGCTGGTGACGTCGCCGTACTGGGGGTCGTCGAAAGGCACGCCCTTGCGCAAGTGCACCGTCCAGGTGGCGCCACCTGCGGATGATTCCCACGAGGTCGCCAGTCCCGGCTTGAGTTCTCTGGTCGTCGGGTCAGTGATAACCAGCCCGTCGAACAGGGGGGAGTACAAGGCCTGGTCAGTCGCCTTCACCATCCACGACAGAGCCGACTCGGCGTCAAAGGTAGCGAAACTCACCACCAGCGGCTTTTCCGTGTCCGCACTGCTGCCAGCTCCAGAACCGCCACTACACGCGCTGCCCACAACCGCCAGCACCAACGCTCCGGCGAGCGCCGCTATTCGTTTCATTCTTCCTCCACTCAATGTTCGGTTGGGCTGTCCCTCACTTGGATGCTTCGATGGGCAGCCCTCCGGGCGCTTGGGTTGCCGCCGTCTCTGCCGGATACAGGTGACAGGCAACGACGTGGCCGGCGCCATGGTCGACCGTGGTCGGGGCTTCGGCCGCGCAGATCGCCATCGCAAAGGGGCAACGGGTCCGGAAGTGGCAGCCCGACGGTGGATCGAGCGGACTTGGGATCTCCCCGCGAAGCGTGATCGCGGAACTCGCTTCCCCGGGCTGCGCGGGCAGCGCGTTCGACATCAGTGCCTGGGTATAGGGATGCTTGGGGGTGGCGAACACATCGGCAGATGCGCCGGCCTCGACCACCCGGCCGAGGTACATCACGAGAATGTCATCGCTCACGTGGCGCACCACGGCGAGGTCGTGGGAGATAAAGATGTAGGCAAGACCGCGATCCTCTTGGAGGTCCATGAGTAGGTTAATGACCTGAGCACGCAGCGAGACATCCAACGCTGAGACCGGCTCGTCCAACACGATGGCGTCGGGATGCGTCGTGATGGCTCGAGCGATGGCGACACGCTGCCGCTGTCCCCCGGACACCTCATGCGGGTAGGAGTCGCTGTGATTGGCCCGAAGCCCGACCGCAACGAGCGACTCAGCCACTCGTTGGTCGATCTCGCGCTTGCTCAGGCCGGTGCCGGCCGCCATGAGCGGTTCGGCTACCGTACGACCCACTGTCAGCCGTGGGTTGAGGCTGCTGTACGGGTCCTGGAACACCGCTTGCACCCCCCGGCGGTACTGGTTCAACTCACTGCGACGCAGACGGGCCACGTCCTGGCCGTGGAACAGCACTTGTCCGCTGGTCGGGTGGTCGAGGGAGAGCATCAGCTTGGAGACAGTGGTCTTACCCGATCCGCTCTCGCCGACTATTCCCAGGGTGCGTCCTGCTCGGAGCGTGAAGCTCACGTCGTCGACGGCTCGGACGAGCGACTTGTCTCGGCTCAGCAGTCCGTGCTTGACCTCAAACAGGCGTTTCAGGTGCCGCCCCTCCAGAAGTGGGCTGGAATTGGGGACACTCGGTTCGCCGTGCTGCCCGGGGGCCGACTGCTCGTCCGCGGGGGTCGCCTCAACCTGGTCAGCATCGCTCTTCCGGGTGACGGACTCGGTATGCCAGCAGGCGACCAACCCCCCTCGACTCTCCACGAGTGGCGGTTTCTCCGTGCGACACAGGTCACTCGCGAGAGGACACCGCTCGGCGAAGGCGCAACCCGGCCCAAGCTTGGTGAAGTCCGGAGGAGATCCGGGAATAGTGCGCAGCCGCCGGCTCGTCTTCGTGAGACCCGGGATGCTCTCCAAGAGGCTGGCCGTGTACGCATGGCGCGGCGCGTTGTAGATGCTCTCAACCGGGCCGTACTCAACGATACGCCCGGCGTACATCACTGCGACGGTGTCACAGATCCTCGCTACGACTCCAAGGTCGTGGGTCACGAAGATGAGGGCCGCATCGAGGTCGCTCTGCACTCCAGTCAACATATCCAAGTACTCCGCTTGGATGGTGACGTCCAAGCTCGTCGTCGGCTCGTCGGCAAGGATGACACTCGGACGGCACGCGATCGCGGCGGCCCCCACCGCACGCTGGCGCATCCCCCCGCTCATCTCATGTGGATACACCCGGGCTCGCTGCTCGGGGTCAGGAATATGGACGCTTCCCAGCAGTGCAACCGCACGGGAGCGCGCTTCACGTCGGCTCACGCTGTCGTGAACCCGCAACGGCTCACTGATCTGTTCACCGATCCTCATGACAGGGTTCAGCGAAGACATTGGATCCTGGAGAATCATCGAGATGTCGCGCCCGCGCACGCTCTCCAGCTCCCGTTCCGACAAGGTCATCAGATCGCGTCCCCGAAGGAGTACCTGCCCCGCCCGGTGCTCTACGTTCCGTGGCAGAAGTCCCAACAGCGACATACACGTCATTGACTTGCCCGACCCGGATTCGCCGACTATTCCGAGCACCTCACCGGCCCGGACGCTGAAGCTGATCCCGTCGACAGCTTTCACAAGACCCGCACCTGTCCGAAGATGCGTCGTGAGGTCACGCACCTCCAGAACCGTCTCTGCCTGCGCGTCGCGCGGCGCGGTGGAAACCATGGGTGTCCTCTCACTCACGTCAGATCTCCCTCAAACTTGGGTCAAGCCGATCTCTGAGCCAGTCACCGCCAAGATTGAGTGACAGAACAGTGACTGCGATGACCAGCCCCGGGAGCACCGACGCCCACCAAGCGAGCTCGATGACACTTTGCCCATCCGACACCATCACGCCCCATGACGACGTCGGCGAGGGGATGCCCGCACCCAGAAAGCTCAGAGATGCCTCCAGCAAGATCACGATGCCAACCTGCAAGGTCGAAATCACCAGGAGTGAGGGCAGAAGGTTGGGCAGGAGGTGCCGAGCCATCAGACGCAGTGTCGGAACCCCAGCCACGCGCGCCAGGACTACGTAGTCACGCGACCGGAGACTCAGTGTCTCGCCGCGAATAATGCGCGCGTAGCTGGGCCACAGCGACAAGATCACCACGACGACCACGTTGGTGAAGGAGGGGCCGTACAAGGAGGCCAAAAGAATGGCGATAAGGATCGAGGGAAGCGACAGCGACACATCCGCCATCCGCATGAACACGGCGTCGATCCAACCGCCGAAATATCCCGCCACGACGCCTACGACGGACCCGATCGTTCCAGTGATCAGGATTGCACCGACGGAGATTAGCATCGAGATACGAGCCCCGTAGATGAGCCGGGAGAGGATGTCACGGCCCAGCCGGTCCGTGCCTAGCAGGTACTCCGTCGAACCACCATGCTCCCAGACGGGCGGAATCAGCCGGGTACCCAACGATCCCGAATCGGGTGCATGCGGCGCGATCAACGGCGCGAAGATCGCGCACGCAACGAAAGCAATGATAACCACCATCGGGATCCACGGGGGCCGTGCACGTCGAGACCGGGGCTTTCGCCGCCGCCACCCGTTCAATCGCACAATTGACGTCATGACGACACCCGAATACGTGGGTCGAGCAGCGCGTAAAGAATGTCGACAACAAAATTCATGACAATGTAGAGCACTGCGCCACCGAGCACCAACGCTTGAACCACTGGGTAGTCCCTTCCTTGGACGGAGAAGATGAGCAAGGACCCCAGCCCTGGCCACGCGAACACGGTCTCCACGACCACGGTGCCGCTCAACAAGGTGACGAAAAGTATGCTGGAGAAGGTGACCACCGGCAAGACGGCGTTGCGGAATCCGTGGCGCCAGACCACCCGGCGCGCGGGCACGCCCTTGACCTTTGCGAACTTGATGTAGTCGGAGGAGAGAACGTCCAACATCGAGGAACGGGTGAGGCGCATGATCCCGGCCGCAGCCCACCAACCCAAGGTCAGCGCGGGAAGCACGATTGCCAAAGGCCCGTTCCCTCCCGACGTCGGAAACCAACCAAGCCTTACTGCAAACAGAAGCAGGAGTACTTGCCCCAGCCAAAACGCCGGAGTTGCCTGTCCCAGCACCGCAAATCCGCGCGCAACGGTGTCCACGCCTGTGCCACGTCGCCTAGCGGCTGTGACACCCGCGGGAATCGCAATGAGGAACGCAACCCCGATGGCCACACCTGCGAGCGCGAACGTCGCCCAGACGCGCTCAGAGATCAACTCAGTCACCGGAATCCGCGCCCGGATCGAAACCCCGAAATTTCCGACCACGAACTCCCTGATGAAATTGAGGTACTGGACTGGCAGAGAACGATCCAACCCGAGGTTTGCTCGGAGCGCGGCCCGGAACTGCGCCGTCGCTCCCTCCGGTGCGATCAGGTCGACGGGGTCACCAGTCAGGCGTACCAGCACGAAGACAATCATCGATGCCGCTAGCAGCGTGAGCACCATCTGCCCCAAACGCCCGGCGATGAAACGTGCCACGACTAGACCATCCCCTTTCAATCTCTGCAAAGCTCATGAAGCAGGCGCCACCGGAGTGCGCCCGCTACCACCGTGGCCGAGCTCTGTCTCGGGAGCGACGGCCAGCAAGCCCAGCGCGGTGCTGTCTCAGCTGGTTGAGTGAGGGACACAGACCCCGCGGCCTGTGACAACGGTCTCACTGGTTGTGCGAGCCGGGCAATGTACTGAAGAACACATGTTGACCCGTTATATGAGATGTGAGACACACGCCGCCGTCCACGGCTCACGACCTCCTAGTCATCCTCTGCGGCGCGGTCACGCTCGCCGATCGCGACGGGGAGTTCCTATCTGTCGCAGGCGCGGACGGGCTGTCCGACCGGCGCACCTCGCGGCAGAACGATGTCGACCTAGCAGTACTACAGCCGTAGTTCGTGATCTTCGTGGCGAAGTTGCTGTGGGGCAGCGTGTCTGCCGGGTGTGGGGCGGCCACCGGGCGCTCATCCGGTGTTTGTGTGGAACAACGAAGACGCCGCGGTGGCCGCGGCGCACAGCGTAGATCCTGTCCGGTGGCGTGAGGCGTTTGGCGCGGTCCTGGACCGCATCGAGGGCCGCTTCCCCTGGTACGAGCCGTTGCGGCACGCGGCGGGGTTGACTGCAGGGCATCGTGCCGGAGCCGGACCGCAAGAACTGCTGGACCATCGCTGAGCACCGCGGGGACCTCACCCCGGACGGGCTGCAGCACCTGCTGAGCAGGGCGACGTGGGACGCCGACGCCGGCCGCGACGACCTGCGCGGCTAAGAACGTCCCCTCAACGGTCCCCCGCGGGAGCGAGCGGCCAGTGTTCGCTCGGGACCGGTGTCGTTCCGCGCGCCGGTGCTCGCCCGGTCCGTCAGGACCGCGCTCGCGACGACGTTGAAGAGATGGTCGGCGCGTGGGGCGAGCGAGGGTTGGTCGCTGATCCACGCGAGCGAGCCGGCCAGCGCGAACAGGTCAGCGCCGTCGATGTCGGTGCGCGCCACGCCCCCGGCCTGTGCGCGGGCGAGGAGGTGCGCGCCGGCCGCGCGCATCGTGACGCACGACGCGTGGAGTGCGGAGCCCGGGTCCGCGATGGCGGCCGTCATCGGAACCACAGCGCCGCGGCAGTCGTGCGCGACCACGACAAAGTCGTGCAGCCACGACACGAGGGCGTCTTCGGTGGAGCTCCATGTCTTGAGCTCGACAGCTCTCGCCGTCAGCTCGTCGAAGCTGGTGCGCAGCAGCGCCTCGAGCAGCGTGTCTCGTGTCGGGAAGTGTCGGTACAGGGTCCCGAGTCCGACACCGGCCCTGCGGGCAACGTCGCGCAGCGACGCGTCGGCGCCCTGCTCGGCCATGACGGCTCTGGCGACGACAAGCAAGTGGTCGTAGTTCCTCCTGGCGTCGGCTCGCACGCGTCGATCCTGGCACGGGTCTCCTGCCGTGGCCGCAGGCACGACCGGCGGGCGGCGACGGAGTCCGAGCGAGGTGATGGGTCTCCACAATGCGCCCATTGACAACCGGAGCAGTGCCCCGTATTTTCGGAGCACTGCTCCGCCTAAGAATTGCCCCGTTCGCGAGGAAAGGTGACGACGATGCCAGCACAGACGATGAGGGCGAGCCGGCTGCACGAATTCGGTGGACCCGAGGTGCTGCGCTACGAGGAGGTGTCGGTCCCCGGGCTCGAGCCAGGCGAGGTGCTCGTGCGCGTCCACGCGATCGGCGTCAACCCCCCCGACTGGTACCTGCGCGACGGGCTCAGGGCTCTTCCACCCGAGTGGCGCCCGCCGGTGCCCCTGCCCACCATCCTCGGGTCCGACGTGTCAGGCGTCATCGAGGCGGTCGCCGCCGACGTGCAAGGCTTCTCCGTCGGTGACGAGGTCTTCGGCATGGTTCGCTTCCCGAGCTTCGGGGAGAGCGCCGCGTACGCCGAGTACGTCGCCGCGCCGGCGTCGGACCTGGCACTCAAGCCGGCCGGCATCGACCACGTGCACGCCGCCGGGGCGCCGATGGCGGGGCTGACCGCGTGGCAGTTCCTGGTCAAGCTCGGGCACGAGCACCCGAACCCGCTCCAGCCGATGCTGCACCGCCCGATGGAGCTCGGCGCCGGGTCGACGGTGCTTATCAACGGCGCCGCCGGCGGCGTGGGGCACTTCGCGGTGCAGCTGGCGAAGCAGAAGGGTGCACGCGTCATCGCCGTGGCGTCAGGCGCGCACGAGTCGTTCCTCCGTGAGCTCGGCGCCGACGAGTTCATCGACTACACCAAGAGCCCTCCCGAGGACGTCGTGCACGACGTCGACCTCGTTCTGGACACCCTCGGCGGTCCCACCAGCGGCCGCTTCCTGCGCACCCTCAAGCGCGGCGGCGCACTGTACCCGGTGTTCATCAGCCCCATCGACACCGACGACCTTGAGCGGCTCGGGGTGACGACCTCGATGACCCAGGTGCGCTCGAACGGCCCGCAGCTCGCAGAGCTGGGACGCCTCCTCGACGCGGGCACCGTCCGCGTCGCCGTCGACAGCACGTTCCCGTTGGCGGACGCCCGACGAGCGCACGAACGAGCCGCCCGCGGTCATATCCAGGGCAAAATCGTGCTCACGGTCGCATGACGACGATCAAGGATGCCATCGACGACCTGTTCAACCACCCGCAGCTGCCATCGGGCGAGGCGGTCGACCGCCACTTCGCTCCCGGCTTCCGTCAGCGCACGAACGGAGCCTGGGACGAGCGCTCCACCTTCCTCGCGCGCATCGACGACCTCCGAGAGGTCGTCGTGCACGCCACCGTCACCGTCCTGGACGAGCTCGTTGACGGTACCCGATATGCGGAACGCCACGTCGTCGATCTGCTCAAGGACGACGGGGAACGGATCGTCCAGGAGGTGTACGTGTTTGCGGAGCGAGACTCCGACGGGCGCTTCGTCCGGATCGAGGAGACGACCCTCATGCTCAAGGACGACGAGAGCGGGCAGAGCGGCACCACCGCGCAGTAAGCCCCGCCCCCAGCGGTGCTGGTCTGGGGCGAGGCACGCCCAGCCGCTACGACGAGGTCGTCGACGCGGTGGCCGCGTTGGCCGGCTCGCTGTCGATCGGTGATCCGCTCGACCTGAGCACCCAGATCGGTCCGCTGGTCAGCGGACGCCAGCGTGACCGGGTGGAGGGCTACATCGCCAAGGGCGTCGAGGAAGGATCCCGCATCGTCGCCGGCGGCGGACGCCCGCAGCACCTAGACCGGGCTGGTACGTCGAGCCGACCGTGTTCGCCGACTTCGACAACCGTCAGGTGATTGCCCAGGAGGAGATCTTCGGCCGGTGCTCACCGTGACCCGCTACTCCGACGAGGACGACGCCGTCCGCCTGGCCAACGAGTCGAGCTTCGGCCTCGGCGGGTCGGTCTGGACGGCCGACGCCAAGCACGGCCTGGAGATCGCGCGACGGGGGCGCACCGGGACGATCGGCATCAACAAGTACACCGGCGACCCTGGCGGGCCGTGCGGCGGGGCCAAGGGCGGCGGGATCGGGCGTGAGAGCGGGCCTGACGGGTTGCACAGCTACCAGCAGCTCAAGTCCATCTACCTCTAGCACCGGTCAGCACCACACCACATCTTGAGAGGATCGTCATACTCCCCCGCGCCCTCGTCGACGTCCTGCCCGACCCGCCCCCGGACGGACCCGTCCTGGTCGGCCCGGCGGGCCCGGGGCACCTCACCGTCGACGGTGCGGACCTGGTCAACATGGCCTCCTGCAACTACCTCGGTCTCGCCCGCCACCCCCGCGTGCTCGCCGCCGCCCAGAACGCACTGCAGCGCTGGGGCATCGGCACCGCGGCGACCCGCACCCTGTCCGAAAGCACCACGTTGCACCGCGCGCTCGAGCGACGCCTCGGTGAGTGAGTCGGGACAGACGATTCTGTGCTGTTCAGCTCGTGCTGGGCGGCCAACGCCGCGGTGTTCGACGCCCTCGCCACCCTCGCGGAGCAAGCCGGTCGGCCGTTGACCGTGTTCTCCGACCGCCTCAACCACGCCAGCATCATCGACGCGATCAGGGCGCAGCGTGACGCGGTCGCACACCTGGTCCGCTACGACCGCGCCGACCTCAAAGGCCTCCAGCAGCAGCTGGCGGCGCGGGCGCAGGACACCGTCCCCGTCATCGTCACCGACGGGGTGTTCAGCCTGGAGGCCGACCAGACCCCCTGACCGTCCTGGTCCAGGAGCACCTCGCGCTGCTCGTCGTGGACGACTCGCACGGGGTGGGGTGGTCGGCGGCACCGGCCGCGGCTGCGCCGAGGCCCAGGGCATCCTCGGTCAAGTCGACGTGGTGGCGGGCACCCTCGGCAAGGCGCTGGACGGGGCGGCCGCGCATCCACGCGGCGACCTCCGCCGGGCTCACCGCGTGGATGCGCGCGTCGTCGCGTCCGTTCATCTTCTCCAACAACCCGCCGGTGCCGGCCGTCGACGGTGCGCTGGCCGCCTTGGACGTCCTCACCGAGAGCCGCGAGCTGCTGGACACCCTGCGGGCCCGCACGCGACAGCTGCGTGACGGCATCGCCGAACTGGCCCTGCCCACCGTTCCCGGGCATCACCCGATTGTCCCCATCATCGTCGGAGACGAGGAGAGAACAGTGACCATGAGCCAGTCGTTGCGCCGTCACGAGATGTTCGCCACCTCCTTGGCTTACCCCATCGTCCCGCGTGGTGAAGCTCGCCTGCGCCTGCAGGTTTCGGCCGCGCATACCGTCGACGACATCGACTCGGCCATTGCTGGCCTCGCGGGGGCACGGTGATCACCGCGTGGCCCAACGGGGCCAAGGTCGCCGTCGTGGTGACCGTGGCCTATGAGCTGTGGTCCGACGGACGGTGGCCGGTCTACGCACCGATGGCCACGTCGTGAGCTGCGTGGGGCTCAGTCGAAAAGGACTATGCCCCGCAGGTTGCGGCCCGACAGCATGTCGTCGAACCCGTCTTTGAGCTGGTCCAGGGTTCGCGCCGCTGGGAACCCAAACGGCTTCGGCTGCGCCTGTCCTCGATCGCCGGTCGCCTCGTCCGCCACGCCAGACGACGCCGACTTCGGCTCTCGGCGCACGCCCCCTGGCGACACCTCATCGAGACCGCCCTAACCCGGCTCAAAGCACTCCCAGCACCCGGCTGACCCGCGCGAGCCCACCCCGACGACACCGCACCATCACCGGAACCGTGGAACCCGGCAGACCACCCCGACTGAACACCCGGGGCGCACCAACACACCCACCGACAGAACGGAGGACGACAATCAACCTCACGACCCCGCACAAGCCAGCACATCAGGCCCGCGAAAGATCGAGGCTAACCACACGAACCGTCCTCAGGACAGGTGGAAGCCCGCTCCGACGGACCGGCAGACCTCTTCGAGCCTCATGTACAACCCGGGCGCTATGGGGATGCCGTCGCGGCGACGCTGCTCACGCGTCTCGTCCTCGCGGTCCCCCGCTACGAGCACCGGGCGCGATGGACTGCTCGGCGCGGTGGCATGGAGATCGTCGACCAGATCGTCCACGACGTCCTGAAAGGCGTTTTCCTCACGGAACGCAGTCGGGTCGATCGCGAGGAAGAAGTGGCCCACATCCATCGAGCCCGGCGTGCGCGTCCCGTGACCTACGGACGTCACCAGGCTGGCGCCTGAGAGGCCCACGGACAGCAGCTCGACCATGACGGCGAGCCCGTACCCCTTAAAGCTGGAACCCTCCTCGGTTCCGCCGAGCGGAGTCAGGGCGAACTTGCTGCCCAGCTCGTACTGGCCCGGGTCTGTCAGCGGCCGTCCGGACTCGTCCTGCGCCCAGCCGTCCGGGATCGTCATACCTTCGTTCGCCCGGATGCGCAGCTTGTTGGCAGCGACCGTCGAGGTGGCCATGTCCAGGTGGAAGTGCGGGTTGCGCGCAGCGGGGGCGGCGAAGGCTAGCGGATTCGTCGACAACTTGGGCTCGCGTCCGCGCGTCGGCGCGACCCGACCGCCGGCGCCGTTGGTCATCGCCATGCCGATGATCCCCGCCGCGGCCATCATTCGCGTGTAGTAGCCGGCGGCCCCGAAATGGCCGGAGTTGCGGACGGCGACTCCCGCGAGACCGGTCTCCCGGCTCATCTTTATCGCGAGCTCCGCGGCAAGCACAGACGGCACATAGCCCAGACCTCCGCCAGCATCGATGATGGCCGACGACGCCGTCCTGTGCACCACCGTCACCACTGCGTCCATCGTGATTGTGTTCGCCGCCACGAGCTCGGCGTAGCCGAGAAGGAGCGCGATGCCGTGGCTGTCGACGCCGCAGAGATCCGCGTCGGCCATGACCTCGGCCGTGGTCGCGGCGTGCTCAGCACCCATCCCCATCGCCGCAAGCACAGACTCGATCTGGGTCTGCACCACGGCCAGCTCGTAGGTGCGGGGCTGTGCGTGTGCGTAGCTCATGTCTGGATGGCCTCTCGATGGGGTTCTCATGCACGCTGGAGCTCGACCCGGTCGACGATCTCCCTCGCGAGGGCGAACGCGGAAGTAGCAGCGGGAGACGGCGCGTTCCTGACGTGGGTAACGCGACCGACGCCGCCGAACACGAAGTCGTCGACGAGGGTGCCGTCGCGCGCAACGGCCTGAGCACGGACACCGGCATGGACCGAGCCGTCGAGATCATCGCGGCGGAGTGCTGGCATGTATCGAGCAGCCTCTCCGATGAACGCGCCCTCACTGGCGGCCATGCGCATCTCGTGCAGGCCGACCCGCCAGAACCTCTTGGCGACCTTCCAGGTACCCGGCCAGAAGATGCTCTCCGCCGCATCCCGGCCGCGCAGCGTGCGAAGAGAGTAACCGTCGCGTGAGGGGACCATCATGGCGGTGGGCCCGAGCATCACGCTGCCGTCGATGTGTTTGGTGATGTGGACGCCGAGGAAGGGAAGCTCAGGGTCGGGGACAGGATAGATCATGCCGTTGACCACGGGAGTTTCGCGCGGCTTCAGCCGCAAGTAGGCGCCACGGAACGGCACGATCCGTGGATCGGAATCGTCTCCAGCGTTCCTCGCCATCCGATCGGCCCAGAGACCGGCGCACACCACGACCTGATTGGTGGCGATCCCCTCCGCGTCCGTCGACACGATGACCGACCCCGGCGACTGGTCGATCGCTGTGACGCGGGTACCGAACCGGAACTCCACCCCGCCCGCGGACAGCTCGGTGCGGATAGCGCGCGCCACCGCCGCATAGTCGACGATACCGGTGTTGGGAGCGTGCAGTGCTGCGACTCCTGCCGCCTCGGGCTCGATGTTTCGGATCTGATGAGCGTCTAGACGGCGAAGGCCCGGCACCCCGTTGGCGATTCCGCGGGCCTCGAGGTCGTCAAGGCGGGGGAGCTCATCCTCGCGCAGGGCGACGATGAGCTTCCCGCATCGTTCGTAGGGGATACCGTGCTCATCGCAGTACTCGTACATGAGTCGTGAGCCGTCGACACAAAGACGCGCCTTGAGTGATCCGGGGGTGTAGTAGATGCCCCCGTGGACGACTCCGGAGTTGTGCCCCGTCTGGTGCTGCGAGACGTCATCTTCCTGGTCGAGGACGACGATCTCGGCGGAAGGCCGGCGTGCTCGTAGCTCACGGGCGACGGCTAGGCCGACGATACCCGCGCCGACGACGGCGATGTCGACGCTCACTCGATGTTCCTGGTGTCCGCGGTCATGGTTCCCCAATCGATCACGATCTTGTGCTGGCCCGTCGTTGGCGTACTCGCATGCATGTAGGCATTCTGCGCATCGGCGAACCCGAAGACGTCGGTGATGTAGGCGTCGATCAGCCCGGGATGAGCCTGGAGATGGGCAATTGCCTGCGCGAGTGCGGGTCTCCGAAACGGTTGCGTCACGGTCCCTGCTCCGAGTGTGAGGTTCTTGCGGAGCATCGCGACCATGGGCAGGGGGTAGACGATGTCGTCAGGGATGCCGAAGTAGTAGACCAGTCCGTGAGGTGAGACGGCCTGAACCGCGTCGACGAACGTGCCGACCTGGTGGCCGATGGCTTCGATCACGACTTCGGGGCGATCTTCGTTGAGGAGAGCATGTGCCCACCGGTCGGTGGAGCTGTGAATGAATTCGTCCACGCCAAACGTGCCCGTCGAGTCGGGCTGCGAGACCCTGTCGACACCTGTCACCCACGCCGCTCCCCGCGACTTCGCCACGTGCGAGAAGAGAAGGCCGATAGGCCCCTGGCCGAGGATCGCAAACCTTTTGCCGTCGACCGCTCCGATCTGGTCGAGCACGTGTATCGCACACGCGAGCGGCTGGAGCATGATCGCCTCTGTGTGATCCCACCGGGCCGGGTACGTCGACAGGCCGGTGGCTTCGACGCGGATTGTTTCGGCCAGTGCCGAGGCATTGCTCGCCCACCCGACTGTTAGGTCACCGTTCGTGAAGTCGGGCGATGCGGACGCGATGACCTCGCCCACGACCTCGTGCATCGGGAACCCGGGAACACTCGTGGCGCCGGCGTGCGTGAGGACGGCCGATCGCTTGCCCGCAAAGTGTGGGACGTCGCTTCCGCAGATACCGCCCGCCCGGACCTTCACGAGCACCTCGCCCTTCGCAAGGTCGAGTTCGGTGGGTTCAGCCACCTCGAAGGGTTCGAGGAGCGACGGAGCCACCAGTCGATACGTCTTCATGCCGATGCCGTCCTCCCTCCCTTCTCAGGCAAGCTGATTGACCCGATCTGTACGGGCCCACAGAGGGTCTACGGTCGCGCTTGTCCTGCCAGTCTGGCAATATGTATCGAAGCACATGTATACCCCGTTGCGTGTGATCCTCGACACTCGTCGAGCACAATGAGGTTCCTCAAACTTGCGTCCGCATCAGCTATACGCCAGATCGACTGCGGTCGCGTTCGCGGAGGTGGTAGGTGAGCCGGTCTCCGCGCAGGCGTCATCTTTTGCTGGGTGGCGGTCGTGGCGTGGCGGTCTTGGGCGAGGACGATGTAGCGGCGCATCTCGGTCCATTCGTCGTGATGCTCGGCCAGGACGGCGCCGACGAGGCGGTGCAGGGTGATTTACCATGCGTTTCTCGGACACGAACCCTCAAGCATTCATGCAGCTGAGCTGGGCTCGTAGCAGGCGTAGGGCACTCCGGTGGGTGTTCGGTAGTCGAGTCCTGAGTGCAATCCCGTTATCCGGCCCCGTGAGTTCACCCCCGCGACCCCGGTGGGCCGTCCGGCCAGGAGCACGAGACCACCTGCGTTCAGGCCTGCCCCGCCTGCTCGATGCCCCGAAGAGCCGGAGCGGTGCTGACCACCACATGCTGGCCGACCTGGGCTACAAAGGCCACCGAGGTCATGCTCGACGTCGACCAACGGTGCTACGCGCCGTGCACCGTGTCACCTCGACAATCCCTAACCAACCCCCGACGAACTTACGAGGGAGACCACTAGAGCGTGTCTGCTAACTCATAGGGCCTTGGTGCTCCACTCTGGACTGATGGTGCGAGCTGATGTGATCTCTGACGAGTTGTTGGGCCCTTCTGGAGCCGGTGCTGCCCGGAGTCGCCGGGCGACCGGGGCGGCCGTGGAACGACCACCGCCGAACCTTGGAAGGCATCGTCTGGCGGTTTCGCACCGGCTCTCCGTGGCGCGATTTGCCCGCGGAATTCGGTGTTTACCAGTCAGTGTGGGAACGCCACCGCCGATGGTCGACCGACGGAACCTATAACACGATGGTCGCCGTGGTGAAGGCCGACGCCACCGATGAGGACCGCCAGTTGATGGGAACGATCTCGGTGGACTCGACCAGTATCCGCGCCCATCAGCACGCCGCAGGCGCCCGCTTCCACGACCGCAAGGGGCACAACCGAATGACAAGGATCTGCCCGGCGAGCCGACCGATCATGCTCCGGGCCGCTCGCGTGGCGGGTGGACCACCAAGATCCACGCCCTGACCGACGAACTGTGCGCCCCGGTCACGATGCTGCTCTCGCCCGGGCAAGCCGGAGACAATCCCATGCTGATCCCGCTGCTGGGCGCCCACCCCGACCGGTTCACCGGCGACAAGCGCCTGCTGGCGGACAAGGCCTACTCCCACAACAGCACCCGGGAAGAGCTGCGCAAACGCAAGATCAAGCACACCATCCCCGAACGCAGCAACCAGATCTCCTACCGCAAGAG
>JAABUM010000790.1_pt1 | contig 51803 bp, 55 predicted proteins | sample 5559161 | NCBI WGS metagenome assembly JAABUM01 (sample SAMN10711868, study PRJNA513369) | rock metagenome | isolation source: Antarctica rocks | place: Antarctica: Victoria Land, Siegfried Peak nord
TATCCGTATCCTGCGCCCGCACGCCGGCGCGTCCCACTGGGCTATGCTGCTTATTGAGGCCCTGACACGGCCCCCTCGTTTCGTTCAATTATCCTTGCCTTTTGCTCGTTTGCACAAAACTTAGGTACCTAACTCCGTATAACGTATCATCCTACCCTGGCGCGGTGTCGCGCCACTTGTCCCTCTTGACCATGTAGTCTTGACCATGTAGTCGGGGGACTGAGCGTGGCACTCCTTGGTGTTTCAGGCGCCGGGCAGATGGATAGTACCCCGTCTTGAATACCGTCGCGCATCGTGCTACAGTACGTCGTAGCGAGGGCGCCGTCCTCGTGCCGTGGATGCTGAGAACCGCAGCCCAAGACAGGGCGCGACGCCATCAGGTCTGAGAGTAGAGTAGCGCCGGATCTGCCCCTCTCCTGTTGACGCCCGCCTTTGTGTGGTCACCCCGACTGCGGGGAGCCCCTGGTGAAACCGGCCACGACTCTCGTGTCGTGCGCCGGTTTTTGTCTGCTCGGCGCCGCGGAGGAGGCTTATCATGACCCGGCTCCGTTGGGTTCTCGTCGGTCTGTTGATCGTGGTAGTAGGTGGCGGGATCGCGCTGCTGTGGCCAAACACAGGCCCGATCGTCGGCTTCGCGGCCGTGGGCAAGGACCCGTGGCCATTGCTCATCGACGCGCGGACCGCGCGCGCCTTCGTGTACAACCGCAGCGATGGGACGGTCAGCACGATCGACACCGTGACCGGAGAGTTGGTGCGGACGGTCTTTGCGGGTTCAAGCTTCGCCTTCATGGCGGTCGACCGACGCACGAGCCGCGTGTTCGCGAGCAGCGGCGGCGACGATACGATCTACACGCTCGACGCGCGCACCGGCATCGTCCTGCATGCGGTCACCGATACCGACGTGACGACGCGGCAAGCCGCCGTGGACGAGGCGAGTAACCACGTCTTTGTCGGCCATCGGGATATCCCGACGATCACGATGCTCGACGCGCGCACCGGGGCCATTGTGCGCCACATCCCCGCGTGTAGCGGCTCCTTCGCCCTAGCCGCCAGCGCGCGCACGCGCCACATCTTCGCCAAATGCAATGACGCGACCACGGATATGCTTGACGGGCGGACGGGCCGCGTGCTCCGGACGATCCCCATCACACCGGGTACCTTTGGCTACGTGTTCGTGGACGAGCACACGAATCGGGTCTTTGCCAGCAGCAATCCTAACGCCATCGACGTGCTCGACGCGCGGACAGGCGCGTACCTCCACACGATTACCAACCTGAACGCCGTGACCACCCCGACCGTCGATGAGCGCACGGGGCGCGTCTACGCCGCGCTCGGTGGCCCCGGCGTGCCCGGCGCGAGTGTCACCACGAGCCAGATCGCGGTGCTCGATGGCTGGACCGGGAGGGTTCTGCGGCGGATCAAGGTCGCCGACAACCCGACGGTCGTCGCGGTGAACAGCCAGACCGGCCACATCCTCGTCACCAGCGTTGGGGCGGTGAACTCGAGCAGTGAACCGACCGGCTATGGTGTCCTGAGCGTCCTGGATGGCGCCAGCGGGGCGCTACTCCGCCGCGTGTCGATCGGGATCTTACCCGCGGACATGGCGATTGACCCGATGGCGCGGCGCCTCCTGGTTGACAACGAAACCGTTGACTTAAACATCTATGCGTCCGGCTTCTCGGGAGCGTTAACGAGGAGTCCACCGGAGACGGGATGGGCACGGACGCGGCGGCAAGTGCTGCGGTTCATCAAGAGCGTGCTTCCCAGCTGGTTCCCGCTGAAGGTGACGGCCCCACCGCCGCCGTCGGCGCCGACCAACGGGACCGTGACCACACTCGACCTGACCAGCCTGTGAGCGGATACGGCGTAAGGCACACTGCGGCTCTCCTCTGCGCAACGAAAGATGAACGCGGTTGTGCGGGGACTTCACGCTACTGGCGAATAGCCAGCGAGCGGGCATGCCTTGGCGGCCAGAAACGTGCCGCCATGCTACACTTGTCCTACAGGCGTGGTGAGCGCGACGGAGGTCAATGGAGGGGCGATCGATGGCAATTTATCGAGGGGTAGTCAAGGACAACCGGGTCGAGTTGGACAGCGGCGTGCGGCTTGCCGACGGCGCGCGCGTCGAGGTCCGCACCGAAGTCGATACGGCGGCCACGAACGCCGCCGAGGAGGCGCTGGTCCAGCGCCTGCGCGCGGAGGGCATCATCGACGAGCCACCGGACGAGGCCGGGGTGGACGGCGACGACGAGGTTTTCGAGCCGGTGACGGTGCGGGGCGAGCCGCTCTCCGCGCAGATCATCCGCGAACGCCGCTAGTGGCGTCCTACTACCTCGACACGAGCGCGCTCGTCAAAGCCTTCGCCCGCGAACAGGGTACGGCGTGGGCCGCCGCCCTGGTTGACCCGGCCGCGGGCCACACGCTATACACGGTTCGCTTGACCGGACCGGAAATGGTCGCCGCCCTCGGGCGCAAGGCTCGCACTGGCGAACTCACGGCAGCCGCATCGGCGCACGCCGTGGCCGCCTTCCGCCGCTCTTGGCGTCGACGCCCCAACGTCGTGGCCGCGACCGTCGTTTTGACGGACCGGGCTATGGACCTTGCTGAGCAACACGGGCTGCGCGGCTACGATGCAGCCCACCTCGCGGCGGCCCTCATCATCGCCGACCGGCAGCGCGCCGACGGCTTGGCGCCCCTCACCTTTGTATCAGCCGATAGAGCTCAGCGCCAAGCCGCGGACGCCGAAGGGTTGCCCGTCGATGACCCAAACGCCTATCCGTGAATAATAGAGAGCCTAAAGGGCGCCGCTGGCCTGCTGATGCCACTGTGTGCCCACGACGCTCTCCTCCGTATCGGCCGGCGTCCATTCCGGTACGATGAATGTCGCCGTTCCCCCAGTTGCCGCCGTTTCTACCGTCTGTACCATCGGTCCGCCCCTGTTCACCTTCGTGCGCTTACCTAACTCTTGTATAGCATTATTCTACCCCGGCGGTGACATGCCGGGGCGCCTGACAAACTGTTTATGCTGCTAGCATATGCATGCTAACAGCATCTCTCCTTAGGCTTTTATCTGCGCCGGCCGCATGTACCCTGTACACAGAAGCTGGTTGACTGTCCCATCAGCGACGCAAAGTGGGCGATCCTCACGAGGATCGATCCGGCCGATCATTATCTACGACTTAGTCGCCAGCCTCATCTTCAGCTTTGGAGACTTGGTGGTCGGGATCGCGCTCCCCTTCTACGTCTATGACCTGACCCACTCAGTCCTGGCGACAGGAGCGATGTTCATCGCGTCTACCCTCCCCGGTCTCGTCGTCGGCTCGGTCGCAGGCGTCTTCGTGGATCGCGGGGATCGCAAGCGCACGATGGTCGTGGCCGACCTCACGCGCGTCGCCCTCATGCTGCTCCTGCTCGCCGTGCGGTCCCGTGACACCGGCTGGATCGTGTATCTCGTCGCCTTCGTCGAGGCGCGGCAACTCACGGCGGCCAATGCGTTGAGTAGCGTGGGCGGCAATGTCGTCAACATAGTCGGGCCAACCGTTGGCGGGGCGTTGGTGGTGATGGGCGGCCTGCCCGGCGTCGTGCTCGTGGACAGCGTTTCTTTCGAGCGGGCCAACCGTTGGCGGGGCGTTGGTGGTGATGGGCGGCCTGCCCGGCGTCGTGCTCGTGGACAGCGTTTCTTTCGAGCGGGCCAACCGTTGGCGGGGCGTTGGTGGTGATGGGCGGCCTGCCCGGCGTCGTGCTCGTGGACAGCGTTTCTTTCGAGGAGGTGACGCTGGCGGTGGAGCGGGCGCGGCTGGTGCGCCTCTGCGCGCGGCTGACCGGCGACGCGGGTGCGGCCGAGGACCTGGCGCAGGAGACGTTGCTCGTCGCGTTCCAGCATGAGCAGGCCCTACGCGACCCCGCGAAGCGCACGCAGTGGCTGTCCGGCATCGCGCGCAACCTCTGTTTGCATTGGGGACGGCGCAAGGGACTGGAACGCGCCAGGTTCGCGTACCCGTACCCCTACGACGCCGCTTTTCCGCCGGACGAGGCCGATGCGCGCACTGACGACGTCGATCTGGAGGGCGATCTGGAGCGGGGCGAGCTCGTAGACCTGCTCGATCGGGCGCTGGCGTTGCTGCCGCCCGATACCCGCGCGGCGCTGGTCCAGCACTACGTCCACGCGTCGCCCCACGCGCGGCGCGCAGGAGATCTTGCAGCGGCGCGTCCGGGTGCAGGACGATGAGCTTGGTGACGTCCTCCGCGCAGAGAGCGTCCGCGTCGTCGATAAGCGGGGTGTGGTCACCGGCGATAGGGGAGAGGGCGGCGTAGCGCGGCTCCTGACCGAACCGCAACCCTCGCTCGACCGCGAAGCAGACGCCGGGGACCGCCACGCGCAGAGCGGCCACGAGCCGTTGGGCCGTAGCGGGCGCCAATGGCCTGTGCGCGACGATTTCATCGGTAGCCACATCGTAGACGATGGCGCCGTTGCAGCAGATGGCAAGGCCCGTCATTCCAGCCTGCCGCGCCATGGTACGCTAGATGCGCGGCGGCCGGGCCGTCACGAGCACGACGGCGATGCCTGCCGCCTCCGCGCGGGCGATCGCCTGGCATGTGCGGGACGAGATCGTGCCGTCATCATGTAGTAACGTCCCGTCAAGATCGGTGGCCAGCAGTCGCATCGGAGCGTCAATCATGTGGCGGCGCCTCCTCTATCAGGGTGGATAGGCCCCCATGCCGGCGCGCATCGCGCCTTCGATCGTGCCGTCCACTTGCTCGGACCCAGGGAACATCCACTCGTCGGGGTCATAGCGCTCGTCACTGTATTTGAAAATGGCGAACTCCCAGTCGTCGAGCGTGCCCGTGTACCGCAGGCGGCAGATGGGATCGACCTGCCCGTCGTCGCACCGATCCAGGTACAGGAAAGCGCCTCTATAGCGCGGCTGGTAGGAAACGTGCGGATCCTGGAGAACCTCTCGGTTAAACGCGGTGATCCGTTCCTCCACCTGGGTCTTGATCGCGTCTGGAATGCGTGTCCCTGGCATACGCCTTGAGCCCTTTCATCTTCATCCGCGCCCGTGTCATCATTGTACCGCAAGCTGCCATCTGCCTGCCCTGCGCGCTTATAATTGAGACAGGATATAACAAGGATAGAGGATGCGCGGTCGCGAGGCCGCGCGTCGTTACAATCCCTATCGCTAACGCGGTCAAGAGGTCAAGACGATGATCTGTCCACAATGCGGCGCGGCGGCGCAGCCCTACGATCGGTTCTGTATCCGCTGCGGACATGATATGCAACCCAACGGCTCCGCCGCGCCGGAGCGCGGGCAGGCCGCTGCTACGAATCCAAACGCACAGCCATACGCGTCCGCTGCCCCCGTCACGCCGCCCTATGTGGGCGCCGCGTACGGCGATAGTATGGGCGCGCCACCCGCGCAACAGCCCTACAACAACGGCGCGCCGTCACAAGGCGGCTGGGCTTCGGGCTCGTCCACGCCGGGACCAAACCCTTTCGGCGGCCCGCGATCGGCGCCCAGCAACGGGACGATGCTCAATGGCCGCCCCGCTAACGCCGGCGGCAAGGGCCTCTTCCAGGGCGTGGGGGCCGCGATTGTCGCGCTCTTTGTGGTCCTGGGTAAGTTTGGCGGATTGGTCGCGGGGCTCGGCATCTTCAAGCTGTTTTTCTACTGGTGGCTGTTCAGCGGGCTGCTCCACGCTGGGCTGGGCACGTTGGTGTTGGTCGTCGTCGTCGTGCTGATCGTCGGCGCGGTCGCACGCTCCAGGGGAATGGTGTAGCTCGTGGCGACGACGGACCAGGCGGCGGGCAGCGTGGACAACGCGGATATCGCATACGACTCGGAGTATGTGGCCGCGCCAGGGGACGCCTCCCCTGGCGAGAGAATCTTCGTGCAGCGCTGGCGTCCGGCCCGCACAGCCGCGCACGCCGCGTTGGTCCTCTCGCACGGCCTCGGCGAACACGCTGGCCCCTACCAACCCTTCGTCGAGTACTTCGCGCCGCGCGGCGCGGCGATCTATGCCCACGACCACCGCGGCTTCGGACGTAGCGAGGGGCGGCGCGGGCATGTGCCGCGCTACGAGCGCTACGTCGAGGATCTGCTCCCGCTCGTCCAGCGCGCCCACGCCGAGAACCCCGGCCTGCCGCTCGTGCTCGTTGGGCACTCCATGGGCGGGACCATCGCGCTGCTGTTCGCACTGCGCCACCCCGACCTGCTCTCCGCCGCCGTCTTCTCGGCCCCCGCGCTGATCATCGGCCGGCGCGTCTCGCCCATACAACGAGCCACGCTGCGCGCCCTGTCGCGGCTCTACCCAACGTATACGCGCACGGGCGTGTCCAATCCGGCGTTCCTGACGCGCGATCCCGCGCTACAACAGCAGACGGCGCGGGATACGCTGCGCCACACCCACACCACCGCGCGCCTCTTGAGCGAGATGTTCGACCGCGCGCCACGCGAGGTCCTCGCCCATGTCGGCGAGTTGCGCGTGCCGTTCATCATCCTGCACGGAACCGACGATCCCCTCGTGCGCGTCGAAGCGTCGCAACGCGTCTACGACGGCTCGCCGGCGCCCGGCCGCGCCATCAAGATCTATCCCGGACTGCGCCACGAACTCTTCCGTGAGATCGAGCGCCGGGAAGTCTTCGACGATGTCGCGGCGTGGCTCGGCGGCCGGGGCATCGCGCTGTAGTGGGGAGTCGGGAGTCGGGAGTCGGGAGTCGGGAGTCGGGAGTAGACGCCCACCGCCAGCAACCGCGGCAACCAGCGTCGTCTTTCTGACGACTCACGACTTCCGACTCCCGACTTCCGACTGGACTTGTGAGTTTCACATATCCCCCCGAAGGGCGCGCTCCTGGTAGGATAACGGGGTCGATATAGTTTATCCATCTCGGACGCCCCATGAACGATACCTAGCCAGAAAGATCCCCCCAAAAGTGAGCGCAACTACGGCACGGCGCGGCCGTGCTCTTCTCGTCCTAGCCGCCCTCGTGGCGCTCGTGTCTCTGGCCGGCTGCGGTCCATACAACGGTCCCTCGGCGCCATCGGCGTCCCCCCGGCTGGCCACGCCGACAGCGACCACGCCGGTCGCGACGCCCGCGGCGGCGGCACAACCGGCGGCGACGGCGCGGCCAGCGAGTACGCCGCTACCCCTGACCGGCCCGGCTCCGTCGCGCACGCCCACCGACACGCCTCCGTTCATCATCACAGCCGCCCCCAGCGCGGCGGCGACGCCCGCTGTCGGAGCCACGACGCCCCCGACTCCGGTGGACACGCCGACGGCAACGCCGCTCCCAACGACGCCGGCCGCGCTGCCCACGGCCGTGACGCCGCTGGATTGGCTACATACCGCGGGAACGCGCGTCGTCGACGCACAGGGCCGCACCGTGACCCTGGCGAGCGTCAACTGGTACGGCGCCGAGGGTCCCGATTTCATCCCCGGCGGCCTGGATCAGCGTCCGTACATGGACATCCTGCTCACCATCCGCTCACTTGGCTTCAACAGCGTCCGGCTACCATTCTCCAATGAACTGGTCGAGCGCGACCCTCGTGTCTACGAGCACCTCGCGGCTAACAAAGAACTCGTCGGCCTGCGCGCGCTCGACATCATGGATGCGATCGTGAACGGGGCGCGCCGCGTCGGTATAATGGTGATCCTGGACGACCACCGCTCCGACGCGGGCTGGAGCGCGCTTGGCAACGGACTGTGGTACACGCCGCAATACCCCGAGGCAAACTGGATCGCCGATTGGGTCACGCTGGCCACGCGCTACCGCGACAACCCCGCCGTAGTGGGCGCCGATCTGCGCAACGAACCGCACTCCAATGGCCCCGGCACGGAGATCCTGGGCCTGGGCTACCTACGGCAGGGCGCGACGTGGGGTCCATACAACGGCGTGAGCAACCCGGCAAGCGACTGGCGGCTGGCGGCCGAGCGCGCCGGCAACGCTATCCTGCGGGCTAACCCACACCTACTCATCATCGTCGAAGGGACCGAAATCTACCCGAACCCCAACGGCACGCCCAACATCTACTGGTGGGGCGCCAACCTACAAGGAGCTTTAGACTACCCCGTGCGCCTCGACCTGCCCGGGCGCCTCGTCTACTCAGCTCACGAATACGGCCCGCGCATGCACTCGCAGCGCTGGTTCACGCCGGCGATGACCGAGCAGGATTGGTTCAATGAATTCACGGCGCACTGGGGCGCGCTACTCGCGCGTACCGGCCCCGACGCGGCCCCAGTGTGGATCGGAGAATTCGGCACGCCGCACTACGGGCCATCGTTGATCGAGAGCAGCGTCCCAGCCTCGCAGGGCCAATGGTTTACGTCACTCATCACCTACCTGGGCCAGCATCCTGAGGTAGGTTGGGGCTTCTGGGCCATCAATGGCACCGTCAGCGGCGGGGCCAACGCGCGCTACGGTCAACCAGAATCCTACGGCCTGCTCACGCCCGACTGGATGCGCGTCGCTGACCCGCTGCTCATGAGCAAGCTGCGCTCGATCGAGCCAGTCGTTAGTCGTTAGTCGTTAGTCGTTAGTCGTTAGTCGTTAGTCGTTAGTCGTTAGTCGTTAGTCGTTAGTAATCATGGTAGGGATGTTAGTCGGTGATAGCGATACGGCACTTCGCCACAATCGACTTGACACATAATCAGCCGACATATCAAACCCAGTTCCATCTACAATCGACGCCTTTCATTGGTCGCACTTGCCGGACCCTGGTACGATTAAGTCATGGCACTAGAGATTGAACTGGCCGACGGGACCGTCCATACTTTCAGCGGTAAGTACTTCGATGAGGACGGCGCACACGAACGAGACCTACATCTACCGCATTGACGACAACGAAGAACTCGTCGTGCTCAGAGTTCGAAACGGGGCCGCCGGCCCTTCTCCTGAGCATGAGATCGCACGGTATCCGAAGAATACGTGGCGCTCAATCGGAGAGTTGCCGCCACCGGGGGCGGCGCGCGCCGGCGCGGGGCCACTCGGGCCACCGCGAAGGAGTGACCTGTACCGGGACGAGGCGGCGCCCACATGGCCGGGGCCCGGCACCGTGGTGACGCATGATGGGTGAGCGGGCTGAGGTGTCGACGGTCCGGCTTCGTACGTGGCCTGCCACCCTCGTTGCCGCCAGCGTCGGCGGATTTGTGTTCGGCAACGTCGCGTCGGCGGTCAACGGGGCCGGGATTCCCGCCCTGGTCCCCGCCTCGTTGATCCTGGGCGTCGGCTGGAGCTGGGCCGGGGTGGCGATCCTCCTGGGCCGACTCGCCGCCGGCTGGCGACGCAGTGCGATAGCAGGCCTGACAGTCCTGGTGCTGGCGACCTGCGGCTACTATGTGGCGGACCTGCTCAGAGGCGCCTACCGAGGCATCGATCAGTCTAATCCGACGGGTATGGACTGGGGGGGCTTCGTCAACAACGTGCTCTTCTGGTCGATTGTGTCATGCATCGTCGGGCCACCTCTCGGCCTGATCGGGGCGGGCTCTCGCCGCGGCGATGCCCGCGGGCTCGTCTGCAAACTCGTCCTGCCGGCGGTCGCTGCCGCGGAAATGGCGGACCGCCTCCGGACTGATTTGCCTCCCGCACCCGAGCCTGTCAGGGTCGCCACATGGACCGCGGTTCTGGTGTCCGCGCTGGCGATCGCGGCCCTTCTCGTTGTGCGGCGCCTCGTGAAGCGATCCGCGGCGCGCAGGTCTTGAGTGTCGCGGTCATCGCATCAATGTAAGCGAGGGCGTTCTCCGCCAGGAGGTCGGCGATACCAGTTCGGGTGCGATGGTAACACGTCGGACTTTCGACTCACAACTTGCCACTAGGATGGGGCCGCGCCATACTGCGGGGTGAGGGCGCCATACACACGACGCCCCCGGTTCTCTCTAGTAGGAACAAGACCATGAGACCGTGTCCTAACTGCGGTCAGGATGCCGCGACCTCCGACCGCTTCTGTCCGCACTGCGGCTACTTGCTGCCCTGGGCGCAGTCCACCGCCGCGCCCCCCCAGGCGCCATCCCCCAACGGCGCTGCGGCGCCCGGCCAGCAACCACAACCATCATATACACCGCCCGCGCAACCGCAACGGCAGGCCACGCCCCAGGCGGCCTCCGCAGCACAGCCGCTGTACGCCGACCCCAATGCCACGACGGCGCCCAAAACTCTTTCTTATGTCAACAGTGGCGCGTTTGGCGGCAACCTGCCGCTGTCACGCGTACAGCAGGCGCCAACGCCGGTCGCGCCCGTCAAAGGCGCCGCCCCCCTGATGAACACGCTTTCGGGGCTGGGGAGTTCGTTTGGGGCGTCGGACGCACGCGGTCTGCTGCGGCTCGCCGCGATCGTGATCGCCGTGATCGTCGTCCTGGCGGTCGTCTTCAAGCTTATCGCCTTCGCCCTCAGCCTTCTCCCCTGGCTGCTGCTCATCGCCGCCATCGTCATCGCGTGGCAGTACCGCAAGCGGCGGCGGCGGCCATAGTCGTGAGTCGGAAGTCGTGAGTCGGAAGTCGGAAGTAAAGCGTACTGCAGTCGCGAGGCGGTAAATCGGCGCTTACCGTATCACTATCGACTCACGGCTCACGACTCACGACTTCCGACTTCCGACTCGCCCCCGCCAGTATGCGAGCGTCTCCCGGATCGTCTGAGTGAGGGGGATGGTCGGCATCCAGCCGGTGCGCGCGCGTAGGCGCGACGCGTCACCGACGATGAACGGGCGGTCGACGGGACGCAGCAGCGCGGGGTCGATGACCGTCTCGATCGATACGGACGCCTCGGCGATGAAGGCCCGCAGCAGGTCGCCGATGGAAACGCCGTGCCCCGAAGCCACGTTGTAGACGGCGCCTGCCTCGCCTGCGGTCAGGGCCAGCGTGTAGGCGCGCACGACATCGCGCACGTCCGAGATGTCGCGCACGGCGTCGAGTGACCCTACCTTCATGACCGGCGCACTCTGGCCGGCCTCGATGGCCGCGACCTGGCGCGCGAAGTCGGCGGCAACGAAGCCGGGGCGCTGGCGCGGCCCCATGTGGTTGAAAGGACGTACCCGCACCACGGGCATCCCAAAGGCGAGGTAGTGCTGTAGACCCAACATCTCCTGCGTGACCTTGCTAACCGCGTAGGGGTCAAGCGGGCCGAGCGGCTCGTCCTCAGTTAGGGGCATGCGCGCGGGGTCACGCCCCCCGTAGACCTCAGAGGAGCTAATGACCAGGATACGCGCGTCGGGACAACTCTCGCGCGCCGCGCTCAGGATAGCGAGTTGCGCGCCGCTGTTGTTGGTCAGTGTGGCCATAGGGTCTTGCCACGCCTTGCTCACCGAAGCCTGCGCCGCCAGGTGGTAGATCTGCGCGGGCCGGATCGCGGCGACGAGCGCCCCGACGGCCGCCGTGTCGGAGAGCTCGACCGGGTGGATAGTGGTGGCGTGCAGGGCCGGCGTAAGCTCAGGCTGCTCGCTCGGGTGCGTCGTCCCATGCACGGTCCAGCCGCGACGCAGGCATTCTTCGACGAGATGGCCGCCCACGAAGCCGGTGGCGCCGGTGATCAATACGGTCGTGATAGCTCTACCCTCCTTGTCTCCCTATTCTACCCGACTGCTCCACCACCGGGACCGTTGGCCTGACCTTAAAAGGTCATGAACGTGACCATCCGTCAGGCCGACACGCAGCGCGAGTCGGCGCAGGCGCGCGCCAAGGCCGACCAGGACCGCGTGCTGGCGCAGACGCTCTCGCAGGCGGCGCAGGCCGAGTCGCAGCGCGACCTGGAGGTCAAGGAGGCCGAGTACGCGGCGGTCGTGGCCGCCCAAAAGGCGCAGGCCGACCGCGCCTACGACATCCAGTCCAATATCACGCAGCAGCGCCAGGTCGAGGAGCAGACCAAGGTCCAGATCATTCAGAAACAGCAAGAGATCAAGGTGCAGCAGGCCGAGGGCGATCGCCGCGCCGCCGAACTGCTGGCGACGGTGCAGCGGCAGGCTGAAGCCGAGCGCGAACGTATTCGTATCCTGGCCGAGGCCGAGCAGAAACGAGCCGTGATCGAGGCCGAGGGCCGCGCCAACGCCATGCGTATGCAGATCGAGACCGAGGCCGAGGGCCGCGCCAAGGCGGTGCGCGTGCAGGCCGAGGCCGACGCCGCGGCGATCCTGGCGCGCGGACAGGCCGACGCCGAGGCGTTGCGGCTCAAGGGCATGGCCGAGGCCGAGGCGATCAAGGCCAAAGGCATGGCCGAGGCCGAGGCGCAGCAGCGCGCCGTCGAGGCGTTGAACATGCAGAACGGCGCGGCCATCACCGACACGGCCCTGGCCGTGCTGCCGCAGGTGGCGCAACACCTGTTCGAGGCCTACGGGCGTGTCGGCAACGTCACCTACGTCGGCACGGGCGGCGGCGAGAACGGGGGCGTGACCTCGCGCGTGACGCAGGAGGTCGCAGGCATGATCCCACTGCTCGGCGCGGTCTTCGAGTCCACGACCGGCCTCAAGCTGCGCGACATCATCACACAGGGCCAGCAGAGCCAGAACACCGGCGCGTGCCCCCATGACCAGCGCGAAAATGTGGCGCGCACCTTATTTATCACTGGCAGCAGTCTTTCTTGTTCATCCGTGTTAAGATGGTAGGCAAGGTATTGGCGAAGGAGCAAAGTATGCAAGCGCGAGGTGGTGTCGGCGTAACGTCTAATCCCAAGGATGTTTTACAGGCTCTCCTGCAACAAGGGGTCATCATTCCATGCCCACTTGAGGTGCAAGAGTATCTGGATCGTTATTCGGAGTTATGTGACATTCTACCGGCGGCCAGTAAGAATGTTCGTGATCGCTTTGATGAAAATGTCCAATTGTCCCTTGAACTATATCGAGATCCCGAGATTGAGGACGACTATTTGACACTCTATGTGCGGCAAGAGCACTACGATAGCGACATTCTGACTGAGCTTAATAGCATTTCCGCATCATTCGATGGTCAACTACGTCTTACCCCTGGCTGGTTTCTCATTACGACCGACTTTCAACCCCCTCGATAGCATATGGCCTTCGATTGGCGGGAGTATCTCGATCTGGCGCGTTTCCTGACGCAGCCCGGTACTGGCTTCACGGAGGAGGCCGCGCTTCGTTGCGCGATGAGTCGGGCCTACTACGCGGCATTTTGCCATGCGCGCAACTACGCTCGTGATCGCCACGGATTCGCGCCGTCGTACGACCCAAGCGACCACAAGCTCGTTCGGGACCATTTTCGGGGTCAGGGCATGAATGGTATCGCTCGCACGCTGAACCAGCTACGCCAATGGCGCAATCTGTGTGACTACACCGACACACTCTACAACCTCCCGACGCTCGCTCCTATCGCCATCGCACAGGCACAGCAAGTCTTTACCGTCCTCTCGTGATAAAAGGCCCCTGATCGATCCACAGTGGATCGATCAGGGGCCTTTTATGTTTGTGGGTGCGTTGTTTAGCGTAGCGTGACCCGCTGATCGGGTGTCCATACGGTCAGGAGATTGCCCGCGCCACCCACCGCCGCCATACGCCACGAGTACGTACCCTTGGCGAAATGGCTGACGTTAAGATTGAAGCCGGTCCCTGTGAGACGCGCCGAGTACATTGTCGTGGTCCGCGACGTGATGCGCTGGCCGGATCCCGCGTTGTCCATCCACATCTGGAGGTAGTAGTAGGACGCGCCAGAAAAGTGGTTCCACGAGAAGGGCAGGCTGTTGCCGGTTCGGTGGCAGCCCTGTCTGATTACAATAGGGCGCGGACCGGGGTGTAGGGGCGTATGGCGATACAACCCTGTTTGATTAAAATATGGCGTGCGGATCGGGGTGTACGGGCGTATCGGCAGCCATATCATGGCGCCCCGTGAGGTCGTCGAAGCATACATTCGGTCCGCGGGGGAATCGCTAGACCTGGATGATTGCTTGCCTGAAGAAGCCGCGCGCTTGGTCGATGAAGCGCGCGGAAAAGGCTAACGAGGATGACGGAGTTTCCCTACGTGGCTTGACCCATCTGGCTATCATACAGGGCGCGGTAGCGCCCTCCCAGCGCCAGGAGTTCCTCGTGGGAACCCAGTTCGGCTATCTGGCCGTCGGCCAGGACGGCGATGCGGTCCGCCTGCCGTACCGTCGAGAGGCGATGCGCCACCACCAGCACGGTGCGGTCGGCTAACCCGGTCCGTAGCGCGCGTAGCACGCTGGCCTCGGTCACGGCGTCGAGCGCGGCGGTGGCCTCGTCGAGGATGACGATGGGGGCCTCGGTGAGCAGCGCCCGCGCCAGGGCCAGCCGCTGCCGCTGGCCGCCCGACAAGCGCGCCCCACGCGGGCCGACCGGCGTGTCGTAGCCCTCTGGCAGGGCGCGGATAAAGTCATCGGCCTGCGCGGCGCGCGCGGCGGCTGCGATCTCGGCGTCGGTCGCGTTCAGGCGGCCATAGCGCAGATTATCGCGCACGCTGGCCTGGAAAAGCATCGGCTCCTGCAGCACGGCCGCGATCTGGCGCCGGATCGAGGGCGGATCGTGGCGGCGCAGGGCATAGCCATCGAGCGCGATCACGCCCGCATCGGGATCGTAGTAGGCCAGGAGCAGGCTCACCACCGTCGTCTTGCCGGCGCCGCTGGCGCCGACGAGCGCGACCGTTTCGCCACGGCGCAGGGTGAGCGTGAAGTCGCGCAGCACCGGCCGCGCGGGGTCGTAGCCGAAGGTAACGCCGCGGAACTCGACCTGCCCGCGCAGGGGCGGTAAGGCGCGCGCTTCGCGTCGCTCGCGCAAGGCCGGGTCGGCGTAGAGCGCCTCGGCCACGCGTTCCGCCCCCACCAGTGCCCGCTGGATCGTCCCGCCCAGGTGCGAGAGCCCCTGGATCGGCGCGTACAGCGCGCCGAGGTAGCCCATGAACACCACCAGGCCCCCCAGCGTGAGGTGGCCCGAGGCCACGGCCGCAACGCCGAACCACACGACCAGCACGGTCCCGCCGGTCGCGGTGACGTCGATCAGGGGCGCGAAGAGGGCGCGCAGCCGGATCGACCGCAGCCGCGCCTCGAGACTGCCGGTCGCCGCCTGCCCGAAGCGCGCGCGCTCGAACGGCTCGCGGGCGAAGGCTTTGACGAGGGCGATGGCGGAGAGCCCTTCTTCGGCCACCGACGTGAGCGCGCTGGTCCGCTCCCGCAGGGCCTGCTGGGCGGAGCGCGTGCGCCTGGCGTAACTCACGCTTGCCAGCGCCAGGACGGGGACAAGGGCCAGCGCCGCGAGCGCGAGCGCGGGGTCAAGGTAGACGAGCAGGCCCACGAAGATGAGGATGGTGAGGCTATGGGCCACCAGGTCGGTGACGCCGGAGACGAGCAGATCCTCGATGGCGCCGATGTCGCTGGTGAGCCGTGTGAGCAGGTCGCCCAAGCGCTGGCCGTGGTAGTAGCGCAGAGACAGGCCGTGGAAACGGTCGTAGAGCGCCATGCGCAGGTCGCGCGTCACATGCGCTCCGACCCAACCGCCCAGGTAGTCATCGGCGAACGCGGCGGCGCCTTTAGCGAGAGCGATGCCCAGGTAGGCCGCGCAGATCCAGGGCAGCAACGCGAGTTGGTGGCCGCGCACGACGGTGTCGATAAGCACCTTGAGCAGCCAGACCTTGGCGGCGTTGAGCGCGGGACGGGCCAGCGTGGCGAGCAGCGCCGCTGCCAGCCGGCCGCGATAGGGACGCAAAAACGGCAGGAAGCGCCGATACAGTGCAACGCTCGGATGGCGCGCCCTCTCCCCTTCTAGCACTCGTTCCTGGTCCTGTTGGCGCGGCCGGACGGGCGCCCAGGCGCGCGTCAGATGACGGCGTGTCTCCATTGTTGTCGTAACTCACACTATAGCGAAGACGCCCGGCACGCCGCTTGTAGACACGCCGAGCGTCTCATCGTCCGTTCCGGTATGTCCAATTGTTGTCCGTGTGTGGCGCCCGCCCGCACGGCAGGCGGCCTGAGAGGGGCGACCGACGGGATCCGGGTCCCGTCGGTCGCCCCCAGTCGGGCTAGTAGTTGCCCTGGAAATCGCCGTCTTGCTGCACATCGGCTCCCGTATCGGGCTCGTTGGACACCGGCTCCACGGCTGTATCCAAACCTGTGGTATCGTTCATCGTGTTCACCTCCTTTCCTTCGTATTTGTCGAGGTTCGGGTTCCCCCTACCCTCTGACGTCAGCATCGCATCCGCGGATTAAGCCGTCATTAAGGCGCGGTTAGGGGTTGGTTAGAGATATAGGGAGCAGTGAAAGAGTGCAGAACCAGGGAGCTTTGTGTGAAGAGGCGCCTGGACTCGGCCACATGACCGTTGACGTTTTTGGAAAGGGCATCTTCCCTGCCTCGCGGGTGCAGGTCTTCTCGCGGTAACCGATCCCACAGCGATTGACATCTCGCCATCCTTCCGTTACGATAGTTTCTCCAAAACTATCGTAACGTGGGGGGCGTGGGCATGGCGATCAAGGAACGGCGCATCAAATGCGCGGCGTGCGGGGTGCGTGAAACAGTCATCCGGGGCGAGCGTGGCCCGGTCACGGCCTACTGCGATCTCTGCCGCGAGGAGCGCAAGCGCGAGCAAGCGCGGGCACGCATGCAAGCGTTGCGCGCTCGCTGTCGGTGAGGCGTACGGATGTAGGCCTCGTCTCTGCCGCTCGGCTCGTTCGCCTTACAGCCTATCCGGAAAGTGCCTAAACACGCTCTTGGGGGCTGCATAAGCCTCTCTGACGATTTTCCGGATAGCCTGTTAGGCGGCGAGAGGAACAGGAGGTAGGGACGGCGTGGGGCGGTTAACGGCGTGGACCTATCCGCATGACTGGTAACGCCTGCGGGAAGCGGGCCTCCCGCACGCCGGCGGCGCTGTCATGGCGACTTGTCGGCCATGTGGCTGTAGTGACCCGAGTCACATCAAGCCGAGAGTGATGAAATCGGGGGCTACCTAGCCTACGCTCCTATGGCCACGCACAGATCCAGCCACGAACGCGGGGCCCGGCGGCGGACGCGACGCTGGTCTACGGCACGAGCGTCCCGCTCGGACAGGGGGATAGGCCGGCGCAGGCGGGGGACTGGATCGTGAGGCGCACGCGCAGCGTGGCGCCGTTGGCCTCGGGGAAGAGGGCCGGCCCCACGGCCGGTAGGCGCGAGAGGATGCCGGCCAGGCCGTCGCCCGCTAGGGGAGGGATGCGCGCGCTCGGCGGGAGCATCACGGGGAGCGTCGCGGGTCCCGAGGTGGCGTAGGCCACGACACGCGCCCTGGAGCTAGGCGCGGGGACGACGGGATCGGCGGACGAGAGCACGAGCCAGGTCGCGCGGCATGGCGAGGATGCGCCTATCGTGATCGGCGTCGACACCGCGGCTGGTTGGCTCGGCAAGTGGGCAGGGGGCGCGGGGACGACGGACACGCCAGCGCACCCGCGGCCGTATCCGTACGCCGCCACCCAGCCCCGCACGCGGATCGTGCGCCCGATCCAGGCGTCGGGGCGCTGGCGTAACCCGGCCTGCACCGCGTCCACCGTGTACACCGTCGGCGCGAGGAGACTGACGAGCCCGGCGGCGAGGGCGGCCAGGACGACGACGCAGAAGAGGCCGAGGGCGATACGCTTGGTCATCGTCGATCCTCCGAGGGCCCCGAGGGCCATGAAGGGGCGCGCGTTCGCCCGTTGCGCCTACCGCGATACAGCCCGATGGGCCGTCGCGGCAATCGGTGGAGGGGCGCGGCCCTAACGGACTAAGGGAGCTTCATCGCGTCGTTGACAGCGGGGCCTAGCTTAGTATACAATCACGCCCAGAGTAGCTGGTGCCCTTGTAGAGGACGACGCTCGTCCTCTCACCGCCCTTTGTGCTACTCATGGCGCGCTAGCTGGAAGGATTTCGGGATATGCGCATTCGGATCACTAGCATGGTAGCGGCGTTCGCGACGTTGACGCTTGCGGCGACAGGTGGTGTGGCGATGGGGGATACGCCCGCGCCCGCGCCCGCGCCGTCCCCCAAACGCCTGTCGTCAACCCGGACGATCAGTCGGTGACGGTGACGATGAGGGCGACGAGGGCCGCGCGCCTGGGGGGGCCGGCGTCGGATGCCACCGCCGCTGGCTCGACGAGCATCGACTGCGTCCTGAATGTGCAGAACCCGCACAATTCAAGCCATGTCGGGGGCACCGTCAATGTCGTCGCCAGGGTGACGTGCACCAGCCCGGTCGAATCTATCACGGTGAGGGCCGCGTTGTATCGCAACGGCGCCTTGGTCAAAGACTCGGGGCCATCCACCAGGACCGGGGTGGCGTCCTATCAGAATAACGCTGCCGTGAGTTGCGTCAGCGGGAGGTACCAGGGATGGGGGTCGAATGTCATCCAGTACCCCCCCGGCTACACGCCGTCGTCCACTTCGGGCACCGCGGTCGGCAACGCCGTCGACATCACCTGCTAATTAGCGCGCTGTGACGACGGCCGCACGCCCCGCCACTATTTATTCAACAGCGGCGGGGCGTGCGGTCGTAGCGCGTGTCAACGATGTATAAACGGCCGCACGCGGTCGCCGATCTGCTAGGTGGGCCAGTGGGCGTTGACGGGGCGGAGCAAACCAGACTGAGCAGGGCACTCGAAGCGCGGGCCAAGGAAATCGAGGCGTGCCTCGCCGCAGGCGCGTCCGCGGAGGATGGGCTACGCCGCGTCGTCGCGCTGATAGCATCAGTCACGAACACGGAGGGCCCGAGCGCGGAGTCGCTTGCGGCGGCGCGGCCCGAGGAGGCGGACGCGATCTTCGGGGGCTGCGCGGCATCCCGGCTGCTGCGGGAGGCCCTCGATGCGTGTGACGCCGGCCCCGATGGCCGCGCGCAGCACTGGGTCCGCGTCAGCCGCAGCGGCCGCCCATGGGAGCGCCCCATCCCGGCCCAGTTCGTGGCGCCCGACCGGGCGTCGCCCGCCCCGCCTGCGGTGCAGCCCTTCGACTACGGGCTCTACACCTCCACGCCGCTGGCGGCGGGGTACGGCATGTGGCGCATGTACCTGGACCAGTACTACGGCTCCGATCTCTTCCCGCTCCCCTGGTACACCTGGCGGCTCGCCGTCCCCGCGACTGCGCGCGTCGCGACGGTGGACGATGCGCGCGGGTGGGCTCGCCTGGTGACGGCCTTCCCACAGATGCACGACGGATGGGTCTACCCGGACTGGGCGAGGGTCGCGGCGCAGTATGATGGGGTCCGGTTGACCTTCCCCGCGGTCGTCGCGACGCAGGGCGTCAGGTTCCTGACGCCTCATGGGCCGACCGCGCCCGGGTTCTGGGACGTGGAGTCCACGTATTGGTTGCGCTGGCGATTCACGGACGCCGTCTTGGTGACCAAGACAACCTGAGGTGGACTTGCACGGCGAACTGGTTGACACTGCCAGGAGGACAGCTCCCGCGACGAATCGGTGTCGCGCGGCGTCGCGCGGCGACACTCATTAACCGGGCGCTGGCCGATTCAGGCGAGGACGAGGATACGCGTGAATACGAGGAGGCCGATGGCGGGTAGCGCCAGTTGCCGCGCGCCGGTGTCCGGCGGCTGCGGGCGCCGCTCGTAGGGGCGCGCCGTCACCTTGCGCCACTGCTCATCGTCTAACTCCCATAGTTCGAGCTGGGCGAGGCGTAGACGGTGCGATAGAGTTCGGGGCGCTCGACGGCGCGCAGCCGGTGGGCCTTCCGGTCGTACCGGTAGGCGTAGCGGGCCAGCAGCGCCTCCCGGTGCGCGATATGCAGGCGTCCGTCGTAGAGCTAGACCGACACGCGCCTCCGGGAGAGCCTGTGCTCGGCGTAGATGTAGAAGCGTTGCACGCTGACGGAGCCGCGCCCGTTGACGACGCGCTCGACCTGCAGATGTCGGAGCGCCCGATGCAAGGCCGTGGTATCGACCGCTTCCCCGCGCACCCACCCAAGCACACCGACTGGCGTGCGTAAGCCGTCCTCTCGCTCCCGGTGCGCCCAGTGTGGCGTCGTGCTGCGTGCCGCTCCTGAATCTCCGCGAAGCCTCTCGCCCGTTCGAACTGCGCGTCGGCGAGCCGCAACTGCACCTTAAACTGAGCCTCCGCGAGATCTTGCCAGGGTTTGCCCTTCTCGATATGGCAGACCGCGATGCCCAACTCGCTGAGCAGCCCCTCGTAGGCATCGGACGTGAAGACGGAGCCGTTGTCCGACACGAGACCTTCCGGTCGGCCGTACTCGGCGAACGCGGCGGCGAGCAACTGCAAGACGGCGACCGTATCCTGGTACTCCGTGGCCGTCCCGGCCAAGATCTTGCGCGAGTAGCCTTCGATGACGCACAAGCTGTAGACCCAGTGGTCTGCGCTGTCGTCATCCAGGCGCACGAGGTAGCGGAAATCCAGGAACCAGTACCGATGGCGGTGCGTGGGCTCGTAGAGCATCTCCTTGATGACGCCATCCGGGGCCGACGGGTCGGGCCGGTCGGTCACCCAGGCTGCGGGGGCGCCGTGATGGCGGCGGTTGATAGCCATGGCGCGACCGATGGTCCGCTCGCTCGGCGGCTCTTGCCCCGTTCGGCGCGCCAGCAGGCCGCGCACGCGAAAGCGCCCGGTACGCGTCGTCGAATTGATGGTAGCCCGTTAGCGGCAGCGGGAGTTGGAGGGGGATGGGATGGCGGTCCAGGAAACGCTTGACCGTGACGTAGTTAGTCGTGTAGCCGTACTTACGGCCCACGATGCGCGTAATTTCGCGGCAGTGGATCGGCGGGTAGAGTTGTTTGAGGTAGCTGAATGTGTGCGACCGCCTGCTCGGACTGGATCAGGTTCCCTGGAACGAGTGCGCCAGGGAGATGGATGCTCAGTTCATGGAAGTGGGGGAGAAGGGACGGGAAAAGCTACCTACATCAGCACACCGAACGTGTCCGCCCCGGACATGGCCCCTCGTCTGCGTGCGCGGAGGCGGCGCCAGGCCGCGATAGTGACAAGCAGCATCACGCCACTCTGCACCAGGCCCACGCCGACCCGATCCAGCGCGCCCACGCTCGGCAGGCCCACGTAGGTGGCTAGCGTGGCCGCGCTGACCAGGAAGCCCAGCGTCAGCACCGGCCAGTGCCAGAGGCCGGCGCGATCGTCACGCACGGTCCCGAACTCCCAGATGAGCAGCAAGATGAATGGTTGCAGATAGTAGTAGGGCCAGGTGAACTTGCTCACCAAGGGCAGGCCCAGGGCCGCGATAGCGAGGACCGCCCAGGCGTCGGGGCTGTACGCGGACACCCGCCCGTGGCGCGCCGCCCGCGCCGCGACGGCCACGGCCAGCGCCAGCATCAGGGGCGTATCGAGACGGCGCACGACGCCGCCAAGGGCATGGGGGAGATGGCACATGACGCCGCCGACGGTGAAAATGCTCCAGATGGAGTCGCCGCCGATCCCCGCGCTGCCGCGCCAGGTCACCAACGCGTACAGCGTGTCCGCGCGGTCGACGAGCACGAAGGGGGCCAAGCCTAGCAGCAGGATGCCCACGCCCAGGCCCCCGACCAGCAGCAGCGCGCGCCACTCCTTGGCGACCGCCAGTAGGGTGCAGAGCGCGGCCAGCGGCAACAGCGTGGTGATCCCCGCGAGCAGCGCCACTCCCGCCCAGACACCGGCGGTCGCCGCGCGCCGCCTGTGCAACGCGGCGACCGCCGCGACCAGAAAATAGAGTTGGAGCGGTTGCTCGAGGTGGCCCCACGGAATGTAGCAGAGCCACGTCAGCGGTGAGAGCGTCACGATCCCAAACGCCAGCAGACGCTGCACGGGGAGCAGGGCCGGGAGCAGCAGCCGCAGCGCGTCCACGACGACATAGCCAAGGAGCGGGACGACGAGGACGAACGGGAGCGCGACGACCGTGATCTGTGTCCCCGTGTTGCGCGCGCGCCGCCGAGCGCGCGTGCCAGCCCGAGCAGCGGGGCCATCAGGAAGAGCGCGAGCGGCGTCCCATCATTAGGGTACGTCTGGAACGGGCGATCGGCGCGGATAGCGTAGAGGCGCCAGGGATCACCGCGCGCGATAGCGGCGGCCGATTTCAAGAAAAAGTTGGAGAGATCGCTCGCGACGTTGGAGGTCACGCCACTTGTTCCACGGACGATCGCGCTGACCCCGAGGGCGAGAGAGAGCGTCACGATCAGCAGGTAGGCCCACCGTAGCGAGACGGGACGAGGCAGAGATGGCGGCTCAACGGACGACAAAGCGCTCGATTCCCCCGCGCCCCGTGGCTTCGCGTCATGGGGCGGATGGAGGGGCGCCGTTTTCTCTGTATCACGACTCATGAATAGCCTTCTCCTTGGATTTGCTATAGTGTACCGCTAGATCCCCTCACCCCACGAATGCACGCTGCGGCCAGCAATGCATACCGCGCCGGCGTCGAACGTAAGGGATGGTTACAGCGCCGCGATGGCCGCGCGCGCCTCCGCCTCGTCGTCCCAGGGGAGGCGCGCGTTTCCCGTCGTGATCGAGCGTTCGTGGCCCTTGCCGGCCAGCAGCACGGTATCACCAGGACGCGCCGTGCGGACCGCGGCGTGGATGGCCGCACGACGATCAGGGTGGAGTAGCAGCGTGTCGCCGTCGCGTAACCCGGCGGCGCGCGCGCCCGCCGCGATCTGCGCGATGATGGACAGGCGATCCTCCCCGCGCGGCTCGTCGTCGGTCAAAATAACCAGGTCGCAGCGTGCGGCGGCAACGCGCCCCATGGCGGGACGCTTCGTATGGTCGCGCTCACCTGGCGCACCGAAGACGACGATGAGGCGGCCGGGTGTGAGCGCGCGCAGGGTGTCCAGCACGGTGGCGAGCGCGTGCGGCGTGTGCGCATAATCGACCACGACGGCGAACGGCTGCCCCGCCTCGACGCGCCGCATGCGGCCCGGTACGCCCGGCATGGCCCCCAGCGCCGCGGCCGCCGCGTCCAGGTCGATCCCCTCCGCGACGGCGAAGGCCAGCGCGGCCAGCAGGTTGGACACATTGAAGCGGCCGATCAGGGGGCTGCGCACGTCCACGTCGCCGCGGGGGGTCGTGGCGTGGAACCGTATCCCGTCGGCCGCTACATCCACGCCGGACGCGCGCACGGCGGCGGCGAGACTCAGGCCATAGGAGAGCGTCGGCGCCGCGCTGGCCGCGCTGATGGCGTCATAGCTGGCGTCGTCGCGGTTCAGGATGGCGACGGACATCTGGCCCGGCTTCGGGTAGGCGCCGAGGCCACGGAAGAGGCGCGCCTTGGCCGCGCGGTAGTTCTCCAGCGTGCCGTGGAAGTCCAGGTGGTCGGAGGTGATGTTGGTCAGGATCGCGGCGTCGACGTGGCAGCCGCGCAGGCGGTCGAGCATGAGGGCGTGGCTGGACGCCTCGACCACAGCATAGGCGCAACCGGCCGCGGCCATCTCCGCCAGGAGACGCTGGACCTCGTGCGCGGGAGGTGTGGTGTACCCCGACGTGGTGGGCCGGCTCTGGGCGCCGACGCGGACGGCCACGGTGCTGCTGAGACCCGCCGGCCGCCCTGTGCCGTGCAACAGAGCGTGCAGCAGGAAACAGGTCGTCGTCTTGCCGTCAGTCCCGGTCACGCCGACCACGCGCAGGCGCGTCGAGGGGTAGCCGTAGAAGGCCGCCGCCACGTCGGCCAGCGCGGCGCGCGCGTCGGGGACGACGATGTGCGGCACGGACGGGGTGTCGGCGGGAGCGGCCTGGCACAGCACGGCGGCAGCCCCGCGCGCCACGGCCGCGTCGATGAAGCGCTGCCCGTCGACGCGCTCCCCAGGGACGGCCACGAAGAGGTCGCCCGGCCGCACGGTGCGCGAGTCGTCGGCGATGCCGGTGATCGCGGCGTCGCGCGGGCCGATCAACGCGGCGTCGGAGAGAGCGGCGTAGAGGTCGGTCAGGCGCATATGTATGTTCTCCCGTGTCATGCCCCCGTCCACTGTCTATCATCGCGCCGTCGACGCCGCAGGAGCGGTGGCGTGGCGGCCGGCTGTCCGCGACCAACGGCCGGATGCAGTACAAGGGCCAACGATAACCGGATGCGGGCGGTTCCCCCCGCTTCATGCCTCCCACGCCCCCTATGCGCCAGTATCTCAACTAGTGGTTAAGCGACGGTTAAAAGACGGTTAGAAAATGGTTAGAATACGCGTCCGCGCCACACGGTCGAGCCGAACGTGGACGCCAGGACGTCGACCGAACGACTGGTTGTCGGTGTGGTGTCGTATGGCGCCTGTTCCCGCGTGGTGGCCGCATGGCGACGGCGTGAGCCGCGCGGGCCGTACGATCACAGGCGGTCAGGGGCGCGACACGTAGAAGAAGTCGCGCGCGTCCCCGTTCAGGTATTCAATCCCGGTCCCGTGCATCCCAGGGTTCAGCGGCGCCGCGACGAGTTGGCCCGCGGCGTTACGCCCATAGGTGAAGGCGCGCACCCAGAACGGGTTGATGTCGAGTTGCAGCGCCGTCACGGCGCCGGCGGCGCGGAGCGCCTGAGCCAGCGTGGCGGCGGAGAGCGCGTCTCCCGCGGCGGAGAGCAGCGTTCCATGCCGTGTCAGGCCAATGCCGGAGCGCCAGGTGTAGGCGCGGTTCAGGATGGTGAGCCCCCACGCCGCCCCGTCCTGCGTGAGCGGGGCGATCCGCCCATGGTCGATCAGGAGGGCGCCGTTCTGGCACCAGGCCGTTAAGCCGCCGTTCGCTCCCGTCAGCCGCCGGTCCAGGCCCCAGGCGCCCATGATGACGTGGCCGGCGCTGGTCAGGGCGACCGTGGCGGCGCCCCAGACCGGCGGGACATACACGGTCCCGCCGCTCATCAGGCCGTAGGAGCCGTCAGCATACTTGAAGCCGCCGTTAAACGCCGCGAGCAAGCGATCCTGGCGCCAATTGACGCCGGGGATGACGCCGGCCCCGGCCAGGCCGCGCGGTCCGCCCGGCTGCGCGGTCCCGGCGACGATATGCAGCCGAGCGACGCGCAGGTCGACCTGCAGCAGGGTGACGAGAGCGTAGAGGCGCGCGGCGTCGGGCCGGATGAACGCTTTGGCGATGGGAGGGAGGACGCCGGGACCGGGGCGAGGGCCGGGCAGCCCAGCGGTGGTCCAGATGCCCTCACCGGGGAGCGCGGGCGTGATGATGGCGGGAATCGCGGGGAGCGGCATCGGTAGCGGCCGCTGCGCCCGAGGCGCGGGCTTGGCGCGTGGCCGCGGCGGTGGTGGTGGGAGCGCCGCGACGGGAGGACGGCGCATGGCGGTGGGGCGCGCCCGTCCACGCATGTCCCACCGCCGCGTGGCGCGCGTTCGCCCCGCCGCGACCATCGCGACCCTTGTGGGCGTGGCGCGCGGCGGCGTCACCGTCGGTACCGCCGTCGGAGCGTCTGTGACAACAGGTGAGGGGACGGTAGGCAGCGGGACGATCCCCGGCGGCGCCGATGCCGGTCGCGGCGGTGGCGGGGTCACCGTAGCCGGGACCGTCCAGGGCGCGCGCACGCGCTGGCCGCCCAAATGGTAGCGCGCGTGGCGCAGGGTATCGGCGAGGCCGAGGTAGGCGACCTCGACACGGGCTGTCGCGGCCGGCCCGATGACCGCACGGAGCGCATCCGCCGCCAGGGCGCCGCCCGTGCCGTTGGCCTGCGCCAGCAGCGTGCAACACGCGATAACCGCCAACGCCGCCGTGCCCAACCCTGCCAGGCGCCGTCGACGGCGCCTGGCGCGCCTCATCTCCGTCTGATGAAGGCGGTTGGGCCACGCCATCGGACGCGTCCGCTGGCGACGGTTTAGTGGGCGCGCATAGTCGGCCCCCACCGCCGGCCGCGCCGGACTCTGAGACGGACGCGGCCGACCCTCGACAGAGGACGCCCCTTGCGGACCGCCGGAACCGTACGGCGGTCTCGTCGGGAGAGTGCGCGGACCGGTTGGCGCGCGTATGACGTATTTGTCTCTCACGTTTCCTCTACTTTATCATCTTATTATCGCAACTACACAGCAGCGTGTGACCGGAAAACGGTTAGAGAATGGTTAGAAAGCAGTATAACAGCGCCAGGAGGGTCTGCTGACGGCTCACGCGGCACGTAGCCGACCTTGCGCACGACGAGGACGCCAATCTCTAACCAATCCCTAACCATGCTTTAACCCGGACTTAACCCTGGCGTGTCATGATGAGTGTGGGGCGAGGCACGGCATGAGTCCGGTCCGAGGCGCCCCAATGTAACGCGCTGAAAACGCGATGAAAAGGATGAGACAATATGGGAACGACGATGAAGCGCGCGCTGCTGGCCCTGGGATTGGGTGTGGCCTTGACGGGCGGGGCGGCGACGGCCGCGCACGCCAGCACCCACACGGTGGCGCGGCCCGCGGTGGCCCACGCCGCCGCGCCCGTGGCGCCGGACGTGAAGCAGGCCGATGGCGCGGGTGACCCCGCTGGCGGCGCGGATGTCCAGTCCGGCGGCCAGTCCAACCAATAGGTAGCTGGCCTGCGTTCGGCTGTTAGACGAACAGGGGCGCCGGGCTGGGGAGACTTTCCCCAGCCCGGCGCCCCTGTTCGTCCATTAAGACGCGGTTAGGGGCTGGTTATAGAAACGGGCTGATACACTTCAAGTATGAATACACCTGTTACAGAGCGCCCGCGCTTTTTGCGCACCGACCTGCACCTGCACTCGACGTACTCCGACGGCCACTCCTCGGTGGCGCAGCTCGTGGAGCGCGCCACCTCTATAGGCTTCACCTTCGCCGTCAGCGACCACTACTCGGACGCCCAACAGATGAACGACAACGACAAGCTCGCCGCCTACCTCAACGAGTTGGAGCGCTACCCCGTCTACCGCGCCGTGGAGATGGACCTGGGCCATCAATTGCCCGTCTCGCCTGAGAACGCGGCGCGCCTGGACTACCGCATCGGCTCGATGCACAACGTCGTCGACGCGAACGGCACGCGTGTCAAAGTATCGTCGCGGGGAGAGCCCGAGGGCGGCTGGGATCGCTATATGGCCCTCTACCTCGCCGCCTTCCGTCGCGACGTGCGCGCGGGTACGGTGCAGATGATCGGCCACCCTACCTTCCTGCCGCTGATCAGGGGCGGGATGCACGACCAGTTGTGGACCCCGGAACGGCGTCGCTCTTATATCGAAGCCGTGGTGGAGTCAGGGGTAGGCCTGGAGATCAGCACGCGCTACAACGTGCCAACGCCGGTCTTCATGCGGGAGGCGCTCGACGCGGGGGCGCGCTTCGCCGTGGGCAGCGACAGCCACTGGCTCGACCGCACGGCCGATATCGCGCTGCCGCTGCGCTACGTCAAAGAGTTCGACATCCCCGAGGATCGCTTTTTCCTGCCGGCGCGCGTGATATAGAAGCTATCAGCTATCAGCCATCAGCCATCAGCTGTCAGCTTGTCCCGATAGAGGGTTTCGTTGAAATACAACCTCCCTCCCGTGGAAGCTACCCATACAGCGTGCGGGCAGTAGGCTTTAGTAGCTGACAGCTGATCGCTAGTGGCGCTAGCCGCATCTGGCTAGCCCAGATGTCCCCTTGCCCCATGAGGTTTCTTGCCTGATACTCGCTCAGTTGGATCGGAAGGATGAGGGTATGACAACGATGAGCGAGGGTACGGCAACGATGAGCGAGGGCGCCTATTATAGGGCGCGTCTCGGCAATGGAGCGGCCGCGCGCGGTGAGCGCATTATCTGCCAGCTATTGGGCTGGACCGGCGACAACAACAGCCTGGGACGGGTACGCATTATCCACAGCACAGTGTCTAACTATCGCACGGGGCAAATCGGGTTGGTACCCCGTGAGCGCCTCATCCTCGTGCGCCAGCGGCAGGACAACTAACGCCTGACAGCGAACTGCTGCAGAACGATAAAGTTCGTCTGCACGCTTGCCGCCCGTTTGTTTTGCTGCACCGTCACCCGCAAACGGACGACGATGGATAGCCGGGTTGGGAAGGCGCGCGGCACACGAACCCATACTTTTGCCGCGCCCGATCTGTCGGTAACGCTGCTGATACGCCACGGCCCCGTGGGGTAGTCCAGCTCAAACGTGACCTTCAAGCCGCGGCCCACGGCGCCGCTCAACTCCAGCCACACCGCTCCCCCGGCGATAATCTGGCCCGGCACGACGCGCGCGACGAGCCGCGCGCCTTTCACCGGCGTCACGGCCGTCCGCGTGGGCGTGGGCGCCGGCTTTCTGGTGGCGGTTGGGATGGCGGTAGACGTGGCGCGGGGGGACGGCGTGGCGATTGGCGTGGGCGCAGGCGCCGGGCAGACACCGGGAGGAGGCGCCGCCAGCGCCGGTAGGGCCACAAGCGTGTGTAGCAACACCGTGGCGTCCGGCACGCCAAGGCCCGTGACGTAGTCCCACCCCGGCCCCGGCGTCGCGAATCCGTTGCTCAACCCAGCAGTAATATCACGGAAAGCGGGCGGCCCATTCGGCGCGGCGGCCAGTTGGTAGAGTTCCTGGTGGATATCGCCCAGCCCCGGCAAGATGACGCACGAGGAGGGCGGCGCGCCGGCCGCGCTGGCTGCAGCGTAGCGCAACTGGTTGCCCAACGCGAGCAGACCGGCCCAAATCGGCGTCGCCGCGCTGGTGCCAACGCCCTGTGACCGCCAGCCACTCAGCCACACGGCGTAGGCCGCCCCCGCGTCGAGCGCCACGTCGGGCACCTGCCGTTTCCCATTGCTCAATATGTTGTCAACCCCCGGCCCCGTCTGCCACGCGGGGCGCGCGAAGGTGTTGCTCAGGCCGCCGCCACTCCCCGCCCAGCCCGCCTCAGAGGCGATGGAACCATTCACGGCCAGGGCCAGTTGTGTCCCGCCAACCGCGATAACGTAAGGGTCGGAGGCGGGGTAGTCCACCGTTTGTTTCGTCACGTCGGGCGTCGTGCCATCCGCGCTCAAGCAATCGGAGGCGCCGTTGTCGCCGCTGGCCGCTACCACGGTCATACCCTCGGCCACGGCCTTTGCGAACAGGTTGTGCAATAAGGTGAAGTCGGGCGGCTGGTCGGTCTGCGCCGCGTCTTCACATTGGCCCCAACTCGTACTGAGCACCTGCGCTTTGCCATCGTCGATAATGCGCGCGTAAATGTCATCGGCGGCCACCGTGTCGGCGCTATTGGGGGCGGCGGGGCCGGTGTACACGAGGATACGCGCCCCCGGCGCGACCGCCTGCGCCAACTCGATATCGAGCGCCGTCTCCTGCGCCCCCGCGTCACCATAGGCGTCGGTCGCGCCCCCGTCGACGGGGATGCTGATGGGTGGGGCGGCCGTGATGCCGAAGGCCGCGTCATAGGCGGCGATATCTTTGGGGTCGAAGGGACTGAGCTCGTAGAGCGCGATGGTCTGGCCTCCGCCGGTGATGGCCGCCGTCGTCGTGAGCCCGTTTGTCGATGTGAACACCGTCGTGTAGAGCGGCGCGATATCGTACGCCGCCTGGATATTGGCGGGCGTCAACTGCGTGGGCGGCGGCGGAGTGACTCCGCGGGCATGCCGTGGCCGATCGCCCTGGGTCCGCGCCGCGGCAATAGTCACGCGCGGCGCGAGGCCGTGGCGGGGATAGTCGATGGTCGATGGTCGATAGTCGATGGTAGCGGCCATGGTCATGCGCGGCGCCGGACCATGGCGGGGCGGCGCGTCATCGCGCAGGCCCACGACGGTCGCGACGAGGGGAGCCAGCGCGGCCGGCAGGCGCGGCCGCAGGAGATTGGCGTAGTAGACGCGGCCACGCGTATCGCGGTAGCGCACGATCGGGGAGCCAAAAGCGTCCGCGACATGCGCGGCCGTCCCCATAACGTCGAGCAGCAAGTGGTCGCGATAGCGGCGGACAACGCGCACACCATGCGCCCCCAGGTAGGACGTGACGGCGTCTTCGGCGGACGCCGTGGGGCCGAACAACCGCGCGTAGTCCCCAGGCGACAACACCGGCCTGGGGGACCCAGCGGACGGACTCCGCAGGAATGCGTCGAGCACATCTTGATGACGTGGGGAGAGGCCGACGATGAGGCGCAGGGAAGTAGAACCTGGCAGGGGGCCAAGCACATGGGCGCCGCGCGGAAGTGCGACGCTAGACCCGCCTCCGCCAATAACAGCCATCGTTACGGCGGCGCTCACGGCGATGGGAGCCGGCCGTGGTGGTAGGGTTCCCGCGACGATCGCCAGGAGCAAGAGTATGATGACGTGGCGACGGTCGCGCGGCCCGGTGATCAGGTTGTACAAGAGTACTCCGATGGGGACGGCCTCACGAGAGCAATCGTAGCATGGCGCCAGTTTCAGCGCAATTAACTATTCTACTTCTGGCGCATTATTTTCCTGTACCGGCGCATAGCTATTCACGGCGGACTCAGCGATTTTCCGCCATTTCGTGAGTTGCTCATCCGCCCAAGCCTCTAAATCGGGCATACGCTTCATCGCAAAACCGCATATGCGTGAAGGGGTAAGTTTGCGCCCATAGCTGAAACGCCAACGTTCGAGTCTAATAATGGCAGCAGCGATCAGTAGGCATGAGGTTGGTAGCTGTGAGTTCTCTTTTGGCAAGAGTATCAAACAGTCATCGTTCACTCCGCAAGGTTCTAGCTGGACGAACGCTTCACCGATGGTACCCGTTTGCGCAACGGTGACAAAAGGCGCCTGTATGAGATGTTCAAACGAGAGCCACCCGTAGCACCCGTTATACTCCTCGGTCGGTGATACGACGAGAGAATCTCCTGGAGGAATACCTTCACGGCTATGTAATTCTTTCTGCCCGTAGAGGATATCGAAAAGCTCGCCAATGGTTCCTGGCTCGGAGGGAAGCGCCTGGGCGTTTGCAACCCTCGCCGCCCCAGCGATCTCTCTGTAGGGCCTGGCTGTCAAATCACCGTTACTGATCCTATCTCGTAGTGTTGCAACCTGGACAGCATATCTCACATAGAAGGACGTAAGGCGCCGCAATAGCTCATCGATGCTAGCTTGAAGTTCGCCGATAGTAGGAATAGCTGAAGGAATATATGCGCCAGGCGACCATTCGGCTCTACCTGACAAACTAGCAACACCGGAGAATCCGGGTTCGGCTAATTTATTGAGTATGGCATCAACCGCTTTCGGTATCTCATTTTTTTGATCACTACGCTCGACGCGCGATCCTTTGCGCAGCGTCAAGCCGTCGTATTGCAAGCGCACAAACACGGACTTGCGTTTATCGTTGTGTGGGATACCCTTCTCAAGGAGCGCTACAGACGTTGTCGCGGATGCATACGGCTGGAACAACTCATCTGGTAATTGGCATACAGACAGAAGCGAATGGTTTTTAAGAATATTCTCTCTCCATACTCCAATATCCTTCCTCACAAGAAGGCTCGTTGGCAGAATGACAGCAAGTTTCCCCCGTTGCTCTAGCGCGTCAAGCGCCCTCTCTACAAACCTTTGCGGAACTATATCCGTATTTTTATGGGGGAAAGGGGGATTCATGAGAGCTACTTGACAGGCGCCAGTAGGATAATCCGGCGCTGTAAAACAATCCTCTTTATTGATTCCAGTCTTTCCATCACCTCTCAAGATCATGTTCGCGACGCAAAGGGCGGCTGTTACAGGTTCTGACTCGTATCCAAGGAGTTTATTCTGTATGAGGGAGACGACATCTTCGTAGCGCAGGCGCGATACACCGGAGATAGACGTGCCGTAACATCTTTGAAGATGGGCAATTAAGAACCCGCCTGTCCCACAGGCTGGATCTATCACGATATCATCACTTGTTGTGTCGCATATATCAGCCATGAATCGGGCTATGTGTCTGGGGGTGAAGTATTGCCCGATTGTATTGCCGCCGGTATAGCGAAAGAAAGCCTCGTACAGATGCCCAAGATAATCATGCGCGAAAGAGGCGGTAACGACGTTAAGCTTTTGCAGGGTTGCTACGATTCTCCACGCCGATCCCGCCAACTTGGTGTTCGCCTCGTCGATGCGAAGGCTATGGGCTAGTTCCGCCTTGCCGCCGGCAGTAAATGCCCGCTCGCACTCCCGGTTAATATCTTCCAGGATGTATTCGGGGTCCTTTCGTATACGCCCCTGCGATTTCCACAGGGCCAGCATCATGGCTCCAACGTATGCCGGTCTATACTCGTCCTTGACGTGAGCCTCTCGCAGTATGCGGTTGATGAGGTCTGCTTTTTCCGCTAGTACATCGGGGCTGGGAATAACTGGGGCCAGATCTACTATCTCGTCGGATGAAAGTAGCGTGGTAATATCGGCCGGTCTAGGTATCCAAGAAATGGGAGCGCCTTGATAAGAAACAGGCGCCCACCCCCCATTATAAAATTTCGTGACGCTAACATTGATCGCTGTTTTTTCTTGCCCCGCGACACCCACGGCAATGACTGCATGACCAGCGTCCATACACGCTTTGGCGTATAATTGGCTCTCTACTATTGCTTTGCCGATCTCCCGTTCGTCGGCTTTTGCTTCAACAATCATCTGCGGCCGCAAAGTTTGATCGGAAACTATTAAGTAATCGGGATAAGCATCACCACTGCCACTTTTGCTTTTCCCTTTAAATATGTCCTCCAACTCAGGGAAAGCCTTGTACTCGTTCTGTAATACAACACGTCCCTTTGGAGGCCGGTTTAATGGCCATCCTTGGATTGTGAGTAGATCGGCTATCACGCCCTCGGTTCTTCGTTCAGCAAGGTGTTTAGCCATATCCTTAACTCCTACTAGTTGCTAACGTATCTACAGACCTACTCTACGTAAGCTATAGATATGATAACCGGATCGACGCTGGCTTGAGTTGTGTTCCCAACAAGCGTTGCGGATCGTTAACGACAGCAGCAGGGGTGATGAGCTTGGTTGCCACCTTGGTTGCTCAATCTATACACTGAGAGCATGACTATGACCGATCCATCCACGTCCGACGCTCCACTGCGCGTCGGTATCTGCGGCAGCGGCATCGCGAAAGTACACATCCAGGGCTACCAAAAGCTTCCCGGCGTCGAGGTCGTCGCTATCGCCGGCCCCGACGTCGAGCGCTGCCAGGCGGTAGCCGATGAGTACGGTATCCCACACGTCTTCGCCGACTACCGCGCCATGCTCGACCTCGGCATCGACGCCGTCTCCATCGCCGTCCCCAACAAGTACCACGCGCCTATCGCCATAGACGCCCTCGCGGCCGGTTGCCATGTCCTACTGGAGAAGCCCCTGGCCATCGACGTGGCCGACGGAGAGCGCATCCTACGGGCCGCCAGGGAGAGCGGCCGCATCGTGATGCTCGCCTTCAATCGCCGCTATCTCGCCAACGCCGTCACGCTCAAGGAGTTCATCGACGCCGGGACGCTCGGTGACATCTACTACGCCAAGGCTGGCTGGACGCGCCGCGCCGGCATCCCTGGCTTCGGCGGCTGGTTCACCACCAAAGGGCTCTCTGGCGGCGGCCCGCTGATTGACCTCGGCGTGCACATGCTCGACCTTGCCCTGTACATGATGGGTTATCCGCGTCCGGTCGCGGTCAGCGGGGCAACGTACGCCGCCCTAGGACCACGGGGCAAGGGTACGTCGGACTACGCGGCCTACGCGCGCTTCTCGGAGAACACGGACATCGTCTTCGATGTCGAGGATCTCGCCACAGGGTTCGTCCGCTTCGACAATGGTGCGACGCTGATGATCGAGGCAAGTTGGGCCGGCTATCAGTCCCTGCGCGATGACATCTACCTGCAACTCTACGGCCGCGACGGCGGCGCGCGCATCGCGATGCCCGACTACCATGAAGAAGACTCGCTACACCTGTTCACCGAGTCGGCCGGGACGCTCGTCGAACTGACGCCCGTCTTACCCAAAGTGGGCCGGGGCGGCTTTGACCACGAAATCGCCATCTTCGTCGATAGCATCCGCACCGGCACGCCCCCGCCCGCGACCGTCGACCAGGGCCTGGCCGTCCTGCGCGTCATCGACGCGCTCTACCGCTCGGCCGAGGCGGGGCGCGAGATATTAGTCGTTAGTCGTTAGTCGTTAGTCGTTAGTCGTTAGTCGTTAGTCGTTAGTCGTTGGTCGATGGTCGATGGTCGATGGTCGATGGTCGATGGTCGATGGTCGATGGTCGATGGTCGATGGTCGATGGTCGATGGTCGATGGTAAGACGCGTCACGATGGCGCCCGAACGGGTAGCGCCACCACCAACTAACATCCCTACCATGATTACTCACGACTCCCGACTCCATGCAGTGGTACACTAAGGATGTCGAGCTGCATAAGGGTGACGGTATCGTGGGCGCGACGCCTGCGTCCGATTATATGACGGCCTGGCATGTCTACAACATACGCTGGGCCGTTTCTTGTGTTCGCGTGTCTCGGCGAGGAGTTTCCTATGGACATTGGCACGATCACACTCATTCCCGATGGCGACTGCGGCTTCATTCGGCCCGCGCACGGGCGTGACGATATCTCCTTCCTTCAGTCGGCGCTTGTCGATGTGACCGCGGAGCACATACACGCAGGCGACCGCGTCACGTTTACCGTCGTGCATGACCTACGGGGAAAGGGCCCGCGCGCGGTGGACGTGCGTATGGCGCTCCCTCCCGAAGCGATTGTCCACTCTTCGAAACGCCTAACTCGGTAGCAGTAGCGCGCCGCCCGCTCCAGTTATCTCAATTGGCTCGTATCGACGTGCGGACGCCGTTCAGCCGGTCACTCAAGTGGGCCGAAGGCGGCGTCCGCACGCGGCATTGCGATCCGCCGACTATAGAAGGGACGCGCACGGCGTCCGAAAGGATGAGGGCTCATGCCTGCTATCGCTCCCGCCAGCGTTCCCGTCCCGGCCCCGCGCGAAGAGGCGTGCCCGCACTGCGGCAGCACCGTGGGGCGCACCTTGCTCAAGCGCAACCAGGGGATCAGAGAGGTTGATGGGATTAGGACGAGTGTCTCCATGAACAGCCAGTGGCGCTGTTTCGGATGTGGCCGCAACTTCACGACCACAAGCCAATAGCCGCCACCCGCGACAGCTAGTACTACAACGTGACATTGACCTGTGACTGAAGTCGCATGGCAAACAACGGCGACTGAAGTCGCACAGAGCGCCCCACCTGGAGACACGTCAGTGTCCGTGGTATGCCATGCGATTTCAATCGCAGGCGCACCTAACGTTGTGGTACTAGTACGAGGAGCGACACCCTGACGGGAATGGAGGGTAGACGTGAAGCTTGGTTTCCTGACCGCATGTATGCCGGAACGTCCGTTGAGCGAGGTTGTACATTTCGCCTCCGCGCACGGCTATCAGACGCTGGAGGTGGCGTGCTGGCCGCGCACGAGTGAACGCGACTACAACGCCAGCCACATCGACGTGACCACACTTGACCATGGGGGCGCCGACGAGATACAGCGCATGTGCGAGTTGTCCGGCCTGTCTATCAGCGCGCTCGCCTACTACGAGAACAACCTCGCCGCCGATCCCAACGAGCGCGCCGTCGTCAACGGCCACCTGCGCAAGGTGATCGACGCCGCGACCCTGCTCGGGGTCGGGCTGGCCGGCACGTTCGTGGGCCACGATGTCTCCAAGACACCGGCCGAGAACGAGGCCGAGGCGGCGCGGGTCTTCGGCGAGTTGACGGACTACTCCGGCCAGAAGGGTGTAAGCCTGATGATCGAGAACTGCCCCATGGTCGGCTGGCAACGGCCCTGGACACCGGGCAATCTCTTCTATGCCCCCGAGCAGTGGGACACGCTCTTCGCGGCTGTCCCCGCCCTTGGCCTCAACCTTGACCCCTCGCACCTCTACTGGCTCGGCGTCGACCCCTACGCCGTCGCACGCGTGTATGGCGCGCATATCCTATACGCGCACGCCAAGGACACCGAGATCCTGCACGCTAAACACACCCGCATACCTATCCTCGACGACGGCTGGTGGCGCTATCGCATGCCTGGCCTCGGCGAGATTGACTGGCCGCGCTTCATCAGCGCCCTGCAAGAGGGCGGCTACGATGGTGTGCTCAGCACCGAACACGAGGACCCCGTCTGGGAAGGGACGCCGGCCAAAGTCGACGGAGGCCTCATCCTCGGCCAGCGCTTCCTGGCTCCGCTGCTGTATTAGCTGATAGCTAGAGCGGGAACGATCAGCTCTGTCCCTCGCGGCATAGGCGTTCCCCTGCATAACTATTGGGAGGCCAGACGACGCGCCTGGGGCGCCGGTGTCATGTACCGGCGACGCGTCGTGTATGGTCCAGCGGCTGACCAGCGGTTAGGAGCCCCGATTCCGCAACGAGCCCTGGTTCTGGGTCTCATCGATCAGGATGTCGGACGCCTTCGAGGTGTCGACCTTGACGTAGTCGTCGCCGGTCATCTGTCCGGTCGCACCCTGAGCGCCGACGGTCTGCCCCATCGTGGAAGCGCCCATCGCCGTGCCCGTCACAGTATCAGTAGCGCCCATCGTCCCGGCAGTCATGCCCTGGGCGTTCGCGCCCGTGGACTGCATAGCCGCCTGTAGCAACGTCGTCGTCATCTGCTCAAGCTTCTGGGCCGTCTGCTGCTCTTGCTGTAGGTTCTGCTGTAACAGGCTGACGGCCTGCTGCTGCCCCATGAGCTGCGCGCCGGCGATCAGGGCCGTGTAGGCGGCGATCTCGTAGTGCTCGACCCGCAACGCCGCGCCATCGATCAGCACGTCGCGGATAGAGTCCGAACCTGCCCCCTGCATGTCCTTCTTCGCCTCGGACACCAGACCCTGCGACGCCTCGCACGTCACGCCCTTGGGCTGCTGACCCATGAGATTGAACACCTGCTCCAGGTTCTGAATGTGGCCCTGTGTCTGCTCAATGTGCAACTGGATGCCGCTTTTCAACTGCTGGTCGGTGGCGTTCTGGACCATCTCCTGCTGCCCCTTCAAGAAGCGGTGCTCGGCGTCGTAGACGTCGCCCAACTGGTCCAGCATGAGATCCTGCATTGTCGAGATAGCCATGATCGAACTCTCCTTCGCGTATTTCCCGTATTCTACCGGCGGAACAAACCCGTCATGCCCTGGATACTGTGCACGATCCGTTCCTCGCACCGCGATCTTATCGCACTAATACCTATGCCGGCGCTCCATTCTTTTAAGCCTTGACCAGATAGGGCATCAGCGCGATCGAGCCGTGGTGGAACCGGATGCCCAGCGGTTCGCGCTCCTGTTGGGCCAGGGCGAGCTCGTAGAAGCGGCGCGCGTTCTCAACCGCGACGACCCGCGCGCCCCTCCAGGTCAGCAGGCGCGCGAGATAGCCTCCACCGCTCCCCGCGTCGAGCACACGCCGGCCAGCGACATCGCCCAGGAACGCGAGCAACACCGGGTCGCTGTAGTACTTGCGGTTGTCGTCGCCGCACTCGTCATAGCCCGCATCCCATATGTCGGCGTTGGCGCTCCAGTTGCGGTCGGAGTCCTCGTCAGTCAGCGCGTCTATGTCCGCTGCCGGCAAGTGTTTGGCACGGGTAGCGCGCCAACTCCGTTTCAGAGGAGAGCCAGCGCCGCGCGGTCGCCAACGCGGGGTCACGTTGCCAACGGAGATGACGGCCGCGACGACGATCGTCAATGGGATTGCTGGCCGTCAGGCGGCGGCAGATAGCGCGCGGCCAGTCCCGCGAAGGGGCGGGTGGGGAGCCCGGCCTCAGCGAGGTAAGCCAACGTTTGTTCTTCGTGGCGGCCGGTCAGGGCGTCAAGCCAGTCGTGCGCGGCGTCAGGCTGCTCCAGAAAGAGGTGGGCGAGACCAACGGCGAGCACGCCGAACACGGCTTTGGCGCGGCCACCAAACCCGGTTGCCAGGACGGGAAGGTCGCCCGACGGCCCGCCGTTCTCGTCGAAGGCGTCGGGGCTCCAGCCGCGGCACACGCGTAGGAATTGTTCGGCGCGGCGCCGCATCAGGTCGTCCGGCGGTTGACCATGGTCGTCGCGACGGCGCACGGCGCTGAGCCAGCGCGCGGCAAGTTTAGCCATGGGCGCCTCCCGCGTGGCCAGGATGAAGGCGGCGTCCTCGGGCCCGTGCGCGAGGCAGCAGTTCTTGGCTTTAAGCCCGCTCCCGCAGGGGCAGGGGTCGTTACGTCCGATTTTAGCCATAGCCCTCGCTGCCTGCTAGGCCCGCGTGCCGGTATTTTCCCCAGTCAGGACAGCGTCGGGGGGCGCCGGGGCTGGTATAACCGCGTCCGGCGCGGTCTCATCGCCAGAGACGATAGTTGTCCGCACGATTTCGGAGCGGGCGGCGCGACGCTTGTATAGCTTGTAGAGGATGTAGAGCACGACCACCGCGACAATGATGACCACGACGCCGACGCCGAGCTTTTGTTCGATGAGTTTCCAGTTGTTGCCGAGCAAATAGCCGAGCGCGGAGAACGTCAACGTCCATGCCGTGGCGCCGGCGAGGTTCCACAGGTAGAAGGGCACCGGGCGCATCCGGTTGATGCCGGCGAGCCAGCCGATGTAGGAGCGCAGGAAGACCACGTAGCGGCCGAACAGGACGGTATAGCCGCCCCAGCGCGTCATGTAGGTTTCGGCGCGCGCGAGGTGCCGCTCCGGCACATGCAGACGGGTCATCAGCGCGACCCCGCCGCTACGGCCAGCCAGATAGGAGAGCGTACACCCCGTCCACACGCCCGCGATGCAACAGACGACGACGAGGGCGATGCTGATGTGCCCACTCGCCGCGTATGCGGCGGCGACCACGAGCATCGTCTCTCCGGGGATCGGTACCCCGAAGTTCTCGAAGACGACGAACACGAAGACGGCGAGGGCGCCATAGTGGTCTATGAGACTCGTGATAGATGGCATCGCGGCCCTTTACGACGACGAACTCTTGAGCGCGCGTGGCCTCTTCAATGGCTTATTCACAGGGACGGGCGCGCCCAGAGTTGTCGTTGAGGTCCCCGACTCCGCGATCTTCAGCGCGGCCTTACGCCGTCGGGCGCGCAACCCCTGTGAAAACTGCCAGACGCCGAATAGGAAGAACAGCACGGTCATGCCGATCTCGATGGCGCCGGGGTGCGTCTTTGACTTGGGGTTGCGCATCTGAAAGAGGTAGAACGCCAGCAGCAGCGGCGCGAACGTCATGTAGAGCGCGCCCATCACTAGCTGGTAGCCCGAACTAACCTGCCGCCGTGGCCGCGGCGCCCCCTTAGCTCCGCCCTTGACGGCGCCGCGTGAGCCAGGGCCCACGCGCGACTTGGAGCCTGCCGTGTATGTCACGCTCTTACGCGCCGTTAGATCCGTTCGCATAGGGCGTTCGACGTCTTGTTGCGCCACCGGGACCACGCCGCGCTTGCGCAACCGCTGCTTTCTCTCGGAAATTCTCACTTTATCGCCTGCTTGCTACTCCACACCGCCGCTTGCCGGGCCATTCATAGGCCGTTCGTGGGCGATCCGCGTACCACCAGTGTAGCGGTCGGGCGCGTACAGGGAAAGTGACGAGGAGAAACGAAGGAACGTCCACTTACGCTTCGAGGCGGGCGTTCTCCATGACATGCCCCTTGATGAGGACGAGACGCTCGGCTTCCTTGACGTCTTCCTCGGCGGCGAATTCGAGCACGAGGCTGGCCGCTTTGAGCGCGATATTGCGCGTGAGGGGGTTGGACACTTTGAAGCTGTCCATAACCAACTCGGCTTCCTGGCGCGTCACTACGAGATACTTGAGATCGTCCATCGGTGCGGTCCTCTCTGCTGTGCTCTTGTGTATGTGTCCGTCTATTCATGCTGTTAGCCGGCCCTATGGCCCGACCACTGCACCTACGGTAGCACGCTATGACCGTATGGCACATAGTACGGTAGTACTAGTCGGGAGTCGGGAGTCGGGAGTCGGGAGTCGGGAGTCGGGAGTCGGGAGTCCCCCTGGCGACCGTCAACTACCCACTTCCGACTTCCGACTTCCGACTTCCGACTCCCAACTTCTCTGGACGGCACGCGCGCACGGCGGCGAGCGCCTGGTCGACCGTCGCAGCCGACTTTTTATGCAGCGGGATGAAGCTCTGCGCGTCGCTGTAACGGTAGATCCAGCGCGCGATGATGTTGATACCGTCGACCTCGTCCTGCCCGATCACCGCCGGCGGCTCCTCAGAAGCAAGCAGGCGGACGCACAGCGCGCGCAGGTCGGCGCGCAGATCGCGCAAGGGCCGGCGCGCGTCGAGGCGCCACTGCTCCTGCAAGCGGCCGTGGCGGATGCCGAAGATTTCGGCGTGGCCCTCCTCGCTGGAGGGGTAGACGATGAGTAGGTTGTGGCGCTCCACCGCCCCGTTCAATAGCTGTTGCGACACAAGTACCTGGCGCGCCTCGCGCAGCAGGTCGCGCAGCTTGGCGGCGTGCTCGTAGCGCAGGTGGTCGGAGGCGCGGCGCATCTCGGCCTCGACGCGCGCAAGCAACTCGTCGCCCGTCCCACCCAGGAAATCGCAGACCTGGTCGACAACCGCGCGGTAGTCCTCCGGCGTCGTGCCGCCGTGGCAGGGACCTAGACACAGGCCCATGCCATAGCGCAGGCAAGGACCGCCATGCCCTCCCGCGCTCTTGGTCCCCTTCGTGTCGACGACGATCGGCCCTTGCGCCGATAGGCGGCGCGTGCAGGTACGGATAGGGAAGAGGCGCTGCACGAGGTCGACCATCGTCTTCACGGCGCGCCCCGAACGGTAGGGGCCGAAGTAGCGCGCGCCGTCGGCGGCGACCTCACGCGTGCCGTAGACGCGCGGGTACGCGCTCTGTACATCGACCTTGACGAAGGGGTATTGCTCGTAGTTGCGCTGCTGCACGTTGAAGCGCGGCAGGTACTTCTTGATCAGCGTGTTCTCCAGGATCAGCGCCTGCAACTCCGAGCCGACCATGATCGTCTCCAGATCGCGCACGCTCTGCAGCAGGCCGTCCATCTTGCGTTTATAGCCAAGCGGCTGCGTGTAGTACGAGGAGACGCGGTTGCGCAAGTTCTTGGCTTTACCCACATAGATGATCTCGCCATGCTCATCCTTCATCAGGTACACGCCCGGCGCCGTGGGCAGCCCCTGGCGCAGCGTCGGGTCGAGCAGTGAGCGCCCGGTGTGTCCGTTGACGGCGCGTCGTGGTCTGTCGCGATCGCTCCCACGGCCGCCAAGCTCGGCGCGCAGGCGCTCCAGCGTGGCGATGCCCTCCGCTTCGGCCAGATCGAAGAGGCGCCACAACAGGCGCGCGGTTAGTTCGGCGTCGGCGAGGGCGCGGTGCCGCGTCGGGGTATCGAGCCCGAGCAGACCGGCCAGGCGGTCGAGCGAAGGGCGGCGCAGGCGCGGGACCAGCCGCGTCCCCACGGCGATAGTGTCGAGGCGCTCGTTGGCGATCGTGGCGTTGAGGTAGCGCTCGGCGGCCGCGCCCAGAAAATTGAGGTCGAAGCGCACGTTGTGCCCCACGAGCAGATCGTCTTCCACGAAGCGCAGGAAGTCCGCGATGGCCGTAGCCGGGTCGGGCGCGTCGCGCACCATCTCGTCGTCGATGCCGGTGAAGCCGCGGATAAACGACGGGATGGCGCGGCCGGGGTTGACCAGCGTGGAGAACGAATCGACGACCTGCGTGCCCTCGCAGCGCAGCGCGGCGATCTCGATCAAGCTGTGCGCGCGGTGGCTAAGCCCGGTCGTCTCGACGTCGACCACGACGTAGCGCAGTGCGCGTAGCGTTGCGGTCTCGCGCGACCACGTTGCGAGGCCCCACGCGCCATTGGGCTGCTGGGCGAAAAGGTCGTGCCCAGCCAGCACGCGCGTGAGTTGCCCGCGCCAGAAGTCGGGCTTGCGCGTCCCGGTCAGCCCGAAGACGTGGAGGACCAGGCGCTCCTCGGCGACAGGACGGCCCGTCGCGTCGAGCAGCTCGTAGGCGCGCGCGGCCAGCGCGCCGAGTCCGGGCAGGGGCGATGTTACAGCGTCCACGACTCTTTAGGATACACGCTGCAGGGGCCGCACGACGAATCCCGACGGGGCGCGGGGGGTGGGGAGCGGGCTCGTGAGCGGGCGCGCCATGGTGTAGAAGTACCGGACACGCTCAAAGCCATGGGCGCCGAGCGTGGTGATGCGCGCGTCCTTGTCGGCGCGCGCGAAGGTGAGCAGGCGCGCCGCTTGGCTCCACGCGCGGCCGGCCTCGCACGCGCGCCCTTCGCCCCAGGCGATGATCCGCCCCTCCAGCATCTCACCACGCGCGGTCGGGTGGATGTGGAACCAGAAGCGGCCCTCAACGTCCACGTTATCCGGCGTCAGGATGAGTCGTCCCAGCCCAAGCAGGCGGCCATCGTCATCCTCCCACAGGCTCAGATCGCGCGCCGGATCGACCCCTGGGGCGGCAAGCGCCGCGCGCATCTCCTCGACTGAGGTCCCTCGATCGAGCTTGTCGACCTCTTCACAAGCGTCGATCAGGGCGACAATCGCGGGGAGGTCGGTGTCCCCTGCATAGGGCCGTGAGGTCAACAACCTACCCCCATTTGCGCCGGCAAAGCCGCTGCTGTCGTGTGCCATATCAGTCATGATAGCCCTCTTATCCTGGGTCTCGTCCTACTGCTTAGGATAGCAGCAGTATCGGGAATGCCATCTTTACGTTAGAAAGCGAAGCGGTGATATTAGTAACATAATAGGAGCAGGCCTGTCAACACGTTTTGCGGACGAAGAACAACAAGGGGGATACATGGTTGTATATCACGGTGTCGTCAAGGATAACGTCGTCGTGCTGAATGAAAATGCGCGACTCCCCGACGGGGTCGCGGTCGAGATACATGTTCCAATCGCGCCCTCCTTGCCCGATGACCGGGAACTCTTGCGCACGCGTGGGCTGTTGCAAGATACAACGAGAGCGTCGCCGGCGCCGCTACCGGCAGGCATCGATCGAAGCCCCATCCCGGTACGGGGACAGCCGTTGTCGGAAGCGATCATCGCCGAGCGCCGCTAAGTGGCAGCGTACTATCTGGATACGAGCGCGCTTGTCAAATGCTATGCGCAGGAGCAGGGAACGGCCTGGATGACGGCTCTCGTCGCTCCCCAGGCTGGTCATGACCTATACACAGTTCGGCTAACCGGCCCTGAACTGGTCGCCACGCTTGCTCGTAAGGCACGCACAGGCGCGGTGACACCCAGCGATGCGGCGCGAGCGACGCTGCTGTTTCGCTACGATTGGCTACAGCGCCAGTACCGCATTATAGAGGTCGCCGTGGCCGTGACCGACCGTGCGATGATGCTGGTCGAGCGGCATGGGATGCGGGGCTATGACGCCGTCCATTTGGCCACGGCCCTGGAGGCCCAAGATGTCCGTCAAACTTTACGGTTATCAACGATCATTTTTGTATCGGCCGATGACGAGCAAAGGCACGCTGCCGCCGCCGAAGAGCTTATGGTGGAAAACCCAAACGCCTACCCCTAACAGAGTACGGCAAGAGACCCCGCATGATTCTGGTTACATCGTCCAAACGCGCCCCTGTTAGACTACAATCATGCAGACACAGAACGGTCAGGCATCGCTGGCCCTACCGATCGCGCTGGACGCCATGGGGGGCGACCGCGCGCCTGGCGTGGTCGTCGAAGGTGCCGTCGCGGCAACCCGCGCCTACGGGACGCCCATCATCCTCGTCGGGCGGCGCGCCGTCGTCGAGCGCGAACTGGCGCGGCACGACACCAAGGGGCTACCGATCGAGATCGAGGACGCGGATGAGGTCATCGCCATGGACGAGCATCCGGCCCAGGCGCTGCGCCGTAAGCCGCGCGCCTCGCTGAAAGTGGCGATCGACCTGGTGGCCGAGGGGCGCGCCGCTGCCGCCTATTCAGCCGGCAACAGCGGCGCGGTGATGGCGGCCGCGCTCTTTGGGCTGCGCCGTCTCCCCAGTGTCGAGCGCCCGGCTATCGGCTCACCCTTCCCGACAGGAAACGGCGTCTCGTTCCTCATCGACATGGGCGCCAACGCCGAGTGCAGGCCCTCCTATCTGGTGCAGTTCGCCGCCATGGGCGTGGCCTATATGCGCCTCGCCTTCGGCCTCGCCAACCCATCGGTCGGCCTGATGAGCAACGGCGAGGAAGAGGAGAAGGGAACGACGCTGGTGCGCGAGGCCCATGCGCTACTGGCGGCGAGCGCGCTCAACTTCAAGGGCAACGTCGAGGGCAAAGACCTGCCCGGCGGCCTCGTCGATGTGGTGGTGACCGACGGCTTCACGGGCAACGTGTTACTCAAGGGGGCGGAAGGGACCGTGAGCGCGTTTCGTACGCTGATGGAGGCGGAACTACGGCGGTCGTGGCGCACCAAGATAGGCGCGGCCCTGGCCATGCCGGCCTTCCGCGCCCTGGCGCGGCGGCTCGATTTCGAGGAATACGGCGGCGCGCCGGTGCTCGGCGTCAACGGCGTCGTGCTCGTCGGGCACGGCCGTTCCGGCCCCAAAGCCATCCGCAACGGCGTCCGCGTAGCCCACGATCTGGCCCAGAAGGGTCTCGCGGACGCGATCGCGCGGGAACTCGCTGCGCTCGAAGTAGGAGGATAAATGACCAACGACGTTGACATCAACCTGAGGATTCCGGGGCCGACGCCCCTGCCGGATGAGGTGCGCGCGGCCGGCGCGCGGCAAATGATGAACCACCGCGGCCCCGCCTTCGAGGCGATCATGCGTGAGGTCCACGCCGACCTGCGCTATTTCTTCGCCACGGACGGTCCGGTGCTGACCTTCCCCGCGTCGGGGACCGGCGGCCTGGAGGCGGCCATCGTCAACGTGCTCTCGCCCGGCGATGAGGTCATCGCGGTGAGCATTGGCGTCTTCGGCGACCGCTTCGCTGACATGGCCGCCGCCTTCGGCGCGTCCGTCCATAAGGTCTCCTATCTGCTGGGCCAGGCCGCCGACGCCGCCGATGTGGCGCGCGCCCTGGAGGAGCATCCCGGCGCCCGCGCCGTCCTGGTGACGCAGAATGAGACCTCAACGGGTGTGCTCAACGACCTCGAGAGCATCGCCCGCGCCGTACGCGCTGTGCGTCCGGACGTCCTGTTGCTCGTCGACGGCATCAGTGGACTCGGTACCGCCCCGCTCTATACCGATGATTGGGACGTCGACGTGGTCGTGACGGGCTCACAGAAGGCGTGGATGGCTCCGCCCGGCATGACCATGCTCAACGTGAGCGAGCGCGCCTGGGACGCAACGCGTACGGCGCGCCTGCCGCGCTACTATTGGGACTTCGCCAAGGCGCGCAAGGCCGTCGACGAGGGTACCCCCCCCTACACACCTGCTGTTTCGCTCTACTACGCGCTGCAGGCCGGTCTGCGCCTCATGCGCGAGGAGGGGCGCGAGGCGGTGTGGGCGCGCCACGCCGCCATCGCCGCGTACACGCGGGCCGGGGTCGCGCGGCTGGGTCTCACGCTCTTCGCCGACCCCGCGCACTACTCGCCCAGCGTGACCGCTGTGGTCATACCGGATGAGGTAGACGGCAAGCGGCTGTTGCGCGAGGCGCGCGACCGGCATAACGTCCACTTTGGCGATGGGCAAAAGTCGCTGGCCGGGCGCATCATCCGCATCGGACACCTCGGTTGGGTCGACGAGGGGCACATCGACGCGTCGCTCGACGCCCTCGCCGCGAGCCTGGCCGCGCAGGGCTGGAAGTGCTGAAGTTGGGCGTTGGCGCAGAAAAGGGTAGCATAGGGTCAGGCCAATGTGCCCGTGTACGCGTCCCTCAGGCGTCCCCGCCAGCGTCTTGACAAGTCAGTGCGCCCCTCGCGGGCGTCCTTCGGAGGAGAGCCCGGTGCGCCGTATCACTACCGCCGTCAGTTCTGGCGCCCTTACCGCCATCGTTGCGATGGCCGCGCTACCTTTGGACAGCCATCATCTGAACAACCATCACCCCGCGTATGCGTCCGCGGCCGTCATACCAGCGACGAGCGCCACACCCACGATCGTTAGCGGCGTGACACCGCCGCCGGACACTTTAGGGACGGCGCGGGCCGCTATCACGGGAACTGCCGTCGTCAGCGCCACGGCGCCAGTCACGACGACGCCGGTCGTGACCGCAACACTCACTATCACCGCGACAGCGTCGCCGACCCCGACACGCACGGCCACACCGCGCCCAACAGTGGCGCCGCGCGCCACGCCCAATCCGCATCCCGGCTTCGGCGCCGTCCCCTGGGCGCAGGGCGAATACTACGAGTGGAAAATCGCGGGCCGTGACATCACGCGCGGGACGGCCTACCAATTGTTCACGCGCTCCGGTCACCAATGGATCGACACGTCGGCCTATACAATGACGCAGCAGCAGCGCTACGCTCTTTTGCCCAGTATGACCACCTTCGCCAGCCGCACCGCCTTCGACACGAATACGTACTTGCTGCGGCGCTACGACGCCGTGGGCCTGCGCCAGTCCAACGATCCCGACGCCGTCCCGGCGGGCAGCGTGCTGCGCGCGACGCTCTTTGGCCCGCATCTCGACTACACCTCATACCAATCGTGGGGACCAGCGTCTGGTGTTCCGCGGCAGGGTTGTACGGTCGCCAAGGGCCTACTCGCCCCCGCGCGGACGGCGGCCTATGGCATGATGCAGGACTTGCTGCGCACGATCGCGCCCGACGCGACGGGTCCGGTCACCTATACCGTCATCGACCCCTACGGCAAGCGGCCGACGGCGACGGCCTCGTACCGTATCCTGGGACACGAGACGCTCACCACGATTCTGGGCAAGGCCGCGACGGTACATGTGCGCTTTCTCGAGGGCGCGCAAGCGCCGCTCGACGTGTGGTACACAACAGGACAAGGGCGTATCGTCGTCAAGTGGGGCGTGCCGGGCGCGTTTGGGGCCACGCTGTCGCACTACGAGCAAAGTAGCGCACGGACGGCGTTGTCCGTCGCGCCCCCCAAGGTCACGCTTCCAGCCAAGAATCTGGCCTGCTTGTAGCGCTACCAAGGCTCGTGAGTTATGGAAACCTGCGACTGCCTCCCCACCGCAGTGGGGAGGCAGTCGCAGGCCCACGGCGCCGAATGCAGGCTAGCCCTACGACGCGGGGAGTTCGCCCAACTGGACACGGACGCTGATCGAGCCGCCGTTGCGGTCGAGCGTCAGCGTGACCGTGTCGCCCGGCTTCTGGTGCGCCAGCGCCGTGAGCAGGTCGTCCTGGCCGGAAATTGACACACCGTTGAAGGCCGTGATGACGTCGCCCTGCTGCACGCCCGCTTGCGCCGCGGGACCGCTCACGGTCTGCACGATCGCGCCCACGATCGACGGCGCATTGCCGCCGTTGCCGCCATTGTAGAAGCCCTGCGCCTGGCTCTGCTGGGCGTCGGTCGCGCCGACGCCCAGGTAGGCCCGCCCCGTATGCGCGACGCTCCCGGTAGCGATGAGCTGCCGCGCGATGTAGGTCACCCGGCTGCTGGGCACGGCGAAGCCGATGCCCTGCGCCGCCCCGCCGTTGTTGTTCTGTGGGTCGGTCGCCTCCAGCGTCGGAATGCCGATGACCACGCCATCGAGCGTGACCAGCGCGCCGCCTGAGTTGCCGGGGTTGATCGGGGCCGAGGTCTGGATGGCGTTGGGCAAGTAGGCGCCGTTGCCCTCCTGCACGGTGCGGTCGAGCGCGCTGACAAGGCCAGCGGTCACGCTCTGCTTGAGGCCAAGCGGGTTGCCGATGGCGAGCGCCATCTGCGCCACGCGGTACGTCCCGGACGCGGCGAAGCGCGCGGCCGGGAGCCCCGTGGCGTCGATGTGCACGATGACGAGGTCGTCGGCGGTGTCGGTTCCGACGAGGCGGGCGGAGTAGCTCTTGCCGGTGGCGAGGGTGACGCGCAGGCTCTGGGCGCCGGCGACGACGTGGGCGTTGGTGACGATATCGCCGGTCGTGTCGTAGATGACGCCGGAGCCCGAGCCGATCCCTACGTTGTCCACGTAGACGACTGAGCGACTTGCCACCGCGAAGGCCCGCTCCGTTACCACGTCGTTGGGCGTCACACCCCGCGTCGCGGCCGACTGTAGGTTGGCTGTATTCAGCGCCGGTGGTGTGGCCGGCGACGCGGCGCCTTCATGGCTAGCGTGACCCCCGATCGTGAACACGGCGACGGCGACAAGACCACCGACTCCAATAACGATAGCGGCGACCAGGCCGCCAAGCGCGAGCGCGATGACCACGGCCAACAGACGCGCGATCCGGCGCGGGTTCATGGGTTCTCCTCCTATTCCCCATCCGGCGCCAGCACACGCGCAAGGACCGGGCTCGCGAACGCGCTGGCGAGGCACTCCATGTAGACGTCGTCCCACAGACGGCCGGCCGAGTAGTAACATTCGTGCCGCCGGCCGAATTCGCGGAACCCGGCCTTCTCGTAGGCGCGCAGGCCAGCCTTGTTGAACGAGTAGACGCGCAGCATCACGTTGTGCAGGCCGAGCGCCGTGAACGCGTAGTCGAGCACGAGCCGCGTTGTTTCGGTCCCGTAGCCCTTGCCGCGGCAGTCGGCCGCGCCGATGAAGATACCAAACTCGGCCCTGCGGTGCTGGAACTCGATCGACATCAGGCCCGTCGTGCCGATCGGACGCCACGACGACGCCTCGTAGATGGTAAACGTCCTGACATCGGTCTCGCCGACCGCGCTGTCGTACCAACGATCTTCCTGTTCGAGTGTCTGTGGCGGCAGCATACCAAGGTTGCGCGCGGCCGGCAGGTCGTTAATCCAGCGCAGGTAGAGCGGCAGCAAGTCGCGGCGCAGCGGGCCGAGTGCGACACGCTCACCCACGATGTTGACCAGCGGGCACTCGTCGCGCTGTCCCTCGTCAATGTCCATTGCCACCTCTCCTCTCCCTATCATATATTATCGCTGTTATCCAACATCGCGCGGGGGGAGCATTTCTAATGGGCCAGCTATCACACCTCATCGGTCTTGCATGCTGCATATGGACCGTGCCCTTCGAGCGGTCGCGCATAAAGCGGTCATGCATGTGGACGAGAAAGGCACAACCGCGGCCGCCGTCACGTCCATCGGCGTGGTCGGAGCGACCGCGGTCAGGCGGGAGTTCAGCATGGTCGTCGACCGCCCCTTCTTCTGCGCCATTCGTGAGCATACCAGCGGCGCCATTCTGTTCATGGGTCAAATCACCGACCCCGAGACGGCATAGTTTGGATGTGGCGCCTTCAGCTACTCGCGCTGCTGTAGCACCGCACGGCGTAGTTCCAGAACAAGTGCGTGGCGACGAGGGCGGCGGCGGCCAGAGCTATTCCCACCGGGAGCAGGCGTAGGTCGGCCGTGCCGAGCAGCGCCTGCGCGGGGAAGGTCGTGGCGAAGGCGACGGGGACGGCGAAGGTCAGCAGCGCCCGCACCACGCCCTTGAAGAACGAGACCGGGTAGCGCGCCGTCTCGAACAGGCTGTAGAAGAGCGTGTCGAGCGTGTCGACCTGCACCAGCCAGAAAGATAGCGTGACCGTGAAGAACCATAGCGCGTAGAGCAAGATCAGGCCGCACACCCCGAAGGCGAGCGCAGCGGCGACACCGAGCGCGCTCCAATGCACGCCGGCGCTGTTCCCGGCATAGACCGCCAGGGCCAGCCCGCCGAGCGCATTGGCCGCCTCTGGCAGCTCCAGCGTGCGCAGGCTGCTCAGGAATTGGCTAGAGACCGGGCGCAGCAGCAGGAAATCCATCTCGCCGCGCCGGATGTAGCCAGAGATGGCGAACATGTTGGGCGCGATCTGTAGGCCGATGAGGCCGTCCGCGATGCGGTAGACCCCGACCAACAACAGCGCCTGCGCTTGCGACCAACCCGCGACTGTGTTTGTGAAACGGTACAGTAGCAAGAACGTGAATACGGCCAGGGCAAGCTGCGCGACGCCCTCGCCAACCCCGATGAGGAAGTTGGCGCGGTATTCCGTCTCGCGGACGAACGAGATGATAGCGAAGCGGCGCCACAGTCGCGCGTAGCGTAGTAGGTCGCGCATCGCCCTACGCCCCCACCGCGCCGTAGGACCGCACGCCATAGCGCCAGACCAGGCGGTAGCACAGGTAGAGCACGACGCAGTACCCAATTTGCCAGGCGAAGCCGTGGGCAACCTCCCGCGCCGAGAGCCGGCCCGTCACCACTTCCAGCGGGAACGAGATGGTATAGCGGAAGGGCTGGGCGTCAATGAACCCCTTGAGCCCCGGCGGGAAGAGCGCCAGCGGAACGAACTGGCCGGCCAGGAGCGTGGCGATCAAATCCTTGACGCGCACCAGGCCACGGATGTCGTGCATCCAGAAGGCCAGCGCGCCGATCACAAAGTCGATCAGGAAAGCGATCGCCGCGCCCAACGGCACGGAGAGGGCGAAGAGGAGCCACGCGCTTGGGCTCGTGGGCAGGCGCAGGTCGGCGCGGAAGGCCAGCGCGACCAAGCCGACCAGCGGGAGCAGCAGCGGCAGCTTGACCAGCTTCTCGCCGATGTTGTTGCCGACATCGCGCACGATATACGGCGCCGGGCGCAGCAGCCAGGGCGAGAGGCCGCCCAACCGAATGTTCTCGGCCACGAACGGCGCCGTCCATGTCGCGGTCAGCGTCGCCACAACGCTGAGCAACAGGTAGTACGTCACGAACTGCCCGCGGCTGTAGGGCAGCGCGACGCCCTGCCCGCTCACGGTCAACCAGACCAGCAGCGAGATCAGAGGGACGGTGACGTTGTTGACCATGTAGATGAAGAAAGCGCCGCGGTAGGCCAGGGTCGCCACCACGTTCATCGTGACCTGTCGCCACAGTATCCGCCCCAGCCGCGTAGGGGGCGCTCATTGTCCCCCGCTCCCCGCGGCGACGCCGCCAAAGATGTCGCGCACGATGTCCTCGACCGGGACCTCCGCGATGCTCAGGTCGGCCATCGACCCCAGCTGTAGGAGTCGACCGGCCGCGTCGGCGACCTGATCGCGCGGGACTGACAGGCTGAGGGTCAGCGGGTCGTCGCCCGGCTGGATGGACAGGCCAGCGAGGACGGCTTGCGCGCGCGCTTCCGTGATGGGTTCCGTGAAGACGGCGCGTAGCCTCTTGTGCGGCGCCGCTTGCGCGATGAGCGCGGCGAGCGTGCCGTCATAGCCCAGGCGGCCGTGGTCGATCAAGAGCACGCGCGGGCACAGTTCCTCGATGTCGGCCATGTAGTGGCTGGTCAGCAGGATCGTCGTGCCCCGCTCACGGTTCAGTTGGCGTAGGAACACGCGCACGCGCTGCTGCGAGACCACGTCGAGCCCGATCGTCGGCTCATCGAGGAACAGCACGTCCGGCTCATGCACGAGCGCGACCAGCAGTTCCATCTTCATGCGCTCGCCGAGCGAGAGCTTGCGTACCTGCACGCGCAACAGGCGCTCGACGTCGAGCAGGTCAGCGAGTTCGTCGACGGCGCGGCGGAATCGCTCCGGCGGGATGTCGTACATCTCCTTGTGCAGCAACAGGGTCTCCATAGCGGGGATGTCCCACCACAGCATGTTCTTCTGGCCCATCACGAGGGCGATGCGGCGTAGGTAGTCGCGCTCACGGCGGGAGGGCGTGTGGCCGAGCACGGTCGCGGCCCCGGCGCTGGGATAGAGCAGCCCGCACAGCATCTTGAGCGTGGTCGTCTTGCCCGCGCCGTTTGGCCCCAGGAATCCGACGACCTCGCCCCTCTCGATAGTGAACGAGATATCTTCGACGGCGCGGGTTTCCAGCGATTCCCGCCGAAAGAGGCTGCGCAGAGAGCCGCGCACGCCCGGCTCCTTGCGGTGATAGCGGTACGTTTTGGTCAGGCCGCGCACGTCGATGGCGATCGTGGTCATGATGTCATCCCTCTTTCTGGCGTCGCGGTAGGGCCCGCCCGCGACCCACTCCCCGAAACACGCCTCGAACTGGTCCGGATCCAAGGCCGCGAAACACGCCCCGATGCTGTATGCCTGGTCGTGCTCCATCCCGTCTCTCCCTCAGCACGCCGTCCTACTCTCCCCCTAGTACCTTTCGCCTGAAAACCTTCCGCATATTACGCGGCCTGGGCCTGCGTGGGTGGTGCTGGAGCGGCGGCTTGCTCCGTGGGCATGACGCGGCCGCTGTACGTCCACTTGATCGGCTTGG
>JAABUM010000791.1_pt1 | contig 51775 bp, 41 predicted proteins | sample 5559161 | NCBI WGS metagenome assembly JAABUM01 (sample SAMN10711868, study PRJNA513369) | rock metagenome | isolation source: Antarctica rocks | place: Antarctica: Victoria Land, Siegfried Peak nord
AGGCACGCACCCGGCGGCGCGGCTCCGCCCGCCCGAAACGCGTCACCACCCGCGCGTGCAGCGCGTCGAGATCGTTCGCCCAGCTCCGGACCGCATGCTCGTCCACCAGCGCCGTCATCACCCCCCCTCTCCTCAGGGGGCATGATGCGTCACCGGTTAGCCAAGTGCAACTGTAGAAGTAAAACCGTTTTCTCACGATGGATTGGATTTGTCCCCATATTCTCACGATACGTTGGACCATTCTCATGCTTGAAGACTCGTCGAGCGGTGCACCAAGTACGTTCTCATTCTCACGTTACGCTGGACGGTACACACTCTCCTTTTTCGGGGGAACACCGGATGCGCGGGGAGATGTGGCCGATCAGCAGCGACAGCAGCATCAGGTGAGGCCTCTTCGCGCGCTGGTGATCCCCCACCGCTGAGCGATTCCAGGCCCGCACCCCTCATCGATCCCGCCCGCGCAAGTCTGCGACACGGGTGACCATCGGGCGACGAGGCAGGACGATCGATCCCACCTATGCTACGCTGTCCTCGACAGTCTTATGCCACAATGCGACGGAGAGCGGTCATCTTGCGCGACATGCCCGCCGTGGCAGCAGATAGGCGCACCCCGATGGTCGCGGGACACGACCGCACCGTATGAGCGGAGCAGCTAACGTGAGCGTATCCCGACGATGAGGACCGAGACGGTGCCGTTCCGGGTGGCGGCGGTGCAGACGACGCCGGTGTTCCTCGATCGGGAGGCGACGATCGCCAAGGGCTGCGCCCTGATCGCGCGGGCAGGGGGCGAAGGGGCGCGGCTGATCGCCTTCCCCGAGGTCTGGGTTGCAGGCTATCCGGTCTGGCTCGACGCCGCTCCCGGTGCGGCGCTGTGGGACCATCCGCCGGCGAAGCGCGCCTTCGCCCGCCTCGTCGCGAGCGCGGTCACGGTGCCGGGGCCGGAGACCGCCCGGCTCGGCGCGGCGGCGCGGGCGGCGGGGGCCTACGTCGTGATCGGCGTCCACGAGCTGGTCGGCGGTACGATCTACGCCGCGCTGCTCTACTTCGGGCCGGATGGCGCGCTCCTCGGCGTCCACCGCAAGCTGATACCGACCTACCAGGAACGGATGCTCTGGGGACAGGGAGACGGGAGCGGACTGATCGTCCTGGATACCCCGCTGGGGCAGCTCGGCGGCCTTCTCTGCTGGGAGCACTGGATGCCCCTCGCCCGCCAGGCGCTGCACGAGCGCGGCGAGACCTTGCACGTCGCCGCCTGGCCCTGGGTCCATGAGATGCACCAGGTCGCCTCCCGCAGCTACGCCTTCGAGGGCCGGGCCTGCGTCGTGGCCGTCGGCACGGTGCTGCGGAAGCGCGACTTGCCGGATGACCTCGAACTGCTCCGCGCGATCCCGGGTGAACCGGACGACTTCCTGCAACGGGGCGGGAGCGCGATCATTGGCCCCGATGGCGCATACCTCGCCGGGCCGGTCTGGGAGGAGGAGACGATCGTGTACGCTCAGGTCGATCCCGTGCGTGCCATCGAGGAGCGCCTCACCCTCGACGTTGCCGGCCACTACAGCCGCCCCGACGTCTTCCAGTTCCACGTTAATCCGCGTTAATTGGTAGGGGTGTAGGCGCACACGGGACTGGCCGTGCTCGACCGCTGCACACGGCCATGATACCGGCGGAGGCACCAGCGCGGTCGCGAGCCGGCAAGCGGGTCGGATGAAATCGGAATTGGCCTCTTCGATTCCCGGTGCGACCCGCGCTACTTGTCGGGGGTGTCGGCATTTCGGGCGGCACGGCACGTCGTCCCAACCGCGCGGTTATCCTCCCGAATCGGGGCGTTGGCCGTCGATAGTGGCCTCGCCCTCCCGCCCCCTACCTCTGGGGTCGCCTACCGCCGCCATGCGTCGCTCACCGCAGCAGCGCCGCCAACTCCGCGACCGAATGCGCGATCTGTGTCGGCCCCGCCGCCGCGATCTCCGCCTCCTCCCCCGCGCCATAGGTGACGCCGATCGAGGCGAGGTCGTTCGCCCGCGCGCCGATGATGTCGTGCTCGCGGTCGCCGATCATCACGAATGCGCCGTCGGGCTCATCCGGGTGCAGCGCGCGGGCGCGGCGTACCAGGGTCGGCTTGTCGGCATTGGTGAGATCGAGTTCGGAGCCGATTACGCGCGCGAAATAGTCGGTCAGGCCGAAGTGAGCCACGATCGGGACGGCGAAGTGCGTCGGCTTCGAGGTCACCACGTAGAGGGTTCGCCCGGCATCATGGAGTTGCGCCAGCAATTCGGGCACGCCGGGGAAGAGCAGATTCTCGTACATCCCCTGCCGCGCGAAATAGTCCCGGTAGGCTTCGATCGCCCGCCACGCCTGCCCTTCATCGAATCCATAGAACTGTGTGAAACTCTTATGCAGGGGCGGGCCGATGAACGGGCGCAGACATTCCCGGTCGGGCTCATCGACGCCAAGGTGTGCCAGGGCGTACTGCACCGCCCTGGTGATCCCCTCGGTCGGATCGGTCAGGGTGCCATCGAGATCGAAGAAGATGATCCGGTAGGGCATGTTTCCCCTTGTCAACATTCGCAAAGCGCGGCGGCGTCCCGATGTGGACCGCGAGTATCGTACACTGCCGCACATCCATAGTGGGTAGTCACGCGGCGGTCGCAGAAAGGAGAAACGGCATGGAGGGCTGGCAGCGAGACCGCATCGAATCAGCATTACGGGGCGAGAATCCGACTGTCCTAACCCGGATGCGGAGTGGTTTCGCCGTCATCGGGGATAGCCAATTCCTGCCCGGCTACTGCCTGCTGCTCGGTGTTCCGAGGGTTCACGATCTCACCAATCTCCCTTTGCCCGCCCGCCTCGACTTCTTGTGCGACATGAGCTTGCTCGGTGAGGCGGTCGTGCTGGTCTGTCAGCCACAGCGCATCAACTATGAGATCTTCGGTAACACCGATCCATTCTTGCACGCGCATGTCCTCCCGCGCTACGCCTGGGAGCCTACCGAACTGTTCGCTGGTCCGGCCTCACACTATCCAGCGGAGCAACGGCACGCGCCGCAACACCAGTTCTCGGAGGTGGCGCACGGACAGCTACGCTCGCGTCTCGTGATAGCCTTACATGACCTGATGCGGCAAGCGGGCGCGGGTATCGTGGAAAGCTGAGGTGCCATCCGCAACATGCAGGAACTGTAGCCAATAGCCTCTGCGGGGCCGCTGCTATACTTGACTCGATGATCATGTCCCTGAACGGTCGCCCGCAGGGACGGCACACGGAGGAACCAATGCTAAGCACGCGCGGGACGATCCACGACTTCCATTCGCACACCTTCCTCTCCGATGGCGAACTCTCGCCGGTCGAGTTGATCCGCCGCGCGGCGGTCGCCGGATACGCCACGCTGGCGATCACCGACCATGCGGGCGTCGGCGATCTGAAGCGCATCCTCGGCATCCTCCGCGCCGACCGCGACGCCGTGCGCGACGCCTGGCCGGAGATCGAGGTCTTCATTGGCGTCGAGCTGACCCATCTCCCGCCCGAGGTGATCCCCAGCGCCGCCTACAAGGCGCGCGAGTGGGGGGCGGAGATCGTCAACGTCCACGGCGAGACACCGGTCGAGCCGACCGCTCCCGGCACCAACGCCGCCACCGTCCGCTGCGAGCTGGTCGATCTGCTCGTCCACCCCGGCCTGATCACCGAGGAGGACGCGGCGGCGGCGCGGGACAACGACATCTTCCTCGAACTGACCTACGGGCGCGGCCACTCGCTGACGAACGGCCACGTCGCCAAGACCGCGCTCGCGGTCGGCGCGAAGCTGCTGATCAATAGCGATGCCCACATCCCGCCCGGCCTGCTGACCACGGAGATGCGCTGGCGGATCGCGCGCGGGGCGGGGCTGGACGAGGCCCAGGCACAGGAAGCACTAGAAGCGAACCCGCAACGCCTGATCGAGCGCCTGCGCGCCCGTGCAGGCACGGCGCGGGTCTTCTGAGATGGGGGTGAACGACGCGGCGAATACGCCACAAACCGCAGGGGCGAGCGCGACACCGACCAACCCGGCCATCGCGGCGCTGCTGCGCGAGTACGCCGATCTGCTGGAACTGCGCGGCGAGCGCGCGTTCCGCACGGCGGCGTACCGGCGCGGGGCCGAGGCGCTCGCCGCGCACGCGCTCCCTGTCGCGGCGTTGAGCGCCGCCGAGTTGCAGGAGATCGAGGGAGTCGGCAAGGGGATCGCCGCCGCGACCGGGGAGATCGCCCGCAGCGGCACCTTCGGTCCTTTGGAAGAAGCGCGGCGGATCATCCCCGCCTCGGTGCTCCGCTTCACCGCGCTCCCCGGCGTCGGCGTCAAGACCGCCGCGCGCCTCTACGAATTCCTGGGCGTCGCGACCCTCGATGAACTGCGCGCGGCGGACGCCACGGGGCGGATCGGCACGACCAAGGGGCTCGGCGCACGGGTCGAGCACACGATCCGCGAGGGCTTGGCGCAACTCGATGTCTACGCCGGGCGCTTCCCGCTCGGCGCGACCCTGCCGCTCGCCGAGCGCCTGCGCGATCTCTTGCGCGCGCGCGGCGTGCCGCGCGTCAGCCTGGTCGGGAGTCTGCTGCGGTGGACGGAGATGGTCGGCAACATCGACCTGCTGGCGAGCGGTCCCGACCCGGCGGCGATCCTCGACGCCTTCGGCGCGCTGCCACCGGTCGCCGCGATCGTCGCACGCGAGGCGGACACGATCCGCGTGACCCTCGCGGATGGCCTCGAAGCACGCCTCACGGTTGTCGCACCGAAGCGCTGGGGGACGGCGATGGTCGCCCGCAGCAGCACGGAAGGGCACCGCGCGGCGCTACGCGAACTCGCGGCGGCGCGCGGCCTCGGCAATCCCTTCGAGCGCGCGTTCGCCGAGGAAGCGGACTTCTACGCGGCGCTCGGCCTGCCCTTGCTGCCGCCGGAATTGCGCGAGGGGCGCGGCGAGGTCGCGGCGGCGCGCGACGGACGCCTGCCCCGCCTGATCACCCGCGCCGATCTGCGCGGCGACTTCCACTCGCACAGCACCTGGAGCGACGGCTCGGCGACGATCGCGCAGATGGCCGAGGCGGCGATCGCGCGCGGCCACGCCTACCTCGGGGTCAGCGATCACACGCACGGCCTCGCGATGATCGGCGGCCTCGACGAGACGCGCATCCGCGAGCAGTGGCGCGAGATCGACCGCCTCAACGCCGAACTCGCCCCTTTTCGCCTGCTGAAATCGGCGGAGGTGGAGATCCGACGCGATGGCGCGCTCGACCTCCCCGATGCGGTCCTGGCCGAACTCGACATTGTGATCGCGTCGCTCCACAACGGCCTGCGCGGCGATCGGGCGGCGGTGACCGGGCGTCTCCTCGGCGCGATCAACAACCCGCACGTCGATATCATCGCCCACCCCTCGGGGCGGATCGTCGGCGGGCGCGCGGGTGCGGACTACGACTGGGATGCCGTTTTCGCCGCCGCCGCCGCGACCGGCACCGCACTCGAGATCAACGCCGCGCCCGAACGGCTCGACCTGAGTGACGAGCACGCGCGAGGAGCGCTCGCGGCGGGCGTCACCCTGACGATCGACTGCGACGCCCACGAGCCCGCCAACCTCGATCTGCTGCCCTTCGGCCTCGCTGTCGCCCGCCGCGCCTGGACCCCGCCCGAGCGGGTGCTGAACACACGCGGGCTGGAGGAGGTGCTGGCGTGGACGAGGAGGCGGCAGGCGGCAAGCGGCAGGCGGCAGAAGGGTACGCAACGATAGTGCCGGAGGGGCTGAACGATCGCTATGTGCTGACGGCTCGCACCGGCACCGCCACCACTGCCGACTGCCGACTGCCGCCTGCCGACTCGTCCGACGTCATCATCGTTGGCGGCGGCCCGGCGGGTGCAGCGACAGCGACACACCTGGCGCGGCGCGGGTGGCGGGTTGTGCTGCTCGAAGGGCGCGACCTGGCGCACGCGCGCGCCGCCGATCTGCGGAGCGGCGAGGTACTTTCGCCGGGCGGGCAGGAGGAATTGCGCGCCCTCGGCCTGCCGGTCGAGGGCGCGGATTGGCGCTTCGAGTCGTTCGCCACGATCCGCAACCGCTGGCCGAACGGGCGCACCACCGACGACCCGCTGCCACACGGCCTAGCCTACTGGCAGACCGATCGTGGCAAGCTCGACCGCGCGCTCTTCGCCTTCGTCGGCGCGGCGGGCGCGCACGCGTACGACAGCCAGCGGGTCCGCGCGCTCCTGCGCGATCGGCGCGGCGCGGTCTGCGGCGTGACGACGCGGGACGAGACGGGTGCGGGGCGTGAATGGCATGCGCCGATCGTGATCGACGCCTCGGGCCGCTATTCCGCCATCCTGCACGAGTTGGGCGGCAGGCAGCCCGACCCGGAGTTCCGGCGCGCAGCCCTCGTCACCTTTTACGAGTCTTTCCCCGGCTGTACGCCCGGCATCTGGGAGCAGCACTTCCTCGCCCGGCATGGTGCGGCGGTGAAGGGCGCGCGGATGGGTCCGAACCTCTACCGTTTCTCGCTGGAACTCGACCTCGCGGCGCGCGAGGGATACGCACGCCAACTCGGCACTGGTGCGCCGCACGAATTGACCCTGGCGATCCTGCGCGACCTCGCCCCGCACCTCCACGCGCGTTTCCGCGCGGCGACACCCCTCCCCCACCGCACCGCCTACGGCCCGCTCGCCTACCGCGCGCGCCGGATCATCGGCGATGGGCTGCTGCTGATCGGCGACGCCGCCGGCTACCTCGACCCCGGCACCGGTCAGGGGATCGAGTTCGCGCTCCGCACGGCGCGGGTCGCCGCCGCCACGGTCGACCGGGCGCTGATCCTCGGCGATCCGCGCGCCGAGCGGTTCGCCCCCTATATCGCCGCCCGAGGGCGCGAGATCGCGCGCGCGACCTCCTGGCTCCGTCTCTATCTGCGCCTGACCCGGCGCGCGCCGCTCCTCGATCTCGCCAGCCGCACCCCCCCCCTTCGCGCCGCGCTGCTCCGCGCGATGGTCCAACGCCCGCGTGCCGCAGCACCCGACCGAAACAATCAGGGGTTCCGGATATGAATGGCCCCGCCCCGCATCATCAGATGCGGGGCGGGGCCGGTCGCCAGGGCAGCTTCTGGCGCGACAAGGGGTTGCTAACGCGCGTTCCCGCCATAGACTTGCCGCCCGAACTGACCGAGTAAAATGTTATTCGGCGCGGCAAGTTCGGGGTGCGACTCGAAGCGCGCGCGCTCGAACCACTGCACGGTGTATTGCTTACCGTCTTCGAGGGTCTCCGTCACCGGGTCGGTGATGGGCAGGCCGAAGACCGCCAGCCCCCCGTTCTGCTCCCAGAAGCCCTTGAAGTCCCCGGCGATGTTGTGCCCCGTCTCGGGGAAGAAGCGCCCGCAGCCGCAATCGGGCACCGCCGGATAGAGCGGGTGCAGGCGACGCCCAAACTGTCCAAGCTGGATAGTGTTGGGCGCGGGGGTCTCGGGGTGGTACTCGAAGCGCGCCCGCTCGAAATACTGCACCAGATAGGGCTTGCCGTCCTCCAGCACCTCCACCAGTTCGTCGCTGATCGGATAGCCGTAGATCGGGAGCCCGCCATTCCCCTGCCAGTACGCCAGGAACGGCCCGCGCACCGCCTTGCCGGTCTGCGCGAAGGCCTGCCCCGCGCCGCTGAAGGCACCGCCCGACACGGACGACGCGGCGACGGGCGCATGGATGATGTAGACCGGGTCCGCGTTGACCGGCAGGGTGATGGTGCTGCCGGTCCGCGCGACGGTGCGCTTGCCGCCGAAGAGATCGACCACCTCCGCGTCACCGCCGCTCGTCAGGCTGGCGGTGCCGCCGTTCGGCGACCAGACGACATCGATCAACTGACCGTCGCGCTCGAAGCGGAAGGCGAAGACACCATTCCCGGCGGCGATCCGCCCGCGCCCGGTCGCACCCTCCAGACGCGCCGCCGCCGTGCGATAGGCATTGTAGGCGGGCTTGGGATTAGCCCAGCCGTGTACCAGTTCGAAGCCGTCGTGATCATTGAGGACGTAGGGCATGAGCCGCGCGATCGGCAAGTCGGACGCGAGCATCTCCGTGATCTGCTGGACGAGATAGCGAGCCTGCGTGCCCTCGTCGCCGACGTGCCAGGGGTCGGGGCCACCCTGCGAGGCGAAGCCGAATTCGGTGATCCAGATCGGCTTGGCCGGATAGCGCCCCAGGATACCCTTCATGTTCGGCAAGCCCTGCGTGAAAAAGCTATACCCCTGATCGTTGAGCGCGGCGGGCGGCACGTAGAGGTGCAGGGCCAGCGCGTCGAACTTATCCCACGGCATCGCCGCCAGCCACTCCTCGTCGATGCCGCTGATCGATGGGCCGAGGACGGTCGCGCCCGGATCGACGCGCTTGATCGTGTCGTAGGTCACGCGCAGCAGATCGGCGTACTGCTCCTTGGAGCCGCGCCAGAAGACGGGGGTGTTCGGCTCGTTCCAGACCTCCCAGACGTGGACCCGATCCTTGAAATGCCCCACCGTCTGCGCCACATAGTTCGCCCAGAGGTCGTGCGGTGGCGGCGCGGTCGAGAGATCCCCCGCCTCACCGACCGCCCAGCCGGTCGAATAATCGAGCAGGCCCAGCACCTCCAGGCCGCGTGCCCGCTCGGCGTCCACCACATCGTCCAGGCGACCCCAGGTCCAGCGCCCCCGACTCGGCTCCAGGGCGTCCCAGCGAAACTCCTCTTTCACCCACCCCGCGCCGCTCCCGGCAAGAACGTCCATCGGCAGCCCTGTGCGGGTATTGCCGTCGAAGCGCGTCCCGAGATCGGCGACGATCCCGAAGCGTCGGTCGCCCGCCGCGCTGGCTTTCACCGGGCGCGCCCCGAATGCCCCGCCCAATACCCCGCAGAGGAGCGCGACGAGCAGGCTCCAATTGCCGATCGACCACAAGCGACGATACATGCCAACCTCACGAAGGCGCGTTCAACCAGGCGCATGATCCATTGACCATGCGCTATCAATTCCCGATGACGGACTGTGCTGCTGGCGGACGATTAGCCGGGTGGTTACCGCGTGAAGGGGTGCGGTCCTACGTTCCCCGGTGAGACTCCGCGCCCGTTGCTCCGCGTATGCATAGTGTAAAGAATGGCACGCGCGATGGGCATGGGAAGCCAGTCGCATCGCAAGCAGGCACCAGTACTACGAGAAAACGGGCGCTTTCGCCGGCACGAGGCGAGTAGTCCCAGGACGATCGGTATCGTGCCAACGAGCAGCGAGACAACGACGCGATCGTGGCCAGGAATACTGCGCAGAGGGGGCATCTCGCCATCGGCACGCCCCTCCTGCGCGATTTGGGCAGCAATCGGCGGCACGTTCATGAATGGCGCGCGGCTGGGTGCCGCGTGTCCCCTGGAGCCGGGGGATCGGATCGTGCTCGGCCAGGATGCCGCGTTCGAGATCGCGTCGCGCTGCGCCCCCCTGCCCCCACCCCATCCACCACCATCCGCCTCCGGTCTGGCCGTCGATGGCGGTGTTACAATCGTCCCTGTGTTCGGACGCGGTGACACCGTGCGGGACGTTCCGGCGTACCTGATACCGACACCGGCGAGCGGTATGGGGAGGCACGATGGCGGGCAATGGCAACGGGAGCGGCGACAATCCCGACAATGGCTTTCGCGGCCTGATGCGCGGGCTGCGCGATTTCGTGACGCAGATCGCCGACCCGACCGCCACACCCCGCCCGCAGCCGGTCAGCAAGCCCGGACGCCGCCCGCCGCGCGATAATCCCCGCGCCGTCACTGCCAACAGCGCGGGCGCGCGCGAGCCGGTGGTCGATGTCTACGATGAGGGCGAGTTCATCCGAGTTGTCGCGGATATGCCCGGTGCAGACCCGAGCACCCTGCGCGTGCGCGGGGTGGATGATCGCCTCACCATCGTCGCGAGCGGCCCGGCCCGCCGCTACGAGCGCCTGATCGTCCTTCCTGCTCAGGTTCACCCCGAACGGGCGGACCCGCCGACCTTTATCAATGGCATCATGGAGATCCTGCTCCCTGCCGAGCGCCCCGCGCCACCCGTGGAAGCGGCGAACGAGGTACCGGGCGCGCTGAGCACGGATACCCCCGTAAGCCCGGCGGATGAGACGCTCGCCACACCCGTCGCACCGGAACCGACAAAACACCACGCGATGACCGAGGAGCGATGATCGCACCGACCACCACCCACGCCCCCCCCGCTCGCCCCGACAACGGTTTGCGTGCGATCGAGGCCCACCCGCGCGATGCCGATCGCGGCATCGTCCGACTCGACCCCGCTGACCTCGCCGCGCTCGGCGGCCACACCGGCGATCTGCTGATCGTCACCGGCACGCGTCGGACCGTCGCCAAGGCGCTGCCGCTGGCGGTCGCCGAGCGGGGGCGCGGCACGATCCAGCTCGACGGGGTGACGCGCGACAACGCCCGCGCGACCATCGGCGAGCGGGTCGCAGTCCTGCCGACCGCCGGACGTCCGGCGAGGCGCCTGATCCTGCAACCGGTCGGCGGCACGACCGCGCTCACCGGGCAGGACGCGCGCTACCTGACGCACTTGCTCGATGGGCATGCGGTCATCGCGGGCGATCGGGTCCGGGTAGCACTCTTCGGCCCGCGCCCGCAAGATTTCCAGGTGTTGGAGAGCGAGCCGGAAGGGCCGGTGCTGATCGACGAGCGGACGACGATCCGCCTCGCCGGGAACCGCGCCGCCGATGGTCGCCCCGCGATCACCTACGAGGATATCGGCGGACTGGCACAGGAGATCCGCCGCATCCGCGAGATGATCGAGCTCCCGTTGCGCTACCCGGTCCTCTTCGAGCGCCTCGGCATCGACCCGCCGAAGGGGGTGTTGCTGGCAGGACCGCCCGGCACCGGCAAGACGCTGATCGCCCGCGCGGTCGCCTACGAGACCGCCGCGCACTTCTTCCATATCAACGGCCCCGAAGTCATCAACAAATTTTACGGGCAGAGCGAGGCGAATCTGCGCTCGGTCTTCGAGGAGGCCAGCACCCACACGCCGAGCGTGATCTTCATCGACGAGATCGACGCGCTCGCGCCGAAACGGGCCGACGTGGCGGGCGAGGTGGAGAAGCGGGTCGTCGCCCAACTCCTCGGCCTGATGGACGGCCTCCAGGCGCGCGGCCAGGTGATCGTGATCGGCGCGACGAATCTGCCGGACGCGCTCGATCCGGCGCTGCGTCGCCCCGGTCGCTTCGACCGCGAGCTGAACGTCGGCGTGCCGGATCGCACCGGACGCCTGGAGATCCTGCAAATCCACACGCGCGGGATGCCCCTCGCCGCCGACATCGACCTGGATCGCCTGGCCGCGCTGACCCACGGCTTCGTCGGGGCCGACCTCGAAGCGCTCTGCCGCGAGGCGGCGATGGTGGCCCTGCGCGGCCTCCTCCCGACGATCGACTTCGGGCTCGACACGGTGCCGCTCGAGCAGCTGGGCCAGTTGGACGTGCGCCAGGCCGACTTCCTCGACGCCCTGCGCGAGGTCTCCCCCTCGGCGCTGCGCGAGGTCTACATCGAGACGCCCGACGTGGGCTGGGACGACATTGGTGGCCTGGACGCGGCCAAGGCGTCGCTGATCGAAGCGGTCGAATGGCCGCTCCGCTACGGCCCGCTCTTCGACCGTCTCGGCGCGACCCCGCCGCGCGGCATCCTGCTCGAAGGCCCGCCCGGCACCGGCAAGACGCTGCTCGCCAAGGTCGTGGCGCGCGAGAGCGAGGCGAACTTCATCTCGGTCAAGGGGCCGGAACTCCTCTCGAAGTGGGTCGGCGAGTCGGAGAAGGGGATCCGCGAGATCTTCAAGAAGGCGCGCGCCGCCGCGCCGTGCATCGTCTTCTTCGATGAGATCGACACGCTGGTCCCCGAACGCGGCGGCAACTTCGCCTCCGAGGTCAGCGAGCGCATCGTCGGCCAACTCCTGGCGGAGCTCGATGGGCTTGAGGAAATGCCGGGGGTGATGGTCCTCGGCGCGACCAACCGTGCCGAGCTGCTCGACCCGGCGCTGCTGCGCCCCGGTCGCTTCGACCTGACGATCGCATTGCCCTTGCCGGACTTCGCCGCCCGCGAGGCGATCGCCTGGGTCCACCTGCGCGACCGTCCCCTGGCGGACGACGTGGACCCGCGCCTGATCGCGCGCGAGACCGCGGGGCGGAGCGGCGCGGACATCGCCGGACTCTGTCGCCAGGCCGCCGTCCTCGCCATCCGCGAGGCGATCAGCGCCGGGCGCGACACCGAGACGGAGAGCCTGTACCTCGCCTCACGCCACTTCACCGAGGCTGCCGCGCAACTCGGCTACGAGGGCTTCGACGACGTGCCATATGGCGACGAAGCGATCCAGCCACGCCGCCGTAGCTGGTGGGGCTGAGCCTCCTTGTAAGCCATCGAGCGAAAACGCAGGGGCCGCTTCCTTGGGAGGAGCGGCCCCTGCCGATCACATTGCGTTACAACTTGAGTTACGCGCCCCGCCCCCTGGTCGCGCCGGTAACGACCGCACCGACCGCCGTCACCGCCGCGACGCCGAGCGTCGCCAGCGCGGTCTTGGCCCGTCGATCCTGCTCCTCGGCGGAACTGACCCCTTCGGCGCGCTGGACCTCCGCCAGTGCCGAGCGGTAAGGGCGCTCGCGGATCGCGCGCAGGCGCTCGTCCAACGATGGCTCGTCGCTCGGTGACTCCGGCGCTTCGTCGTAACTGAATCCGCTCTCATCGGGCGCACCAGCGGCAGCACGTCGTCCAGCACTCGCCGCCTCCGGGCCGCCGCCGCCACTCGCCAGCTTTTGCGCCGCCGCCGCGTTGGTCGCGGTCACTTGCGCCGGGGTCACGCCCGCCTCGCGCGCGGCCTGCGGGTGCGGCGCTGGCTGCTTACCGGGGAGTTGCTTAGCGGGATTGGTAACCTTGTCGCGGATCGTCTCCGGATCGTAGCGTCGCGCCGACTCGGCGTTGAATTCCGCGCCGATCAGCACGATCGTGCTGACGATCCGCAGGAAGAAGAGGAAGATGATCGCACCGGCGATCGCACCGTAGGTCTTGTTGAACGACGCCCCGGCGAAAAGGGAGACATAGAGGCCGAAAAGGCCACTGAAGATCGCGATGCCAAGGGTTGTCAGGATCGAACCGGGGGAAATCCAGCTGAAACTCTGCCGGACATTCGGCCCCTTCCAGTAGAGGATCGCCAGACCCAGACTCATCCCGGCGAGCGCACCGACAACACGGAAGATGAACAAGAGTACCGTACCCAACGTGCCGAGATTGAAGACACGAGCCAAAGCGCCACCGGCGGTCAGGAGAACCGAGCCCCCGATCAACAGGGCCACCAACACAAGGGTCAAGCCGAGCGCGGTCAGCTTGGCGACAATGAAGTTGCGCGTCTCCTCCACCCCGTACGCCCGATTAAAGGCCTTCATCAATGTGGAGACGGCGGTTGAGGCGGAGTTGAGCGCAAGCACGGCGCTGACGAGCGCGCCGATCGAGAGGGCACCGCTGTCGGGGTTGAGGATCGTTTCCAGGACACCACGAAGCGTTTGTGCGGTGTTCTGATCGAGCACGCTATAAAGGTTGTTGGTGATGTTATCGAGGATATTGCCGACCCCGATCGCCTGTCCGATCAACCCGGCGAGGGTCGCCAGGAAGATAAAAAACGGGAAGATCGAGAAGATGATCCAGTAGGCGAGCTCGGCAGCAAGGCCCGGAACATCGTCCTTGCTATATTCCTTGATCACCGACTTGCCGACCGGCACCCACTCGACCTGTGAGATCTTCATCGCTCACCCCCCAGCGTCTGTATCGCGTCACATCACCATCCTGGCGAACGGTCAAAAGCAATTCCTATGCCAGACGAATAGGCGGGGCGACGCCGGTTGGCGCGGATCACGGTGCGTCGTTACGCAGCGCGGGCCAGGCGACACCGACCGCCTCGGCGGCGAGTTGCGCGAGCCGCTCGCCGATGGTGGCGACAAGGGGCCAATCGATCGGATCGAGGATGTGTGCCAGCGGCGGCGCGGTGTCGAGCGCGATCACGGCCAACCGGAGCCGTCCCGGCGGCAACGCCCCTTCGACCTCGGCCAGCCCGTCGTAGAGGCCGTCGTAGAGGCGATCGTCCAGGCGCACGGCGACGTCATCCGGCAGGGGCGGCGCATAGGCGAAGGCGACGCTGGTGGAGACGGCGACGCACGCCTCGCCCGGCGTCGTCAGGCGCACGGTGACGCGCAGCTCGAGCGCGGTGCCATCGGACAGGGGCACACTGCCGCTCGCCACACCGTCGGCGGTTCGTGTGCCGGTGATAAAGGACGTGCGGTCGGTGATCATCGTTCCTCTTTCTTGTCAACGCCCTCTCGTCAGAATGCTACGGTCGCGCGGTACGCAGCATGCTGCATACGGCATAAGGAAAGCAGCTGGTACGGCAAGAGGCCGCGCTCAGATCGCCCCATCACCCCGGAGTTCGGCGATCGCCTCGGCGGTGTAGCCATACTCCGCCAGAATCTCCTCCGTCTGCTGGCCGAGCAGGGGCGGCGCATGCCGCAGCTCGCAAGGGGTGCCGCCGAGGCGGTAAGGGAAGCCCGGCATCTGCAAGTCCGGCACGGTCGGGTGCGCGACCGCGAGTTGCAGGCCGAGGTGCCGCGTCTGTGGCATCGCGAACATCTCCGCGACGGTGTTGATCGGCCCGGCGGGGACGCCGAGCACGTCGAGCTTCGCCATCACCTCGGCGGTCGTGTGCGGCACCAGCGCCGTGTGCATCAGCGCGTAGAGCGGCTCGCGGTGCGCGGCGCGCGCGGCGTTGGTGGCGAAACGGGCATCGGCGGCGGCCTCCGCCAGCCCGAACGCCTCGCAAAAGCGCAGCCACAGGCGATCGTTGCCGATCGCCAGATTAACGTAGCCATCGGCGGTCGGGAAGGTGTCGTACGGCACGATCGTCTGGTGGCGGTTCCCCTGCCGCTCGGCGAGTTGCCCGGTGGCGAGATAGCCGACGCCGTAATAACTGAGCAGGGAGACCTGTGCCCCCAACATCGAGTTGTCGATGAACTGCCCTTCGCCTGTCCGCTCGCGGTGCAGCAGCGCGCTGACGATTGCGAACGCCGCGAACATCCCCGCTGTCTGATCGGCGATCGGCACGCCCATCTTCGTCGGCATCCCGCCGGCGGCGTCCGACTGCCCGGTGATGCTCATCATGCCGGACATCCCCTGGAGGATGATGTCGTAGGCGGTGCGATTGGCCGAGGGACCATCCTGCCCGAAGCCGGAGATCGAGCAGTAGACGATGTCGGGCTTGATCGCTCGGACCGCCTCGTAGTCGATGCCGAGGCGCGCGACGACGCCCGGCGCGAAATTCTCCACCAGAGCATCGGCGCTGGCGATCAGTTTCCGCAGGATCGCCAGCCCGCTCGCCGTCTTGAGGTTGAGGGTCAGGCTACGCTTGTTGCGGTTCGTGCTGAGGAAGTAGGCGCTCTCCTGGGTCGGATCGGTCGTGTCGTCGCCACCGAGGAAGGGGGGACCCCAGGCGCGCGTATCGTCCCCCTTGCCCGGAAGCTCGACCTTGATCACATCCGCACCCATGTCGCCGAGCATCATCGTGCAATATGGACCGGTCATCACGCGCGTCAGGTCGAGCACGCGGAGGCCGCTCAGTGGTTGCGTCATCCCAAATCACCGTCCCTTCCCCGTTACCCCGGTGGCGCTGCTCAGAACGCTGACGATTGTAGCAGACCGACCCGCGCGGGCCGATTCGCCAGACAGCAGGGTGCCGCGCCCTGTGTGGCACGGCATCTCGTAATGTGGGGTAAGTGGTGGGGATTGGGTTGGTGCTCGTCGGCTGGTAGCGCCGAAAAACCCGGCCTAGAGAGTGACGGAGAAAGTCGGGGGGTCGGCATTGGTATGCGCCAGGGGAACCGATCACATTCAATTTTCGCCAACCCCCCGACCTGTGCATAGGCTAGCACCACACACGCTCGCTGTCAATGGTTTGCAAAGATAAACCGCCCTATTACTCGGGCTTCCGCTGCTTTATACTGTGCATCAGGTGCGCTCATCCGTGTTCCACCACATCGATCGCCTACAATTGTGGCTGCTTGCGAGGCGCAGTCGGGTCGCAGCGGAGGGAGTGCGGTGGACACCCAGATACGCCTCAGTATGCTGACCTCCCATCATGGCAGCGAAGCGGATCTCGATCCGGCGCTCCTGGCGCAGCTTCTCCCCACGCCCGCCATACCGCCGTCCGCTAGCCCCGCTTCCGTAGTCACCGAAGTCACCGACGAGCGGACGATGATCGCCTTCCAGGATAATGGGACGGCGAGCGTACAGACGATCAACTTCTTCCCGCCAGTCATCGACGATCCCTTCGCCTATGGCGAGATCGCGGCGGCGCAGGCGATGGGCGGGATCTACGCCCTCGGCGGCGACGTGACTTTCGGCCTGAGCATCGCCGCCTGGCCCGAGGGGTTGGCACCAGACCTGCTGCGCGCCATCTTCGCGGGCGGGGCGGCGAAGATGGCCGAGGGGGGGGCGCAGATCGTCGGCGGACAGACGATCTGCGCCACCAGTCCCCACTACGGACTCTGCGTCACCGGCACCGTCGACCCCGCCCGCTATCTGACCGGCGCGGGGGCACAGCACGGCGACCGGCTGTACCTGACCAAGGCGCTCGGCACCGGCGTCGTGTTGGCGGCGGCCCATCGCGAAGCGGCGACAGCGGGCCACCTCGCCGAGGCGATCGCCTCGATGCGCCGACTCGACCGTGTGGCCGCCACCATCGCGCGGCGTGAAGGGGCCACCGCCTGCATCGGCATCGCGGGGCGCGGGCTACTCGGGCACGCGGGCCAACTGGCGGCGTGGAGCGGCTGCGGGATCCAGCTCGCGGTGACGGCGGTGCCGTTCCTCTCCGGCGCGCTCGAATACGCCGAACTCGGCTTCATCCCGGCGATCACCGCGCGCAATCGCGCGGCATTCGCGGCACAGCCAGGAAACAGCGCTAGCGACACCCAGCTATCGTGCCATTCGGTGAGCGATCTCCTGCACGATCCACAAACGTCGGGCGGGTTACTCCTGAGCGTCCCCGCCGCGCACGCGGGCACCTTTCAGGCCGCATTCGCCCGCGCCCGCGCCGCGCTCTGGCCGATCGGTGAGATCGTCGCTGGAGCCGGGGTGCGGCTGATCCCCTGAGTGCGTGCGCCACACCACGCACAGGCACCGAGTGGCGCCTCCACTTCGCACGCTCGCGTGTGTATCGATCTCAGAGTTTGAGCGAATGCCGTCCGAGCCAGAGGAAGACGCCGATACCCGAGGCGATCCCGACGATCAACATCACGGTATCCAGGGGGGCCGGGGGTTGCCAGCCGCTGAAATACTTGACCAGGAAGTAGAGCCAGACGACCACCAGCACGCACAGCGCCTGAATTCCGACCCGTTCGAGCCACCCACCGGCCTTCATCGCTCCTCCTCGTGGCGACCCAACGGCGTCGCATCCCTAGCTCCCACACCGGTAGAGCGGCGCTGCCACACGACGCGCGCCCGCCGCGTCGGTCGTTGGTCCGCCGCCTGCGCTGACTCCTCGCAGTGTACAGGCACGTTCACGCCGCGATCACCTACGCTATATACTCCACGGCGCATCGTCCGGTGCCATATAGCGCGCGGACAAAAGGAGCACGATGGCCGAACGCACATTTTTTGGTCGCCTGCGGGGGCGGCTGACCGGATCGGGCGGAGCCGCTCCCCGCAGGCCGCTCCCGGAGAGTTGGGCGGGCCGGGCGCGCGATGCCCAGGCCACATTGCTGCGCGCCTTCGCGGTGTCGGGGAGCGAACTCCTCCGCGAGCGCGCCCCGGCCCTGCCGACCGACCGGCGCTACGCCTACCTCTGGCCATTCGGGCAGGCGCTCGCCGCGTCGCTCGACCTCGCACTCCTCACGCACGACGAGGCGGCGTTGCGGCAGGCGCGCTCCTTCGGCACGGCGTTCTTCGCGCACTACTGGGACGACGACGACCCGGCAGCGGGCGGGGTTTCCTATCCGCTGCCGGAGGGGGGCGACACCTTCTACGACGACAATCTCTGGATCGGCCTGGCAGTGTGCGACCTCTACCGCGCCACCGGCGAGCCACAGTGGCTCGATGGCGCGGCGCGCATCTTCGCTTTCGTGAGCACCGCCTGGGACGACGACCCGCGCCACGCGCATCCCGGCGGCATCTTCTGGGCGCAGCGGCGCGCGAATCCCACCGGGGATCGCAATACCGTCTCCAACGCCCCCGCCGCCCAACTCGCCCTGCGCCTCCACGCCGCGACCGGCGAGCGGCGCTACCTCGATTGGGCGCGCCGCACCTTCGACTGGACCGAGCGGACGCTGCGCGATCCCGCCGATGGGCTCTACTGGGATCACGTCAAGCTCGACGGGCGGATCGAGCGGACGAAGTGGTCTTACAATCAGGGGACGATGCTCGGCGCGGCGGCGCTGCTGAGCGAGGCGCTCGCGGAAGGGACGCCGTCCGCCCGCGAACGTGCCCGCGCCATCGCCGACGCCGCGCTCGCACGCTACGCGGACGGCGACGCCCTGTGGGCGCAAGACCCCGCCTTCAACGCGATCTTCTTCCACAACCTCTATCTGCTGGGCGATCTCATCGGCGACCACGCCTTCTATCGCCCCGCGCTCGCCGCGTATGCCGCGCGCGCCTGGGCGGGGCGCGACGGGCGCAGCGGCCTGATCGGCTTCGGGCGCGGCGCGCGGGTCGAGTTGCTGACGCAGGCGGCGGCGGTGCGCCTCTTCGCCACCCTCGCCGCGAGCGAGCGCGAGCGCCTATAATCGCCCCCTGAGCGCGGGGTCGGCAACCCCGTACCGAAGAAGGCACAGGGCGCACGCGCCACGGCAGGGATGGGGAGATGGCAGGGGCGGCGGGCGTGACGATCGGGGTGGACATCGGCGGCACGCGCATTCGCGTCGGGCGGCGCGACGCGCGGGGCGGCGTCGTCGCGGAGCGGATCCTGACGCCATACGGCGCGGCGGACGGGGCGGCGGGGATCGTCGCGCTGGCGCGGCAGCTCGCCCCGGAGGGTGTGGCGAAGGTCGGCATCTCGGCGGCGGGTCCGCTCGACTTCAAAGAGGGCATCACCAATCCGTTGAACCTCCCCGGCTGGCATGGCTATCGCCTCGTGGACGAGGTAGCCCGGCAGCTCGGCGCGCAGGTCATCCTGGATAACGACGCCAATTGCGCCGCGCTCGCCGAATGGCGCGAGGGGGCCGGGCGCGGGGCCGGGACGCTGGTGTACTACACCATCAGCACCGGCGTCGGCACCGGCGTGATCATCGACGGCAAGGTGCTGCACGGCGTCCAGGACACCGAGGGCGGGCACCAGATCGTCTGGCCGGATGGGCCACAGTGCCCCTGCGGCGCGCGCGGCTGCCTGGAGGCGGTGATCTCCGGGACCGGGTTGCGCGCACGCTTCGGCAAGCCCGCCGAGGAGTTGGACGATCCGGCGATCTGGGACGAGGTCGCCAAGTATCTGGCGATCGGCATCACCAACACCGCCGCGCTGATCTGCCCCGAGGTCGTGGTCATCGGCGGCGGCGTGATCGCGCGCGGCGAGGCCCTCTTCGGGCCGCTGCGCCGCCGCCTGCGGGAGAACATTTTCATCGTGCCGATCCCCCGGATCGCCGCCGCCGGGCTCGGTCAGGATTCGGGCATCATCGGCGCGCTCGTCCTGGCGGAGACGCAACTCGCGACGAGCGCCAGCTAAAATACGCCAGTAACGTGACGCGCGAACAGAGAAGGAGACGCATGGCCGCACAACCGCCGATCCGCCTCGCCCCTTCGATCCTCTCCGCCGATTTCGCGCGCCTCGGCGAGCAGATCGCGGAGGCGGAGGCCGCCGGGGCCGACGCGATCCACTTCGACGTGATGGACGGCAACTTCGTCCCGAACATCAGCATCGGCCTGCCGGTCCTCGCCGCCGTCCGGCGAATCACGCGCCTGCCGATCGATGTCCACCTGATGATCGAGCGACCGGAGCGCTACCTGGCCGACTTCGTGCATGCCGGGGCCGACTGGCTCACCGTGCATATCGAGGGGAGCACCCACCTTTACCGGACCCTGACGCAGATTCGCGAACTCGGCGCGCATCCGGGCGTCACCCTCAACCCCGGCACCCCGCCCGCCGCCCTCGTCGAGATCCTGCCGATCGTCGATGCGGTGCTGGTGATGACCGTCAACCCCGGCTTCGGGGGGCAAGCATTCATCGAAGGCCAACTCGCCAAGATCGCCGCCCTCCGCGCCACGCTCGCTGCGGTTAACCCCGACGCGCGCCTCGCGGTCGATGGCGGCGTCCACGCGGCGAACATCGCGGCGGTCGTGGCGGCGGGGGCCGAGCAGATCATCGCCGGGTCGGCGGTCTTCAATCACGAGCAGAGCGTGGCCGAGGCGATCGCGGAGTTGCGGCGCGGGATCGCGGACGGCCTGGCGCAGCGGTCGGTCGGGCGATGAGCGCCGCGCCGCCGGTCGCCCTCGCCGCGACCCTCCACGATCCGCTCGCCGCCGACCTGGACAGCATGATCATCGCCCTCCCCGGCGTGACCGCCCTCTACGCCGGGATCGCCATCGTGGCGACGGCGGAGACGCCGGAGCGCGTCCTCACGCCCCTCCGCGATGCGGGCGCGACGATCCTCCAACGCCCGAGCGATTATCGCGAGATCGGCTGGCGACGCCTCGAAGCGGTGCGGACGGCGGCGACCTTCGCCCCGGCGATCCACCTCTGCGACTTCGATCGCCTCTTGCACTGGTGGCACCATTGGCACGCCGAATTGCTGGCGACCTTGCCGCGCATCGCGGCGCACGATCTACTGATCCTGGGACGCACGCCGCGCGCCTGGGCGACCCACCCGGCGAACCAGATCGAGACCGAGGGGTTGGCGAATCGCGCGGTGTCGCACTTCTACGGCGCGGACGTCGATATCTGCTCCGGCTCGCGCGGCCTCTCGCGGCGCGCGGTCGACTACCTCGCCGCGCACGGGCGCGAGCACAGCGTCGGCACCGACGCCGAATGGCCGCTCCTCCTGCGCGCCGCACCCGGCTTCCGCTGCGAGCAGCTCCTCACCGAGGGGTTGGAGTTCGAGACCGGCGACCGCTACCCCGAAGAGGTGGCGCGGGCGGGCGGACTCGCGGGGTGGAACGAGGGGCTCGACCGCGACGCCGCGCGCTGGACCTTCCGCGTGCAGATCGCGGGGGACATCGTGCAGGCGGCGCTCCGCACGGCGGCGCGCTGACGCCATCCGATACGGAATCCGCGCGTATAATGCATAAGTTATGGTAAGACGATTGGCACATATCGATCTGACCCTCGGCTTGCTCCTGGCCGCTCCACCGAAATCCCCGGCCCTCGTATAGGCGTTACGCGCGCCGGTATCCTCGGGCGCGGAACTTTGCGAGCACTGCCTCGACGACTTGCCTGCCCGACCCCCGCTCTCAGCGCTCGGGCGCGACATAGATCAGCGAGATGAAGCAGAGCCCCCGGCGCGGGCGATCCTACGCCATCATCGGCAAGACCCTGCATCGCCGACCCGGTCCCATGATCTGACCCGCGTCGGGCTGTTGGTTCAAGCCGCGTACCTGCGTCTCGCGCTTGACGGCTTGGGGCCGACCTACGTGGCGAGCGGTGTTCGCCGCCCGCCACACCGCAACCGCCAGATCAGTAGGCGATCGGCATCGGCACGAGATCGTGTGACGTCACTGTCGCGCAGCCGTCGGCGTCACAACCACCCCATAGAAAACCTCCGTAGGGGACTCCCGTATTCATACGGGAGGGGAATACGGAGCACTGCCCCGCGACGATAGACAACGTGCCGTTTTTGGCGTCAGTACTGGGGAAAGTGGTATACTTACCCCAGGTCGGACGCTCCGGCGTTGCGGCTCCCTCTGGCGGGCAACCGACCAGAACGCACCTTGACAACGGATACGTTCAGGTGGGTTCCACCGCCGAATCGCTCGCGGTGAGTGAGTCCTTCCCGACGCATTCGTTGTTCTCGTGTCGCTTGATCCAGTTGCAATTTGAGCAGAGTACCTGATAGCCTTCGCCGCCGGATGCCAAGATTTTCCTCCACATTGCTTCCGACGATCGGAGCGCACGACGCTCGATATTCCCGCCGCCATTGACATGATCGATTTGCAACGCGCGTTGGTCCGCAAACCCGCATCGGGCGCAAATGTTGCCAAGGAGATCGAAGACCTTCTGGCGCAACACAACGCGCATACGCTGCCTGTACTCCTTGTTTGAGCCGCGATCTGTGCGCGCATGTGTTTCCCGGTATTTCCGCTGATACTCGCCCCGATGCTGCTCGTTCCAGCGCCGTTGATATTCACGCTGCTTCTCCGGGTCTTTGTAGCCCACCGTCGTTCCCCTTCACTAGATCATTCCAATGGAGGTATTTTACCATGTTTTTCGCGGTGGGTAAAACGTATCGAGCGTCCACAGATGGTGCAAACGTACCTCCTTCGTGGGGTACACCGGCCCGGACGGGGCCGTCGGGCGTCAAGCAGGACAATGGTCTTGCTGGTCCGAGAAGCCTCCGGATTCATCCGGGGGAGTCGTCACAGGTGGTGTTACGAGGGTAGCGCGGCGGGGCATCGGGCGGATCGGCCTCACGACCAAAGAGAGGAGGCGGGCATGTACGGGCTAGCAGGCCAACCAGGATCGGGAAGTCCGGTCGTTCCGGCGGCAGGCTCACCGCAGCCATCGGCTGCCCGTCGGCAATGGCCGCTCTGGACTATACCCGTGGCTGGTATTTGGTCCCTACTGTACGGCGGGCTCGGGCTCTTCTGGGTGCTTGGGGGTGCCGGGTTCCCCTTCGGCGAGCACGATCCCGGCGCTATAGCCTCGATCCTCGGGCGCGCACGGATCGATGTGGCCGCGCCGCTGATCGTCGTCCTGGGGCTGCTAGGCGCGTCGGTGGCAGCAGCGATGTCCTGGGGAGCGGGGCGAGGCATCGTCCGTGCGGCGCTCCTCGGCCTCGCCTGGGTAGCCGCCGTCGCCCTGACTCTGGCAATCCCCGACTATCGCGCGCTCGCCGCCGTCGCCTACATGCCGATCTTCCTGGTTGGCGCGCCCTTCGGCTGGCCATCGGTGCGCTTCTTCGACGTCATCCCGTGGCCGGTGCTGAACCAGCTCGTCTGCGTCTCCGGCGGGCTGGCCTGGTCCGCAGCGGCCATCGTCTATGGCCGCCGTACCCGCGGTGCCTGCGTCTACTGCGGCAGGGCTGCCGACGGGGCCGGTTGGGCGGGAACGGCCATGGCGGCGCGATGGGGCAAGGTAGCGGTCGCGGTGGCGATCGCCGTACCGCTCGTCTATGCTGCCACGCGCTGGGCCTGGCACTGGGCACCCCGCTCGGGGTCAGCACCGCATTCCTGCGAGAGAACGACCGCGAGACCCCCGGCATCTGGCTGGCCGGGGCCGCGCTAGGCACGATCGGGGCGGGCGGGGCGGTCCTCACGCTCGGGCTCGTCCAGCGTTGGGGTGAGGTTTTCCCTCGCTGGCTCGTGCCGCTCGCCGGTCGGCGCGTTCCTCCGGCATTGGCGATAGTTCCTGCCGCGATCGTCGCCGTGCTGGTGACCGAGGCGGGGCTGATGTACATCCGCATCGCGCTCCAGGGTGCGTTCCCTGCGGGGAATGCGGCGACGTATGCGCCGGAGTTGCTCTGGCCGATCTGGGGCATCGCGCTGGGCGTGGCGACCCGCGCCTACTACCTTCGTCGGCGTGGCCGGTGCGCCCGCTGCGGCTACGGCTAGCCATCTCCAATCCCACCGAGGACAATCCTCGCTTTGGGCTTGCATGGGCGTTGCTCCATTTCATCGAGACCGCGCCTTCATCGAGACCGCGCCGAACTGACCTGCCGAGCCGACTACCTCTGTGATCGGACAGGCGTTCGGGGCGTGGTTGCAAGGCAGTGAAGAATCTTGGTTGCAACGTCTCTAAAAGCGTGTTCTCAACCGGCGATCGAACGATGAGCAGGGGATAACGTCACCGTAGTCTCAACGGCTCGCTGTGCTATCCTTCGCCCCCAGATGGACAGCACAACCGCCGGACAGCCGAAAGCACCCCACCCCGCCCGCCCGCGCGTGAAGCGCCGCAGGAAGACCGACGCGCCCGCGTCGCCAGCCGTGGCCAACGCCGCACCGCCGCGCGATCTGCGCGGCACGTTGCGGCGGCAGGCTCCCGTGCTCGGCCTCTACCTCCTGCTCGCGCTCGTCGTCACCTTCCCGCTCGTCCTGCACTTCGGCTCCGCGCTCCCCGGCGATGGACGGGACGCCTGGCAGAACTATTGGGATTACTGGTGGCTCCGCACGGCGCTCGCCGGGGGGCAGAACCCGTATCAGACGCCGCTCCTCTACGCCCCGTACGGCGCACCGCTCTACTTGCACACCCTCAACCCCTTCAACGGCCTCGTCACCCTGCCGATCCAGATCGCCTTCGGCCTGACCGCCGCCTACAACAGCGTCGTCATCCTCTCCTTGACCCTCGCCGCCTTCTTCGCCTCACTCCTCGTCGGCCACGTCAGCGGCGGGCGGCGCGCGGGGTTCGTCGGCGGCGTGATCTACGCCTTCGGCTCGTACCACCTGGCCCACCTCCTCGGCCACGCCAATCTCATCGCGTCCGAGTGGCTCCCCGCCTACATCCTGGCGCTGCTCGTCGCGACCGAAGCACGCGGGCGGGCGCGGCTCCTCCCGGCGTTCGGGGCCTTTGTGGCGCTGACCCTGCTAACCTTCTGCGACTGGCAGTACGTCCTCTTCGCGGGCGTCTTCACGGCCTGCTACGCCGCCTGCCACGCGCTCGCGCGGCGCTCCCTCGCCCCGCTCGCGGTGGCGGCGGCGATCGGCGGGGCGTGGGCGATCGCCGCCGCGCCGCTGCTCCTCGCGACCGCGCGCGAGTTGCGCGACACGGCGGGGGATCGTCCGGCGGTCCTCGGTGCGGAGAAGTTCTCCGCCGATCTCCTCTCGTTCTTCGTGCCGAGCCCACTCCAGACGTGGTGGGGCGCGTGGGCCGAGCGCGTCGGCGGGCTGGCCGTGGCCCCCGCCGTGGAGCGCGGCGTCTTCCTCGGCCTGCTGCCGATTCTCCTGGCCGCCTGCGGCCTCTGGCTGGCCTGGCGGCGCGCGGCCTTCTGGGCGTTTTTCGCGGGGCTCTGCTTCCTGCTGGCGCTCGGCCCGGTCCTCCAGATCGCCGGGCACCCGTTCGCCAAAGTCCCGCTCCCCTATCGCCTCTTGCAACAGATTCCGGGGGTGAACGTCTCGCGCGTCCCGGCGCGCTTCGCCCTGCTCGTCACCCTCGCCCTGGCGATCATGGCCGGACTGGGGCTCGTCGGGCTGCGCGCGCGCTTCCCGCGCCTCGACCGTGGGGCATGGCGCTTCGTCGCCACGCCGCTCCTCGTGGCGGCACTGCTGGCGGAGCATCTCGCCGTCCCCTACCCGCTGACGGCGGTGGACGAGCCGCCCTTCTATCGGCAGCTCGCGGCCTCGGCGGAGCCGGGTGCGATCCTCGAATTGCCCTTCTCGATGACCCGCTCGGGCTCCCTCTTCGGGCAGACGATCCACGGGCGTCCGCTCGTCGGCGGCTACCTCTCGCGCCCGCTCGCCTACCCGCTCCTCGATCTACCCCCCTTCGCCGATCCGGCCAACACGCGCAACGACTTCGTCCCTGCGGCGGACGCCGACACGGGAATCTGGTCGCTGCATCTGGCGGGGGTGCGCTGGATCGTTGTGCTGCTGGACGACCCGAAGCTGAACCGCGCCGAGATCGACGCCTTTTTGCGCGACTACGCCGCCCCCATGCCCCTCTACACCGACACGCGGATGGCCGTCTATCGCCCGCGGGAAGTCGGCGCGCCCCGCTTCTACCTGCGCCCGGCTGCGGGCTGGTATCAGCCGGAATCGCTGGCCGACCGGCGCCGAATGCGCTGGTTGCCCCGCAGCGCGACCGTGGACGCCTGGAGCATGGCCGATGGCACACAGGGCGGGACGTTGCGCTTCGAGGCGTGGAGTTTCAATCGGCCACGACGGCTCACCCTCAGCGTCGATGGGCGAACGGTGGCGGAATGGCTAGTCGCCGAGCCGAAGGTCTACACGCTGCCAGTCAGCCTCACCCCCGGCGAGCACCGGATCGAGTTCCGCGCCCTGGACGAGCCCGAGCGCCCGGCGCGGGTCATCGGCGGCAACGACGACCGCCTGATCTCGATCGGCGTCACCGATCTGACCCTGCGCCCCTGAGTGCCAGAACCGGCTCGGATCGCTCGGGCTCGCCCTACTCGGCGGCTGGCTCCGGTGTACTCGTGGGGATGTCGACGGACCCAGCGGCACCCGGCGACAGGAACGCGGCGATGAGGTGGACGACGACACCGAAGAAGGCGGCGACGATCATCAGGCCGTGGCCTGGGAGCATCACGAAGAGGCCGAGATTGAGGTCGATGCTGTAGACCCGCCCCTGTGCCTGGATCGCGTCACCGGCGGCGAGCGCCACCACCACCAGCGTGCCGAGGGCCGTCGCGATCGCCAGCGCCGCGAGCATCCCCGCCTCCCCGGCACCCTGCCCGAGCAACCAGTAGCCGCCCGCGACGAGGATCGCGTAGGCGAGGAAGAGGATCGAGATCCACCAGAGCCCCGGCTCGTTCGTCGTCAGCATGTCCCAGCCGCCGTACCACCAATCGTAGCTGCGGCTGACGCGGAACCACGGCAGCGCGAAGCCGAGGGTCGACAGGAGCGCGCCGGACAGAAAGGCGAAGCGCGTCGGGCCGAGCCACGTCACCAGCGGCGCGGCTCCGTTGGGTCGTGGTGTCTCGTCGCCCATCGTCTCGCCTCCTCATCCGTCGCACAACGCTCGACGATCCCCGCCCGCATTGTCTACGTCGCGGCAGCGCGGTACGTTCCGCAGCGGGGTATCTGGCAGGACAGGTCGGTACCCTGCGGCCCGAGTCTCCATGCCGGGCTCATACCGCACGCCATCCTGTGTCCCGATACAATCGGATGAGGCTGTACCACGTCAGGGAACGTATCGAGGAATCTCTCTCCTGCTATCCCACGCGGGAGCGGTGCAGCTAACCACCCGGTGTGGGCTCCGTCTCCGCGACCTCGTCGGCACGCGGCTCGTCGTCGGCGGCGATCGGGCGGCGACCAAGCTTCCCTTCCTCCACGAGCGTGGCGAGGACGTCCATGATCGCCCGCCCGCCGAGGAGCGCGGTGATGTCCGAGACATCATAGGGGGGCGCGACCTCGACAACCTCCATCCCGGCCAGACCCTCGCGCGCGGCGAGGCGCAGCATTCTCAGCGCCTCACGCGAGGTCAGGCCGCCCGGCTCCGGGGTGCCGGTGCCGGGAGCGAAGGCCGGATCGACCGAGTCGATGTCGAACGAGAGCCAGACCGCCTTCGCCCCCTTCCAGGCCACTTCCAGGGCAAACTCCATGATTCGTTCCACGCCGAAGCGATCGAGATCGTCGAGCGTGATCACCGTCGCCCCGCGCTCGCGCGCGACCCGCATCCCCGGTTTCGAGCCGGTCCAGCCACCGATGCCGATCTGCACCAGGTTGCTGGCCGGGGCGTTGGGAATATTGGTAGCGTGGAAGAAGGGTGAGCCGTGCATCCGCTCGTCGAAGGACGTCTCGCTGAGATCGCTGTGGCGGTCGAAGTGCAGGATCCCGATCTTGCCATCGATGAACGGGGCCATCCCACGGATGTCGGGATAGCCGATCGAGTGGTCGCCGCCGAGGACGACCGGGAAAACAGCGCGCTCGGTGAGATAGGCGATCGCGTCCGCGATCTGGTCGAAGCTCTTCTCCAGGTTGGCCGGGATGACCTGCACGTCGCCGACATCGATCATGTCGAGCGACTCGCCGAGGACGATGCCCCGTTCGGCGTTATAGCTCCCACCGAGCGTCGAGATGCGGCGCAATGCCTGCGGCCCGAAGCGCGTGCCGGAACGGTAGGTCGTCCCGGCGTCGAGCGGGACGCCGAGGACCGCGACATCCTGGCCGCCGAGCTGGCGCATGTCCTCCAGGAAGGGGACGCCGACGAACGTGCCGCCGCCACTCACCCCGGTGCGCGTACGATTGAAGAGGGTCAGCGAGCGATCCCGGATGCTGGCGGCGGCGTCCAGGCCGTGCAGCTTCTGCTGGGCCGCACGCTCCTGCGCCCGCGCGCCGCTCAGCCGCCCCTCGCGCTCCATCGCCCAGGTGCCGCGCAAATCTTCGCGGCGGAGGCGTTCCCCCGGCTGCCGGTCATCGCTCGGACTCATCGGCCTCTCCTCGCCCTGGCCGGGCATTGCGCGCCAGCGGGCGCGATCGGTCGCGAATCGCTATGGTACCGCATCACGCCACGCCGCCGATAGCGCCCGTGAAAAGAACAAAAAAGCCGGGGGTGGGATAGTTCCCTGCCCCCCGGCACAGACGTCATCGCTCGCGGGCGATCAGGCGGTAGCTTCCTGCGGCATCTTCGATTCGAGCTGCTGCAGGAGGTCGTGCGCCTCGCGCTCGATCTCGCGGATACGTCCGGTGATGGTCGCCAGATCGGGTCCACCGACGTGGGACGTACCACCATCGCGCTGCAACTCGTCCGCGAGGAAAACACGCGCCTGCTCGGCTGCGCGCGCGTGCGAGATACCGCGTGTCCGCGCTTCCTTGATCAGCATGCACATATCGACCGCTTGCCCGGTGAACGAGCCGGAGTCGTGCGACGAGCGCGGCAGGTAACCCCGATCGGCCCAGTGAATCACCTGGCGCAGGGTGACGCCACAAAGCGCGGCCACCTGCGAGGCGTTGAGCGAGAGGCGCATCCACATCGCCCCGCGATCGGGAGAAGTGAATTGGATCGGCTCGTGACGAGCCTGTTGCGCTCCACCAGTCGCCACCTGCGGCGTGGCCCCCTGCTCGGTGGCGGCCTTCGGGCGACGCCCACGGCCCCGCCTCACAACTTGCTCGGTCATTGGCAACCCCTTTCGTGATGAACTCGACCCCGGAGGGTATCGAACAAACCGACACGGCGATCTTCCCTTCGCCGCGACGGAACCTCTATTTCCATCCGTGACCGTCACAATGACAGCCCCGTAGTGGAACGATGTCAGCGGGGCAACAGGCGCATCGCCGCGCGGTCACCACCGGGAATCGTGTCCGGCACCCTTGCGCGGCCACCGATCCGATCTACCGACGCCTCCCCTCCATCCTCACTGCTCTGTACAACGCGATTGTTATCGCTGCGGCAACACCATCCCTGGGGCAACCATCGCGTTGGCCGCGCGAGGCATTTCGCACCCAATCACCGGTATCTGACAGCGCATATATCGTCTCTACCACGAGCAGACAAGGAAACTATACCAACGAGCGTGACGCGAAACAACAGATCCCGGAGAAACAAGAATATCAGCGGACATACTCATGCGCGTTTGCAGTATACCGCATGACACAAGCCCCATTTCAATGACACCTGCATCTAAAGCGTCCAATACTTCCGGTAGACCTCGCGCGCCTCGGCGATCGCTCGCGCCGCGTCTAAACCGACCTCCCGGTGGGGCCGCGCTCGCCGCAATCGTGCGAGGGCCGGATCGGGCCACGGCGTGGCCACACCCGCCAGCGCCTCGATCACCGCCAGGGTACAGGCGGGCACGTAGGTCGGACTGTAGCCCCCCTCGTGGACCGCGACGAGTCGCCCGCCGCAGCACTCGCCCGCCAGGGCCAGCGCGGCGAGGGTGAGATCCCGGAAGCCCTGCGAAGAGAGGACCATGCGCCCGAGCGGATCGTTGGCGCTGGCATCGAGCCCGCAGGAGATCAGCAGCAGTTCGGGCGCGAACTGCCGCACGATCGGCGCGACGATCTCCGCCATCGCAGCGACATACGTTGCATCGCCGGAGCCGGGCGGCAGGGGGATGTTGACCGTCCGGCCCGCCCCCGCGCCCACGCCCGGCTGCGCCAGCGTGCCCATATCGGGCGGGAAGAGGCCTTCCTGGTGCAGGGAGACGAAGAGGACATCCGCGTCACTGTAAAAGACCTCCTGGGTGCCGTTCCCGTCGTGGACATCCCAGTCGACGATCGCGATCCGGCGCAGGCCGTGCGCGCGTTGGGCATGGCGCGAGGCGATGGCGACAGTATTGAAGATACAGAAGCCCATCCCGCGATCGGGCGTGGCATGGTGGCCGGGCGGGCGGACGAGCGCGTAGGCGTTCTGGACCGTCCCGGCGAGGGTCGCATCGACCGCCGCGATGGCCCCACCCGCCGCGAGCGCGGCGATCGCGTAGCCATCCGCGCCCAGCGGCGCGCCGACGCCCGCATCGCCGCCCCCCGCCGCCGCGACCGCGCGCACATGATCGACGTAGGCGGCAGTGTGGACCGCCAGCAATTCCTCCTCGGTGGCCGCACGCGCGGCGATCGGCGTCAGCCGCTCGCCGAGGCCGGAGAGATCGAGCAGATGCTTCGCGCGCCCGACCGTGCGCGGGCTGGAGATGTGCGGCTCCGGCTCGGCGAAGGGATACGATGCCAGCGGCGCACCGATCAGCGCCAGCCCGGTGTTGTGTTGCAGATAGCGATCGTGGAAGACCAGTCCGGTACGTGCGGCAGCGTCTGTCATCGCAACTCCTTTCGCGGCCCGCTCCGCCTCGTTCCCTCTTATGGTGGCGGCACTATACCCGATAGCGGCGACGTAGGTAGGTTGCGGGCAGACGAGGTGGTATTCTCGCCGCGCGGGCAAGTGAAGCCCGCGTCATGTACGCGACCGAAGCAGTGTGGAGGGGCCGGTGAAAACACTCATCCTGACGAACGAGTACCCGCCGCACATCTATGGCGGCGCGGGGGTCCATGTTGAATTCCTCAGCCGTGAACTCGCCCGCTTGATGGACGTGGAGGTGCGTTCTTTCGGCGATCAGCACAGCGACGAGGAGCATTTGCGCGTACGTGGCTACGGCCTGGACGATCGCGGCTTCACCGCGCCGCCCTATCTGCGCCCGGTCTTCGGCGCGCTCTCGCGCAACATCGCCTTCGCCGCGACCGATGTCGATGCCGATGTGGTCCACTGCCACACCTGGTACACCAACCTCGCCGGGCTCCTCATCAAGCGTGCCTACGATATCCCCCTGGTGATGACCACCCACTCGCTCGAGCCGCTGCGCCCCTGGAAGCGCGAACAGCTACGCGGCGGTTACGATCTCTCCAACTGGATCGAGGGGACGAGCCTGCGCGAGGCGGATGCGGTGATCGCCGTCTCCAAGGGGACGCGCGACGACATCCTGCGCGTCTCGGATGCGCGCCCGGAGCGGGTTCACGTCATCTATAACGGCATCGACACCGCCCTTTATCGCCCGATGGACGCGCACGCGACGCTGGCGAAGTATGGCATCGATCCGAACCGTCCGTTCGTCCTCTTCGTGGGGCGGATCACGCGGCAGAAGGGGATCATCCACCTCGTCCGCGCACTTCCGGCGATCGATCCCGACGCGCAGATCGTCCTCTGTGCCGGGGCACCGGACACGCAAGAGATCGCGGCGGAGATGAGCGCGGCGGTCGCGGCGGCCAGCGCCGCCCGCCCCGGCGTGATCTGGGTCCGCGACATGCTCCCGCGCGAGGACGTGATCCCGCTCTATTCGGCGGCGGCGGTCTTCTGCTGCCCCTCGATCTACGAGCCGTTCGGCATCATCAACCTGGAGGCGATGGCCTGCGGCACGCCGGTCGTGGCGAGTGCGGTCGGCGGCATCCCGGAGGTCGTGGTGGATGGCGAGACGGGGCTGCTCGTCCCGGTCGAGCAGCAGGACATCGCCCCCTACGAGCCGGTCGATCCGGCCGCATTCAGCCGCGACCTCGCCGTCGCCACCAATCGCCTCCTCGGCGACCCGGCCCTCCGCGAGCGCATGAGCATCGCCGGGCGCGCCCGCGTCGAGGCCCACTTCGCCTGGGATGCCATCGCGCGCCAAACCGCCGACCTCTACGCCTCCCTGGGTTGACCGAGAAAGGGACGCAACAGGAGACACAAAGACACAGAGAACGACGGGAAAGAGAAGAGAGATAGTTTACAGAGCGCGAAGTGAAATGGCGCGTGAGGGGGCTGTGCCAACGAACACGTAACGCCGACCAGCAATGTAAGCGCCGTTACCGCCGCAGCGGCTTTCCCTCTCTCCTCGGATGGGGAGAGGGGGTGCCGCGTAGCGGCGGGGGTGAGGGTGATCGCGGCAACTCCCCACCTCACAACGAAGCCCCACTCCCTGATAGGGAGAGAGGTGGCGCGCGAATGCGCGACGGGGTGAGGGCCGTAGTCCCGCGAAGGTAGGTGGTGTCGTTGGGCGTGAGATGGCCGTTGGACTGAAGTACCCCCGAAGGGCAGCTACTACCCATGAAGGACACACTGTCCCGGCTGAATGGCCTCCGGCCACGAAGTCCGCCTGCGCGGACTGAAACATTGCACGCGCTATCAGCAAACGCACGAGCGATGAAGTTGCCAGCCATACCGGGACTGAAGTACCTATGAAGGGCGCAATGTCCTCTCCGGGGACTGAACACCCCTCATCCCTTCTCTCTCTTTTCGTCCTCTGTGTCTCTGTGTCTCCCGTTCCGTCCTATTCTCGTTTCTTCCCTCGTCGCTCTGCGGCTCTGCGCCTCTGCGGTGATCCCCCTATACCGGCGCGACAAACGGGTGCTGTGCGCGGTACTCATCCTCGGTGATCGACATGATGATCGAGTCGTGGTAGACCCCGCCAAGGTAGGTGTGCTCCCGAAAAACGCCATCGCGCCGGAAGCCGCACTTCTCGTAGGCGCGCTGGGCGCGCGGGTTGAACGACTCGACGCGCAGCCAGACCTTGTGCAGATTCATCTCGTGGAAGAGATAGCCTAGATAGGCGAGGAGGGCGTCGCTGCCATAGCCGCGACCCCAGTAATCCCGCTCCCCGATCATGATCGCGATCTCGGTGTGGCGATTGCGCCGCTCCAGATCGACGTAGCCGATCCGCCCGATCGCGATCTCCCGCCCCTCGTCGTCGTGCGTCACGATCAGCAGCCAGTGTGAGCGCCCACCCGGCACACCCAGGCCGCGCCCCGCCAACTCCTCGCGCGAGGTCGTCTTGTACGGCTCGGCCCAGAAATACATCGCCGCCGCGTCATTGGACCAGCGCCAGATCGCGTCCAAATCCTCGCGCTCGATCGCGCGCAACGTCGTCAGCTTGCCATGAATCACGAACACCTCCAAGAGAGTGGGCGGAGTGGAACGAAGTGGGCGCAGTCCCCTCAAGGGGAGCCACTGGGCGAAGAAGGACGATAACAGGAGGCACAGAGACACAGAGGACGAAGGGAGGGAGAATTATCGGAGGCGCTGACAAGCACCGACTTGACTGCTGGCACCGAGACTATATTGGCATCGCACCCTCACAATCGTGCTTCTCCCCTCCGTAATCTGCGCGCTCTGTGCGCCCGGTCCGCTTGCGGGCTCTGCGCTCTCTGTGGCTCAATCCCGTCTCTCTCATTCGTTCTCTGTGTCTCTGAGGCGACCTCGTCCTGGCCCGCTCAGAGTCGCCGTCGCACTTCCGGCATCACGCGCGCCATGATCGCGCCGGCGGGGCCGCGCAGGAGGAGGTGGGCGAGATCGTCCAGCGGGGTCGGCGTCTGATTCAGGATCACGATGTAGGCACCGGCGTTGGCGGCGATGCGCGGCAGCTGGGCGGCGGGGTTGACCACGAGCGACGAGCCGATGATCAGGAAGAGGTCGCTCCGACTCGCCGCCGTTGCCGCGCGCTGCCACGGCTCGCGCGGCAACGGCTCGCCGAATGCGACGGTGGAGGCGCGTAGGGTGCCGCCGCAGACGCGGCAGGCGGGGATCGCTTCGCCCGCGTCGAGTCGCGCCGAGATGCTGTCGCGCGTCTCGGTCGCGCCGCAATTCATGCAGTAGACCCGGTGCGCGGTCCCGTGTAGCTCGATCGTGCGCTCCGGTGACGACCCGGCCAGGGTATGCAGGCCATCGATATTCTGCGTGATCAGCGAATCGAGCCTGCCTCGATATTCCAATTCGGCCAGGGCGAGGTGGGCCGGGTTTGGTTGCGCCTCGCGGATCACCGCATAGGTGTTGCGCCCGCGCCGCCAATACTCGCGCTTCCCCTCATCGGACGCCATGAACGTCTGATAATCGATCGGCTTGTAGCGATTCCAGATGCCGCCGGGCGAGCGGAAGTCGGGGATGCCGGACTCGGTGCTGATCCCCGCACCGGTGAAAACGATCAGGTGTTCCGCATCGGCGATCAGCTCCGCGAGGCGCGCGATCCTTTCCTCGGCGCTCAACGAGCGTGACGCAGCGGCGGTCGCGTCCACGTCATCTCGCTCGGACGTTCCCGCGCCGCCCGGATTATTGCCATCCACCATCGTCATCCCTCCCGGCCCACTGCACGGCGCATGAGGAGAGGATAGCAGAGACGCGACCCCGCCAGCTTTGACAGCCGGGCAACCGCCTCCGTATACTTCGCCATCGCTTCGGCAGGAGGCAACGAACGGATGGGTGACGCGCAAGGCACAGCGGTGTCGGACGCGCTCGCCCGAGGTGAGGACTGACCGATGACGATCACGCGGCTCCATCACGCGCAGATCACCGTCCCACCCGAGGGCCAGGCGACTGCGCGCTGGTCCTACTGCGCATTGCTCGGCCTGTCGGAGAGCACCAAGCCAACGGCGCTGGACGGGCGCGGCGGCTTCTGGCTGCGCCTCGGCGATCAGCAACTGCACATCGGCGTGGAGCGCGGGATCGCGCACGACGCGACGAAGGCCCATCTCGCTCACGAGGTGGACGACCTGACGGTGTGGCGGGAGCGCCTCGCCGCCGGGATCGTCGCACTCACGCGCGTGCCGCTCCCCGGGTACGAGCGTTTCGGGTGCCGCGATCCGTTCGGCAAGCGACGCGAATCTACCCAGCCGCTCGATGTGGCCGAACCGGGCGCGGACGTCCAGACACGAGACTGACACGCGCGCGGCGCGAACCGGAGGTGTGCCACGATTCCACCGCCCTGGGGTCTGCTGACGCTCGGCCTGCTCACGCTGATCCCCGGCGACGCGCTGTGCCGCCTCTTCTTCGCCCCCCCCCGGCGCGCTGCCCATGCAACCGCGCGCTTGGCGCTGCTGCCCGCCGAGGCGATCTTCCTACGCTTCTTCGGCGGCGCGCTGCTCGTCGGCTGGTGGGCGTTCGTCCTGGCCGAGGCCGGGCGCTTCGGCGCGATCGGGGTATTGCTTGGCGTCGCCGTCGGTAGCCTCGCACTCTACGTGCTGGCGTGGCGTGTACGGGGACGCCTGGCCTTCCCGCAGCGCCCCGATCTCCGGCCCAGCCTCGCGGGTGCGGCGCTGGTTGCCCTCCTGGTGCTGACCGGCATCCTCACCTTCGGTCGCCCGTTCGAGACGGTCGTCGGCGGCGAGGACGCGGGGGTCTACTTCAACAGCGGCGCGACCATCGCGCGCGAGGGGGGTATCCGCTTCCACGACCCCGGCCTGGACGAGTTCGGCCCCGATGCAGCCGCGAATGCGTGGACAAGCGTCGCGCGCCACCTCCTCACCCCTTCGCCGGCCAATCCGCCGCCGGGAGACACCAGCCCGAAACGGTTCCTCTTCCTCGACTGGCAGCGCCTCTCCGGCTTCAATCTCGTCCCCGGCGCTGGCAACACCGTCACCCCGCAGTTCCTCCATCTCTTCCCGGTCTGGCTCGCCCTCTGGGCGACGCTCGGCGGCGGGATCGGGGCGATGGTCTACGGCAGCGCCGCCTGCGCCCTCCTCGGCGTGGCGGCGACGACGATCCTGGCGCGCCGACTCTTCGGCACGCCGGTCGGACTGCTGGCCGGGCTGCTCCTCGCGCTGGACGGCATCCAGCTCTGGTTCGCGCGCCAATCGCTCAGCGAGGCGCTGCTGCAAGCGCTCCTCGTCGGCGGCGTCTACGCCTGGGCGCTCTTCATCGACGCCCGGAATGCGGACGACCGCCAGACGGCGCGCGGTGCCGCCCTGCTGGCCGCGTGCGCGCTCGGCAGCGTCGCCCTGACGCACGCGCAGTTCGTCTTCGCGCTCCTGCCGGTCGGCGCGCTCCTCGCCTGGCTCTGGCTGGCGCGGCGACCGGATCGCCTCTACTGGTGGTTCCTGATCCCACTCGCCCTGCTGCTCGCGCACGCCACGTTCCACATCGCGCGCTACTCGCTCGGCTACTTCGAGGGGATCTACCACCACGTCTGGAAGAACGCCGTGCGCGACTGGAAACAGACCGGCGTGCTCCTGCTGATGCCGCTCATCGGATTGCTGATCGTCGGACTCCGTCCGCTCCGTGCGCGCTGGCTCCCGCTCGTCGTGGCGCCGCGCACGCTGCTCCTCACGCGCTGGCTCGGCGCGGCGGGCGCGCTGGCGGTCGGCGCGTGGCTCTACCTGATCCGACCGGGGATCATCCGGCCCGGCAATCTGGGCGCGCTTTACGGCTACATCGGCGCGCCGGTGCCGGGTGGCCCGGCCTCGGCGCTCGTCACACTCGGCTGGTACCTCTCACCGCTCGGGATGCTCCTGGCCGGACTCGGCCTCGCGCTGCTCCTCCTGCGAGACATCGAGGAGCGCGCCGCCGCCCTTCTCTGCCTTGCGGCCCCCTTCGCCGTCCTTTATCTCACCGGCAGTTATACGCAGCAGGGCTACATCTACTCCCTGCGCCGCTTCATGCCGATCGTCCTACCCCTCCTGGCGATCCTGAGCGCCTACGCTGCCCTGCGTCTCGGCCCGGCAGTCGCCGCCGCCCTCCACCGACCGCGCCTGACCCGCCCGCTCGGCGCGCTCGGCCTCGCGGCAGCCCTCGTGCTGGTCCTCTTCCTCGGCTACACCAACGCGCGGCTGATCGCGCACCAGGAGTATGCGGGCGTGCTGGACGCGACGGCGGCGCTCGCCGCGCGCTTCGGCCCGGGCGACATCGTGATTTTCAGCGGCCCGCGCGACGAGACGCCGAAGTTGGCGACGCCGCTGCAATACCTCTTCGGGCGCGAGAGCTGGACGATCACCACCAACAACCCCGACGGGGTGAAGCTCGATGCCTGGATCACGGCGCAGGAGGCGACGGGGCGAAGGGTCCACGTCCTGATGTCCGCCGGGGGCGGCAAGCTCTTCCTGCCGGGTCATCAGTTCGTGGCGACCGACCGGATCGATCCGTCGCTCCTCCAGTTCGAGAAGCTCGGCAACCAGAAGCCGTATAACCAGCAGCGCAATGTCCTCGGCTATACCGTCTACGAGCTGCGCCCGGTCGCGGCAGGGATGAACGCGCTCGGCCCCCTGCCCTACCGCGTGGTGGCGGGCCGGGGGGACGAGGCGGCGCTCCTTGGTGCCAGCACATCCGGGTCGGGCTTCTACAACGTAGAGTGCGACCCGACCACCCCTAACTGTGACGGTGCCGCGCCCGCACCTGGCGTGACGCCCTACCGCTGGACCGATGGCGAGGCGCTGATCCGTATCCCCTGGCCCGCCGATGGTCGCCCGCTCGCCCTGCGCCTGACCCTCAGCGCGGGGCCGCGCCCCACGATCCTCCCCCGCGCACAAGTCGTCGTCGGCATCCGCCCTGCATCGGCCTTCGCCGATCAGGAGCAGCAACTCGGCGTGCTGACGGTCGGCGGCGAGTGGGCCACCTACAGCGTGACGATCCCGGCAGGGGTCATGCCGCGCACCGACGACGGCACCGCGCTAATCCACCTCGCCATGCCGCGCGTCTTCGACGGCAAGAACTGGCAGCCTGGCCCCGGCACGATCTGGCAGCCGGTCAACTATCCCGACCAAACGAACAACAGCGCCGACCCGCGCGATCTCCACGTCCGCTTCGCCGGGCTGGAGCTGGCCGTCGCACCGTAAACGCGCCACGGGCGCGAACAGTTCACGGTCTGATTCAGACGGTGGGTGCTACGGCATGATCCTTGCACCAACGCTCGTCAGCGACGTGCTTATGCGCCGTGTAGCTATGCGAGGTGCGACCATGCCGTACAAGAGCATCGGCGATTTACCCGAGAGTGTCAGCGACCATCTGCCGAAGCACGCGCAGGAGATCTTCCAGGCGGCGTTCAACAGCGCCGAGGAGGAATACGGCGAAGAGGAGCGCGCCTTCCGCGTCGCCTGGGCGGCGGTGAAGCACAAGTACGAGAAGGGCGACGACAACGACTGGCACCCGAAGAAGGATTAACGGTAAAAACACGCGGGGGCAGCGGCGATCGCCGCTGCCCCCGCGCTTTGTCGCCGCGTTGGCCTTTACGGTCCGGTGAGCGCCGCGATCGGCGTCACGAAGTTTTTCGTGCCGTCGCTGACGTAGAGCTGCCCCGACTTGTCGATCGCGATCCCGAACGGTGCGGTGAAGGCATCCGCTGCGGCGACCCCGCCGCTCGACCGTGCCACGATCTGGCCGCTGGCGTCGAACTTCAGCACCTGCCGCGTGGTCGAGCTGGTCGCGTAGAGTGCGCCGCTCGCATCGAGCGCCAGGTACGGCTCGTAGTAACTCTTCCCGCGCCACTCCGCCACCGCCCACTGGGCGACCGGCTGCCCCTGCGGGTCGAAGATGCTGATCCGCGCGTTAGTACTATCCGCCACGTAGACGCGCGTGCCATCGGCGGAGACCGCGATCCCCACGGGCTCGTCGAGCTGACTCGGCCCGGCCCCCTTGGTGCCGAACTCGCGGCGGAAGGCCCCGTCGGGGCCGTAGACGACGACGCGGGCGTTGCCGGTGTCGGTCACGTAAACATCGCCGTTCGCGCCGAGGGCGATACCACGCGGGCCGTAGAGCCCGGTGCGATCGGTCCCTGCCTGCCCGGTGACGAGGTTGACGTAGGTACCCCACTTCGCCAGGAACTGCCCGTCGGCGGTGAACTTCTGCACCCGGTAATTCCAGGTATCGGCGACGTAGACCGCGCCGTCCGCGCCGACCGCGATCCCGGTCGGGCCGCGATTGGACTCGCGCCATAGCTGGCCGTCGTTATGCCCGAGGCTGCCGAATTGTCGAATGAATGTCCCGTCCGCCGCGAACTGTTCCACGCGCGCGTTCCGCATGTCCACCACGTAGAGCGAGCCATCCGGGCCGAACGCCAGGCCGCGCGGCGAGTCGAACTGGCCGGGGGCGCGCCCCTGCCCGGCGCGATCCGTTAAGTTGAACGGTCCCTGCGAGGAGGCGGGCAGCGTCAATCGCTGCGCCAGCTCGCTGCCGTACTCGACCGTCATGTTGACGCTGGCGGCGGGGGCGACGTTGTTGCGGAAGACGAGGAAGTTCAGCCAGCGCAGGAACGGCTGCTCCACGCCGGTCAGCGCCTGGCCCGCCGGGTACGACCACGCCAGCTTGTAGGTCTGCGGCGTGTAATCGCCGGGCGTGGCGGGCTTGCCATCACCGGGACGGAAGATCAGCTGCGGCGGGGTCGTGACCCCAGACCCGCCGCCCCCGAGGGCGGCGGCGGAGGCGACCTGGAGGTTCGGGAAGTCGCGCAGATACCAGCGCGTCGGCCACTCCACGGTCGGATCGACCGCGACGCTAAGGCCGTGCCCGCCGGTCGGATCGGCGACGCTGCGGTTCAGCGCGGTCAGGTCGCGGGAAAGGCGCAGGATTCGCTCCATCAGCGGGCGGACCTCCGGGGTGCTGGCGTTGTAGACGAGCGGCTCGTTCGCGGCGTCGGCGCGATAGACACTGAGCCCCACCGCCGTGCGAAGACTGAAGCCGAGCAGGAAGAGGGCGAACCCGAAGGCGAGCGCCCGCAACGCCGCGCCGGGTGTGATTCGGCGCGCGAACCAGAGCGCCGCGCCGGTCAGCGGGAGCGCGAAGAGGACCACGGTCATCAGCAGGGTCAGCAGCCGCCCGGTCTCATCCGGGATGCGCGACAGCTGAAGGACCTGCCCGAGCGTGGCCCCCCACGCGGCCAGCGCCAGCGCCACGCAGAGGATGATCCCGGCCCCACCGGCCCAGAACGCGCCGCCCCGTCGCCAGTCGATCCGCTCGATCAGGTCGCCGAGGGTCGCGCCACCGAGGAGGCAGAGCGGGACCGCCGCCAGCAGAATCAATTGCGGCTGCCTACCGCCCCCGATCGCCAGCAGGATCGTCCCGACGATCGCCCAGAACGCGAGCATTCCACGGGCGGTCATCCCGCCCGTTTGCTCGTCGGCGACGGTAGGCACCTCTTCACGTCCCCCATCGATGCGCTTATCGGCCCGCCATTGCGGTTGCGCGCGCGCACCAGCAGGGCGCGTGAAGAGGAGGACGAGGCCGACGATCCCGGCGATCAGGGTCAACGGTTCGTAGAGGGGGAGCAGGCCGAGCGCGAAGACAGGGCCGCGCCCGCTCACTGCCGACCCAAATAGCGTATTACCCCACGCGCCGAGCCACTCGACCGGCCCCGTGGCGAGATTGCCCGGCACCGCACCGAACGCGCTGAAGATTAACAGCAGGAGCGCGACCGCGAGCAACACGGCGGGCAACCAGCCCTCGCGCCCGGCGACGCGCAGATTCGCGGGGCCGAAGCGCTCGTCCCGCACGCCCGGCAGCACGAGCGGCAGGAGGAGCGTCGCCACCAGCAGGATCAGCAACAGGCTCAGCCCGACCGGGGCCGAGACGAAGAGGAGCGCCACCGTCGCGCCCAGGAGGACGATGCCGCCGCGCCGCGCACCATCGAAGGCGCGCAGGATCGCCACGAAGAGGAGGGTGGCGAAGAACGCGGCGTAGACATCGGGCAGTTCGAGGCGCGAGAAGTAGACAACGCTCGGGGAGATCGCCAGGAGGAGCCCGGCCATCAGTGCTCCGGCGCGGCCCAGGTACGGACGCAGGGGGATCGCCAGGGCGACGGTGCCGATCCCGGCCAGCGCGGGGCCAAGCCGCACGATCTGATCGCTGATCCCGAAGAGGAAGAGGAGCAGCGCGCCGAATAACACGCCGAACGGCCCGCCCGACGCGCTATCGAGGGCGGTGCCGCTCCCACGGAGCAGGGCGTAGGCGGCGTAGGCATGGCGCGCCCCCTCCGGACTGAGCGCGTCGATGCCCAGGTTGGCGAGGCGCAGGAGCACCCCGGTGAGGAGCACACCGGCCCAGGCCAGGATCTCGCCGCCGCGCTGCCCGATCGCGAGCGGGCGATCGAGCGCCGAGTCGGGGGTGAGGGGCAGCGAATCATCGACCGCTTCAAGTTCGTCGCGTCGCCGCTCCGGCGCTTGCTGGTCAACATCGAGCATGGGGGGTGCAGCCTCCTCAACGGGGCAATGTCCGCAGGGGCGGGGCGCTGCCGATCAGCGCCCCGTTAACCGGACATGCTACTTATAGCGAATCGTGTTGTATTCGGGGACGAGATCCTTGCGGACGAAGAGCGTGAAGGGATAGGAGCCGAGCGGCGCGTCCAGATCGCGGTAGGCCAGCAGGCGGAAGAGCCTGGCCTGGCCGTCCGGCGTCAGCGTCGTCGTGAGCGACGAGAGGATGCTGCCGACCACCGCGCGCGTATCGTGCGGCTGATCCTGCGCGGTCCAGGCGCTCCAGCCCGGCCCGAGTTCCGGCGCGATCGCGAAGACGCGATAGGTCTCCTGTTCCGGGAAGTGCCAGCGCATCTCGTAGGCGGTTCCCTGATAGTTGCTCAGCAGGCCCGCCAATTCCGGATGCGCCGTCAGATTTTCGTTGCCGACTAGCACCACCGCCACATCATCCGGCGGCGCGTCGGTGAGCGAGCAGCCCGACGCCGAGCAGCCGAAGAATTGCTTACTGGTGTAGTTCCGCAGGTACCACTGGAACGGCCAGGAGGTATTGTCGTCGTACATGATCGACAAATTCTTGCCGCCGGTCTTCAGCGCCGAGAATTCGTCCAACTCGCCCATCACGCGGGTCACGTCCGGCGAGGTCTGCACGTAGACCAGCATGTCCTTCGGCACGTCACCGGTCTGGAAGGCGAGCGCCCACCCCGCGTGGATGTGGAAGAGGAGCATGGCGGCGGTGAGCCCGAGCAGCGCCACCCGCCCCGCGTGGCCCCAACCGGCCCTGACGCCGTACACGATCCCCAGGGCGACCAGCAGCACCAACGGCAGCAGCAGTATCCACCAGCCGCGCTCGCTCGCGCCGGGGCCGCCGCCGCTCAGCCGCGCGGCCCCTAAGAACCAGCCGACGACCAGCGCCAGCATCAGGGCGGGCCCCCCCCATGCGGCGCGCGCGACGGGGTTCGGCAGGCCGGTCGCCGCCATCTCACCGACGCGCGCGCGGCGGACCTCCGCGAGCAGGCGCTCGATGGCGGTGCCGAGGAGGGCGGCGGTGAAGAGCAGCAGCGGCAGGACGAGGTGGATGTCCATCCAGGGCATCTTCTCCCCGGCCCAGGAGTAGATCGCGATCGTGGCGAGCGCCCAGTAGAGCAGCAGGCCGCGCACGAATGGCACCGGCCCCTCGAAGCGCCCGAAGAGGCGATGGGCCAGGAGTCGCCACGCGGTCAGCGCCGCCCCGAAGCCACCCACGATCACCGAGAGCGGGTCGTATTGCGGCATCAGCAACAGGTAGTAGAACCACGGCTGCTCCGCCCGGCGCTCGTCGTGCTGCGCCAGCCAGTAGAAGATCGCGCCGAACGAGCCGGTCAGGATGCCGCTGATGTTGGAGAAGAGGCTCGTGTAGAGGGCGATGTAGATCCCCGCCGAGATGATCAGCATCAGCCAGAGGGCGCGGCGGTCTTTCAGCAAGGCGCGCGCGGCGTACATCGGCGTGCCCACCGGGAAGCGCCCGAGGAGGCCATCGGCCCAGCGTTGCCCCCCCGCCGCTGCGGAGAGGGTCTGCACCACCAGCACGCCGAAGCCGATCAGGAGCAGGGTTCCGGCCAGGAAGACCGGGTGGACGACCAGCGCGGTCGCGTATGCCTGCACGGCGGTGTTCGTCGGGTTGTCGAAGGGGATGCGCGGCAGCTCGGGCCAGCCGAGGAGCTTCGGGAGCAACCGCAACACGAGCGCGAGCGCGACGACGAAGCCCGCGCCCAGGAAGAGCACCCGTCGCGCCGCCGACCAGAGGAGCGCGATCACGAGCGCCGAGCCGAAGATCGCGGTGACGATGAAGAAGTCTTCCTTGTTGGTGAAGAGGATCCCCCATGCCGCCGCCCCGGTGAGCGCCCAGGCGAGGCGCGGGCGGGCGACGAAGCGCACGACCGCGATGAAGAAGAGGAGCGTGAAGAAGGCCGAATAGACGTCGTGGCGGTGGAAGCGCCCGAAGTACAAGAACGACGGCGAGGTCAGCAGCAAGATCGACGCCGTCAGCGCCCCCCACCGCCCCAGCTCGCGCCGCAAGAGCCACGGGAGCAGGACGGTCGCCGCGCCGAACAGCGCCGCGCCGTAGCGCGAACTCGCGTCGCTGTCGCCGAAGAGGAGATAGGAGAGCGAGGCGATGTGGAAGAGGAACGGGCCGTGCATCAGCGGATCGTGTGTGTAGCCGACCCCCGTGTAATAGAGCCAGGAGAAGTAGGAGTGCAGGCTCTCGTCGTGGTGCTGCGCCTGCCGCCCCAGATCCCAGAAGCGCGAGAAGACCGCGCCCACGCCGATCAGCAGATAGAGCAGCCCCTCCACGGTGATGTACCCGCGCAGCTCGCGGCGCTGCCGTCGCGGCGCGACGACAGGTGCGGCGGCTGACGACTGTTGCTCGGTGGCGGGGCGAGTCTGCCGCTCGGCGGGCGGGACGCTCGTCGCCGCCTCGGCGGGCACGGTCGCGGTCGCGGCGAGGGCCGCGCGTTCTGCCGCGTCGCGGGTCTTCTCACGCTTGCCGCTCGCAGCAGATCCCCCCGCACGCTCCTTGCGGATCGGCACATCTCTCGCCACATTGCCCCCACGGTCTCTTGCGATACGGTATCGGCGTTGATTGTACTTGACGGGTCGAAGTCGCGGCAAAAGCGCGACCGTTGCTCATACCCGTAGCAACGCCCCATGTGCGGGCGAGGTTACCCCAGGGCGACCTTACGGGGACACCACTCGAAAATAGGGCGGGCGGGTGCCCGCTACACCCGCCCGCCGCGCACGCGCTCGAAAGCGTGCTCTAGTCGCCGCTAGCCGCGAGCGCGCGGCGCTGGCGCAACCGGCGTGCGCGGACGCGGAGCAAGCCCTTGATATCCTCGGTGGCGGTGGAGACGATCCGCACCCGGCTGTCGAGATCCTCGATCCAGTCGACCGGCACCTCGTAGACACGCAAACCGTTCGCCTCGGCCAGCAGCAGCAGTTCCGTGTCGAAGAACCACTCGTTGTTCTCGATCTGCGGCAGGAGTTGCCGCGCCACGCTGCGCTTCACCGCCTTGAAGCCGCACTGCGCGTCGGAGAAGCGATTGCGGAAGATCAGCTTGATCAGCAGGTTGTAGCAGCGCGAGATGATCTCGCGCTTCCACTGCCGCGTGACCACCGCCCCCTTCAGCAGGCGCGAGCCGATCGCCACGTCGCTGTGCCCGGTCGCCAGCGGGGCGATCAGCGGCAGGAACGACTGGAGGTTCGTGGAGAGATCCACGTCCATGTAGGCGACGACATCGGCCTCCGAGGCCGACCAGGCGGCCTTCAGCGCCCGCCCGCGCCCTTTGCGATCGAGGTGCAGCGCGGAGACGTGCGGGTGCTCCGCAGCCAGGCGATCCGCCACCGCCCGCGTGTCGTCGACCGAGGCATTATTGGCGATGATCACCTGCCAGTGGTAGGGGAAGTAGGTTTCCAGGTAGGTACAGAGGGTCGCCACGCTCTTCGGCAGTGCGGCCTCTTCGTTGTAGACCGGGATCACGATGTCCACCGTAACCTGCTCGACCGGCAGCGCATCGCGCCGCCGCAGTTCCTGCCGTGCCATCGTGACAGCCTTCCCCTTCATCGGGTGACTCTCCACGCGCGGAAGGCCGCTCGCAGCACCCACCCCAGGACAATTCGATTGGCTTCAACTCACCAACTTCGATTCATCAAGTATAGATGATCGTACTTACGTGGCAATATAGCCCGGTTTGGTTGACTTCTCCCGGCAGGCGATCTTTCCGCTCAGACGCGACAGAGCGGCCAGAAACGCTCCATCGCTTCCTGACCCGCACCGAGCGCGAAGGCATGCGCCGCGACAGCGCCCGGCCAATCGTCGGTGAAGCGGAAGATCACCGGCAGCTGCGAGCCATACGCCCCGATCGCGGCGACCCGCTGCGCCAGCGTCGCCGCCACCGAGCGCGCCTCCGCCTCGCCGAGCTCGTGCCCCACGGCGGCGAGGCGCCGCGTCGTCGCGTCGGCGAGCATGGCGTAGGGGAAATCCTCGTAGGCGAGTACCCGCCAGCCGCGCGCCGCGAGCGTACGCCCTACGGTATAGACGATCTGGTGGTCCACGTGGTTGCCGATTGCGAGGGGGACGAAGAGGTTGACCGCGTCGGGGTCGGCATTGACGAGCGCAGGGAGGGCCAGGAGGGCGTCCGCGATTTGCGTAGGCAACGCGGCGTCGGCGGGATCGATCGCGCCGAACAGCGCCTCGTCGGAGCGATAGGCGTCGCCACGGTAGATCGCGTCGAGGAACGAGAGGGTCGCGGTCGCGCAGCCGAGCGCGGCGGCGGCGGCATGCTCTTCGTCGAGGCGTGTGGCGACGGTGTCGCCCTCGCCGGTCCCCCAGCGCTCGTGCTGCCAGCGGGCGAAGGCGGTCAGATCGGTCGTCGTCGGCTCCCCGCCGAAGACGGTGACGACCAGGGGCGGGGCACCGCGCTGCGCCAGCGCGGCGACCGTGCCGCCGCAGGAGAGGGCAACATCATCGTAGTGCGGCGCGAGGAAGAGATCGGTGACGTGCCGACCATCCCGCCTCTCGCCCTGCTCCACGTCGTCGCGTCCCGCCGATCCGCCTGCCACGCGAGACTACTTTTCCGCGTTGTTCGAGGTATCGCGCCGAAAAGCGTACGCCAGCGCGAGCGTACCGACCACGCCGGAGATCACCCAGAAGATCGCGAAATCGCGGTAGCCGCCCCAGGCGGTCATCCCGGCGGCGAAGATGATAAAGAGGATGAAAAGCACCCACATCAGCCAGAAATCTTTGCTCACCCGCACCGACCTCCCCGTCAATATCTCGGCGTCATGCGCGAAAAACGTCGCTCAGTATTGCTCACAAGTGCAGGTTCGCTCGGTGGTCCTGGCGACACCGGCGCTGGCGGTAGTCTATGGCCCAAGGGGGGGGCACGTCAACCGACCGACGCGGCTAGACAGCACGCGCAGGATCGTTGCCACGCCGCGCACCGATCAGCGTGGCGGCACGCCCCGCCGCGACCCCGCGCACGCGCGCGTCCCCCACCCGACGAGTAATCTGCAACCGGTCGAGCTGTTCGAGGACCGCCTGGGCGTATTTGCGGCTCGAGCCGAAGCGATCGCGGAACTGGGCCATCGTCAGCGAGCCGTCGCGCTCGATCGCTTCCAGCGTGGCGGCGACGATGGTCTCGTAGACGGTGGCGGCGAAGACGATGCCCTCATCGACCCGCCAGACCACCCCGGTCTCGGCGAGGGCGGCGAGGAGCTCGGGCGTGATCGCGAAGTCCGTCGGCGTTGGTGGCGCGAATGGCTGCGCCGCGAGCGCCGCCAGGAAACGCTCGGTCAGCGCCCGCTGCGTCGCCGTGAAGGCGATGCGGAAGTCCGGGAGACGGAATGCGGTGCCGACCTCCACGATAATCCCCTCGCGAAGCGCCCCCGCGATGACCGCGTCGTGCAGGCGGGGGGCGAGGGTCAGACGACTCCGCAACTCCTCCTTCGGAATCCCGCCGCGCAGCGGATAGGCGCGATGATGGATCGCCAGGATCTCCCGCAGGCGTGCGCGCAGCCGCTCCCAGTTCGGGGCGGCCACGAGCACATCGGCGGGGCGCGGGGCGGCGGGGTCGCCGGTCAGATGGAGCGTTGTCCCGGCGGCCAGCGTCGCCGCCAGGGCCGCCGCCAACGGCTCCGCCGCGAGGTTCGCGCGCTCGGCCAGCACCTTGCGGTCGAGCGGCCCCTCCGCGAGCGCTTGCAGCAACAACTCCTCGGGCGTGCCGAGCGCCAGCGTCGCCAGCGTATCGAGGGTCGCCTCGTTGAAACGCTTGTGCCGTCGCGGGGCCGCGTCGACGATCACCCCGCCGCCGATCGTGATCGACGGCGAGGGGCGGCGCACGATGAAGCGATCCCCCTTCTGCGCCGCGACCGGGCGGACGAGGCGCAGCTGCACCCAGCCGGTCGCGCCCGGCGACAGCCGCTCCGTATCGAGGAGGGTCACGCGCGCGGGCACCTCGTCCGCGCCGAGGAAAAAGTCGACCTCGTCGTTCTGTTCGAGTTCCAGCGGCGCATCGCGCACCAGCGTCAGCTGCACATCGAGGCGATCGCTCGGCGGTGACGCACCGGGGAGGGTCAGCAAATCGCCGCGCCGCAACTCGTCGGTCGCCAGCCCGGCGAGGTTGACCGCCACGCGGCTCCCCGGCCCTACCGACTCGCGCTTCTGCTGATGGCTCTGCAAACCCCGGATGCGCCCGCGCCGCCCGCTCGGCAGGATCGCGATCTCCTGGCCGACCGCCAGGTCGCCGTCGCTGAGGGTGCCGGTGACGACGGTGCCGAAGCCGCTGATCGTGAAGACGCGATCGATTGGCAGGCGGGGCAGGCCGTGCGCGACCCGCTCCGGCGTGGCATCGAGGACCGTGTCGAGCGCGGCGCGCAGTTCGTCCAAGCCCGCGCCGGTCGCGGCGGAGACGGCGACGATCGGCGCGCCCGCCAGCGTCGTCCCGGCGAGGCGCTCACGGGTCTCCTCGCGCACGAGATCGAGCCAATCGGCATCGACGAGATCGCGCTTCGTCAGCACGATCAGGCCGCGCTCGATCCCGAGCAGATCGAGGATCGCCAGGTGCTCCGCCGTCTGCGGCATCGGCCCCTCGTCGGCGGCGACGATCAGCAGCGCCGCGTCGATCCCGCCGACCCCGGCGAGCATGTTCTTGATGAAGCGCTCGTGGCCCGGCACATCGATCACGCTGACCTGCCGCCCGCTCGGCAGGGCGAACCAGGCGAAGCCGAGATCGATCGTCATCGCCCGCTCCCGCTCCTCGCGCAAACGGTCGGGATCGATCCCGGTCAGCGCCTTCACCAGGGTCGATTTCCCGTGATCCACATGCCCGGCTGTCCCGACGACAAACACCGCTCGCCCTCTGTCACGACACCACGCGGGCCATCCCCACCACCGGAGAGCATAGCATGGACCCTGCCCGCCGACGCATCCCGCACGGGACCGCCAGCACTGAAACTTCTATGCCCCCTCGCGCGTCTCGCGTATCGCGGGGACTGGACAAAGGCGCTATAATGCGTACGTACTACGGCTCTGTTCCATGTCGGGGAGACTCGACTATACTTCGGGCCATTGCCGGGGGCGCGGTACAGGGTCCAGATGTGGTGAAGGTGGAGCAGCGTGGCAGGGCTCGATCGCTTCGAACAATTCTTCGAGCGCATCGTCGAAGGGACGATCATGCGCTTCTTCCGCAGCCCCATCCAGCCCGCCGAGATCGGTCGGAAGCTGGAGCGGGCGATGGAAAACGGGCGGATCGCCGGGGTCAACGCACCACTCGTCCCCAACGACTACCGGGTGGCGATGCACCCGCAGGATATGATCGCCTTCGCCGACTTCGTGCTGCCGCTGAGCCGCCAGATGGAGGGCTGGCTGGCGGAAGAGATCGCGGCGCGCGGCTACCAGACCCTCGGGCGGGTGCGCGTGCAAATCGGTGGCGACCCGCACGTCTCCCGCCGTTCGATCGCCGTGACCGCGACCACGTCGGGCAACGTCGAGACTTCCCGGCGCGATAGCGACCGGATTCAGCATACCGAACTGTATCGGGTGATCCAGGAGCAGGGTGGCGGGCTGGTGCCGCACACGTTGCGCCTGCTCAATGGGGCCGGACAAGACCGCGTCTTCACGATTCGGGCGGTCGCCACTACGATCGGGCGCGGCCTCGACAATGACCTCGTCCTCGAGTCGACCGATGTCTCGCGGCACCACGCGCGGATCGAGTTCCGCGACGGGCAGTGGCTGATCTTCGATCTCGGCAGCACCAATGGGACGCGCGTGAACGAGCAACCGGTCCAGCAATCGGCCCTGTGCGGCGGCGACCGGATCGCGTTCGGGGGTCTGCAACTCGAATTCGTCCCTTATCAGTTCGGCGCGCCGACATGAGCGTCACGGCACTCGACGCTGCGACCAGCCATCGCGCGCCGCGTCTCGCCTCACCGTGGTCCGGCACCCGGCATGCGGCACACAACATTGGATCAGCACCATGAGCTTGCCATTCGACTGGTTCATCCTCCTACTCCGCATCCTCTTCGTCTTCCTGCTGTATTTCTTCCTGTTCCAGATTGTGCGGACGATCGCGCGCGAGTTGCGCGCGGTGTCGATCGCCACGGCGGGGGGGCAAACGAGCGCACCTGGACCAGAGCCGCCGCAACAGGCCCGCCTGGTGCTGGAGGAGAACACCGAGGCGGGCCTGACCACCGGGACCGTTTTCGCGCTCCGTCCGGGGGCCGTGGTCGGGCGGCGCGCGGGGAGCGACATCTTCCTGAACGATACCTACATGTCCGGCGAACACGCCCGACTGACCCTGCATGAGGGACAGTGGTGGATCGCCGATCTCGGTAGTACCAACGGCACCTATATCAACGGCACACGGATCGAGCGCCCTACCCCCCTACCGGCGGGGGCCGAGGTCCGATTCGGGCGCATCCGCACCCGGTTCACCGTATGAACCGAAGTAGCGGCGCGGTGCCGCGCGATGGGCCGCGGTACCAATGAGCGGGATGGAGGGATGCCACCCGCCACAGCGGAGCGACGTGCGAGCGACGCAACCGCCTTGATCGAACGGCGTTCTACAGGGCGGAAGCGCGTGACCACCTGCCGCGAGGCTGTCCATCGGCAGGAAGTGTAAGCGACAGGAGGGGAGCGAGGACGGAAAGACAGCGGCGCCATCGACGATGATCTATGCGCGAGTAATAGAGAAGGCAAGGAAAAAGATTGATGAGTAAGTCCTGGAAGACCCCCAAGCTCGTCATGGCGGTCTTGATGATCGCCGCGATGCTGCTGCCGGTCGCCCCGACCAGCGCGGCACCGCAGGTGACGGCGGACCAGCAGGCGTTGACAGGGAGCGGCTCGACCGATCCCTATTGGTTTCCCCAGACCAAGCACTATCTCAGCGGGCGCTTCCGGCAGTACTGGGAGGCAAACGGCGGCCTCTTCGTCTTCGGTTTCCCGCTGACGAAGGCGTACAACGAGGTCTCTACCGACGGGAATACCTATCTCACCCAGTATTTCGAGCGCGCGCGCTTCGAATACCACCCCGAGAAGACGCAGCCGTACGATGTGCTGCTGACCCTTGTCGGCAACGAGGTGACGGCGAATCGCAAGGCGGAAGCGCCGTTCCAGCCGATCGCCAATCCGAATAATGGCACCCCCTACTTCGCCGATACGGGGCATACCCTCAGCGGGGCATTCCTCGATTTCTGGACGCAGTACGGCGGCTTGCAGAACTTCGGCTTCCCCCTCTCGGAGCCCTTCACCGAGACCAACTCGGTCGATGGCAAGCAGTACACCGTGCAGTACTTCGAGCGCGGGCGCTGGGAACTCCACCCGGAGATCGCCGATCCGAAGTACGCGGTGCTGCTCGGCTTGATGGGGCTTGAGCGGGCCAACCGGCTCAACCTCGGTGCCGATGTCCGCAACGCCGAGGCGAGCCCGCCGCGCGGCGACTTCATCGCTGGCAACCCCGGTGGGCTCTGGCCGGTGAACCACATCGAGTACGGGTTCAATACGTTCCTGGTCGGTGGCAACACCGACGGCAGCTTCAACGACGGCACGATCGGCAAGGTACAGGAAGCTGGCTTCGGTTGGGTGCGCCTCCAGTTGATCTGGAAGGACTTCGAGCGCGAACCCGGCAACTACGACTTCAGCATCCTCGATCCGCAGATCAACGCGGCGCACTACGGCAATCGCCGCGTCATGCTGAGCGTCCTCAAGGCTCCCGAGTGGGCCCAGACGGGTGGTGGTCTCCCGGAGAATCAGGTGGGCCTCGATGCCTTCTATAACCTGATGCGGACCGTCGCCGGGCGCTATGCCGGCAAGGTGCAGGCCTACGAGATCTGGAACGAGCAGAACCTGGCCGGTGAGGTCGGTGGCAACGTTCGCGTGGCCCCCTACATCAACGTCCTGAAGAATGGCTACCTCGGCGTCAAGAAGAACGATCCGACCGCGTGGGTCCTCTTCGGGGGCCTGACCCCGACCGGTGTCAACAAGCCAAACGTGGCGATCGACGACGTGTCGTACCTCCAGCAGTTCTACGCCTACAACAACGGCGAGGGCAAGCAGTATTACGACGTCCTCGGCGCGCACCCCGGTAGCGCCTCGAACGCGCCGGATGTCCGCTTCCCGAACGGCACCGGGCAGTGTGGCCCCGCCGCGATCGAGCGCTACGGCGTAGCGAACGGCACCTGCTACAACTCGTCGCCGGACTTCCACTTCCGTCGCATCGAAGAGCAGCGTGTGGTGATGGAGCAGAACGGCGAGCAGGCCAAGACGATCTGGCTGACCGAGTTCGGCTGGGACTCTTGTGTCGGCGGCGCACCCGTGCCGGCCGGCTACGAGTACTGCCAGATCATCACTCGTGAGTTGCAGGCGCAGTACATCGTCCGCGCTTTCCAGATCGGCAAGAACGAATGGCCGTGGATGGGCGTGATGTTCCTCTGGAACCTCAACTATGCCGCCGTTCCGGGTATCCCGGCCGACGACGAGAAGTACGGCTGGTCGGTCCTCGGCCCCGGCTTCACCAATCTGCCCGCGTTCGACGCGATCAAGAACATGCCGAAGTAAGGCACTCCGCCCTACGACGGTACGCGAGGCGGGCCGCTCCCTT
>JAABUM010000792.1_pt1 | contig 51769 bp, 49 predicted proteins | sample 5559161 | NCBI WGS metagenome assembly JAABUM01 (sample SAMN10711868, study PRJNA513369) | rock metagenome | isolation source: Antarctica rocks | place: Antarctica: Victoria Land, Siegfried Peak nord
ACCGTGCCGTCGGTGACCGTGCCGTCGGTGACCGTGCCGTCGGTGACCGTGCCGTCGGTGACCGTGCCGTCGGTGACCGTGCCGTCGGTGACCGTGCCGTCGGTGACCGTGCCGTCGGTGAACTTGCCCCCCGTTTCCTTGCCGCCCGTGACGTTGCCGCCCGTGACGTTGCCGCCCCTGACCTTGCCGCCGCTGACCCGGCCGACGGTCATCCTGCCGCCGCTGACCCTGCCGACCGGGTCACCGTTGACCTCGTCGACGTTGAGGGCACCGACAGGGAACCTGCCGGCGGTCACGGTGCCGTCCGTGACCTCGTCGCCGGTCACGTTGCCGTCCGTGACCTCGTCGCCGGTCACGTTGCCGCCCACAACCGTGCCGCGGTGACGCACCGTCGGTCACCGCCGGCCAAGGTCCACCTCCGGGCCGGGCCGCGCTCGTAGCATCGGGTCGATGCCGCCCGACCCCACCACTGAACGCCCGGTCGACGCTGACAGCATCGCCACCAAGACCTTCGACACCGCTTTCCGGGGGTTCGATCAGACCGAGGTGCGCGAGTACCTGACCGCCATCTCCGCCACCCTGCGGCAGCTCAGCACCGAACAGGACGCATTGCTCCTGCGCCTGTCGGTGGCCGAGCAACGCGCGGTACCCACCGCCGAGCTCGATCCCAGCCAGCTCACCCAGATGTTGGGGGAAGAGACGGCCAGGGTGCTGGAGACGGCGCTCACCTCTGCGGAACAGATCCGGGGCAAGGCCGACGAGCACGCCAGCACGGTCCTGACCGCCGCCAACCGGGAGGCGGCCGCCACCCGCACCGCCGCCGATGAGTACGCCGCCACCGTCACCGAACAGTCGGATGCCGCCTCCCGGACGGTCAGGGAAGAGGCCGAGACCTACGCCACCGAGCTGCGGTCTAGCGCCGAGTCCGAATCGGAGTCGGCCCGCAAGGCCGCCGATGAATACGCCGCCGACGTCCGTCAGCGGGCCGACAACGAGGCGGAGGCGACGAGATCGGCGGCGGACCAGTACGCCCAGGAGACCCGCCAGCAGGCCGACGAGGAACACCACCGCAAGCGGGATGACGCCGACACCTACGCCAAGGAGGTCAAGGAACGGGCCGACGCCGAGGCGGCGACCACCCGTTCCGAGGCGGACACCTACGCGGTCGGGGTTCGCCAGCGCGCCGATGCCGAAGGCCGCCAGGCCGATGAGCAGTCCGCCGCCGATGCCGCCGCCACCCGCGCCGCTGCTGAGGCGGACGCGCAGCAGATGCGTGAAGAAGCCAGCCAGGTGCTCGGCGAGCGGACGCAGCAAGCCGAGGCCGCCGCCGCCGAGATCCGGGCCGAGGCCGACGCCATCCGGGTCAAGGCTGCAGACGACGCTGACGCCGAACTGGACCGCGCCCGTACTCGGGGAGAGAAGCTGCTGGCCGAGGCCCGAGCCCAGCGGGACGAGGTCAACCAGGAGATCGCCCGTCGGCGCCGCGCCTCACGAGCCCAGCTCGAGCAGGTGAGCGCCGCCCGCGAGCGGTTGCTCGCCGCTTACACCACCGTGCGCCAGCTCGCCGATGAGGCCACCTCCGAACTCGACCGGGCCCGACCCGAAGCCCGCGCCGCGGCCGAGGCAGTGGCCCGCCGGGCAGCCATCGAGGAGGACGAGCTCCAGGTGGCCAAGACCGAGGTCACCTCCGGCCCCGACGATTCCGAAGCCGACGCCCAGGCCGGCGCCGACACTGCATCCGTTGAAGCGGAGGAACGGGATGTCGCCGGCTCTGAGCCCGGCGGGACTCCGGTAGAGCCCGGTTTGATCGAGTCCGACCCAACCACCGATGCAGATCCTGCCAGCGCCGCCGCCGCCGTGGCCGGCGTCGAACAGCCGCCGGCCAATGGGTCCGGCTCGGTGCCCTCCGGCGAAGGCGCCGCCGCCGACCCACCGAGCCCCGGGGAGAACGAGCCCGACGCCGGGCTCATCGCCGCCTCGATCGTCAGCGAGCAGGCCGCCCCGGCAGACGCCGACGCCAAGCCGGCCAAGAAGCATCGCCTGTTCGGTCGCCACAAGCAGACCGAGCCGGAGCCGCGTCAGGACCACCCCGTCGCCGAGCCGGCCGACGTCGAGGCCCTGTTCGCCCGCATCCGCGCCGGTAGAGACGAAGGTGACGAGACAGGTACGGGCACCGGAGCGGCGGTCCCCGAACCCCAGGGTCGCACCGACGAAGCCGAGGACCTGACCGATCCGCCGAGCGATGGCATCGCCTCCGAAGAGGAAGCCGCCGAGGCGCGCATCCGGGGCCCGTTCGGTCTCATCGACTCGGGCCCCCCCGCGCCGCCCGAGGGTGCGGCTACGGACACAGAGGCCGCCACGCCGGACGAAGCAGAGGCCGAGCCTATGGAGGCAGGGTCAGGCGGGGTGACGGCCCCCCACAGCGTTGCCGCCGAGGTCGGCGACTCGGGAGCCGAGACGTCGCAGGACGTGGTGGCGGTCGGCGTCGTGGAGGGGTCGCGGGCCGCCACGCTGTTCGAGCGCCGGGCCGGTATCACCGACCCGATCGAGCGCAAGCTGGACCGCAAGCTCAAGCGGGCGCTGTCCGACGAACAGAACACCGTGCTGGACGCCGCTCGACGGGCCCGGGACGCGTCGTTCGCCGACCTGATACCCGAGTTGGACCGGCACAAGCTGATGTACTCCGAGCCCGCCCGTCAGGACCTGGCCGCCGCCGCGGACGCCGGCCAGCGCTATCAAGACGAGTTGGCTGCCGAGTCAGGCACGCCGATCCCGGCGGGCCAGCGTCCGGCGCCGGACCTGGCCCAACTCGCCGAAGACCTCGCCGCTGAGCTGGTCCTCCCGTTGCGGGAACGGATTGAGAGCTGCTTCGTCGAGGCAGACGGCGACGAGTTCGAGCTTACGGATCGTGTACGAGCGTGCTACCGCGAGTGGAAGGCCCAGCGGCTGCCCGACGCAGCACGCGACTACGTGCTCACCGCCTTTGCCAAGGGCGCCTACGCGGCAGCCCCCAAGGGCACGCCGCTCCTGTGGGTCGCCGAAACCGGCGATCCAGCCGCCTGCCCGGACTGCGAAGACAACTCCCTGGCCGGCGCGCAGGCCAAGGGTGAACCTTTCCCCACAGGGCACCGTCACCCACCCGCTCACCCCGGCTGCCGTTGTCTACTGGGGCCACCGACCGCCGTCTCCTAGCCCCACTGGCTGACCATCTGGGAGCGAGGGTGCTCCGGTAGGGTCAACGCCGATGCGGCCCCAGGAGGATCTCCCCCGTCGACCGCGCCGGAGACGGGATCGGGCGGGGCGTCCAGGCCGGGGACGGGTCATCCTGATCGTCGCCGCCGTCCTGCTGTTCGTGCTCATCACCTCGCTGCGCACCCTGGCCGGCTTCTACACCGACTACCTCTGGTTCGACTCGGTTCACTTGGCGGGGGTCTGGCGCACCCTGCTCGGCGCCAAGAGCGCATTGACCGCCATCTTCCTCGTCGCCTTTTTCGCCATGGCGTGGGTGAACCTGTTCATCGCCGACCGCCTGGCGCCGCAGTTCCCGCCTTCGGGCCCCCAAGAGGAGATCGTGCAGCGGTACCGGATGTTGGTGGGCCGCCACACCGGTGTCGTTCGGGCGGGGGTGGCGTTTCTGTTCGCCCTCATCGCCTCGGCGGGCGTGTCGTCGAAGTGGACCGACTGGCTGCTCTTCACCCACCGGGTCGACTTCGGTCAGAAGGACGCCACCTTCCACACCGACTTCGGCTTCTACGTCTTCCAGCTCCCGTTCCTGAGCTTCGTCATCGGCTGGCTGTTCACCGCGGTCCTCATCATCGTGCTCCTGTCCATCGCCGCCCACTACCTGAACGGGGGGATCCGCTCCCAGGGCGCTATCCAACGGGTGACGCCCCAGGTGAAGGCCCACCTGTCGGTGCTGCTCGGCGTGCTGGCCCTGGTCAAGGCGGCCCAGTACTGGCTCAGCCGATACGAGCTGACCTTCTCCACCCGGGGCACGGTCGATGGCGCCACTTACACCAACTCCAACGTCCAGCTCAAGGTCCTCTACCTGCTGGTCATCATCTCCTTCTTCGCCTTTGGCCTGTTCATCGTGAACATCTGGAGGAGGGGCTGGGTGCTGCCGGTGCTGGCGGTCGGGCTCTGGGCCTTCGTGGCCATCCTGGCCGGCGAACTGGTGCCCACCTTCGTGCAGCGCTTCCGGGTGCAGCCATCGGAGTCAGCCAAGGAGGCGCCCTACATAAAGAACAACATCGCCGCTACCCGTTTCGGGCTGAACCTGGGGAGCGTGGGTACCAAACCGTTCGCGGCCACCGCCGCGGTCGGCACGTCGAACCTGCAGGACAACGCCGGCACCGTGAGCAACATCCGGCTCTGGGATCCCAACGACCAGCTGCTCGGCGCCAATTACCAGCAGACCCAGGCCCTGAAGGCGTTCTACGCCATCCACGACGTCGACATCGACCGCTACAAGCTCAACGGGGCCACCGGTGGGCAGACCCAGGTGATGATCGCCGGTCGCGATCTGAACTCCCAAGGAGCGCCGGGATCATGGGAGTCGCAGCACCTGCTCTACACCCACGGTTACGGCGTGGTGATGTCGCCCGCCAACGCCACCACCACTGAGGGCGGCCCCAAGCTGGTGGTGAGCGGCATCCCTATCACCACCGCCCAGGGCGCCCCGAAGGTCACCCAACCCCGCATCTACATCGGTGAGCAGCAGACCGATTACGCGGTGGTCAACAGCAACCAGCCCGAGATCGACTACGTGGACAACAAGGGCACCAAGCGCCGCAACTACGACGGCAAGGACGGCGTGAAGCTCGGTGGCGGCGTCGGCGGGTTCATGCGGCGATCAGCCTTCGCCCTCCGTTTCGGGGACCCCAACCTCCTGATCTCCGGCAACATCACGGCTAAGTCCAAGATCCTGCTCGAGCGCAACGTACGGCAGCGCCTGCAAGACGTCGCTCCGTTCCTCTCCTTCGACCATGACCCGTACCTGGTGGTCGACTCCCAAGGCCGCATGAAGTGGATCCTTGACGCGTACACGACCACCAACCGCCTTCCCAACGCGCAGCGGGCGGTCACCGACGATGTCGACCCCAACAGTGATCTCAAGGACAAGGGCTTCAACTACGCCCGCAACTCGGTGAAGGGCGTGGTCGACGCCTACGACGGCACCATCAAGCTGTACGTCATCGATCACAAGGACCCGCTGATCCGCTCGTACCAGAAGAGCTTTCCGAACCTCTTCACCTCCGGCGCTGACGCTCCGGCTGAGCTCCGCAACCACTTCCGCTATCCCGAGGATCTCTTCACCGTTCAAACCAGCATGTGGGGCCGCTACCACATCGACAAGCCCGATGACTTCTATAGCCAGCAGGATTCTTGGAACGTGGCCGGTGACCCCGGTGTGGTCCGCCCCAACGCCGCCGCCGACACCAGCGGCAACGGCGGCGCCACCACCACAACAGCACCGAACGGCGCCGCCGCTTCGGACCGAAACGCCCGCAAGATCCCGCCGTACTACCAGCTCATGCGTCTGCCCAACGAGGACACCGAGTCCTTCGTCCTGCTGCGGCCGTTCGTCCCCCGCGGCGGCCCGGAGGTGACCAAGACGCTGCGAGCGTTCATGGTCGCCAAGAGCGACCCCGAGCACTACGGGCAGCTGGAAGCCTTTGACGTGCCGAACGACGCCGCCCCGCCCGGCCCCGAGATCGCCGCCAGCAAGTTCAACGCCGACAAGGCCGTGTCGTATGTGCAGACCGTGCAGAACCAGAACGGCTCGCAAGTGTTGCTCGGCAACCTGATCCTGGTCCCCATCGATCAAAGCGTCTTGTACGTCCGGCCGTTGTACGTGCAGACCGAGGGATCCAACAAGGTCCCTCTGCTCAAGAACGTGCTGGTGGGTTACCAGGACGCCAAGGCGGGCTTCCGGGTGGCGCTGGGCAACACGCTGGCCGACGCCCTCACCCAGTTGTTCGGTTCCTCGCCCAACACTCAGGAGGCGACTGCCCCAGGCAACACCAACCCCGGCATCCAGTCGACATCTCCGGGCACCGCCAAGCCCGGAGAGGACAAGTTGCTGGCCGACATCGACACCGCCTTTGCCAATGCTGACACCGCCTTGGGCAAGGGCGATCTAGGTGGTTACCAGAAGGCCGTCAACGACGCCAAGGGCCTGATCGAACAGCTAAAGGCCCTGCGCACCGGGGGAGCAACGGGTACGGCCACCGGCACCACGGCGACCACGCCCGGTCCGAGCACGCCCAGCACCACCGCCCCCTCATCGACTGCCCCGTCGGCCTCGACGCCCACCACCGCCCCGGCGGCCCCCGCGACCGGAGTGTCGACCCGGCGCGCCGGAACCGGCCGCGGGGGCTAACCGGTTGGTGACGGCCCGGCGGCGCTGGTACCGTCAACTTCCCGCCGCGGGGTGGAGCAGTCTGGTAGCTCGTCGGGCTCATAACCCGAAGGTCGTGGGTTCAAATCCCACCCCCGCCACCAAGCATTAACCCTGGTCAGAGGCCGTTTCGCTCCTTGCGAAGCGGCCTCTTTCATGTTCCAGCAGAGGTGCTTGTCATACAAATTTGTCATCACTGCACTTGCCGGAGCTGCTCGGTGAGTCAGCCGGAAGCTGCAACCGCCTAGGCGACTGAGAAGCCGGGACCGCCCGGCGCCAAGTCGGTGCCATCTCTGCCCCTGGCACGATGGTCAAGAAGCGGCTCGCACCTCCCGCTCAGCTTCCTTGAGATTGCCGAAGTCGAGCGAGGCCTTATCCGAGCCGTACCGCTCGACGGTGCGTTTCTCGCCGAAAGCCGAGCCGTAACTGGACCTCCGAGTATGCGTGTACCACTCGTCGCATGGAGGCGGGCGTGTTGCGTACCCGTCAGCGGCGCCGGGCGCGCAGGACAACGTCAGCGACATGCGGGTTGTCCGGGGGAGGGTCGATGCGTGCCTCGACGGCATGTAGCTCGACCGTGAATTCTTCGGCGAGCATCTGGGCGAGGTCGTCAGCATCGACGTAGTCCTTGGGGTCGACGCCCCGCGACTTCATGTGCTCGCGGTGTTCGTCGTCAAGATCGTGGTAGACGGTGAGCAGCAGGCCGCCGGGCTGCACGGCGTCGAGTAACACCCGCACGGCGGCGCCACTCGCTTTTGGCAGCGCCGGATACTGCATCGACACGAGGGCGAACGAGCCGGTCGGAAACGCTATTTGGAGCGCGTCCCCGCAAACCCATTCCACCGCGGCGCCGACCAGTTCTGCTGCCTCCCGCGCTCGGCCTATCGCCACCTCGGAGATGTCGATCGCGGTGACCGTCCAGCCGCTCCGAGCGAGCCAGATCGCGTCGGCGCCCTCGCCGCACCCGACGTCGAGCGCCCGGTCCGGTGTGAGGCTCGCGACGTCGACAAGCAGCCGGCCGTTCGGGCGGCCGCTCCACATCGCACCATCTGGCTCGCTGTACCTAGCGTCCCACTGGTCGGCCTGCGCCGACGCGCCCAACCCCTTCTCGCCGTCTTCGTACTCAGGCATGTTGCGCAGGATATGGCCATCGCAGGCCGACCTTGTGGCCGAGGACCCGGCTGTCGTCGTGGCGTCGGCGGCGGATGTTGACGAGCTCGATCTCATGGTGTCGGCGTCGCAGGCCGGGGAACAGCTTGGTAAGCGGCGCGACACGGGACCGTTCTGCTCCGCGCCGTGCAGTGCGGCCGCGGCTCGGGCGAGATCGGCGTCGTCTCCGGACATCAGGGATCCTTCATCGAGCGGTTGCTCCAGGAGGCAAGATGGTCGACGGTGCCGAGCACGACGGCGGCGAGAGTCTCGAACTGTCCGAGGATGTCGATGGCGTCACCGTCGATCTCGGCGGCGACGAACAGCCCGTCGGCTATCACCGTTGTGAAGGTGCGAGCTGGCGGACGGCGGCCGGCTCCAGATCGGGGAACTGGTGGCCGGAGGAGTCGACCGTGCGACGCAGCGCCTCCTGGCGGGTGTGGAGGAACATCCCGCGGGCATCGCCGAGCTTGCGATCCGGGGACGGTCGGCGAGGCGGTGGTCGACATGGTCGCCGGCATGGACCAACCGGGAACGGGCACCTGCCCTGTGGCAAGAGGGCGGGGCGGTCGGTCGGCAAGGTCGGTGAGAGACACCATGCAGCCCGTCATGCTCTGCGCCACCGTCGACCGGGGAACTGCGGCCAGCCATTGGTTCATTGGTCCGCATTCGTCCGCCTCGACATGGCCGAAACCGATCCAGCGCAGGGTGTCAACTGGTAGCGGTGTACGCAGCTCTTGCCCACCGCTCAAACCACAGGAAGGCCGCCTCATGGATGCCCAGCTCAGGCAGATTGACCCGACCGGGTCGCCCGGCGTGCTCGCCCGCGCTTATGCCGCCTTGGCTGCCACCCGCCTCGCCAAGTTCGTCTCGCGGCACCTCAACTGGAAGCTCGACCCACTGCTGTTGCGGCTGACCGGCGGCCGTTTCGCCACGACCCTCTTCTTTCCGACCGCGTTGCTGGAGACGCGCGGCGCGAGGAGCGGGGTGTCACGCCGCAACGCCGTCATCTACTTCCACGACGGGGACCGGGTGACGATCGTGGCTTCGAACGCCGGGGAATCCCGCCATCCGGCTTGGTTCCACAACCTTCGTGCCCATCCGGAGGTCACCTTCGGTGGGATCCGCATGCAGGCGACGGTGGTGGACGACGACCGGGAACGGGAGCGGCTGTGGGCGCTGGCAGACCGTGTCTTCCCGGCCTTCGCGAGATACCGACGAGATGCGGCCAAGGTCAATCGCACGATCCCGATCGTCCAGCTCTCTCAACGGCTGGACGGGTAAGAACGTTGTAATGTTGCGCCGCTCGTCACACATAAGAGGTCCGGGAAGGACTCAGATGCAGTACACGTCGCCGCCGGTTATCCCGGAGCCCTCCGAAAGCGCTCGCGCCACCGAGACCATGGGTGGGTCGATGCGGGCGCTCCTGTGTTTGGCATCGCTGGGCGCGGCGGTCATCCACTTCGCCTTTGCCCCCGATCACATGAGCCAGAGCACCTCGCACGGCCTCTTCTTCATGGCCATCGCCTGGTTTGGGGTGGCCTGGGCAGTCGGGCTCGTGTTGGGCAAGCCGAGCCGGGCGTGGTTCGTAGCGGGGGTCGCCGTGAACCTCGGGATCATCGCGGTGTGGGTCGTTTCCCGAACGGTCGGGATCAGCGGCCAGGTGGAAGCCGTCGGGTTCCCTGACGCCTTGGCGACGGTCCTCGCGGGAGTGGTGGTTCTCGGTTCCCTGGCCTACATCGCCACCCGCGTCCCTCGGCTGGCGGTGCGCGAGGTCTCCGGTGCCGCCTTCATCGGCGGGTCCCCGCCCTGGGCGGCGGCCACAACCACGGCCACGACGCCGCCGCCACCACGGCGACGGGCACCTCCGCTCACGACGCTGGCTCCCACGATGCCGGCGGCCAGACCCAGGGCGTCAGCGCCACCACCGCCCCGGCCGCCCACGACCACACCGCCAGCGTCGTGGCTCCCAAGCCATATGACCCGACCAAGCCCATAGATCTGAGCGGCACGCCCGGAGTGACGCCCCAGGAGCAGACCCAGGCAGAGAACCTGATCAGGGTGACGCTCGACCGCCTACCCAAGTTGTGGTCTGACCCGGCCGTGGCCATCGCCGCCGGGTTCCGCTCGATCGGTGACGGCGGCACGGGGATCGAGCACTTCGTCAACGAGAAGTTCATGAACGACAACGTGATGCTCGACCCCGACCAGCCCGAGTCACTGGTGTGGGACACGACAGGCGGCGGTCGCAAGCTGGTGGCCGCCATGTACATGGCCAACAAAGGAATGACGCTGGACCAGGTGCCCGACATCGGCGGCCCCCTGACCCAATGGCACGTCCACACCAACCTCTGTTACAACGCCCAGGGTCACGTTGCCGGCATCACCAACGGCAACGGCGATTGCCCCGCCGGTCTGGTCAAGCCCGAAGCCGTCCCCATGATCCACGTGTGGCTCACCCCCAACAAGTGCGGTCCCTTCGCCGCCTTGGAAGGCATCGGCGGCGGCGACATCAAGCCAGGGGAGCAGCGTCTCTGCGACACCGCTCACGGGGGCCACTGACCCATGGACCTCAACCACGGCGACCTCCGCATCAGCGCTCCTGCGTTCGAGTTCGATGCACCCATACCGGAGCGCTTCGGCAACGCCGCCGGTGACACCTCACCCGAGCTGCAGTGGTCCAACGTGCCCGACGGAACGGTCGAGTTGGTCCTGGTCGTCCACGATCCGGACGCCCCCTTGGCCGACGGCTTCACCCACTGGGTCGCAACCGGCATCGATCCTTCGTCGAGCGGCCTCCCCGAAGGTGCCCAGGAGGGCTTCACCGCCGGTGTGAACACCGCCGGCACCGGGGGTTACATGGGCCCCGCGCCCCCACCGGGGCACGGCAACCACCACTACTTCTTCCACCTCTATGCCCTCGACGCTCCCCTCGATGCCTCAGGGCCGCTGACCCGGGACGAGGTCTTGGAACGGACCGAGGGCCACATCATCGAGCAGGCCCGGACCGTCGGCACCTACCGCATCGACGGCCACTCCACCTGATCGACAACGCCGAGCCAGGGATCGGGTGAACCCTCTTGCCCGCCTTTGGCGACCGGTACCATCCGGCCCACACGGGACAGGAGCTAGGGATGCCAAGAGCCGGCGCGGTACTGGCGGTCGTCGCTCTGGTGGCGACCGTCGCCTGTACCTCGGCCCCCACCGCCAAGCGGGAACAGCTCTCGCCGCTCAGCGCCCCCGCCGCCGTACCCTCGCCGGCCCGCGGGGCCTGCGACGACGCTGACCCTTCGGCCTGCCTGCTGCCGTGGCCCAACGACCGCTTCACCCGCCGGGACCACACCACCTCGACCGGGAGGCGGGTGGACCTGCCGGCGGCGGGCATGCCCGCCAACGTCGGCGGCGTGCGGATCAACCCGACGGAGTGGAACCGCAACGACGGCTTCGCCCCCGCCTCCCAACTGATCACCCACATCGACGGGCTGGATGCAGCTGCCTCGAAGCTGCCGCCGATGACCGACATCGGCGCGTCGTTGAAGCCGGCGTCACCCCTCGTGATCGTCGATGGCCGGACAGGCAAGCGGGTGGCGGCGTGGGCGGAAGCCGACGCCAACGCGACCGACCCGGCTCGACAAACCCTGCTTATCAACCCCGCCGCCGCGCTGGACGAAGGCGTGACCTATTACGTGGGGCTGCGGGACCTCAAGCGAAGCGACGGGAGCGCGGTGCCCCGGTCGACGGGCTTCGCCCGCCAACTCGCTCACCCCGACACCATCACCCGGAAGACGCTGCAAGAGTTGGAGGATCACGGAGGGCTGAAGCGCGCAGAACTGGGCCTGGCCTGGTCCTTCACGGTGGGGTCGAGGGACTCGATCACCGGTCGGCTTCGCTACATGTGGAACCAAACCTCACAAGCGGTCGGTGACGGAGCCCCCGCCTTCTCGGTCACCTCCAACCAGTTCTCCGGCTCGGTTCGAACGGTGGAGGGCACCTTCGAGATGCCCAAGTACCTGACCGGGGACGGCGGTCCGGGTCAGGTTCTCGACAACGGGACGCGGCCGGACGGCCGGCCCACCACCCACGGCCGGATGCCCGCCAGGTTCCTGTGCACCGTGCCCGTCAATGCCACCGCCGACAAGCCGGCGGCGACGGTCATCTACGGTCACGGCCTGCTGGGATCGCGCACCGAGGTGCTCGGCATCGGCCGGGTCGGGGCCTCCGCCAACCTGGCCTTCTGCGCCCTCGACTACCTGGGCATGAGCACCGAAGACATCCCCGCCGTCGTAAAGTCCTTCCAGGATCTGTCCGCCTTTCGGGCGCTCCCCGACCGGCTCCAGCAGGGCCACTTGGGCTTCCTTCTGCTGGGCCGGCTGTTGCGCAGCGCCAAGGGCTTCGGTTCCGATCCCGCCTTCCAAGGCGCCGATGGCAGAGCGGTGCTCGACCCCACCCAGGTGTCACTGCTGGGAGCCAGCCAGGGTGGGATCCTGGGTGGCGTGGCGTCGTCCCTGACCCGGGACTGGCGTCAGGTCGTCCTCGCCGTCGGCGGCCTGGGGTACAACCTCCTGTTGCGGCGATCGGTCGACTTCGACCAGTTCGCCCCGCTGCTCAAGACGAATTATCCCGACCAGCTCGAACAGCCGCTCATCCTCGACCTGCTCGAGCAGTTGTGGCAGCGGGGCGAGAACGCTGGCTATGCCGCCCACCTGACGAAGGACACCTTTTCCGGAGTGCCGGCCAAGAACGTGTTGCTGCTCGAGGCGTTCGGCGACCACCAAGTGGCCAACGTGTCCACCGAGAAGTTGGCCCGAACTCTGGGAGTAGCTCGGCGGGGGCCAACTTTGGCGCCAGGGCGGAGTGCCGATGTCGCACCGTTCTGGGGCATCCCGGAGATCGGTTCGCTCCCGGCCCAGGGGTCGGGCCTGGTGGTCTGGGACTTCGGGACTCCCACCCCACCGGTCACCAACCTGCCCAACCGGGGCGGCGCCGACCCGCACGGCAAGTTGAGCAACGTCCCCCAGGCCCTGGCTCTGGTCCTGGCCTTTGTGCGCGATCAGCGCCTCATCGACGTCTGCAACCGCCAGCCGTGCCACTCGGCCGGCTGATTGCTCGGGCCGGGTTGGGGCAGTAGCCGTGGGCCTACGGCGACCGCGACTTTGAGACGCTTCGCCGTAGGTTCAGAACGGTCAGTAGTTCGCCAGCTCCCGAGGTCGGGCCGGACTGGTCACCAGTTCGCGGAACTGCTCATCCATCATCAACACGGCGACGACATGGGCCTTGTTATGAGCGCCGAAACGTTCCAGCAGCCGCCGTACATGGGTCTTGATGGTGTTTATCGAGACGCAGAGCTGGTCGGCCATCTCTCGGTTCGAGCAGCCTCGGGCGGCGAGCACCGCAACTCTGAGCTCCGACTTGGTGAGCAGGTCTAGCGCCGTCACGGTGCCTCCGTGTCCTGGCGAGGGCTGGCCCGGTCCTTGAACTGCCCTGCACCGATGATGGTAGCCGTTAATCGGTCAAAGCGGGCTCCGGCTGGCGGTCCCCGCCACCGCCGTCGCCGCCTTCTTCGGAGCCGGTGGGTACCCGTCGGCGGATCTCGTCTTTGCGAGCTTCTTGGCGGTCGGCTCCCTGCAGGTCGATGCAGACCTTCCGGGCGATCATGAACACCACTCCCGGAAGGAGAAACACCAGCACCCGGAAGGTCCAAGTGATCGGGTCGATGGCCATGCCGAGCTTCTGGGCGATGATGTCCTGGGAACCGGCCAGGAACAGCACGAAGTAGAAGGTCAGCACCGAGGCCCCGATGGGCGTGCGCACCGGTCGGTCGCGGGGGCGGTCCAGCACCTCGTGGTCCTCGTGGTCGCCGGTGACCCGGGCCTCTACGAACGGCCAGGCGTAGAAAAGCAGGAAGGTGAGGCTGGGCAGCACCACACCGGGCCAGAACGCTTCGGAGATGGTGTGGTCCAAGAGGCGGATGCGCCACGCCGGGAACAGCCGTAGGGCCCCTTCGAGCCAGCCCATGTACCAGTCGGGTTGGGCGGCGGTCGAGACCGCGGCAGGCTTGAACGGCCCGTACAGCCAGATGGGGTTGATCTGGGCGACGCCGGCGAGAAAGGCCAGCAGGGCGAAGACGGCGGCGAAGAGACCCAACGATCGCAGCGCGTAGGTGGGCCACAGGTGGGAGCCCTCGATGTTGTCCTCGGTGCGGCCGGGGCCGGGGAACTGGGTGTGCTTCTGGTGCCACAACACAGCCAGGTGAGCGCCGAGCAGACCGAACAGCAGGCCGGGCACCAGCAGGATGTGGATGGTGTACAGGCGCGAGGTGATGTCGGGGGAGGGGAACTCGCCGCCGAACACCAGGAAGGCGAGCCAAGTGCCCACCAGGGGGATGGCCAGGGCGATGGAGTACCCGACCCGCAGCCCGGTGCCCGAGAGCAGGTCATCGGGCAGGGAGTAGCCGGTGAACCCGTTGGCCAGCGCCAAGAGGAACAGGGTCATCCCGATGATCCAGTTGAGCTCGCGTGGGCGGCGGAAGGCGCCGGTGAAGAAGATGCGGCAAAGGTGGGTGACGATGGCAGCCAGGAACAGCAGGGCTGCCCAGTGGTGCATCTGACGTATGACCAGACCGGCCCGCACGTCGAAGCTGAGGCGCAGCGTTGACTCGTAGGCCTGCGACATCTTGACGCCGTGCAATGGACCGTAACTGCCGTGGTACACGGTCTCCTTGGCGCCGTGGTGATCTGGTCCTTCCCGGGAATCGGCTACGCCATCGCCGCCGCGGCCCTGTTCACCGCCTGGGTCGCCGGCAGCGACCGCCGCGAGCTCGCCACCACGGGGAGGGCGACGGTGACCGAGCCGAGCCCGCCCGCCACCAGAAGCCGCAGGCAGAGCCCAGGAAGCTGAGGTGCATCGCCCATGCCCTTCTCGCCCCCCCCGCAAGGTCCTCGGGGCGTAAGACAGATTGAGCGCCCCGAACATGAGCCGCCAGTCACCGGCGACCCGGTTCGCCCCGAGGCGAAGATGCCTCGGCCGAACCATCTGTAGCACCCGGCTGAGCTCGTCGGTGATGTCGTATGCGACATGTCAGCAATGCCGAGTGCCGAGAGCAGCTCGTAGGTCGGCGAAGACACCCGGCAAGCCGAAGCGACGCGCCGTGAAGCAACTGGCGTATGACCAGCAGCGCGCTGACCCCGCCCCGGTCGATCGAACTGATGCCCTGCAAGTCGATGCGCAGACCCGCCTGCCCGTGCGGCATGTGAACCACGGTGTGACGACCGAGGGGCGGGCTACAGACGGGCTCGAGATCAGGGTGGCCGGGGCTGATCTGACCGAGGGCCCACTTCTACCGGTGTGTGTGCTGGACCCACAGGCGGGTAGCGCTCACATCTGGTCTTGTGGAATCGTCCGCAGCGGACATCGACCGTAGGAGAGCGCACATGGCTGTCGCAGTAGTGACCGGGGCATCGGCCGGCATCGGACGAGCCACCGCGGTTGCTCTGGCTCACGAAGGGTGGGACGTTGCCTTGCTGGCGCGTGGGCGCGCCGGGCTCGACGGTGGCGTGGCCGAGATCGAGGCCGCAGGGCGACGGGCTCTGGCCTTGCCCACCGACGTGGCTGATGCCGGGCAGGTCGAGAAGTCGGCGACCCGCGTCGAGGCCGAGCTCGGTCCGATCGATCTGTGGGTGAACGACGCCATGACCACCGTCTTCTCCCCGAGCTGGGAGATCGATCCGGACGACTTCCGGCGAGCCGTCGAGGTCACCTTCCTGGGGCAGGTGTGGGGCACGCAGGCCGCACTGTCGAGGATGCGGGCACGCGACCGGGGCACGATCGTCAACGTCGGGTCGGCCCTGGCCTTCATCGGCATCCCACTGCAGTCCGCCTACTGCGCCTCCAAGTTCGCCTGCCGCGGCTACTTCGAGTCGGTGCGCGCCGAGCTCCTGCACGAGGGGAGCAACGTGCGGATGAGCATGGTCCACATGCCGGCGGTCAACACCCCCCAGTTCGACTGGTGCAAGACCACGCTGGAGAAGCACCCGCAGCCGGTCCCGCCCATCTATCAGCCGGAGGTAGCGGCTCAGCGCATCGTGCAGGTGGTGGCCGACGGCCGGCGCGACAGCGTCCTCGGCTCCTGGAACAAGCTGCTGGTCGCCGCCGGCAAGGTGTTTCCGGGCCTCGGCAACCAGTACGCCGCCATCGGGGCGTGGGACACCCAGCTCACCGACCAGGCTGTCGACCCCGATCGGCCCGTCGATCTCAGGCAGCCGGTCGACGCCGACCGCGACCACGGCGCCCACGGCAGCTTCGACGACAAGGCCGGTGGGTTCCTCGACCCGAGCTTCCTCGAGTCGCTGCCGACCACCGCCAAGACCTTCATGCGGGCCAGCGGCCGCCTCGCCCGGGAGAAGTATCGCCGGTACCGGCGATGAGCGAGAGCAGCCGCCGGTTGGCGACATCGCCGGACCTCCAGGTCCGTGCCGCGTGGGGAACGTACCTGCTGGTCTGGCCGGGCCTCGCCGTCAAGGTGCTCGGTGGCCGGCCGAGCCGCGCCGCCGACTGGGTCATGCGGGTGCTCGGCGCTCGTCACCTGCTCGAGACCGGTCTCGAACTGCGCCACGGGTCCCGGTGGCAGTGGGCCGGTGTGATGGTGGACGCCCTCCACGCGGCCTCGGCGCTGGGCTTCGCCCAGATCGACGATCGATGGCGGCGGGTGGCCCGAGCCGACGCGCTGGTGGCCGCCGGTTTCGCCGCCGTCGGATTCGCCCGACTGATGCAGCCGCCTTTCCGCTCATGGGCGTGCTAGACCCGCGAACCAAGAAGCAGTCTGTCCGGTTTGCCCCCGCTCACCACCGAGAGGGAGCCGTTCGAGCAAGAGGTGGCCGTGGGAGCTCCAAGACCCGGTGCTCGGCGATTCGGTGCGCTCCAACTGATCGCGCTCGGCGTTCCCGGCGTGGCCCTGGTGCTCGTGGCCACCGGCGCCTGGCGGCCTGCCCCGAGCGCCGGATCGGTCCCCGCCCGACCGACCGCCCAGGCCGAGGCGGCCCGTTCCCGCTACCTGTCGGATTGTGCGGTGTGCCACGGCGCCGACGGGAAGGGCACGTCGCGGGGCGTGAGCCTGCTGCGCGTCGGCTCGGCGTCGGTCGACTTCCAGCTCTCCAGCGGCCGCATGCCGCTGGCTCCTCCGGTACGCACCGACTCCTCCGGTCGACCGTTGGTCGCTGACCCCAATCGCAACCTGCCGAACCCGTCGGCGGCGCCCAGCCGCAACCATCCCGCGTACTCGCCGAGCGAGATACGTGGCCTGGTCGACTACGTGGACAGTCTGGGTCCTGGCGGACCGGACATCCCCCAGCTCGAACCCGGTGACCGGGCCCGGGGCGGCGAGCTGTTCCGCCTGCAGTGCGCGGCGTGCCATGCGTGGGCAGGCGTCGGCGGGGCGTTGTCGCACCGCGACGCTCCACCCCTGCAGCCGGCAACCCAGGTCCAGGTGGCCGAGGCGGTGCGATCCGGTCCGGGCCAGATGCCAGCCTTCGGCACCGCGGCGCTGACCGACCGCCAGCTGAACGACGTCGTGAGCTACGTGCACTACCTCGACCACCCCGACGATCGGGGCGGGTCGCCCCTCGAGTACCTGGGGCCGGTCGCCGAGGGAGCGGTGGCGCTGGTCGCCATCGGCCTGGTGATGCTGGGATTGCGGGCCATCGGAGAGCGCGGATGAGCGAGGAGCCCTGCAACTGCCTCGGGGCCGCGGAGCTGACCCCCGCCGAACGCCGAGCCGAGCGGCGAGCATCCGTATCGTTCTTGTTGGCGGCGGCGGCCGCCATCGGGCTGGGCGTCCTCTACTCGCAGGGCGGCCAACCTCAGCTCGAAGGACTCCTGCTCACGGTGGTGTTCGGCTCGCTCGCTTACGGCCTGGTGACCATCGCCAACCGGCTGGTGTCCGGCGGTTCCCACGTCGGTCCTCGCCACGCCCTGGGCAGCGCCGAGAGCGACATCGAGGAGGTCGAGCGCGATATGGCGCGAGGCCGGGTGATCAGCCGGCGCACCGCCCTGCGCCGCAGCCTGGGTGCGGCCGTGGTCGCCATGGGTGGCGCCGCCCTCTTCCCGCTGCGGTCGTTGGGCCCGAATCCCGGCAAGTCGCTCCAGGTGACGCCGTGGAAGAGGGGGCTGCGGTTGGTGACCAGCGATGGCACGGTGGTCCACGCCACCGACGTCCCGCCCGATGGTCTGGTGACGGTCTTTCCGGAGGGCCACGCCGGTTCGGCCGACGGACAGGCGGTGTTGATCCGGGTCAAGTCGGGTCGCCTCAAGCCCCGGCCGGGCCGCGAGGACTGGTCGCCGGACGGGCTGATCGTGTTCTCCAAGCAGTGCACACACGCCGGGTGCCCGGTCGGGCTCTACGAGCCCGAGCTGCACCAGCTCCTGTGCCCCTGCCACCAGTCCACCTTCGACGTGCTCGACGGAGCCAAGCCCACGGGGGGCCCGGCGGCGGTGGCCCTGCCCCAGCTCCCCATACGGATCGCCAGCGACGGGGCGCTGGTGGCCACCAGCGACTTCTCCGCCCCTGTCGGTCCCGGCTTCTGGAACGAAAAGTGAGTCGGTTTCGCTCGCAGACCAGAGCGCTCCCCCTCCGCGCCCTGCTGCTCGGCGGCTTTGCTCTTTGCGTCGCGGCGTGTGGGAACTCTTCGAGCCCGTCGATGCTCGGGGGTCAGGGACAGGAGTCGAGCCGGGTCGCCAACGACTGGTGGCTCATGTTCGGGTTGGCCACCGCCGTCTACGTGATCGTCGCCGGCATGGTCATCTTCGCCGTCCTCCGTGGCAGGCAGACGGTCACCGCCGAGGTGGCCCCCGACGAGTCCTCATCAACCAAGCGGGACAACGGCTTCGTCATCGTGGGCGGCATCCTGATCCCCACCCTGATCCTGGCCGTGCTGGCCGTGGTCACCGTCACGACCACCAACGGGATCCGCCAGCCCGAGAAGGGCGCGGTGAAGATCACCGTGAACGGCGAGCGGTGGTGGTGGGACGTGGAGTACCCGGGCGGGGTTCGCGGCGCCAACGAGATCCACATCCCCGTGGGACGCCAGGTCGATCTCACCTTGAAGTCCGACAACGTGATCCACAGCTTCTGGGTGCCCCAGCTGGCCGGCAAGGTCGACATGATCCCCGGCCAGACCAACTTCCTGCGCCTCACCGCCAACAAGGCTGGCACCTACCGGGGCCAGTGCGCCGAGTTCTGCGGCATCCAGCACGCCCACATGGTCTTCTACGTGATCGCCGAGCCGCCGGCCCAGTTCGACCGGTGGCTGGCCCGCCGCAAGAGCGGGGCCGGTACCTCAGCCGAGTCAGATGAGGCCTCGCAGGGCGAGCGCATCTTCCAGCGCGAGACCTGCGCCGGCTGCCACACGGTGGCCGGGACCTCGGCCCAGGGCCGGGTGGGACCGGACCTCAGCGACTTCAACACCCGGCGGACCATCGGCGCCGGCACCGTCCCCAACGACCCCGAGCACCTGGCCAAATGGGTCGAGAACACCCAGACCATCAAACCGGGCAGCCTCATGCCGCCCTCCCACCTGAGCAAGGACGACGTCCGGCGCCTGGTGGCCTACCTGGAGAGCCTTGGCTGACATGACCCTTGTCGAAGAAGAGCCGGGGCCGGCACCCAAGCCGGCAAATGAGCAGCAGGAAGAGGACCTCGATCAGCTCTGGGAAGACGCGCCCGGCACCGCCGGTTTCTTCACCACCGTCGACCACAAGCGGATCGGCGTGCGCTACATCGTCACGTCGTTCATCTTCTTCGCCATCTCCGGTTGCATGGCCCTCACCATGCGGGTCCAGTTGGCCAACCCGAACAGCACCGTCCTCGGCCCGCAGCTCTACAACGAGCTCATGAGCATGCACGGCACGCTCATGATCTTCCTGTTCAACACGCCGATCCTGGCGGGGTTCGGCAACTACCTGATCCCGCTGATGATCGGCACCCGGGACATGGCGTTTCCCCGGCTGAACGCCTTCAGCTATTGGATCTTCCTCATGTCCGGCATCTTCCTCTGCTCCAGTGCCCTGCTCGGCGCCATGCCCGACGGCGGCTGGTTCGCCTACGTGCCCATGACCACCAAGGGCTTCTCACCGGGCCACAACATCGACTTCTGGGGCATCGGCGTGGTGTTCGTCGGCATCTCCACCAGCGTCGGCGCCGTCAACTTCATCGTCACCATCTTCAAGCTGCGGGCCCCGGGCATGACCCTGAACCGGCTGCCCATGTACGTGTGGTCGATGCTGGTGTTCTCCTTCATGGCGCTGTTCTCGGTGCCGTCGGTGACCCTCGCCGCCGGGCTGCTCGAGCTGGACCGCCTGTTCGGCACCTCCTTCTTCGTGCCCGCGCTGGGCGGCAGCACGCTGCTCTACCAGCACCTGTTCTGGTTCTGGGGCCATCCCGAGGTCTACATCCTCTTCGTCCCGGCGACCGGCATGATCTCCCACCTCATCCCGACCTTCTCCCGCCGACGCCTGAGCGGGTACGTCTGGGTGGCTGCGGCGTTGGTGGCGGTCGGGTTCATGAGCTTCGGGGTGTGGATCCACCACATGTTCGCCACCGGTATGCCGGCCTTGGCCACCGCGCTGTTCTCCGGGGTCGGCCTCCTGATCGCCATCCCCAGCGGCGTCCAGTTCTTCGCCTGGATCGCCACCCTCTGGAAGGGCCACATCCGCCTCCAAACCCCGATGCTCTTCGCCATCGGGTTCCTGCTCATCTTCTTGTTGGGTGGCATCACCGGCGTGATGGTGTCCATCCTGCCCTTCGACTGGCAGGTCACCGACAGCTACTTCGTTGTCGCCCACTTCCACTACGTGCTGAACGGCGCTGTCGTGTTCCCGATCTTCGGGGCGCTCTACTTCTGGATGCCCAAGATGACCGGGCGCCTGCTCAACGAGAAGATGGGGCGCATCAGCTTCTGGCTCATGTTCGTGGGGTTCAACATCACCTTCTTCCCCATGCACATCCTCGGGTTCTTGGGCATGCCGCGCCGGGTGTACACCTACAACGGCGGACTCGGCTGGGACGGGCTGAACCAGATGGTGAGCATCGGCTCGGCGTTCTTCGGACTCGGTGCGGCCCTGTCACTGGGCAACTGGCTCTGGAGCTGGCGGTTCGGCGAGAAGGCGGGCAACGACCCCTGGGGCGGAGACACCTTGGAGTGGTCCACCACGTCGCCGCCGCCGGAGTACAACTTCGTCGCCATCCCCGAGGTCACCGACCGCCATCCCATGTGGGGTCCCGAAGGGCCTCCGGTCGCGGTGCCCGGTCCCGAGGCCGAGACCGCCGGCCTGGCCCCCGCCGGCGCCTATGCCCGCCAGACACCGATGACCAGCGGCATCGACACACTGCCCCACGGCAACCTCGACATCCCCGAGGAGACGTTGTTACCGCTGGGCGTGGCACTCGGGCTGGGCCTGCTCATGGTCGGTCTGCTCATCACCACGACCCTGATCCTGGTCCTGGCCGCCATCGGCATCGTGGTGGGCGTCACCTGGTGGACCTGGCGGACCGAGGAGGATCTGTCATGACCGCTCCCTCCGTCCCCGCAACCGTTGGAGCGCCAACGCCAGCCTCGCGGCGGCGCACCTACCCCACCGCCTGGTGGGGCGTGTCCATGCTGATCCTGACCGAGGCCATGATCTTCTTGGCCCTGATCGCCGCCTACTTCTTCCTGCGGGCATCGTCGAACTCGTGGCCGCCTGCGGGGATCGAGGCACCCGAGCTCAAGCTGTCCATCCCGTTCAGCTTCGTCCTGTGGGGCAGCAGCATCCCGGTGATCTGGGCCGAATCGTCGCTGCGCAACGGGCGGGTCGACCGGTTCCGCATCGGCATCGCCATCTCCTTCGTGATGGGCGCCTCGTTCATGGCGTACACGCTGCACGACTTCCACGAGCTGAAGTACGGCTGGACTGACAACGCCTACGGCTCGATCTACTACACGATCGTCGGCCTGCACGCCTTCCACGTGGTGCTCGGGCTGTTCATGAACCTGGTGGTGCAGCTCAAGGCCAAGCTGGGGCGCTACGACGGCGGCCACTACGCCAGCGCCGAGGTGTTCTCGCTGTACTGGCACTTCGTCGACGCGGTGTGGTTGCTGGTGTTCCCGTCCCTGTTCCTCTCGGCCCACATCAGCTGATGAGCGACAGCGCGGAAACAGTGGTCCAGGCGCCAGGCCTCGACGAGTATGGCCGCACGGCCGAGGAGGCCCGCCGCGCCCACAGCATCGTCTCCGCCCTCACGTCGGGGTGGACGGTCTGGTTCGCGCTGCTCGGCGGGTTCGCCGCTTGGATCATCCACCTGCTGGCCTTCGTCGCCCTGTCCGAGCTCAGCACCAGGTCGGCGGACTCCCGCTGGGCCATGCACGGCATCACCGTGGTCACCATGGTCATGACCATCGCCTCCATCTGGCTGTCGGTGCGCCTCACCCGTGAGCCGGGCGAGCGCGACGGCGGAGACGTGCCCTCCGCCTACCGCTTCGTCGGCCAGTTGGGGATCCTGTTCGGGATCATCAACGGCATGCTGATCCTCCTCGAGGAGCTGTACCTCAACATCATCAGGAGGAGCGGCGTTGCCTGACGTCTTCATCTCCCTGAGCCTCGTGGCCGCGGCCGCGGCCCACGTGTTCGGCAGCCAGCGAGCGTGGGCGCAAGCCGGGTACGGCCGGCTGGTCGGCGCCCACCAGCCGGTCTGGTTCCTGGCCGGGCTGGCGGTCACCGGGGTGGCCCTGATGTCGCCGCTGCACGGCGCCGCCGACCAGAACCTGGTCGCCCACATGGTCCAGCACGTGCTGCTGCTGGCCGTGGCCGCTCCCCTGCTGGTGGCCGGGGCACCCCTCCCGGCCATGCTCTGGTGCCTACCCGACGGCCCCCGTACCCGGGCGTTGGACCTTTGGAAGCGGGTGGTGCGCCGCCAACGGGGCCGGGGTCGCATCCTGTGGCTGGTCGTCGCCACCGTGGTGCACATCGTGACGCTGTCGGCCTGGCACCTTCCGGTCCTCTACGACGCCGCCGTCCAGAACGACGCGGTACACGCCGCCGAGCACCTGTCCTTCCTCGCCACCGCGTGCGGCTTCTGGTGGGCGGTGGGGCTCGGGCCGGTGGCGGTGCGGGGCCAGGCCATCCTGGCCGTCTTCGCCACCTCGTTGGCCGGCACCGCCCTCGGCATCGCCATGCTGCTCGCCACCCGGCCCTGGTACTCGGCCTACCCCTCCCTCGGCGAACAGGAGCTCGGGGCCGTGGTCATGTGGGTCTTCCCCGGGATCGGCTACTCGGTGGCCGCGGTCGCCCTGTTCGCCACGTGGGTTTCCCGCAGCGACCGCCTGTCGATCTCCACCGCGGGAGGCACGACGTGAGCGACCGCCTGTACCGATGGTTCGACAAGCGCCTCGGCGTCTCCGGCTTCGCCCGATCCGCCCTCGACAAGATCTTCCCCGACAACTGGTCGTTCATGTTGGGCGAGGTCGCCCTCTACTGCCTGCTCATCCTGGTTTTCACCGGGATCTACCTGACCATGTTCTTCGTGCCCAGTGCCAAGGACGTCATGTACCACGGCAGCTACGGGCCCCTGAAGGGCGTGCACATGTCCCAGGCCTACGAGTCGACGGTGCGGATCAGCTTCGACGTGCGGGCCGGGCTGGTGATCCGCCAGATGCACCACTGGGCGGCGCTGCTGTTCCTGGCCGCCATCGTCATGCACCTGTGCCGCATCTTCTTCACCGGTGCCTTCCGCCGCCCCCGCGAGCTCAACTGGATCATCGGCCTGACGCTGTTCGTGCTGGCCCTCGGCAACGGGTTCACCGGGTATTCGTTGCCCGATGATCTGCTCTCGGGCAGCGGCCTGCGCATCGCCTACTCGATCGCCCTGTCCATCCCGTTCGTGGGCACGTGGCTGGCCTTCCTGTTCTTCGGCGGCGAGTTCCCCTCCCCAGACATCAACTCGCGCCTGTTCAGCATCCACATCCTGCTCGTCCCCGCCGCGATCTTCGCCCTGCTCGGTGCCCACCTGGCCATCCTGTGGCACCAGAAGCACACCCAGTTCCCGGGACCGGGACGCACCGAGGACAACATCGAGGGCTCCCACCTCTGGCCTACCTATGCCCTGCGCTCCATGGGGCTGTTCGCCGGCATCGTGGCCCTGCTGTCCTTCCTGGCAGGGGTGGCCCAGATCAACCCCATCTGGCTGTACGGGCCCTTCGACCCGGCGGCGGTCTCCACCGCGGCCCAACCCGACTGGTACATGGGCTGGCTGGAGGGGGCGCTGCGACTGTTCCCGGCCTGGCGCATCCACCTGTTCAACCACACCGTGTCCGAACTCTTCTGGCCCGGCGTCGTGCTGCCGAGCCTCACCTTCGCCCTCTTCTACGCCTGGCCGTTCCTGGAGGCCCACTTCAGCGGCGACCACGACGACCACGAGTTGCTCGACCGCCCCCGTGACCGGCCGGTGCGCACGCCCATCGGCCTAGCTGCTCTCACCTTCTACTTCGTGCTGTTCCTGGCCGGGTCCCAGGACATCATCGCCCAGAAGCTGGGGGCGGCCATCGACCCGGTCACCTGGACCCTTCGCGTTCTGCTCGTCGTGCTCCCGGTGCTCGCCTTCTTCATCGCCCGCAAGGTCTGCCACGACCTGCAGGGCGCCGAGCGCCACGAGGCCCGCAAGGACGAGATCCGCCAGCGGATCTCGGTCCCCGAACACGGCAGCACGGACGGCCGGGACGACGGTGGCGGCGGCGGTGGCGGCGTCGACGAGAAGGAACCCGAGCCAAGCCTCACGGACTGACCGTCGGCCGACGGTGACAGGGACACAATCACCCCATGGAACCAACCAAGGGCGGCCAACCCGGGCCGAACCGCTCGCTGGGAGCGCGGTTCCTGCAGGGGCTGCGGACGTCGGTCGGCGGCAACGCGCAGGCGTTCGGCTACTCGATCACCATCACCGTCACCTTCGGGGTGATCTCGACCGCCGAGGGACAGCCGTCACAGTCCGAGCTCCTGGGCTTCGCGCTGTCCGCCGTCGCCGCCTTCTCCCTGCTGAACCTCTTGGTGGCCAACATGCTCGGTCGGTCGCAGTCGACCTCGGAGCTGAGCAAGATCGTCCTGCTCGCCACGGCGACGGACTTCTTGGCCGTGGGCGCCGCCGTCGGGGTGGCGATCGGCATCGGTCACGCCATCAGTGGTTGGGGAGCGTGGACGCTGGCGCCCTTCTGCGCCGGCCTCGTTTACGTCCTGGTGCAGTCCATCGAGCTGGCCCTGGGCCACACCGAGGCGGACGACGTCGAAGGATGAGCAGAGCCCGAGGATCCGCTTTCGAGTCAGGCGGCCGGGCAGGACCCCCGCGTGACCACCCGACGGACCGCGGGCCGCCTTGCGCAGCTCGGACCAGCCGGCCCGGAGCTACTTTCTAACCGCCGCCGCCGTGGTACAAGCCGGTCGGCGAAGATCACACGCGGCACCGGGACGTCCCCGCGGACCGGTTTCGCCAGACCCGAACGGAAGCCATCCATGGATATCGCTCAGCTCATCCTCGCCGACCACGAGCGCCAGCGACAGGGCTTCGCCTTGCTCGACGAGGCCCGGGCCACGGCCGCCGACGACTCGCTCCTGACCTCGCTGTGGGCCGGCCTGCGCCACCTGCTGTCGGTGCACGCCGACGCCGAAGAGGCCCTCTTCTACCCGCAGCTACTCGTCGTCGGGCGCGAGGCCGAGGACGAGACCGACGACGCCATCGGCGACCACAACCAGATCCGCGACGGCATCCGCCGGACCGATGTGCCAGCGGTGGGAAGCACCTCCTGGTGGGACGCCGTGGCCGACACGAGGGTGGCCAACAGCGACCACATGGGCGAAGAGGAGCGCGGCGCGCTGGCCGACTTCCGGCGCCACGCCTCACTGGAGGAACGGCAGTCCCTGGGTCTGCGCTTCGCCGCCTTCGAGGCCGACCACACCGGCACCGGTGGCCTCGACCTCACCGACGAGGACCCCGACGCCTACATCGACGAGCACCAGAGCTGAGCGGACCGCCAGCGATCGACTCCCGAGCCCGTCGGCGTCGCCGGGCCGATCCGCTGGCTGCCGGTTCACAGGGGCTGGTTCGAGCTTTCGATGATCTGGCGCAACATCAGCGCCGCCGGGATCCGCCGGACGATCTGGTCCCGGACCCATGACAGCGACGGTCTCGACAAGAACATGGCGCGCGCCAGCCGGCGGGACTCGGTCTGGCTCCGCTCCACGTTGCTGCGGCACCGGCGCTGGTAGCGCTCCAACGCGGCCGGCGCCGTCGCCGCGTCCGCTCGCGACAGCTCATCGGCCAACCCGGCGGCGGTGCGCAGCGCACAGGAGGCGCCGACGCCGGCGGTGGGGAGGAACCCGACCGCGGCGTCACCGCACAGAGCCACCCGGCGCTCGACCCATCGCGGGGATCTGACGTCGCGCATCGGCCACCAGTAGGGCCGCTCGATGCGTTGCACCGCGGCAGCGACGGCGGGCACCTGGTCGGCGAGGCCCGCCAGCCGGCTTCGGACCTGATCGCCCGGGTCGCCGTCGTCTCGCCCCGAGCCCGCCGGCGCGCCGGCGGCGCACATGACCGCACCGGGAGCCGGGTAGGCACCGAAGAACCAATCGTCGCCCCACCACTCGCGCATGACCTCGGGGTCGAAGCCGGCCGCCTCGTCCCACCAGGTCCACAGCGCCCAGCCGCTGTCGTAGCTGCCGGGCCGCCCCATCACCGCGTCCCTGGTCGGCGACGCCATGCCGTCGCAGCCGACCACTAGGTCGAAGGTCTCCCGCGCGCCGTCGTCGAGGTCGACGACGACCGCGTCGGGGGTCTGGGATATGGATCGGACGGTGACGCCCCGCCGGATGTCAGCGGCTCCGGCGGTGGACTCCAGCACCTCCAGCAGATCGGAGCGCGAGACGGTCAGCATCGGGGCCGCCTGATCGGTGAGCACCGACAGGTCGATGGCCTGCATGGTGCGGTCGCGGTGGTCGGCCAGCAGGTAGCGACGGGCCTCCAGCGACGTGGCCTGCAGCGCCGGGTAGCTGCCCAATCCGTGGAGCACGCTGCTTCCCATGGGGTAGAGGGAGATGGCGTAACCGTCCCCGGAAGCGGTGGAGCGCTCCACGACTACCGGGGGCCGGCCCTGCTGGCACAGGCGCGAGGCCAGGGCCAACCCGGCGACCCCTCCGCCGACCACCAGCGTACGCATCGGCGTCAAACGACTGCCACCGGCAGCTCCGCCCAGTCACGGTGGACGATGGTGACGGGGTGGTGGCTCTGGTGGAGCAGGCGCTGGGTGAACGACCCCAGCACCCGATCGGTCAGGTGGCCTTTCCCCGGCGCGCCAACGGCGATCACGTCGGCGTGCTCGGCCTGTGGCGCCGGTTCGGCCAGGGTGAACTGCCAGCCCAGCAGGAGCACCAGCATCACGCCCGGCTCGATGACCAAGTTGGTGCTGGCGATCTCGAAGGCCATGGTGGCGGTGAAGTCGGCCCTCTTGCGGAAGAGCGATCGGGTCAAGGCCACCGCCGCGTACGAGCACGACGAGCTGGCCGCGTCGAGCCCGGAGGCGATGGCCAGCGACTTGGGGCTGTCGTCGCCGATGAGGCGGCTAATGGTCTCCTTCTTGATGGCCGACTCGACCACCGCCGAGAGCAGGAACCAAGGGATCAGCGCCCACACCATCGACGCGGCGATGGCAATCGCGTGGCCGAGGGCGCGGAGCGCCGGCCTCAATCGGCATCCGCCAGTCGGTGGGCCGACTCCAGCAGTAGTGCGTGGACGAAGGCTTGGGGGAGGTTGCCCCGCAGCTGGCGCTCGACGACGTCGAACTCCTCGGTGAGCAGTCCGGGCGAACCGCAGGCGGCACGGTTGCGCTCGAAGCGGCGCAGGGCGGCTTCCCGCCGGCCCTGCTGGTGCTCGGCCAGGGCGGTCTGGAACCCGCACAGCAGGAAGGCGCCCTCGGCCTCGTTGAGCGGTCTCTGGTCGTGGCGGAACCGATACACGTAGCCGTCCTGTGTGAGGTCGTCGACCACTGCGTCGAGGGTGGCGATAGAGCGTCGGTCGTCGGGGGGCACTGCGCCCCGCAGCGCCGGCAAGAGGAGCGCCACGTCGACCCGCTCGTCGTCAGGGGCGCGTTGCCAGCGACCGGAGGGGTGGATGCAGTCGCCGGCGGCATCGGCCACCAGGGTGTCGGCCAGGGCCTCCCAGCGGGCCGCCTCGCCGGCGGTGGCGACTGCGCTGGCCGCTCGCAGCCCGGCTGCGCAGATGAGCCGGGAGTGGGCCCAGCGATTGGGGTCGATCTCCCAGATGCCGGCGTCGGGCTCCTTCCAACGCTGCTCGATGGCCGATACCGCCGTCTCGACGGCACGCCAGTGGTCCGAATCGAGCCGGTCCAGTCGCCCCGCGGCGGCGAACAGCAGGAGCACCTCGCCGAAGGCGTCGAGCTGGAACTGGTCGGTCACCCAGTTGCCGATCGTGTCGCTCCCACCGGGATAGCCGGCCAGGCCCAGCTGGAACTGCTGGGGCACCGGCTCACCGTTGATGGTGTAGGCGGGGTCGAGCTGAGCGCCGTGGTCGAGCAGACGGTCGGCCACGAAGCGCACCGCCCCGTCGAGCAGCGGCAGCGGCCCGCACTCGGCCACCGCCTGCCCCGTGTAGCACTGGTCGCGGATCCAGGCGTAGCGGTAGTCGTAGTTGCGGCCATGGTCGGCCCGCTCGGGCAGCGACGTGGTGGCCGCCGCCACCATGGCACCGGTGGAGGCGGTGAGGCCGCGGAGCACCGCGTAGGCGTGGCGGGCATCGCGTGGGGCCAGGGTGTCGTCGAGCTCAGGGACCGCCCGCGCCCAGGCGCTCTCGGTCTCGGACCAAAGCACCTCGGCGTCGGGTGGATCCCCGTCGAAGGAGCGTGCGCCGAGCTCGAGCACCAGGTCGTGGTGGTCGCCGTGCTCCACCACCAGGCGCGAGTGCTCCGACCCGTCCTTGCGGGCTCGCGCCGATCCCTGCCCGGTCCAACGCAGCGACAGTGAGCCCGAGCGGGCTGTCCAGACCCCGTCGCGCTGGGATCGTCCGGTCATGGCGTGATGGTCGAAGTCGCTGCGCACGTCGAGCACCACGTCCACCTCGGCGGGACCGTCGACGGCGCGGACCCGGCGCAGGATCACCGCCCGGTCGGCATCGCCGGGGAAGGCCAAGGCCTCGCGGCACTCGATGATCCCGGTGGTGGTGACCCAGCGGCTGCGCCAGATGAGCGTGCCCGGCTCGTAGTAGCCGCCCCACACGAACCGGGGATCTGTGGGGGTGACGGCGTAAGCGCCGTTGCCGCCGATCAGGGCCGAGAAGGCGGCCGGCGAGTGCCACTGCGGCACGCACAGCCACACGATGTCGCCCCGTGGTCCGATGACCGCGGCCCGCTCGCCGTCAGCGAGCAGGGAGTAGTCGCGGAGCACGGTGGGTGGGTACGAGGTCATCGGTTCCCGCCCTTGCCCGGTCGGGCGCCAGCGATGGCCTGCTGCAGGAGGGTGGCGATGTGGGTGGGTCGGCGGTCGGTGCCCTGCTTGATCTGCTCGCGGCAGCTGAACCCGTCGGTGATGATCAGTTCGTCGTCGCCGAGACCCCGCACCGTGGGCAGCAGCACCCGCTCGCCGACCCGGCTGGAGACCTCATAGTTGTCGGCGGTGAACCCGAACGAGCCGGCCATGCCACAGCACCCGGAGTCGAGCACGTCGGCGTCGACCCCCATGCGCTTGAGCAGGGCGACCTCGGCGTCCATGCCGATGACCGCCCGGTGGTGGCAGTGGCCGTGGACGGTGACCTTCGTGTCGAGGGTGGGCGGGGCGTAGCGCTGGCGCTCGAGGAACTCCGACAACAGGAGGGTCTGATCCGACAGCCGGCGGGCGTCGTCGTCGTTGGGGAACAGGTTCACCAGCTCGTCGCGGAAGGCGGCCACGCAGCTCGGCTCCAGGCCGACCACCGGGATGCCGGCGCGGATCCACGGGCGGAGGGTCTCGAGGATCTGGCGCCACAGCCGCTCGGCGGTGCTGAGCATGCCGAAGTCGTACAGCGGCCGGCCGCAGCACAGCGGCCGAGGTGGGACCTCCACCGCGTAGCCGGCGTCCTCCAAGACCTCGACGGCGGCCTGCAGGACGTCGGACTCCAGGTAGTTGTTGAAGGTGTCGGGCCACAGCAGCACCCGGTCGGTCTCGAACGGGGCGTCGCGGCCGTGAGGGTTCACCTGGTTCTGACCGGCGCCGCGCTGCATCGAGGGCGTCGAGTAGGTCTCGGCGGCGAAGCGGGGAACCTCGGCGTGGCCGAGCGACATGCTGCCGTCGTGGGTGGCCCGCTCGGCGCGCGGCGTGGCGACCCGCACCGACCGCTTGCGGAACCATTCGACGAAGGTCGGCGAGGCGAACCGGGGGATGTCTCGCTCGACGGCCACCCCGCCGGCCCGCTTGATCAGCGTCGACAGGCCGGGCGCGTGGGCCACCGCGTTGACCAGGCGGGGCACCTTGGTGGCCGCCCGTCCCCACCAGTAGATGAGGCCCATGGCGTAGGCCACCCGGGGGCGCAGACGCCGGCTGTAGTAGTGGGACAGGAACTCGGCCTTGTAGGTGGCCATGTCCACGTTGACCGGGCATTCGTTCTTGCAGCCCTTGCAGGCCAGGCACAAGTCAAGGGCACCGGCGATGTGGTCGTCGCGCCAGCCGTCGAGGTCGTCGCCCCGCAGCATCTCGAACAGCAGCCGGGACCGACCCCTGGTCGAGTCCTCCTCCTCGCGGGTGGCCATGTAGCTCGGGCACATGGTGCCGGAGTCGACGTCGCGGCACAGCCCGACACCCACGCAGCGGCTGACGGCGTTGGCGAAGTCGTGGTCGTCGTCGGGGAAGGCGAAGTGGGTCTTGACCCGCCGCAGCGAGGAGTCGGGACCCATGCGGAGGACATCGGTGGGCTGGTTAGGGCGCACGACCTTGCCCGGGTTCATCAGCCCGGCCGGGTCCCAGAGGTCCTTGAACTCGGCGAAGGCGCCCACCAGCTCGGCGCCGTACATCTTCCCGAGCAGCGCGGCCCGGGCTTGGCCGTCGCCGTGCTCGCCCGATAGGGACCCGCCGTAGGACACGACCAGATCGGCGGCCCGATCGAGGAACTCCCGCCACTGGGTGACGCCCGGCGCGCTGCCCAGGCGGAAGTCGATGCGGCAGTGGATGCAACCCTGACCGAAGTGCCCGTACAGGGAGGCGTCGTAGTCGAACTCGTCGAGCAGGTCGCGGAAGTCGCGCAGGTAGTCCCCGACCTTGTGGGGCGGGACGGCGGCGTCTTCCCACCCGGGGTGGGTCTGGGGCAGACCGGGCACGTGGGCGGTGGCCCCCAACCCGGACTCGCGGACCTGCCACAGCTTCTTTTCCTCCCACTCGTCGTCGAACAGCTTGATCGACGGTGGATCGTCGGCGTCGCCGATGGCGTCGGCGAACCGCTTGGCCTGGGCGTCGGCGTCGTCCTGGGTGTCGGCGCCGAACTCCACCAGCAGGAAGCCGTCGCCGTCGGGCAATAGATCGACGTCGTCGGGGTGCAGGCCCTTCTTGCGCATGTAGCCGATGAGCTTGGAGTCGATCCCCTCCAACCCGACAGGACGGTGCTCGCGCACCATGGGCACGTGGTCGCCGGCGGTGTAGGCGTCGGGATAGCCGAGGACCACCAGCGAGCGCTTGGCCCGTGCCTCCATGAGCTGGACGGTGGCGTGGAGGATGACGACACAGGTGCCCTCGGTGCCGACCAGCGCCTTGGCCACGTCGAAGCCCTGGTCGTCGAGCAGCCGGTCGAGGTTGAAGCCCGACACCCGCCGGGGGATGTCGGGGTACCCGGTGCGGATGGCGTGCTCGTGGCGATCCCGCAGGTCGCGCAGGTTCCGGTAGATCTCGGCCTGGCGACCGCCGCCGGCGATGATGGCGGCCAGCTCGTCGCGGCTGGTGGCCCCGACGGTCAGGCGGTGGCCGTCGGAGGTGACGATGTCGAGCTCGATGACCTGGTCGACAGTGAGCGGGCCCGGGCCGTAGAACTCGGCCATCACCGAGTGCACGCCGCAGGAGTTGTTGCCGATCATGCCGCCGAGGGTGTTGCGGTTGTGGGTGGCCGGATCCGGGCCGTAGGTGAGCCCGTGCTCGCCGGCCGCCGAGCGCAGATGGTCGAGGTTGCACCCCGGTTCGACGACCGCCGTCTTGGCGTCGGGATCGATCGAGCACACCTGGTGGAGGTACTTCGAGAAGTCGATGATCACCGCCACGTTGGTGCACTGCCCGGCCAGGCTGGTGCCGCCGCCCCGGCTGGTGATGGGGGCCCCGTGGCGGTGGCAGGCGGCCACGGTAGCCAGCACGTCGTCCATGGTCTTGGGGACCACCACCCCGATGGGGACCTGCCGGTAGTTCGACGCATCGGTCGAGTACGTCGCCCGCGAGCCGGTGTCGAAGCGGACCTCGCCCTCGACCGCGGCGGCCAGCTCCTCGATCAGCGTCCTGGCCCGCTCGTCGAGGCTGCCGGAGATGGAGACCGGCGTCACGGTGTCCATCCCCTCGTAGTGGCGGATGTCGGTCATCGGTCGAACCTCCTGAGCGTCGACGTCGGGGAGCTGGCGGTGGTGCATCGTGGTCGGGGCGACTTGCCGGTCAACGGGCGTAGGGCGCGGCGTCGGCCCGCTTCAGCTCGATGCCGAGACCCGGGCGGTCGGGGTCGGGACGGAGGCAGCCGTCGACCGGCTCGAGCACACCGTCGAAGAGCATCGACTCGAGGCGGACGTGATCGGCGAAGTACTCCAGGTGGCGGAGGTGCCACAGGCCGGCGCAGGCGTGGGCACTGACCGACGGGGCGGTGTGGGCCGACAGGTCCAGGCAGTGGGCGTCGGTCAGGGCACCGACCCGCAGGAAGCCGGTGATGCCGGCGCAGCGGGTGACGTCGGCCTGCAGGCAGTCGACGGCGCCGGCGTCGAGCATGGTGCGGAAGTAGGGCAGGTCGTAGCCGTACTCGCCGGCGGCGACGTCCATGCCGGCCGGGACGCCGGCCCGCACCAGCGCCAAACCAGCCAGGTCGTCGGAGCTGACCGGCTCCTCGAACCAGCTCACCCCCTGCTCGGCGAACCGGTCGGCCATGGCCAGGGCCTGCTTGGCGGTGTAAGCACCGTTGGCGTCGACGAACAGGTCGACATCGCCGCCGATGGCCAAGCGGGCCACCTCGACCCGGCGGGCGTCGTCCTGGGGCTGGCGGCCGACCTTCATCTTCACCGCCCGCAGGCCCTGCTTCGCCCAACCCCCCAGCTGGTCGGTGAGCTGACCGTCGTCGAAGCTGGTGAAGCCGCCGCTGCCGTAGACGGGGACGGCGTCGTGGCACCGGCCGACGGCATCGGCCACCGAGATGCCGAGCAGCCGGGCCTTGAGATCCCACAGGGCGATGTCGACGGCGGCGATGGCCGAGCTGACGATCCCGGGGCGGCCCAGGTTGCGGATGGCGTGGACCATGGCCGCCCAACTCGCCGCCGTGGCCATCGGGTCGGCCCCGGTCACCACGTCGGCCAGCGTGTCGGCGATGAGTGCGGCGGCGGCCGGGGCGCTGTAGCTGTACCCGATGCCCCAATCGGTCCCGGCCCGCACCTGACACACCACGATGGTGGTGTCGTCCCACCGGAGGGTGCCGTCCGATTCGGGGGACTCGGTCGGGACGGTGAAGGCCTCGGCCCGCACCTCCTCGACGGTCACCCCACCCAGCTTCAGCTGCGGGATTGTCCGGTCACTCGTCGGCATCGCTCCCGAAGGCTGCGCCCATGCGGGCGAACATCTGGGCGGCGTAGGAGCGGGCGCTGTGCCCGGCCACCGCCGCCGCGTCGGGATCGCCCCTGATCAGCGACTTGGCCACCCCCTTGGCCTGCTCGAGGTCGATGTGGGCCGGCAGGGGCGGGACGTTCTTGTCCACGATGACGTCGAGCACGACCGGCCGGTCGGCGGCGAAGGCCTGATCCCAGGCCCCCTCGACGTCGGCGGGATCGTCGACCCTGATGCCCTGCAGGCCGAGCAGCCGCGCGTAGCCGGCGTAGTCGACGTCCTCCAAGAGCTGGCTGGTGTCGTAGCGGGGGTCGCCGGCCTCGCGCATCTCCCATGACACCTGGTTGAGGTCGTCGTTGTGCAGGATCAGCACGATGAAGGTGGGGTTCGACCACTCCTGCCAGTGGCGCTTCACGGTGATCAGGTCGTTCATGCCCAGCATCTGGAAGGCGCCGTCGCCGATGGTGCACACCACCGGCCGCTCCGGGAAGGCGAACTTGGCGGCCACCGCGTAGGGCATGGCCGCCAACATGGTGGCCAGCCGGCCCGACAGGTTGCCCATCTGGTTCGGGCCGAGGGTGATGTGGTGGCCGTACCAGTCGGCGGTGGTGCCGGCATCGGCGGTGACGATGGCGTCGGCTGGGAGCTTGCCGTTCAACACCTGGTACACGAGGCGGGGGTTGACCGGATCGGCCTTGACCTGGCTCACGCGCTCCAACACGTGCCGCCATCTGGCCATGCCCTCGATCACCTCGTTCTGCCAGGAGCGGTCGGTCGCCTGCTGGAGGTGGGGCAGCAGTGCGGCGAGGGTGGCCTTGGCGTCGCCCCACAGGTTCACCTCCATCGGGAAGCGGAGGCTCAGGTGCCGTGGAAGCAGGTCGATCTGCACCCCGCGGGCCTGATCAGACGGTGGCAGGAACTCGCCGTAGGGGTAGTTGGTCCCCACCATGAACAGGGTGTCGCAGTCCTGCATCATGTCCCAGCTCGGCTTCGACCCCAGCAGGCCCAGCTGCTGGGTGTGGTACGGCACGTCGCCGTCGACCGCACCCTTGCCCAGCAGGGCGGTGATGATCCCCGCGCCGAGCCGCTCGGCCACCCGGACCACCTCTTCACGGGCGCCGAGGGCACCTTCGCCCACGATCATGGCCACCTTGGATCCGGCGTTGAGCACCTCGGCGGCCCGGGCCAGCTCGGCATCAGGCGGGGTGATGGCGGTGGACGCGTGGCCCACGCCGGTGCGCGACACCCAGTGGTCAAGGGTCGGCTCCTCCATCTCCATGTTCTGCACGTCGACAGGCAGAATGACGACCGTCGGCCGGCGGTAGGCCCGGGCGATGCGAACGGCTCGGTCCACGACCAGCTGGGCCTGCATGGGGGTGGTGACCGTCTTGACGTACTCGGCCACGTCCCCGAACGGCCGCTCCATGTTCAGCTCCTGCTGGAAGTCGCTACCCATGGCCACCCGGGCCTGCTGGCCGACCACCGCCACCACCGGCTGGTTGTCGCAATAGGCGTCGTACAGGCCGTTCATCATGTGCACCGCCCCCGGCCCCGACGTCGAAATGCACACACCGATCCCGCCGGTGAACTTGGCGTGGGCGCAGGCCATCAGCGCCGCCGTCTCCTCGTGAACCGGTCTGATGTAGCGGAAATCCTTGCCCTCCCGCTCGGCCCGTTCCAACGCCCCGTCGAACCCGCCGATGCCGTCGCCAGGAAACCCGTAGAACCGGTGCAAGTCCCACTCGATGAGCCGGTCGATGATGAAATCGCTGACCGTCGCCATGTCAACTCCTTCTGGTGTGGTTCTCTACGCCTCGGTTGCTCCGTGCATCGCGAGCTTCGACGTCGGCCAACGTAGGACACTTCCCGCCTGGGGACGACTCACACACCTCATCGAGGCGACGTCCCATCGACCCGTCGGCCTCGGGTGCGAACGACGGTTCGGAGGCGCATGCCGGCGGCATGTTCCACTGGTTGATCGGCGACTGGCGCACCATCGGACTCGTGACGATGGCCACGATGGCCATCTACTTCTTCGCATCGGCGGCCGTGCGAGGCAGCGAACGACGGACCCTGGCCGAGATGTCGGCCTTCGCCTTCGTGGTGGCCGTCGCTATCGGCAGCGTGGTCGGCCGCACCGCCACGAGCGGAACGACCAGCGTCGTCCAGGGTTGCATGGCCATCGTGACGCTGGTGGCGGCCCACCGCATCGTGGGTTGGGTTCGGCTGCGCTGGCCTCACGCCCAAGCGGTCGTCGATCATGACCCGGTCGTGCTGATCTCCATGGGCCGGCTGCTACACGACCACCTCGACCGCGCTCGGCTGACCGATCGCGACGTCTACACGGCACTACGCGAGCAGGGGATCCGGTCCATCGATGAGGTCGAACTGCTCGTTCTGGAGGGTGCCGGCAAGTTCTCGACCTATCGGCGCAGCGACATCCCCATCGACTCCAGGCTCACCGAGGACCTGGACGATTGACGCTCGCGATCGGCAATGCAAGAGTCGGCGAGCCGACTCGGCCACGACAGCCGCCGCCGGCCGAGGTGTGGTCGACGTCCTTGGGAACGGCGTGGCCGGTGGACGAGAGGCTTTGACCTGAACGTTCCGTGCGCAACGCGTAGCCAGTATCGCGGCGAGTCTCGCTCGAGACATCGGGCGGAAGTGCACGACAGGTGCGGCATCCACGGTGGGATCGGATGGAACCGACATGAAGCGGCGTGGGCCCCAACTCGACCCAAGTCTCGACCCGAACTCGGCAGCCAGCTCGCTCGGCAACCTGGTTGAAGCCATGGCGCAGTGTGCCGACGGCGAGGCGGGAGCGCGCGTTGGTCGTTCGGCTCATGGTCACCGCAGCAGCGTCCCACCACTTGGGGATCCAGGCTGTGTTGGTCATCGACGCCGGGAATGACCGGCTGGGATTCACGGCGTCCGATCAAGACATCGAGCGCATCCTGCAGCAGACCGACCTACGTAGCTGTCTGGCCTCGCCCATCGCCACGGTGAGGTTCGTCGAGGTTCCTGGCAGCCCGGACGCCGCGGGGTGCTGGGTGTAGTCCCTGCCGGTGGAGCCACCGGCCGCCTTGGTGCTCGGGCCTGCCTTCGGAATGTGTCCCGCCTCTGTGCGCGCTTCGCCTGGCGGCTGCGCAGCGTTGCCGATGTTTCGCCTAGCGCCCCTCGGTTAGCGCGCGAGACGTGTCCCCCCCACTGCCGATGACCGACGATTCCCGATCCGCGGGTTCGGCGTGGCGCCAGAGCCACGAGGGCAGTGACATCGGGTTTCGCCGTTCGAGCCCGCAATCGGGTGCCACAGGCAACTTCGCCGCCGGGCTGGCGGTGCTGCACAACACCGACCCGGGGGGTGGTCCCGCCGGTCGGGCGGCCGCTGTGGTGCAGTCGGCGCGGACTTCCGTGGACGGTTTCGAGCAACTGGTCCACCGGGAGCTGCCGGCGATCTCTACTACCGGGGACCGGTTCCGGCTCTTGGCTGAGGTCGGCGCCGCCGACCTGTCGGCGGTCCGGTTGCTGGAGGGCCATCTAGACGCACTGGCCATCCTGGACGAGCTCGGCGGCCCGGACGTCGACCCGGTGCAGCGTCTGGGGGTGTGGGCGTCCAAAGCCGGCGGACACAGGGTCTCGGCCCGCCCAGGCCCCGGGGGCTGGTGCCTCGACGGATCAATGGCCTACTGCTCGGGCGCCTCGAGCCTTGATGCCGCGCTCGTGGTCGCCGATTGCGGGGGAGCCGACCAGCTGTTCCTGGTGAACCTCCACCAGCCGGGCGTCGCCGTCCAGGCCGGTAGCTGGCCGGCAGTGGGTATGGCGGGTTCGATCAGCGAGACGGTGGACTTCGAGCGGGTCCGGGCCCCGGCCGACGCCACCGTCGGTGGACCCGGTGAATACGTAGACCGAGCCGGGTTCCGGGCCGGTGCAATTGGCGTGGCCGCCTGCTGGGCGGGCGGTGCACTGGGCGTGGCCCGGGTCGGCCTATCAGCCGGCTCGGTGACCACGGACCCTCACCGGCTAGCTCACCTGGGCGCGGTCTACAGCACCTGGGTCGCGATGTGGAGCCTGTTGGTCGACGCCGCCGGCGACTTTCGAGCTCGACTCTCATCTCGACTTCGAGCAGGGCTCGGCCGGCGAGGCGCGGGCGCAGGTCGTACGCCACCAGGTCGAGTCGGGTTGTCAGCGGATCATCGAACACGTGGGCCGGCTGGCCGGACCCGGGCCCATGGTGGCGGACCCGGCCCACGGCCGCCGGGTGCCCGATCTGCTGGTCTACCTGCGCCAGCATCACGGCGAGGCCGACCTGGGCCGCCTCGGCTCACTGGTCGTACAGGCCCTTGCCGGGGCTGTTGAGGAGAGGTCATGAGGTACGGGCCTGCGTTCCAGGTGTCGGGCACCGACCCGGGCACGGGTGAACACGAGTGGCTCCCGGCCCTGGCCGAACTCGAGCTACCCGAGTTGCGGGAGCCGCTGCCTTCCCGCTTGCTCGTTGTGGCTCCTCACCCTGTCGACGAGGTGCTGGGTGTGGGAGGACTGGTGCAGTCGTGGTCACGAGTGGGTGTCGACGTGCAGGTCCTGGCGGTGACCGACGGGGAGCGCAGCAAGCCGGCCGGGTGGTTCGGACGCCGGCTCCTGGCCCGCCAGCGTCGCGACGAGTCGATCCGCGCTCACGGGCGGCTCGGATCGGACGCCACCCTCCACCGGCTCTTCGTGCCCGACGGCAAGGTAGAGGACCGTGTCGGAGAGGTGTCGGAGGCGGTCCTGGCCCGGCTGGGCCCCGACTGCTGCTGCGCCGTCACGTGGCGCGGTGATGGCCACCCTGACCACGAAGCGAGTGGTGTCGCCGCCGCCGAGGCCGCCACCACGGCCGGCGCCCGACTGCTCGAGTTCCCAGTGTGGATGTGGCACTGGGCCCGCCCCGGAGACACCCGGGTGCCGTGGCACCGCGCCAAGGTCGCCTTCCTCGATGGGCCCGCGCTGCTGGCCAAACGAGCGGCGCTGCGCGAGTTCCGCACCCAACTCCAGGCGTCCCGAACACTGCTAGGCGCCGGCAAGGATGTCGAGCCGGTCTTGTCGCAAGCCGGGCTCGAACGGTTCCGGCGTCCGTTCGAGGTCGTGTTCACCTGAGCGCGGCGAGCAACCCGGCCTTACGGCGGTCGACTGGAACTGCTACGACCGGGGGTCGAAGGGTGAATCGCGTTGGAAGGTCGGATCCTTCAACAGGATGGCGGTGGCCTTCGTGCGGTTTACCGATTCGAGCTTCTCTAGCAGGCGCCGGATGTGGGTCTTCACGGTGTTGACACTGAGGTACAGCGCCTCGCCGATCTCGCGGTTGCTCAGGCCTTCGACCATCAACACGGCCACCGAGCTCTCCCGCTCGGTTAGGCCGTAGAGCCGTCCCGGCCAGTCCCTATGGCCGTTGTTGGAGAGGGGAGCGGTGACGACCGAATCTTCCTCCACCACGACCTCTCCGCGAGCCACCCGTTCCAGCGCATCCACCAGCTTCTTGCCCGGAAGGGACTTGGAGAGCACGCCGGTGGCTCCGCACCGGCGTGCCTCGTCGATGACCTGGGCTGTCACAGGAGCGGTGTAGAGCGCAACCCGGTGGACGTTGGGCTGCCCGCACAGCTTGGAAAGCCCCTCGCCGGCGGCCTCGACCCGGCCGAAGGTGTCGTAGAGAGCGACGTCGACGGGTACCCGGACCGGTTCTCCGATGATGATGGCTTCGCACACCTCGATGCGGTCATCGAACTCCAACAGCATGGCGGCCAAGCCTTGGACCACGATCTCGTAGTCGTTCACCGCGGAGACCCGGATACGAGGCACACGGCACACTAGTCCGCATTGCGAGCCGCATCCCCCATCCGGGCGATGTTCAGCGCCACGAGGATCGTTTCACCCGGTTGGATGGCGCATTTCGCCGCCCGAAGGGAGATTGTTTATCGCTGATGGCCGTCGCCGCTCCCACGCATCGAGAAGACCTGGATCAGCTACACCTCCGCTACGCCCGATCGCACCGTCCCGAAGACCTCGCCCGGCTCGTCGAGGAGTACCGCGGTTTCGCCAACAGCCTGGCGCGACGGATGTTGCGGGGCGGAGAACCCTTGGAAGATCTCCAGCAGGTGGCGGCCGAGGGTCTCGTCCGAGCCCTCGAGCGGTTCCAGCCAGAGCGCGGCATCCCGTTCCCAGCCTTTGCCAAACCCACCATCATCGGGTCGCTGAAACGCCACTTCCGCGACCTCGGGTGGGCCGTCCGGGTGCCCCGGCAGGTCCACGAGTTGGCCGCGCCGCTCCGCCACGCCAGTGACCGGTTGTGGGGTGAGTGCGGCCGCGCACCTACCGGCAAGGAACTGGCGCGGTTGCTCGATGTCAGCGAGTCGGTTGTCGACGCCCTTCAGCAGGCCACCCGGGCCCGGACCACCGGATCGCTCGATTCACCGATAGGGGACAGCGGCGTGACCGTCGGTGACCGCATGGGCGACGTGGATTCCGGTATGTCCCTGGCCGAAGACCGCGTCGAGCTCCACCGCGCCCTCGACGGCCTCAGCGAGCGAGACAAGGACATCCTCGGGCGTTACTTCTTCCTGGAGCAGCCGCAGGCCACCATCGCCCGCGCCTTTGGCGTCAGCCAGATGCAGGTCTCCCGGTGGATCGATTCGGCCCTACGACGGCTCCGCAGCCGCATGGCACCGGCATGATCTGACAGTGAGCTCTCTCGATCAGCTGATCCACCCCATCGTCCGGCGCTCGGTGAACGCTTCTGTCGAGGCGGTCTTTGCCGTGCTGGTCGACCCCGAGACCTATCCCGAGTGGCTGTACGGCGCCCGCCACATCCGCGACGTGGATGACACGTGGCCCGAGCCCGGGAGCCAGTTCTACCACCGCGTGGGACCGATCATGCCGGTGACCATCGCCGACTCGACCGAGGTCCTGGAGATCGATCCACCCCATCGGCTGGTGATGGAGGTTCGCTTCCGCCCCCTGGGCTGGGGCGAGGTCACCTTCACCCTCCGTCCTGCTGAACCCGGAAGCTCAGCCGATGGCGAGGCCCGGCAACGGGCCGAGGTTGTCGTCCAGGAGAAGCCGAAGGGCCCGTTGACGCCGTTGGCCCCGTTGTTCGGACCGGCCTTCGCCCTCAGAAACGTCCTGTCGCTGCGAGCGCTGGACCGTTACCTGCGCCGCCAGCCGGTCACGAACCGCACCCGGTAAGCGGCCAGGGCGGCACGAGCGGCGTTGGCGCCGCAGGCGCCGTGCACCGCCCCTCCAGGGTGGGCGCTGGACGACGCCAGGAACAACCCCGGCACGGGCGTGCCCGGGCGGCCGGTGCCCGGTATCGGACGGAAGATGAGCTGCTGGTGCAGCTGTTCGGTGCCGCCCTGGATGGCGGCGCCGACCAGGTTCGGGTTCTCCCGCTCGAAGGTGGGTGGCGCGGTGATGTGGCGGCGACGGACCAGCGCGCCGAAGCCGGGGGCCAGGCGTTCGATCTGCGCCTCGATCCGGTCGGCGAAGACCTCGCCCTCCCTGGTGTCCCACGAACCGGTGAGCGCGCTGCCGGCGTCGCCGCGCACCTGGCGGGGGACATGGGTGTACGCCCAGGCGGTGTCGTGCCCTGCCGGCTGGCGACTCGGATCGGCCAACCCGTGCTGGCCCACCAGCAGGAACGGCTCGGCGGGGATGACGCCACGGTCCAGCCCGGTGGTGCAGAGCGAGAGGTGGTCGACGTCTTCGCTGACGTGGATGGTGCCGGCCTGTCGGGCTTGGGGGGAGCTCCACGGGATCGAACCGTTCAGCGTCCAGTCGACCTTGAAGGTGGCGTAGTCCCAATCGAAGCGCTGTATGGCATCGAGCACCCGCTCGGGCAGGTGCTCGGCGGCGACCAGCGACTGGTAGAGGACGGGAGCGTTGACGTCGGCCAGCACCGCCCGACTGGCTCCGACCTCTTGGCCATCGCTCAGCCGGACTCCCACGGCCCGGCCGTGGCGGACCACGACCTCGTTGACGGGGGCGTTGCAGCGCAAGCGGCCGCCCTTGCTGCGCAGCCGGTCGACCAGGGCGGTGATGATCGATTGGGCGCCCCCGGCTGGCATCGGGAAGCCGACCTGCTGACCGGCGGCGCACATGAGCCAACCGAAGAACCCGCTCAACGTCGACTCTGGCGTGAAGTCGGCATGAAGGGCCGAGCCGGCGATGAGCCGCCGGGCCTGCTCAGAGGTGAACTCTTCTTCGCCCATGCGGCGCACCGGGAGCAAGGCGAAGCGCATCAGCTCGGGGGCGTCGCGCAAGTGCACCCGCTTGATGAGCGAACCGAGCGCCTTGACCGGCGGGAACGGTCCCAGCATGGCGGGCACGATCCCGGGGCCGAGGTCTATCCACCGCTGGTAGAGGCGGTCCCATGCCTCGGCGTCGCTCGCGGAGAAGCTGGACAGGGATGCTGCGGTCTCGTCAGGGTCTCGGGAGATGATCGGACAGGTGCCGTCGAGGGCGGGATGGGCGAGCACCAGAGGGGCATGGCACCAACGCAGGCCGTAGGCCTCGAGGTCGAGTGCACCGATAGCGGGCGACAGGGCCGTCATCGGGTAGAAGGCGCTGCAGAAGTCGCTGGTGTAACCCGGCTCGACGAACTCCCCGGACCGAACTGCCCCTCCGGGGGTGCTTGTCGCTTCGAGCACCTCGACCGACCAACCGGCGTCGGCGAGCACGTTGGCCGCCACCAGCCCGTTGTGCCCCGCCCCAATGACCAGCGCATCTTCCACCGCTCCAGTCTGCCCGCTGGCGCGGAAGCGCCGGCCACCCCGAAAGGTGACCGGCGCAGTTCCGGTGCAGCGCTTTCTAGCTTGGGCTCAGGCAGAGGCTCCGGTGTCGGCGTGGGCCAGGTAGACCTCGGCCCCGATCGGCAGACCCAAGGTGTTGGCCACGGTGACCTTGAGGTGCAGAGCGGTGACGAAGAAGATCGTCTGGTGCTGGGCGTCTCCTCCGCCGAAGATGCCGTCGTGGAAGCCGAACTGCTCGTTCAGCACCACCTGGCCGACTCCGGGAAGAGCGATGGTGGTGTTGGGAGGGACCTCGGTGGCGATGGGGTTGCCGTTGATGACCAGGTTGGTGAAGCGCGACCCGGTCCCCTCGGAATGAGCGCCCGCCGGTCCGGCCGTAGAGGTGGAGCGGGACGTGATGCCGTCGGCAGTGATCAGCCCGTTGAGCAGGTTCACCTGCGCCAAGGTGGCGCTAGTGATCGCCGTCGGGCCCGAAGCGGGAATGGTGCCCTTCACGGTGACGTGACCGGCCCCGACCGATCCAACCGGACCGAGGGTGGCGCTGGCCTGGTCAACCGCCTGCTCGTTGCCGAGGGTCCCGTGGCACGGCATGGAGATGTTGCCCAGGACACCGGTCGAGAGCACCGGTTGCACGAACGCCGCCACGATGTAGGCGCCGCCGCTGAGGCGACCGGCGGAGTCTCCGAGCCCGGTCTGGGCATGGGCCACGTTCACGTCGCCTTGGACCCCGCTGAGGTTGTTGACGTGTACGTGGATGGCCGACACCGACAGGCGCTGAGGCTCGAAGAAGTACGGCGAAACGGTGGTGCGCTCGTTGAGCACCACGTAACCGATACCGAACGGCAGGTCGATGCGGGTGCCAGGTGCCGGGTTGGCCGTGATCTGGGTTCCCGCGATCTGCAGGTTGGTGAAGGTGGTTCCGGTCGTGCCGTCCGTCAGGTGGTTGTCGACGGCGGTGGCCGAGCCGGTGGTGTGCACCCGGGCCTGGACGGCGGTGGCGGTGACCAGCCCGTTCAGCAGGTTCACCCCCTGCACCGTGGAGGTCTCGGTGACGTCGGCGGTGCCGGCGGCGTAGTCGTAGTGCACGGTGCCCTGGTTGGTGACAGTGCCGGTTCGCACGGCGGGCAAGGTGACGGGGATGGGCACGTCGAGGGTGCTGTTGAGGACGTGGTTCTCGAAGGTCGAGTCGTTGGCGGGGTCACAAGGGAAGCCCTGGCTGGCGATGGGGGCCAAGCCCGCGCCGATGCCGCCCGGGGCGCTCAACAGAGCGCTACCACCGTCGGCCGATCCGGTGACCTAGGCGGTGGCGCCGTTGCGAATCGGCGGTGGTGCAGGGTCGCAGGCGCTGATGGCCAGCATCAGCCCGGCAACCGCAGCTGCCATGGCAAATCGCTGTACGTGTGATCGCCGCACCGGGTTCGGTGCGGCGTGAGAGATCCTCCTACGAGGCTTCTCGTTCATAGCTTCCCCAGCCTTTCGCTAGCGAGAGCGACCGAAGTGGTCACCCGTTGCTGCCGATGGCATCCGACACTCCTTGTGGCGGTATCATCACTTTCGGCGTTATCTAACGGTTTCTGAGGACTAACAGTGGTGTCAGCACGGACCTTGTGAGATTCGCTCCAAAGGATGAGATGCCGAGCCTCAGGCGACGGGGTGGTTCGGGCAACCGGACAGTGTCCGGGCGTAGAGGTCGGCCAGCGATTGGCTGCCTTCCACCCCGGGGTGGACCTGGTCGTTGGGCAAGAGGAGCTGCGGGTTCGACGTGATGATCTGCTGCCAGTCAGCGACCCGAACCTTCGGGTTCCCGGCGGCGATGGAGTTGGTCATCGCGTTGAGCCGGCGGACCACTTCCCGGGCGCCGGGATCGCCCTGCACGTTCACGGTGGTGAGCACGATGCAGGGCGCCTTCTCGGCGTCGTGCACCAGGTTCAGATAGTCGGCTTCAGCCGTTGGTCGCTTTTGCAGCGCGTCGTTGGTCCCGAGGTTGATGACGATGGCCGCTGGCTTGCCTGCCGGGTCGTCGATGCCACTCTTCAGGCGCGAGACCATCTCGTCTGTCCGCTTGCCGAACTGCGCTTCGATGCGAAGCCGGGCCTTGCTCCCGAGCGTCTGGCGGATGGCGCCCGTTGACAACACGGTGATCGAGTCGCCGACGACCAGTATGCGCGGCGCGCTCTCGGGACCTGAGTACTTGCTCGGGGGACGGCTGAGGATCAGGGTGGCGACGATCAGGGCCACCAGCACCACGGCTGCCACCCACCACCTCCAGGCTCTGGTTCCCTTGCTAGACGAAGCCACGCTGCTTGCCCCCGCTTGATCGAGCTGCCGCCAGCCTGGCCCAAGTGCACCGCCTCGGCGTGGCGCCTTCTAGCTCTTGGCCAGCACAGCCCGTACCGCGCCGAGGGTGGCTGCCACCGTGGTGCGCTCGACGGTGGAGCGGGAGGCATCTCCGCGCCCGAAGCTGTCGCTGCCGGCCGTGGCCAACCCGCCCACCAGCGAGCCCAGCACGACCGCGGTCCGGCCACGCAGGCCGAAGGCTCGTTCGAGCAGCTCGATGATGAAGGCCGGTGCCGCCCTGCCTCCCTCGACCAGATCAGGGACCGGTGAACCATGACCGGCCAAGGCGTTGAGCAAGTCGCCGCGCTCTTCGACCTGATCGAAGTAGGCATGCAGCGCCGTGGCCAGGATCTCCTCCCCGTCGGTCATCCCTTCTACCGAGGCCAATATCACCCCGGCCAGACGACCCAGCTCGCGGCGGTAGAGCGCCACCAACGCGGCGTCGGAGTTGGCGAAGTGCCGGTAGGGCAAGGCCTTGGACACACCAGCGGCGCTGGCCAGGCCTTCCATGGTGAAGGCCATGAGACCACTGGTGCGGACCAGCTCGGCCCCCGCGTCCAGCAACTGCGATCGCCGCTCGGTCTTGGCCGCGGAGGGCCCGGCTCCGTCCTTGCTGGCGGCGGTTTTTGTCGGCGTCATCGTGACGCGGACGTTACCGTACGCGTTTCATCGATATCCGGAGGAAATGATGACCGACACCTTCGAAGCTGCTCCCGCCACCGTGCACCGCGGCGAGAACGACCTTCCTTTCGTCGACCTGGGCGACGGCAACCACCTGCAACTGCTGCAGGTCGACCTAGCCACCGGCATATGGATCGTGCGCAACCGGTTCGAGCCAGGCGTCGCCGTGCAGACCCACAAGCACACCGGTCACGTCTATGCCTTCACCCAGAGTGGCTCCTGGTTCTACGCCGAGACGCCCGACCAGGTGAACACCGCCGGCTCTTACCTGTACGAGCCGGCCGGCTCCACCCACACGTTGACCGTTCCTGACGACAACGACGGCCTGACCGACGTTTGGTTCACCATCTACGGCGCCAACCTGAACCTGGACGCCGAGGGCAACGTCGAGATGGTCGTCGATGCCCACGGCATCCTGCCCTTCTACAAGATGATGTGCGAGGCGCAACACGGCATGGCCGAGCCCCCCGTATATGTGATCAACCCCTGATCCGGGCTGTCGCCACGACCTCGGAGTTCGGAAACACCGAGATGTAGAGCTCCGCAGTTCTTCTTGCCTTGGGTGTCGAACCAGAGGAACCAAAACATGACGTCTGTCATGCGACGTATGGTCCGCCCGTGGAGATGCACCTGGCGACTGTGTTCGAGTCGGTGGCCGACTCGGTGGGTGACGCCACCGCCATCGTGCAAGGCGGAACCCGCCGAGGTTGGCGCGAGTTCGACGACCGCGCCGCCCGACTGGCAGCGGGTTTCCTGGCCGCCGGCGCCGGCCGGAACACCAAAGTGGCTCAGTACCTATACAACTCGCCTGAGTACCTGGAGACCTACTACGCGGCCCTGAAGATCCGGGCGGTGCCGGCCAACGTCAACTACCGCTACCTGGACGAGGAACTGCTGTACCTGCTCGAAAACTCCGACGCCGAGGTGCTGGTCTTCCACTCGAGCCTCGGTGACCGGGTCGATCGGGTGAAGGAGAGGGCCCGGAACCTGAAGCTGCTGGTCGAGGTCGACGACGGCGGCCAACCGATCGACGGCGCCGTCCCCTACGAGGAGCTCGTGGCCGGCAACGACCCGGCGCCGCGCATCGAGCGCGACCCGCGCGACATCTCCATGATCTACACGGGGGGCACGACCGGCATGCCCAAAGGGGTCATGACCCCGGTGGGCCCGGGGCTGGCCGCCATCCTGGAGTCGACGCCGGCGCTCATCGGTCTCGGGCCGGTCAACGACCCGGCCGAGGTAGCGGTGCTGGCCAAGCGGCTGGCGGCCGAGGGCCGGCTGTTGGCCTGCCTGCCGGCCTGCCCGTTGATGCACGCTACCGGCCTGGCCATCGGCGCCCTGCCTGGCCTCACCTTTGGCGGGTCGGTGGTGCTGCTCGAAGGCCGGGGCCTGGACACCGATGAGCTGTGGTCGACCGTCGAACGTGAACAGGTCGTGTCGCTCACCGTCGTGGGAGACGCCTTTGCCCGGCCGCTCCTGCGGGAGCTGAACGAGGGGCCGCCCCGTGATCTGTCCTCGCTGCTGCTGATCTGCTCGTCGGGAGCGATGTTCTCCGCCGACATCAAGGCCGGCCTGCTCGAACACGCCCCCCACGCCATGATCCTGGACTTCATCGCCGCCACCGAGGGGGCGATGGGCGTCTCCATCTCCACCAAGGACAACCCGGCACCGACCGGCCGGTTCATGCCCGGCCCCGGCGTCAAGGTCTTCACCGAGGACGACCGAGAGGTGGCCCCTGGGTCGGGCCAGAGTGGTGTGGTCGCCATTCCCGGGGCCATCCCCGACGGCTACTACAAGGACGAGATCAAGACGGCTGGCACGTTCCGCGAGATCGGCGGGGTGCGCTACTCCGTCCCCGGCGACTGGGCCTCCGTGGAGGTCGACGGGTCGATCTCGTTGCTCGGCCGCGGATCACAGTGCATCAACACCGGCGGCGAAAAGGTGTACCCCGAAGAGGTCGAGGAGGCGGTCAAGCGCCATCCAGACATCGACGACTGCTTGGTGTTCGGCATCGTCGACGACCGCTTCGGCCAGAAGGTGGTCGGTGTTGCCTCTCCCGCCCCTGGCGCCGAGGCGGACGTCGAAGCGGTGCTGGCCGACCTGCGCCAGAAGCTCTCCGCCTACAAGGTGCCTCGCCGGCTCGAACTGGTCGACACGGTGCCTCGAGCCCCCAACGGCAAGGCCGACTACCCCACGGCGCGGGCGATGTTCGAGACCGCCGACGAGATGAGCTGATGTGGCGGTTGACAGCGAGCTTCGACGAGCTCCTCCAAGTGACGGCCGACCATCGGCCAGAAAGGTCGTGAACCGATGAAGCGACTGTCCGGGCTGGATGCCAGCTTCCTTTACCTCGAGACCCCGTCCATGCACATGCACGTGTGCGGTCTGGCCATCTTCGACCCCAGCACCGCGGCTGAAGAACTCACCTACGACCGCATCGTCGAGCTCACCGAGGAGCGCCTGCACCTGGCCCCCATGTTCCGCCAGCGGCTGGTGACCGTGCCCTTCGAGTTGCACCATCCCATCTGGGTCGATGACCCCGACTTCGACCTTCGCTTCCACATCCGCCAGGCGTCGCTCCCGTCGCCCGGTGGTCCGCGGGAGCTGGCCGCCTTTGCCGCCCACGTGACCTCGCTGCCGCTTGATCGCAGCCGGCCGTTGTGGGAGATGTACATCGTCGACGGTCTGGACGACGGCAACATCGCCATGATCACCAAGACCCATCACGCCGCCGTCGACGGCGTTTCGGGGATGGAGCTGACCCTTGCCATGCTCGACGTCACCCCGGATCCGGCCCCGATCGAGCAGCCCGAGGAGCCTTGGCGGCCCGAGACGGTGCCCTCGGACCTCTCGATGCTCAGCTACGCCATCAACTCCCTGGCCCGCCAGCCGGTACGGGTCGCCCGCGCCCTCCCCAAGACGGTGCGCGGCGCGGTTAACACCGTCGCCCTGCGGCGCCGCCCCACCGAACCCGGTCTGGCCCCGCCGCCGGCCCCGTTCCAGGCCCCCCGTACGTCGTTGAACGTGGCCATCTCGCCGCGCCGCTCGTTCGCTTACTGCGACATCGACCTCGATGAGCTCAAGTCGGTCAAGAACAGCCTCGGCGGCACGCTCAACGACGTGGTGCTGGCGGTGACCGCCGGAGGTCTGGTGCGCTGGTTCGATGCCAAGGGTGAGCACCCGGACCGGTCTTTGAGCGCCATGGTGCCCATCTCCATCCGCTCCGAAGAGCAGTCGGGCACCGCTGGCAACCAGGTGTCGAGCATGATCGTCTCGCTGGCCACCGATGTGGCGGACCCGGTCGAGCGGCTGCATGCCATAAGCGCCAGCACCGCGGGCGCCAAGGAGTCCACCAAGGCCATCGGCGCCTCCATGTTGCAGGACTGGGCCGAGTTCGCGGCACCCGCCCTGGCCGCCCGAGCGGCGCGGTTGTACTCGCGCATGAACTTGGCCGACCGGCACCGGCCGCCGTTCAACCTGACCATCTCCAACGTGCCCGGACCACCGTTCCCGCTGTACTCCTACGGCGCCAAGATGGTCGCCAACTATCCCATGGGACCCATCTCCGAAGGTGGCGCCCTCAACGTCACGGTCACCAGTTACCAGGGTCAGATGTCCTTCGGGCTGCACGCCGATGCCCAGTCGGTGCCGGACCCGTGGGAGATCTCGGACGCCATCCAGGCAGCGGCCGCCGAGTTGATCTCCGCCGCCCGGCCGCCGGCCACCCGGTCCAAGCCCAAGAGCCGCGCCAAGAAGTCCGCTTAGTGCTATCCGGCGGCCACCGCGAAGTGGGTGTTTGCCGCCTGCCCGGCCACACTCTTGGGCGTGAGTTCATCCACCCGCAGACCCGGTCCGATCCGCTTCGTCGCTGAAGGTCCCCGTGCCAGCAGCGAGTTCGGCGCCTTCCTGACCGCCGCCGGGCCCCTGGTCGCACGGTCTCCCAGAGGTGACGGTCATGACGTCCTGGTGCTCCCCGGCTTCACTGCTGATGACACCTCGACGCGACCGTTGCGTTGGTTCCTGCGCAAGCTCGGCTATCGAACCCACGGGTGGCGTCTGGGGTTGAACCTGGGCCCGACCGACAAGGTCATCGACGGCCTCGTGGCCCGGTTCACGGCCGTCGCCGGCGAGGACCGCCCGGTGAGCCTGGTGGGATGGAGCCTCGGGGGCATATACGCCCGAGAGCTCGCCTACCTTTACCCCGAATCGGTCCGTCAGGTGGTCACCCTCGGCAGCCCCTTCCGTCTCGACGACCGGGAGCAGAGCAACGCCGCGCCCCTCTTCGACATGTTGTCGACCTTCCACAGCAACCGGTTTGCCGACACCGATCCCAATGAACTGCCCCGACCACCGCTGGAGGTGCCCTCCACCGCCATCTTCACCCGTAGCGACGGGGTGGTGCCCTGGCGATCCACCATGGAGCCCGATGGGCCGCGGACCGAATCGATTGCCGTCCGCGGTTCGCATTCTGGGCTCGGCTACAACCCGCGTGCCCTAAAGATCATCGCCGACCGCCTCTCCCAACCGGCCGGCACCTGGGTGCCGTACCCGGGCAGGCGTCGGGCGGCCTGACTGAGCGGTGGGCTCGAGCCCACGGCGGAAACCCTTCGGATAGGCGGCCTGCCCAGCCAGGCTGAGCAGACCGCCTATCCGACGTTCTCAGGACCCGGCGCGGTCCTTGGCGGCCTGGGCCTCGCCCTTGACGTCTTGGGCGGCGTCCTGGGCGTGGTCTTTGACCTCCTGAGCCGCGCCTGAAGCTTCTTGCTTCACCTGTTGGGCGGCGTCGGTCACCGAGCCCTTGAGCTCCTGACCGTGCTCTTGGGCGGACTGCTTGGCTGTGTCGGCCACCTGCTGGCCGATCTCGCCAGCCTGGCTGGCCGCCTGTTCTAGCTTCGGTTGAACCTGCTGGACCGCCTGTTGCTCGGTCTCGCTCTCGGGCAGGACCGTGGCGATCAGCAGGCCGGCGCCAAAGGCGATGAGGCCGGCGGCCATGGGGTTGCCCTGGGCCTGGCGGCGCGCCGCTTGGGGCGCATCGGTGACGGCTTGGGCCCGGTCCTGTATCCGGTCGGTCAGCCCGGGACTGTCCTGGTCCTCGTCGGTGCCCGACGCATAGGAGCCGGAGGAGTAACCGTACGACGGCTGGTCAGGCTGTCCCATGATCGAATAGCGCCAACCAGTCACCCGGCGGCGCATCAGCGCCTTCTGCCGGCCGGCTATCTGGCCGGGACTGACACGGTCGCCGATGGCGTCGAGCGTGTCGCCCATCTGCTCGCGCCGCTGCGCGATGTCTGACTTCAGCTCTTCAGGTCTTTGGCCCACTTGACATCCTCCTGGAGGGTTTCGACTGTGGCTTGCGGAACAGGGTCGACGTTCTTGAGCTCCTGGCGACCCTTGAGGGCGAGTACCGCGGCGACGACCGCCCACACCAACCCGACTATCAGGAAGGCGACGCCTTCGGGCAGGCGCGCCGCCAAACCCCAGGCGGCGGCAAAGGACAACAGCACCACGCCCATGTAGGCGGCGAAGGCACCGGCTCCCACCAGGCCACCGCCCTTGCCCGCTTTGGAGACTTCGGCCTTGACCTCGACCTTGACCAGCTCGATCTCGTCACGGACGAGCTGGCTCATGTCGTTGGACAGGTCGGTGAACAGCTCGCCCAGCGACTTCTCTGGCTGCTTGGGTTGGATGTCGGTCATGGAAGACCGGGTGTGCCGGTACCGCCACTGGGAATGGTCTGGCCGCCCGGTGTGCCCATCTGGCCCGGCATCGGCGAGGCCGCCGGCGCCACCGGCGACGAGGGGAACAAATCATTGTCTGCGGGGGTCCCGGTCAGCTCCCGGCCGGACGGGGACGAACTCGGCCCTCCGCCAGAGGAGCTTTGTCCCGAATCCGGCTTGGCCGCTTCCTTGAGCCGGCTCAGATCGGTGTTACGGGCCAATCTTCCCACCACCAGACCAGCGCCGGCGGCCCCCAGCAGGAACAGGCCCGGCCGGCGCCGAGCGAAGCGCTGGACGTCATCGAGCACCCCGTTCACCCCGCCCTCGTCCAGCCGCGACGCCAGCGAGCCGGCCCGGTTGGCGGCCTCGCGAACCAGGTCGTGGGCCGGCCCATGACCATCCGACGCCCCAACCATCTGGTCGAACTCGCGGCTGATGCCCCTTAGGGCCTCGCTGGCACGGCCCGCTTGGCGGTCGCCGTGCTCACCCAGCTCGGACCGGAGATCGGACAACACGTTGCGACCGTGGTCCAACGCCTGGTCAGCGACCGCCGACGCCTGCTGCTTGGCGGTCTCAGTGACCGCCTTGGCCTGCTCGGTGGCATGCCCGGCAACTTCCTGGCTCTTCTGCCCGGCTTGATCTGTGACTTGCTTGGCCTGATCGGTGACTTCAGCCATGCCGCTCCTCGGGTTCGTTGTGCTTGCGGTCAGCTGCCCTGCCCGCCTCTCGGACGGCAAAGACGAATTCGCCCGAAGGGGTGAAAGCGGAGCTTCGCGTCTAAGCGGGGTCTGATGGGCTGACTGGCGGTCGGTGGTGGCGGTTGCGGTGGTGGGGGTCCGCGTTTGGGTCGGGGGTCTCGGCCATGGTTCGGGTCGTCTGAAACTCGA
>JAABUM010000793.1_pt1 | contig 51725 bp, 60 predicted proteins | sample 5559161 | NCBI WGS metagenome assembly JAABUM01 (sample SAMN10711868, study PRJNA513369) | rock metagenome | isolation source: Antarctica rocks | place: Antarctica: Victoria Land, Siegfried Peak nord
TCCCCGGCGTCTCCCGAGTCAGGCTGCCGCCAGCTTCACCGACCTGCCACGACAGGCCAGCCGCGGAGTCCTCTCACCTCCACTCGGAACATCAGCGCCTCGTGGCGCACTGCAGTGTTCACTGACAGCCCGCTGCCGATGCTCGAGGCCGAGAAAGCCCACCGCGCCCACGCCATCGTCGAACAGGTCATCGCCGACCTAAAGAACGGGCCGCTCGCCCACCTGCCGTCCGGGCACTTCTGGGCCAACAGCGCCTGGCTGGTCTGCGCCACCATCGCCTTCAACCTCACCCGCGCCGCCGGCACCCTGGCCTCGTCCTTCCACGCTAAAGCCACTACCGGCACGATCCGGGCCCAGCTCATCAGTGTCCCGGGCCGGCTCGCCCGCTCAGCCCGGCGATTGACCCTGCACCTGCCCACGGGCTGGCCCTGGCAGGAGGCCTGGAAGCAACTGGCAGCCGCCGCGAACAGCCCACCGCTCGTTACCTGACCCCATCCACCCGCCTCAGAGGACCCGACCCGGAGACCGCGCAAAACCCACCAGCCGGCCCCCCCGGCCATTCAGACACGCCCTCACCCCGTCAGAGGCAAGATCATCCGCACTCCGGTTCACCGACGGCCCGACCGTGGATCCTGGGCTAAGGCCGCCCGCCTCGGGGTCGCGTGGGCCGGCCCCTCCTCGGGACGCCGTCGGCTCCAGCCCGCCGCGACGGCTAACCGGATGGTGCCGGGGCTTAGGACTCGCTGGCGGCCCACCCGGTGACGGCGACGATGCGGCACACGAGAACACGGTGGAACGGCTGGTCGGCGTACTGGGGGACCGTGCGCGCCAGCCGTGCAGCAAGGTCGTCCGTCAGCGATGCAGGAGGGTCTTGCACGTGTTCCAGGTCGGCCCGCACCCACCACAGCCGCGACCAGTCGCCGGTCTCCCAGTGCTCGACCAGCAGCGCACTGCGCGGATCGGCCTCGAGATTGTCCTCGCGCTGGAGCCGGGACGAGGCCTTGGGCTTGATGCGGTCGACCGGCACGCCGACATGGCCGTCGTCGCTCACGGCGTACACGGCGGGCACCGCATCGGGACCGCGCTCGGGATGCAGGGTGCACATGACGCCGTGCACGTTCGCGGCGAGCCTCGCATGCGCCTGTTCGGCGCTGAGCTTCATCTCGGGCTGCCGTAAGTCACGGACAGCCGGTCACGCGCTGCGGATGGGACATGCCGGGACCGTAGCCCGTGCCGGATTGCGTCGCCAGTGTCCGCGCGGCAGCATCCTGGCACTCGACCGCAGTCTGACGGAGGTGGCGCGATGAACCTAGCTACATGGGTTGAGCGCAATGGCCAGCGACTGCGGGACGAACCGGCGCTCGCTGACGGCGAGCGGGTGCACGCGACCTGGGGGCAGTTCGCCGCCCGCACCGCCGCCGCCGCCGCCGGGCTGCACGACAGTTTCGGCCTCTCGCCCGGGGACCGGGTCGCGATCGTGATGCGCAACCGGCCCGAGTACCTCGAGGCGCTGTACGCGATCTGGCACGCCGGCCTGGTTGCCGTCCCCGTCAACGCCCGGCTGCACCGCGACGAGATCGCCTACGTCCTCGGTGACAGCGGGGCCGCGGTCGTCATCACCGACGAGGACCACGCGGACGACGTCGAGCTGCTGGTCGGCACGCTCGACCGGGTGCAGGCTGCGGTGCTGGCCCCCTCGGCGCAGTGGGAACGGCTGACCGCGTCGGCTCCGGCGCGTCTGGTCGAGCGGCCGCCGAACGACCCGGCCTGGCTCTCCTACACCAGCGGCACGACGGGACGGCCCAAGGGAGCGGTGCTCACGCACCAAAACCTGCTCATGATGTCGCTCAGCTACTACGCCGACATCGACGCCGTGGCGCCGCAGGACTGCGTGCTGCACGCCGCGCCGCTCTCGCACGGGGCCGGACTGTACGGGCTGCCCCATGTGGCCCGCGGCGCTGTGAGCGTCTTCCCCGGCCCGGGAGGCCTCGACGCGGGACAGCTCGCCTCCCTCCTGCGCCGCTGGTCGGGGATGTCCTTCTTCGCCGCCCCGATCATGGTCAAGCGGCTGGCCAGTGACCCCGCCGTGGCCGACGCCGACCTCTCGCGCCTCAAGACCATCATCTACGGGGGCGCGCCGATGTACCTGGCTGATCTCGAGGACGCCCTCGACGTCTTCGGTCCGCGCCTCGCCCAGATCTACGGGCAGGGCGAGACGCCGATGACGATCACGGCTCTGTCGGCGTCGGACCACGGCGACCGCGGGCATCCGCGGTGGCGGGACCGCATGCAGAGTGTCGGCTTCCCGCGCACGGACGTCGAGGTCCGTGTGGTCGACGACGAGGGAGGCCCGCTGCCCGCCGGGGAGGCCGGCGAGGTCGTCGTCCGCGGCGACGTGGTGATGGCGGGGTACTGGAACCAGCCCGACGCCACTGCCGAGACCCTGCGCGACGGCTGGCTGCACACCGGCGACGTCGGCAGCTTCGACGACGACGGCTACCTGACGCTGCGGGACCGCTCGAAGGACCTCATCATCAGCGGGGGGATGAACATCTACCCGCGTGCGGCGCCGCGTGCAGGCGGCATGTCAGGCCCCTCGCCGCGCAGCCGGCGCCGATCTCGCCGGTCGGGTCGTCGGTGGCATGTTGTGGGCAGCCGGGCGATCGCCCGGGGTTGAGAGCGGTCCCCGGCGCGGAGCAGCAGGGCGCACCCCGCGCTCGGACCCCGATAGCAGGCCGCGCCGCTCGTAGTAGCGAACCGTTTCGACGTTGACCCCGGCGGACGAGGCCAGGCCGCCGATGCTCAGCGCCTGCATACGCCGGACCCTACGAGCCGTACCCGGGTACAGATCCGGTGTGATGTGCGTCATAGCCGGGGGTAGGGAAGGGTTGCGCTTCCAGCAACGGCGGCGCGGATCTGGAGGGACGAGCATGAGCAATCAGTTGACCGAGACCCTCGACGCCGTGCTGCAGGGCGCGGTGTCGGGCAGTCCAGGAGTGCCCGGGGTCGCCGCTGTCGTCACCGACCGCGGCGGGAACCTGTACGAGGGAGCGGCCGGGGAACGCCTGCTCGGGGGCGGCGAGCCGATGACCCCCAATTCGGTCTGCGCGATCTTCTCCACCACCAAGGCGGTCGCCGGTACGGCCTGCCTGCAGCTCGTCGAACAGGGCCGGCTCGACCTCGACGCCCCGGCGAAGAACTACGTTCCGGAGCTCGGCGAGGTACAGGTGCTCGACGGCTTCGACGAGTCGGGAGACCCGAGGCTACGGGCACCGAAGCGGGACATCACCACGCGGATGCTGCTGCTGCACACGGCCGGCTTCGGCTACGACTTCTTCAACGAGCAGTACAACCGGCTCGCGACCGACCACGGTCAGCCGAGCATCATCACCGCCACCAAGCGGGCGATGACGACCCCGCTGCTGTTCGACCCGGGCGAGCAGTGGGAGTACGGGTCGAGCGTGGACTGGGCCGGCCAGGTTGTGGAGGGCGTCACCGGTCAGCGGCTCGGCGAGGTGTTGCAGGAGCGGGTGTTCGGGCCGCTCGGGATGACCGACACGGCGTTCTCGATGACCCCGCAGATGCGCGGCCGGCTGGCGTCGATGCACCAGCGGGGTGCGGATGGCTCGTTGACGCCGATGCCTGACTTCGAGTTGCCCCAGGAGCCGGAGGTGCACATGGCCGGGCACGGCCTCTACTCGACGGCGCTGGACTACGCCAAGTTCCTCCGGATGTGGCTGAACGACGGCGACTCGCCCGGCGGCCGGGTGCTGCGGGCCGACACCATCGCGATGGCCGAGCAGAACCACCTCGGTGAGCTGAAGATCAAGGGGCTGCCAGGGGTCATCCCGACCCTCTCGAACGACGCCGAGTTCTTCCCCGGCATGCCTAAATCCTGGGCGCTCACCCTCATGATCAACGACGAGGACGCGCCGACCGGGCGCCCGGCCGGCTCGCTGGCCTGGGCCGGGCTCGCCAACCTCTACTACTGGATCGACCGGCAGAACGGGGTCGCCGGGTTCTGGGCGACCCAGATCTTCCCGTTCGCTGACCCCGCCTCCGTCGGCGGCTACCTCGACTTCGAAACGGCGCTGTATCAGACGGTCGGGGCGGGGGTGCCGGGCTGATTGCGGTTCGCCCTCGCCACCTGCAGCCCACGCGAAGATGACGAACTGCGCCGGTCAGCGGGATACAGGTCGGCCCGGCGCCGGTCGATCGGGAGTGATTCACCGCGGTCGTGCTAGGCGCTGGTGCTCCGGCACCAGCGCCGCTTCCGCGGTGTCGCGTCGAGCAGCACCGTGTACTTGCGTAGCGACGCCGCAGGCATCGCTGCTGCGCCCACCGTGAGCGCGGCGGCGAGGATGAGCAGCGGGCGAAGGGTGCGTTCGGTCCGGTCGTAGCGCAGGTGCCCGATGACCGCCACATCGTCGAGGGCCCCGCGTAGGCCGGGGCGAGCGCGGGTGGGCCTGCCGCACGGTCGACACCGCCGGCTGGGGCGCGCGGCGGTGCCGCCCTGGCAGTGGGGGTGCCGAGTCCTCCACCATGTGATCGAGTTGCCTGCCCTTCTGCTAATGCTGGTCCCAGAACCCGGCCGGGGGCTGCTGGACGGGCAGCGGCGGCGCGGTCAGGTGCTTGTCTTCGCCGCACGCCCGGAACGGCCCCGGTCCCGGTCGCGGAGCCGGTCCATCTGGGGGTCGGCGACGCCCTGGAAGGCAAGGAAGTTCGAGTACCAGGGGGTCAACCACAACCCCTAGCGACTGACGGTCGAGTAGGTGCACACCTGCGGGCGCTGTGGCGCACCGAACGACCTGACGTACTCCAGTTACTGCAACACCTGCCTACGGGCACACATCGAGAAGGAGCAGGACGATGAACGTGTTCGACGAGCAGCTCACCAGTGTGCGCAGGCAGCACACGACACACTCGGAGGACATCCGACTGGCACAGGACATCTCCCTCGCCAGACACTGGCTGGTCCAGATCGACAAGCCGTTCCCGCCGTGGCTGAGCGAGACTGCCTCTGAGCGGCAGGCGCTGTCTCCGCCCTTCCCGGTTCGGTGAGAGTGCTGGGGTCTGGTCGGTACCCCTTTGGCGTGTTCTGCCTGGAGATCGGTCGGACGATCATCGCGTTTCAGGCGCGGTTCCCGGATGAGCGCGCGTGTTGGGAGTACCTGGTCGCGTGCCGGTGGCCAGATGGCTACCGCTGTCCACGCTGCGGATCGCAGAGCGCCGCACTGCTGACCGGCCGCCGGTTGTGGCAGTGCAGCGGGTGCCGCTACCAGGTCTCGGTCACCGCGGGCACGGTGCTGCACAAGACGCACACGCCGCTGCATCTGTGGTTCTGGACGGCCTACCCGATGAGCACGCCGACGCCCGGCCTGTCGGCGGTGCAGCTGCAGCCACGCCTCTGTTGGCTGCCATCCAAATTCGGACCTTCCGTGGCTGGGGACCGGGCCGGCGGCCGCGCCCGCCTAGGACCCTGCCGCGTGCCGCGTGGTCCAACCTCCCCTGGCTGTGGCCCGGCACACGTCCGATACCGCGGGGCAGCAGACGGCAGCGGCGTTCACGTCGACAGCCGGGTCCGTTTGTGACCTAGGTCATGGGGCATTGCACCGGCAGGGAGGTGGCCGATGACCGCCACGACATCGTCACAGGCAGTGATGTCACAGGCAGCGCCGTCGCCAGCGGCGGCGGCGTCGGGAGAGTCGCGCCGGCCGGTGGGCACGGTGCACATCAAAGATCCCAGCCCGTTGAACTGGCTGTTCATCACCTGGAACACGGTTGAGGAGCCGGTACGCACCGACGCTGAGGGGCACATCGTGCCGGCTGTGCTGACCGACTTCCGGTGGCTCGAGGGCGGCCGGACGCTGGAGATCGACGTCCGCCAGGGCATCGAGTTCCAGGACGGCGAGCCGCTGACCGCCCATCACGTCAAGCGGGCCTTCGATGAGGTGCAGCGCTGGCAGGTGCCTCACCCTCCCGGCACCTACCTCAACTTCGACCCCGCGGCGGCGGCGCAGGTCCTGGACGAGTATCTGCTGCGTATCCACTTCCCGCGGCCCGACGGCCTGGCGATGGCCAAGTTCCGCGGTCTGCATGTGATGAGCTCGGCCTTCTGGGACCGTCTCGGGTTCGGCTACGACCGGACCAGCAGCGGTGAGGGCCACTGGTGAGTGATTGACGCACCGGGCCCGTGGGGCACCGGACCGTTCACCCTCACCGAGGGCTACTCCGCCATCTACGACTATTCGATCGCGTTCATCCACAGCGAGCCGTTCGCGGCGACCTGGCTGCAGCCACGTGAGGAACGCTCCGACCGGGTCGTGCTGACCGCGAACGACAAGCACTGGAACACCGAGCGCGGCCCGCGACTGCAGCGTGTCGTCTACGTCAACGACATCAGCGCCGATGACGCCCTGACTGCCGTCTGCGACCGCGAAGGCGAGATCGACATCCTCGGGGAGGTGTCCCCGGCCGACGCGCAGCGGGTGGAGCGCTCCGAGCACGCCAGGCTCGTGGCGATTGACGCCATGCGGGTCCTGGTGATGATCATCAACCGGGGGCCGGAGGCGGCACCGCTGGGCGACGTGCGGGTCCGGCGGGCCCTGAACCTGGGCATCGACCGGGACCGGCTGGTCAGCGAGGGGCTCGGCGGCTACGGGACACCGCTGGCGGGTCTGACCCCGCCGTGGGCCAAAGGCTTCCCCGAAGGCCTCGCCCCCTACCCGTGCGACCCGCAGCAGGCCAAGGCACTGCTGCAGCAAGCCGGCTGGCCGGCCGGCCGGGCGCTGCGGCTGGCGGCACCGCCTTCGCTCGCCGAGCTGGCGGCCTGGGTCGCTGAGCGCTACCGCGAGGCGCTCGACATCGACGTCGAACTGGTCCTGCCCGCCGAGCAGGACCTGCCGGCAGCCGAGCGGCGACTGGTGGAGAAAAAGCTCCCGCTGCCCTGGGACGTCTTGCTGCACGCCTGGTTCGACCTGACCGCCGACGTCCCGCCGGCGGTGATGCACCGCGAGTTGTTCCATACCGTGGGCGCGTTCCGGGCCGGCCCGCCGGTGGGCGAGTTCGACGAGCTGTTCGGCGAGTACATGGTCGAGGTCGACGACGCCGAGCTTGAGCGGATCGGAGGCCGCCTCGACCGGCTCGCCTACGACCAGGCTCTCGCCGTGTTTTTGGCCAGCCCGCAGGCGCTGTATGCGGTGAACCGGCACGTGTCGTTCGTTGCGCACCGGGCAACGTTCGAACTCGCCGAGACCGAGGTGGACACCGAGCACTGGTCGCGCCGCTGACCCCCAAGGCTGCTATCCGGGCAGCCCGGCATCAGCTTCGACACTGATCCGAACCTCAGGCAGGGCTACCCAGCACCGGGTGGCGCTGCACAGCTGGAGAAAGGACCGCTGCGCCGATGTCCGTGCAGAGCGTCACGTTGCAGGACGCCCGCCGCGTCATCGCGGCGGGTGAGAACAAGGCCGGTGAACTCGCCCAGCCGATGAACATCGCCGTTGTCGACGCCGGCGGCAACCTGGTCTGCCACGCCCGGATGGACGGTGCGTGGATCGGCAGCGTCGACATCTCGATTAACAAGGCCTTCACCGCACGTGCCTTCGACATCAGCACCAAGGACTTGGGGGAGAACTCCCAACCCCGGCGGCCAGTTCTTCGGAATCAGCGGATCCAACAACGGCCGCATCATGATCTTCGCTGGTGGCATCCCGCTCACCCGCGGTGGCTCCGTCGTTGGGGCCGTCGGCGTCAGCGGAGGAACCGGCGAGCAGGACCAGGCCGTCGCCCAAGCCGCGGCAACAGGGTTCGAAGCATAAGCCCCCCCGGAAGGCGCAGCGGCGACCCCGGCCCTACTTTTGGCCGGCAGGCGACGGCAGCGCGACGTCTTGGGGGTGCTGTTGGGGGCAGGCCGGAGGCGGCCGACGGGTCCGCCGAGCGTGAGGTAGAGGACGAGGATCGCGCCGCGCACGACGCGGGCGCCGGCCTACGGCGAGAGTAGTAGATCCGGCCGGCGGTGTCGTTCTGGGCGGTGGCGCCGGCAACGGCGTATTGGGCGCCGACCCAGCTACCGAGAGTGCCGCCGCCGCAGCCAGCTGGGCGCAGCTGGCCACGATCGGGTCGGGAGCAGCGACCGGGGTCTGCGGTACGGCGCTGAGGCGGGTGCCCGTGCCGGTGCTGATGGGGAAGCCGGTGGCGAAGGCTTGCAGCTGGTTGAAGCTGTTCGTTGAAGGTGTCGGTGTCGCCGGGCCTTAGTCCCGGGTGACGACGTAGATGCCGTAGATGACACCGGGGATGTGCCCGCACAGCTGCAGAAGGGCGGCGATGAGGACTTTGCTGCTGAACCCCTTTTTCATGGCTACGGACAGCGGCGGCAGAACCAGGGCGATGAGCACTTCGATGGCGGTCACGGGTGGTGCCTTCCGGTGGCTGGTACTGGGTCGACTTCCGGTACTGCGGTGAAGCGGGGACGGGTGCCTGTTCAGTTGTGCCGAGCAAGTCCTGCGCGGCAATGCAGTTCGCTGGCGACCCGCCGGCATTCTGTAGCCGCGTCCTCGAGCAGGAAGGCCGCCAGCAGCGGCCGGTGGTCGACCGAGCGCCGGAGCTCGGCGCAGAACTCAAGGGATGCGTTCGGCGAGGTCATCAGCTGCTGCTGCCAGCTCCGGTCGGTCTGCCGCGCCAGCCGCACGGGTGTCATCCCAGCAGCGCGAGACTGTGCGTCCCTGTGGCTGAGGTCGGTGCGCTAGGGCTGCCGGCCCCGGACCGCACCGGGAGCGCCGCCGCCGGCGTCGTCGTGGGCGGTGCCCAGGTTCGGGTCTGCGGTGCGGGCACGCTCGTCGTCGAGCTCGCGGGCCAGCTGGTCCCGCTCGGATGCCAGCTGCTTGTTCTGCCGATCGTCGGCCTTGAGCTGCCGGCGGGTGGAGACCCGCCGCTTGATCCCGCGTCGACGTGCCCGGCCCCGATGTCACCGAACAGCAGGTCGGTGAGTTGTTCCTGGCCTCGCTCGGCCTGCTGCTCGCCGACCAGGTGCAGGTGAGCGGGCTGCGCGTCGTCCAGGAGCAGCACCGGGGAACCCCCGGCGGGCCCAGCGCCGCCAGCCTGGACGACGCCCCCGGCGCCGCGCCGGACCGGTGGCGTCACGTCGACCTCAGCCACGTGATCACCGACGGTATGACCACCTACCCAGGCCTGCCCGGCCCGCAGATCACCCAGCACCTGACCCGGGAGGCCTCGCGCGCCTCGTACGCGCCCGGTACCGAGTTCGCCATCGACCGGATCAGCATGGTCGGCAACACCGGCACCTACCTCGACAGCCCCTACCACCGCTACCCCGACGGCACCGACCTCGCCGGCCTGTCCCTGTCCGACCTCGCCGCCGTCCCCGCCGTCGTCGTCCGCACCGCCGGGACCGGGCTGCGCGCCGTCGACGTCGGCGCCCTGGCCGCGCACGACGTCACCGGCCGTGCCGTGCTGCTGCACACCGGCGGCGACGCCCACTGGGGCACTCCCGAGTACGCCCGCGACGCGCCGTACCTCACCGAGGTCGGCGCCGGCTGGCTCGTCGAGCACGGCGCCCGTCTGGTCGGCATCGACGCCGTCAACATCGACAGGATCGACGCCGAGGCGGCGGGAACCAGGCCGGCACACACGCTGCTGCTCGCCGCCGGCATCCCCGTCGTGGAACACCTCACCGGCCTCGGGCAGCTGCCGCCGCACGGCGCCCAGTTCACCGCCGCCCCACCCCGGGTCGCCGGCTTCGGGACCTTCCCCGTGCGCGCCTATGCCGCCGTGCCCGTCGAACGCTCATGAGCAGGGTCGCCGTGGACATCCTTGGCTGGGCCGGAGCGGCCGCACTCTTGCTCGCCTACGCCCTGATCACCCGCGAACCCACCACCGCGGCCGGCCACCGCTACCTGATCCTCAACCTCGCCGGGTCAGCGGGGCTGGCCGCCAACGGCGCCGCCCACGCCGCCTGGCCCTCCATGGCCCTGAACCTGCTGTGGCTCGCCCTCGCCCTGAACGCCCTCCGGCGACGCCACGCCCGGCCCCGCGCAGCCACCCCGGGCCCCGTCTGAGTTGACGGATCCTCAGGCGCGCCTCCCATACGGTTGCTAGGTGGTCGCTTGGCTGCAGCTCCGTGGTGTGTACGTCCCTATGGTGACGCCGTTTGACGAGCGCGGCGGGGTGGACCTGGACGCGTTGGAGCGGCTAGCCGACGAGGTGCTGGCCGCCGGTGCGGCTGGCCTGGTGGCCCTCGCGACGACCGGCGAGCCCACCTCGCTCGACGACGCCGAGCGGGTCGCCGTCGTCGCGGCGTGCAGCCGCGTCTGCACGGGCCGTGGGGCGGCATTGATCGTTGGCGCGGGCACCAACGACACCCGCACGACAGTTGCTCGGCACGAGGCCCTTGCCGACGTACCGGGCGTGACCGCGTCGTTGGCCGTCGTCCCCTACTACGTCCGCCCCACCGAGGCGGCCATCGTGGCGCACTTCCAGCACGTCGCCGCGCGCTCCCCGGTACCGGTCGTCGCCTACAACGTGCCCTACCGCACGGGGCGGGGCCTGGGTGCTGCAGCGTTGCTAGAGCTCGCCGCCACCGGCAACGTCGCCGGGGTCAAGCAGGCGATCGACGGGATCGACGCGGACACCCTCACCGTCCTGGCCGAGGCGCCGGCGGGCTTCGCGGTGCTCGGCGGCGATGATCCCTACCTGTTCCCGATGACGTTGATGGGCGCCCCCGGCGCCATCGCCGCATCGGCCAACCTGCACACGCACCGCTTCGTCGCCATGATCGATCACGCGCTCGCTGGCGAGGTCGCGCCTGGGCGGAAGCACGCCGAGGCGCTGCTGCCGCTGGTCCGGGCGCTGTTCGCCGAGCCCAGCCCGGCGGTCATCAAGGCGCTGCTGCACACAGCGGGCCGCATTCCCACCCCGGACGTCCGGATGCCCCTGTCCAATGCGTCCGCGACCGCGGTGAAGCGGGCGCTGGAGCGTTTCGTCTGATCAGGGGCGCGGGTCTCCTGGGCCCGGGGAGGCGCTGCCCGGATCCTCGCAGCCAGCCGCCAGATTCACCGTAAGAGGACTGCAACTGAGGCGCAAGATCACGTCTGCGTAGCTCGGCCCGTTCGTCCGGCGTCCGGCAGCCCTTTTGCCTCCGGCCCCTCGTGGACGACGCGTAGCCGGCACTCTGAGTTTGACCGACAAGAGGCGCGATCGGCTCTGAGAGGACTAGGGAAGGAGGTCCGGGACCGCGTGCAGCGCCGGCAGGAAGGAGGTCCCGTCCACGGCGACGCTCGCTGCGGACCGGGCGTCGCTTGACGCGTTCAGCGCGACGCTGAACCCCACGGCTCTGAACAGGGGTAGATCTGACCGGCTGTCACCGATCGCCACGACCTGCTCCATCTCGATCCCTGAACGACGATAATGCTCGGCCACGAACGCAACCTTGTCCTCGGGTTGGAAGTGACGAGCGACCCGACCGGTGAAGCGACCCGAAGACCGGTCGAGCTCCAGCTCGGCGCCGCACACCTTGGAGAAGCCCCAGAGATCCGCCAGCCTCCGCGCCGCAAAGCTCCAAGACACCGTCGCGATGAACGCCTCCACCGAGCGCTGCCGCAGCATCGCGACGCCCGGCCGGATGTCATCGATGCTCGGGATCTCCGACATGGCTTCGACGGCATCCGCCAAAGCGACGCCCTTGTAGAACAGCGCATAGCCCTTTGCGACCTCTCGGTCGCTGACCTGGCCGCGGGCGAGCTTCTCCTCCAGGCCCTCAATCTTCGGTTCGTGCCCGATCCAGGCGCCGAGGTGGGCAAGGGCCGTGGTCCCGCTGACCAGCGTGCCGTCCATGTCAGACACGACGAGTCGCCAGGGACAGTCGCTCAAGGAGATCACGTCGGTCCCCCCAACTGACAGCCCTCGAAGAGCTGGGTGCCACAGCAGCCACCGGGCGCGTCTCGAAGCCTCTAGGTGCCCTCTGCGACGTGCCGATGACGGATCCTTGGCTGACGGAGACTGAGCCAGACGTCTGCCAGACGTCTCAGCAATTCATCGAGCGACCCGACCCGAAACGATCAGGCCCGACGCCGCGGTACTTGCCGGACTGGCGGGTGGAGGGGGCGACGCCGGCGAGGTAGGCGAGGGCTTCGGGGGTGGGGAAGCGGGCGCGGCAGTCGCTGATCTCGGCGAGCAGCCGGGCGGCGCGGACGGTGCCCGAGCGCGGCAGGCTGGTGAAGATGTGGGCGTCGGTGTGCGCGTCGAGCTGCTCGGCGATCTGCTCGGACAGTGCCTTGATCTGCTCGACGATGCTGACAAGCACCGCCGGCAGGGCGCGGGTGGTGTGGGCGCCGGTGCCATGACCGCGACGGCCCGATCGATCAGCCGTTGGCCGCCGACCTCCAGCTCCGCCTTGTCCTGGCCGCCGAGCCGGGTGCCGCTGCCGCCGGCCAGCAGCACGACGTCGAGGTCGTGCGCCGTCGCCGGCTCGCCCTCATCCACCGATCGCGGACATGGAGCGGACCGGCTGGGCGAACGAGGGGTCGCCGATGCCATGCCCGGCGCGCTTGCCCGCGACGGCCGCCAGCCACCGGGTGGCGAGCTCGTCGTCGCCGGCTCCGGCGCGCAGGGCGGTCCGCAGGTCGCTCTCGGTACGGGCGAACAGGCAGTCGCGGACCTGCCCGTCAGCCGTGAGGCGGACCCTGTCGCAGGCCGAGCAGAAAGGCTCGGTGACCGAGGCGATAATGCCGACCGTGTCAGGGCCACCGTCGATGAGGAAGGTCTCGGCGGGCGCGCTGCCGCGCCCCGGCACCGCCGTCAGCACGTGCGCCGCCGACAGGCGGGCGCGGGTCTCAGCGGCGGTCACCATCTGACTGCGGTCCCAGCCGTGCTGGGCGTCGAGCGGCATCTGCTCGATGACGCGCAGCTGATAGCCCCGCTCCCGGCACCAGGTCAGCAGGTCAACCACGTGGTCGTCGTTGACCCCGCGCAGCAGGACGGCGTTGACCTTGACCGGGAGCAGCCCTGCCGTCGCCGCCGCCACGAGCCCTGCGACGACGTCATCGAGCCGGTCGCGCCGGGTGATGCGCCGGAAGGTCTCGCGGTCGGTGGTGTCAAGGCTGACGTTGACCCGGTCCAGGCCCGCGGCGGCGAGCGGCTCGGCCAGGCGGGGCAGCGTCAGGCCATTGGTCGTCAGCGAGAGCTGCGGCCGCTGCGGCAGGGCAGCCAGCCGGCTCACCAGCGAGACGAGGGTGGGGCGCAGCGTCGGCTCGCCACCGGTCAGCCGGACCTCTGTGACCCCCAGACGCTCGGTCGCAATGCCGATGAGGCGCACCAGCTCGTCGTCGGTCAGCAACTCGGGCGAGGGCAGCCACGGCAGGCCTTCGGCCGGCATGCAGTAGGTGCAGCGCAGGTTGCACCGGTCGGTCAGCGAAACGCGCAAGTCCGTCGCCACCCGGCCAAAGCCGTCGGCGAGCGGAAGTGTGCGCGCAGGCGCCCTCGTCACCTTGCGAAGGATAACGCCATGCGGGGTCGGGTGGCGCGAGCCGGCGGGCGCGACGCTGCTTCCAGAGGCCCTGCGCGGAGGCTTGCCTCGAACTCGTCGCGTTGTGTCGTCGCGTTGTGTCGTCAGCTCGTTCGCATTCGTGATGGCGACCGGCATCGTGTCCACCAGGCTGTCCCTGGTGCACCAGACAGTGCCGTTACTCGCCTTGCTGACCATCTCAATCGTCGGCGGTGCGACGTTGAGCGTGGCCACCCTCTGGCGGCTCACCGCCTTCCGCGGCGAGGTGCTGCACGACGCCCGCAACCTCGGGCGGGCCTTTGGTTTCTTCACCACTGTCGCCGCGGCGAACGTGGTCGGCGTCCGCCTGGACCTCGCCGGGCACCTCAGCGCCACCCTCGCCCCTCGCTGCCGTCAGCGTGCCGATCTGGGTGTCGCTGACCTACGCCGTGCCCGGTGCGCTGATGCTCAGCCCGCACCCCGCCCCGATCGCGCCAGAAGTCAACGGCAGCTGGTTCCTGTGGGTGGTGGGCACCCAGTCGTTAGCAGTTGCCGCCACCACGCTGGCCAGCCGGCACCCCGGGCTGACCACGGCACTAGCTCCTCTGGCCGTCGCGCTGTGGGGGATTGGGGTGATCTGGTACCTGATCCTCGCCGTCCTGGTCACCCTGCGGCTGCTCACCACCACCGCCAATCCCTACACGTTCAGCCCGGCGTACTGGATCTACATGGGCGCGACCGCGATCACCGTCCTGGCCGGCGCTCGCATCCTCACCCTCCCGGCACAGTTACCGGTCATGTCCGCCGTCGCCGGCGTATCCGGCCTGATCTATCTGCTGTGGGCCTTCGGTACCTGGTGGGTCCCGCTGCTGGTCGTCTTCGGGGTCTGGCGGCACGTCCTGCGCGCCGAACACGTCCGCTACGAAACCGGGCTCTGGAGCTGGTCTTCCCGCTCGGCATGTACCCCGTCGCGAGCACCCTCTACGGCCGCGCCGAACACCTCACCTTCATGATCTGGATCGGCCGGGTCGAAGTGTGGGTCGCGGCCACCGCTTGGGCCGCGGTCACCCTCGCCATGCTCAGCGCCACCTGCCCACCACGACGCAGGCCACGCGACCTGCCCGAAGCCACGGTGAGCAGTACGGCTGCTGCTTCTAGTGCCTCGAGCGTGTGCCGGCTGTCAGGCACGATCAGCAGGACTCCTGGTGACCGTCCCAGGAGGTGTCACCCGCGCCGAGCCGGACCCGGCCGTGCAGGACGTGGACTGTCGCCTCGCCGGGGTTTTCGTGCTCGTCGAGCTTTTGCCCGGCGGTTAGGGCGGTCAGGGGTTGGCGCAGCACTGCTCATGACCGCGGTACACGGTGTGGGCGCTCCGGCCGCTTGGTGCGTTCTGCGCCAGGGTGAGGTGCTGACGTGCGAGGGCAGTCAGCGACGACCTCTGCATGTCGGTGTGTCCTTTCGGTTGCGGCGGTCCTCGGGCGGGTGTCGGAGCCGCCTCCGGTCGGCCGGCGGTCCTGGGGCCGGCGATCGCAGCGGCTGGGGTGGGCTGGTGGCTAGATGGATTGCCGGTAGCCGAAGAACTCGTGGTCTTGGTTGTAGCCGCCGTAGCCGCCGCCGATCTGCGAGTAGTGCGCCACGAGCTCTACTCCCATGATCCACTCGACTTGCTTGAAGCCGAGCTGGGTTCGTTCCGCAGCCGCAGCGGGGAGCCGTTATGCAGACCTCCTGGAACTCGTCCGGCACTGCCCCCCCGGCGGCGTCAAGCGTGTCACCGGAGTGCGCGTCCTAGTACTGCGCGGCGACCCCGGCACGACAGGACGGTAACGAGCGTGGACGACCTGGTGGCGGCCACCCGGCTGCACCGCATCGGCGACGTCGTGCAGGTCAGTTACTCGCGCGGGGGGACCAGCCGGACGGTGCCGGTCACCCTGCAGGAGAGCAAGGGCTGAGCGGCGATGTTCGGGTCGCTTGGCGGTGGCGAGATCCTCGTGCTGATCCTCGGCGGACTGATCGTGTTCGGCCCGGAGCGCTTGCCGACCGTCGCCCGCGACACAGCCAAGGTGCTGCGCCAGCTGCGGCAGGCAGATGGCGAAGGCCGCGCGCGATGAGATCAGCACCGAGCTGGGACCTGAGGTTGCCGACCTCGACCTGCGCTCGCTGCACCCGAGGACGTTTGTCCAAAAGCACCTGTTCGGTGAGGACGACGTGTCGCGCACCCTTCCGGAGCCTGAGCCGGCATAGCTGGCCGAGGTCGCCCCGATGCTGGAGGCACGGGGTGATGGACAGGGCGAGCAACAAGCGGGTGTCTCGTTCAGCAAGACCGCCGGCCCTGCTGCCGACCCTGCTGCCGGCTCGGCCGGAGCCGCTCCACCGTTCGACGCCGACGCGACCTGACGCAGGCTGCCAGACGTCGAGGCTGGCTAGCCCCGGCGCGTGGGAGTCAGGCCCAGGGACCGGCCGGACAGCCCGCGGGAGCGCGAGGTCAGTCGGTCGGCCACGCCGAGCAGCGCCTTCGACGCCTCGCAGTCGGGGTCGGACAGCACCAGTGGCATGCCCGCGTCGCCTCCCTCGCGCAGCCGGATGTCCACGGGCACCTGGCCGAGCAGCGGGACGTCGTGGCTGAGCGCCGCCGAGAGCGTCGCGGCCACCTTGGCGCCACCGCCGGAACCGAACACGTCGATGCGCTCGTGGCAGTGGGGGCAGGGCAGGTAGGCCATGTTCTCCACGACTCCCACGACGTTCTGCCGGGTCGACCGGGCGATCGTGCCGGCGCGCTCGGCAACCTCGGTGGCGGCCAGCTGCGGTGTGGTCACAATGAGCAGCTCCGACGAGGGGATCAGCTGCGCGAGCGAGATCGCGACATCGCCGGTGCCCGGTGGGAGGTCGAGGAGCAGGACGTCGAGGTCGCCCCAGTAGACGTCGGACAGGAACTGCTGCAGCGCCCGGTGCAGCATCGGCCCGCGCCAGGTGACCGGCTCATTGCCCCGAGTGAACATGCCGGTCGAGATGACCTTCACGCCGTGCGCCTGCGGCGGCATGATCATCTGTTCGACCTGCGTGGGCGCGCGATCGACGCCGAGCATGCGCGGGACCGAGTGGCCGTAGATGTCGGCGTCAAGCAGCCCGACCGACATCCCCCGCTTGGCCATCGCGGCCGCGAGGTTGACCGTGACAGACGACTTGCCGACCCCGCCCTTCCCGCTCGCAACGCCGTACACCCGGGTCAGTGACTCGGGCTTGGCGAACGGGATCTCCTTGACCGGCTCGTTGCCCCGCAGCTGGGTCCGCAGGGCCGTCCGCTGCTCGTCGCTCATCACGTCGAGCTCGATCTCGATACCGTGAACCCCGGGTAGCGGGGCGAGCGCGACCTTGACACGCTTGCCGATCTCGTCCTTCAGCGGGCAGGCGGCCGTGGTCAGGTAGATGCCGATGCGGGCGACACCGGCCTCGGTGAGCTCGACCGACTTGACCATCCCGATCTCGGTGATCGGCCGGTTGATCTCCGGGTCCTTGACGGTTGCCAGGGCACCGTTCACCGCGTCGATCGTGGACTGCGTAGCCGTCACGGAGCTTCCTTAGCCGTCGAGAGGCGCAACCGGCTCGTGCAGCCGCGGTGGGCTGCCACGCGGAAGACGCAGGCAGGGCTGCGTGACGGTCACGATACGGCCCCCCCGCGGTGTGTAAGGGCGTCCAGCGCGCGGGGCGGGTCCACATCCCGATCCTCGACGACGATGATCTTCGCTCGATCCTCAAGGGCAGCGACTCGCTTCGGAGGCGCACTTCGGCACGTGATCACCAGCGGGCGGGTGAGGGTGTGGTGAACAGCGGACCGGCCGGGTCGAGCGCGCTGCGCGTTACCACCGCGATCGTGGCGGCCTCGGGCCAGGCCCCGTTTCTGCCGTTGGGCGCGCTGCTGTTCAGATGGCCGGTCGCCGCCGTAGCCCTCCACCCGTACTGCGTTCGCGATCATCACAGCGCGGACCTGCTGGCGGCCGGGGTTCTTCACCCAGTAGAGCGCGTCGAGGTCGACCTGGTCCGCGGCTGGCAGTGGCAGCAGGCGGCGCACGCTGCGGACCTATCCGGATCCGGGTGCGGGCAGCGGTGCCGGGCTCACCCGCGGCCGTGGACCGGGACGGCGGCGCCGCGGATGGGCGCCGACGCGGAGCAGGAAGCGCACGACCTCGGCGATCTGCTCGAGGGGTACCCATCGCGAGAAGTCGGCATCTGGTTGGCAGCGCGGCGGTTGGCGGGGGTGTCGATGGTGCTGGGCAGGATGGCGTTGCAGCGCACACCCAAGTCTGCGTACTCGGCGTCCAGCGCTTGGATGTGACCGCAGTGATCGGTGTGGGCGCCGTCGCGTTCGAGGGGACAGCTAGCGCCGCGCCGGCGCCCTCGGCGCAGGACCGCATGTTCCGACCGGGGTGCCCGGCAGCGGCCCGGCTGCCCACCACCCCAGCCGGCTCACATTGGTGGGGACGCCGAGCTCCCCGCGGGGGCTGACCCGCACCGGTAGGACGGTAGCGTCGATACCGCTGGCGGGCAGCTGCAGGCGTTGCGGCACGCCGCCGGCAAGCGCAGGCGGACCGCGTGCCGGGACCACGGCGGGTGAGGCTGCCGCCGTGGGCGCCGGTATCGCGACGCTGCCGGCCAGTGGGACAGTGCCGGCGTCCAGTGGGACAGTGCCCGTATCGATGTGCCGGGAGGGGAAGGCGCCGGTCAGGTTCAGGGCGGCGACGCCGGCCAGGCCGGCTCCGCCAAGGACCCCGGCGACCGGAAGTGCAGCCCAGCCGCGGGCATGCCGCCTCCGAGCGGGCGACCTGGCACGACGGGAGATCACGCCCTGGTCCTGCCCCTGCTTAAAGGAGCCGACCCGCCGGGCTCACAGCCCCGCCTCGCGCTGGGCGGTGGGGTAGGTCCTGGCCGTCGGTGCAGACCCTGGCGCAGCCGGCCTTCAGTTCAGCGACGGCTGGAGTGTGCCGTGCAACCTGCGGTCACCGGCACTGTTCACTGACCAGGCTTACGGCACAGCGCGGCCGGCTGCTTCTCGTCCTCACAGATGGTGGGGGAGGGGTGCCGGTGGTGGGTCGACATACAGCGCAGGTGTGGCGCCTTGTGCGTTGGCAGCAGAACACGGAGCTCGGCATGACGTCGTTAGCACCACGGGTAGGTTCAGGAGCTGAGCGCCGCGTCCCAGAAGAGCCGTTCCTGTACGAGCACCTCTTCGCAGACCGCCCGGATCTGCGTTGCTGATCCCGGGTCGGGTTGCTGTTCCACCAGCGCCTGCAGTGCCTTGACGTAGTCGACGAACTCGGGCGTCGTCCAGTGCTCGATGAACTCGCGGTAGGGGCCGTCGCCGGAGGCAGCGTGGGTCCAGGACTTCAGATAGACCCGTTCCATCACCCACAGGGCAGCAACAGCAACGGGGTAGGGCGCTTCATCCAGGCGCTGCAGCAGTGCCGCATACCCGCGGGTGGCCGGCAGTGGGCGGGCAGCCAAATCCAGGCCGCGAGCGGACGCTTGCTGCTCGAACCAGCCGAGCTCGTCGACGGCTACCACGGCACCGCCGGCTAAGACGCGCTGCGCGCTTCGCGGGGCACGGGCCAGCAGCCGACCCTGAAACCTCAGTAGGTCGGCCACGAACAGCGCGTCCTGCACAAGCCAGGTGTCGAAAGCAGCAGCGGAGATCTGACCCTCGCGGACGGCGTCGAGGAACTCATGGCAGGTGGCAGCGGTCCATAGCTCAGAATCTCGCGCGATCTCCTCGACCAGGCTCACTCACCGACCGTAGTCCGGCAGAGCAACTCCTTCGTTCGCCGGGCGCACGTCCAGCTGGGCTGGCTGGCGCTGCGGCTGCTACGCGTGGCCCGAGGATGGCCTCGACGACGCCTGGGCAAACATCTGCCACGACTTGGGCGGGATGCGCCTGGGTCGCCCTGGCCACCGACCACGGCAACCTACCCGGAAGCGGTCCCGCGCCGAGCGACAGACGAAACGTCGCCGGCCGGGCAGCGCCTGACGCCTGGGCTGCGACCGCGGCGACCGGCGGGGCGATTTCGGCGTCCCCGGGCGTCGTCCTGCAAACGGCGCGTCGCTGGCCGCTGGGTCAGCCGGCGGCGGCCCTCCGGCTACGGCGGCCGCGGGCCAGCAGCGCCCCCGATCCGGCCATCAGCGCCACGCCACCGGCGAGACCGGCGAGTGCGGCGTCGGAGGGTCCACCGTTGGTCGCGGCCAGCCCGCCCGGGCCCGCCGACACCGACGTCGGTGCATTGCCGCTGAGCGCGGCCAGGTTGGCGAGGGCCCTCGTCAGGTGCGGCGTGGCGGTCACCTTGTAGTCCTGGGCGTAGGACTTGACACCGCTGTCGCTACCCGACACCAGCTCCGTCGCGCTGCCAGCCAGGGCCTGGCGATGCGCGAGGATCTGACCGGAGTCATAGATGCGGTCGAACGCCGGCGGTGCGGAGGCGCGCAGCGTGGCGCGAGCTGCTGCTGCTCGGCGTTGGGCACGGTCGGCAACGTCACCCCGTCTTGGCTGGCCAGTGCGGTCAGCTCGTTGCTCAGCCGCTGGTGGTCGCTGAGCGTCTTGCCGGCAAGCGCCCGCGTCGCCGGGAGCTGGGCCCGCTGCAGGGCGAGCTGGCCGACGCCGATCTCGGAGAGGTTGCTCTGCTGGTTCATCTGCATGAAACTGCGGTCCTGGGACGACGGCATGCCCGGGGCGGCGCTCGCCGTCCCGGAAGGCGATTCCCGCCACGACCAGACGTTGTCTACCGGGGATTGCTGTACCCGCTGGGGTTGAGGCGGGCCGCCGGGTCAACTGCACGACCAGGTGGGCATCAACCCGCTGTTTCGGCAGGCACCAGCACGACGTACAGCGCGTCCAGACCACGGGATGCACGAGGCCCACCGATGCCGCGCATCACCTGGAACACTTCCTGACCAGCACAAAGTCAACCGCCGATAAGTAACCTGTCAAGTCGGAGTCACAAGAACTCTTCTGCCGCGTTTCCCACCAAGGTGCATCTCGCTGACAAGGTCCAGCCGGCGGCGTGTCCTGACCTCGTGAACGGCTTCGCCTCCGTCCGACGAAATACCACTTGGGTCGATGGCAACGACTTCGACGAGACGGGGTGTAGCGCTCGTAAGCGCCAGGTAGCCCTCACCGAGTTCCCGCGGCTCTTGACCGCGAAAGACGCGGGTGCACACGTCCAAAGGCACCTCGGCTCCTGGTATTGAATGAGGTCCGCGAGCCACATTCTGACGACCTCGTGCCCGTTGCCGGCCGGTTCTTCCACGACATCGCGGTGATCAGTGGCTCCTGCGGGCACGGAGTGGGTTCACCGTTGACGCTTACGCCGATCCCGAGGTGGTCGTCGGTTGGTGTGCTGGCCGTCGCCCGAGACCGTGACACCGACCGCGCCCGCGAACCATCGGGTAGCCGCCCGGACGGCGAGGTGCTCGAGGGCAGCGTTATTGATCCGGCCGATCGCGTCCGCCTTGGACCGTGTACTTACCAATAGGGGGAAAAACCTCAAGTCGGCTCCGCCCGGTGTCGATGAGACTGCATTCGTATTGGACGCCGGGACGAAAGGCCGAGGTGGAGTCACGGCAGCTGCGGTACTTCGTTGCGGCGGCTGAGGAGCGGAACTTCCGCCGGGCGGCAGCAAGGGAAGGCGTCACTGCCTCTACGCTGGGCTCACAAATTGCCGCGCTTGAGAAAGAGTTCGGGGGTCAGCTGTTTCAGCGCACCACCCGGCAGGTGAGGCTTACTGCTTTGGGCCAGGTTCTACTTACTGAGGCACGGCGCTGTATTGCGGCCCTCGACCGGGCGCAGGAGGCGGTCCGGCTGGCCGTTCAGGGCCAGCTTGGTGTGTTGCGGCTTGGCGTGCCAGTGACTGGCAATCCGCCGCTATTGAACGCGGTTCTGCGCAGGTGCAGCGAGCGCTACCCCGGCCTGCGGGTTGACGCACACCTCGGGTATTCCGCGCGTCACGCCCAGGCGTTGCTCGGCAACGAGCTTGACGCCGCCGTTGTCTATGGAGCACCGAGGCAGACCTCGGAGTTGAGCTACCAGCGGTTGGCGGACGTCGAACTGAAACTGGCCGTCTCTGCCGAGAGCCCTCTCGCTGGGCAGGACTGTGTCCGGCTTGATGGTCTGGGGGACTTTGTCTGCGTAGCGCTCGCGGCTACCCTCAGTCCAGCCTTGGGCCCTGCGGTCATCGGCCAGGCTTGTCATCGTCCAGCGGCAGACGTTCGAACCGCCGACTCCCTCGAGGCTGTGCTCCTGGCCGTCGCTGCCGGCGGCGCAGTCGCGCTGCTGCCCGAAGCTGTCACATCAACGGTGAGCTGGCGCGGCGTCTGCTACCGAAGCCTCGGCACGGAAACTCCCACCGTCGAACTTGGCATCAGCTGGCTCGCTGGGGATCCCCCGGCGATGGTCGCCTGCCTGTTGGAGGCGGCAAGCCTGCACCCGGAGACGTCGGACGTCGATTAAACGGTTGAACCGCACGTACGTACGGAAATTTGCTCTTGTTATCTACGAGCCTGCGGGTGTGAACTCAGCGGGTCGGGAGGTCAGCGAAAGCACGCGCACGGGGTGATTGGCTTGCGGCTCGCGGAGGCGAGATTCACGCCGGCCGCCGGCGGACGCCGTCGTGTGGCCTCGTCTGCCGTACTCCTCGGATGCATGCTCGTCGCCGGATGCGCGAACTCTGGCCAAGGCTCGGTGCCGATCAAGACCCGAGCACCCGCGCTGCCTGCTCTACCGAGTCAAATTCCCTTGCCCCCGCCTCCCAGTCCTGCAGCCGACGCGACGGCAGCGGCAGTCACCGCCTACCGGAACTACTGGGCCGACGCTGTCTACGCCAACGCCCACGCCGGCTACTGGAACGCCGACACACGAGCAAGCCTCGCAGCGGGGGGAACTCTATTCGACATGTTCTCAAGGCATGCCACCGGCACCGCCTTTGAACAACAGATCCTCAGTGTCTACCGCGCTGACAGAAGCGGTGAGTTCACGGAAGGCGAGCTGGTCCCACATCCTGTGGTGCAAAGCGCGCTTCCTCCGGCCACTCCTACCGAAGTCTGGATCGCGGATTGCCTGGACGCCAGGAACTGGTTGTTACGCCGGCGGCCGGCAGGTGAACTCAAGAACGGTCGACCGGGGGGAAAGCATTCGTTCTCTGCGACAGTAGTTCGCAAAGGCGGCGGATGGCGGGTTCGTGATCTGACTTCCTCCTCTGGCACGACAACGTGTTGACTCGGCTCGCTGGGCTTGCTGGGGTTGTAGCACTCGTGCTGACTGTGGGAAAGGCAGCGCCGGCTTTGGCGGACGACGGGATTGACCCCGGTACATGGGGGAGTGTCAGCCCGATACCTGCGGGCGCCCAGCTGATTGTCGGGACAGGGGCCTCATCGCCGCTTGCGGTTTCGCGTTTGCCACCACGACAGCCAGCAGCGGCTCTAGCCACTGGCAATCTGACGACTTCTTCTGGCGCGGGTACGCAATTTGGGACGGCGCCGGTGGGCGACGCCTCGACCACGTCGACGACCAGTTGTGTCTCGGCGCTGTCCGGCGTTCCGCAGTCTCGACCGGGCGGCGCCTACTACGATTTCCACTGCCAGACGGTCTCCCTCTCGGGCGCGACCGTGGGCGAAGTGCAAGGCACCACCTGGGTGCCGAATGCGGGAACCCAAAGCGGGCTACCGGCGGCGGTACCCCGTCCGCCTGTGCCCCCGCCGCCGCAGGTGCTGGCTCGAGAAGCAGCGGACCAGTTGTTGCTGCCCTTTCCTCGCCTTGAGGTGAGTCCAGCTGCCGACCGGGATCAGGTCGTGGGCTTTCCGACGTGGCTGTGGCTTGACCCGGGGTCGTTCACGCTGCGCACGAGGACGGTGGCGGTGCCGGGGGAGTCGGTGACGGCTAGGGCGATGCCGGTGTCGACCAGCTGGGTGTTGGGCGACGGTTCGACGCTGACCTGTACCGGCGCCGGCACCCCCTACACCCCTGGTACGACGCCGACGGCTGCGTCCCCGGACTGTGGTCATACCTACCTGGGGCCTTCGTTGGGGGAACCCGGGGGCCGTTATCCGGTGACTGTGACGACCCGCTGGCAGATCAGCTGGGCCGGCGCCGGCCAGGCCGGTGTGCTACCGGAGCTGTCGCGGACCGCGGCCGGCAGCCTTCGGGTCGCCGAGGTCCAAACGCTCAACTCGTAACTCTGGCAACGGATTGACCTGAAGGAGTTGGATGCGCACCACCCTTTTCCGTTTCGCCGCGGCACCAGCCGCACCCAATGGACACGCCGGTTCCGCGCCGGCTACTACGGCCGCTGACCTAAGCGGCGCTAGCGCCAGCGCCAACTCGACGCGGCTCGCCGCGGTGGCGCCCCGGCGTCGCCCAGCACTGTGGATGCTCAGCGTCGCCCTTGTCGCAGGCGGCGCTCTGCTGGCCGTCGATGCCGCCCGCTCAGCCGGTCACAAGAGCGCGGTCCTGGTCGGCGCCCGCGACGTCGGCGCCGGAGAACAGATCACCCCCGCCGATCTGGCCCTGGTGCACGTGTCCGCCGATCCCGGGCTGCGCACCGTGCCCGCCGGTGACCAGCCCTCGGTGGTCGGTTCGGTGGCTGCAGTCGACCTCAAAGCCGGCAGCCTGCTAACCAGTGCAGAGCTGACCGGCACCGCCACCCCTGCGGCCGGTACCGTCCTTGTCGGTCTGGCCCTCAAAGCGGGTCAGCTACCGGCACGGGAACTGTCCCGAGGAGACCGGGTGCTCATCGTGGCTACCCCCGGCCAGCAAGACCCTGCCAACCCGGCGCAACCGGGCCGTCTCGGTACCTATGGCGCCGTCGTTCAGGACAGTGCGCCAACCGCCGCCGGTGACGGCAGCACCATCCTTGATGTCGTCGCCGCACAGGACACCGCCCCCGCCCTGGCGGCCGACGCCGCCGCCGGCCACATCGCCGTCCTGCTGCTTCCCCGCCGATGAGCCTGATCGCGTTGGCAGCATCCAAATCCGCCGGCGTGACCACCAGCGCCCTCGCCCTAGCCGGCGTGTGGCCGGGACCTGTGCTGCTCGCCGAATGCGACCCCGCCGGAGGTGACATCAACGCCGGTCTGCTGCGCGGCGCCCAGCCGGCTGGAGCTCTGCTCGACCTCGCGCTGGCAACCCGCCGCGGACTGACCCCAGCACAGTTCTGGGACCACACCGTCACCTTGTCCGAGGATGGAACGGTCCGGCTGCTTTCCGGACTGGCCGATCCGGCCCAACACCCGGCCCTCACTTCAGCGTGGCCGCTACTGATCCGCATGCTGCACGCCCTCGACTTGCCCGCACCTACCGGCTCGGCTGAAGCAGTCGTAGACCGCGGGTGGGATGTGCTCGCGGACTGCGGCCGGCTCGCGCCCGCCACACCGATGGGGCTGCTCGGCGCCGCCGACCTGATCCTGCTGGTGCTGCGGCCGCGGTTGGCTCACATCGCACACACCCGCAGTCGGCTTTCGGCACTTCGCAGCCAAATCGCTGATCATGCCGACGGCCCGCTGCCCGAGCTGAAGCTGCTGCTCGTGGGTACCAGCCCCTATCCGGCAGCCGAGGTCGCGACCGCAATGGACCTGCCCGTCGCCGGTGTCCTGGCAGACGACCCGCCCGCTGCCGCGGTACTGGCCGGCCTGGCCGGGCATCGTTCCCGGTTTGAACGCTCACCGCTGATCCGCACCGCCCACCGGGTCGCAGCCGACCTGCACCACGCCGTCCACGCCCACCCCCAGTCGACGGCCGACGACCAGGATCCGTCGGAAGGCGATATCGCAGCCGAGCCGGTACTGGCGGAACAGCCATGACCGGCTGGCCATTTCCCGCCCAGACCGACGGCGACGCGCAGCCTGCAGCGAGGCGTCTGCGACCCGCTGACCTGCCCGCCCTGCCCAGGGCTCACCGGCCCCAGGGCGGACCGGCCGACATCGGGGGACCGGTCGGTGGGCCACCGGACGGTCGAGCCGGCCTGGACGGGGCGGAGCTTGCCGACCGGCAGGTCGTGCGGACGCTTCGGGACGCCGCCTCCGAGCTGCTCGCCACCGCCGAGTCCGCCCGCGCTGACCGGCTCTCGGGCGAGCATCGGCAGGCGCTCGCAGCCGACTGCATCGCCCAGACTGTCGGAGCATGGGTAGCCGAGCAGGCACGCAGCGGGCACACCCCAACAGCGGCACTCGAGCAGCGCCTGGCACGTGCCGTGTTCGATGCCATGTTCGGGTTGGGCCGGCTGCAGGCCTACGCCGACCTGCCCGACGTCGAAAACATCGACGTCTACGGAACCGACCCGGTCTGGTTGTCCTACTCCGACGGCCGAGTCGAACAAGGCGAGCCGGTCGCCGACAGCGACAGCGAACTCGTCGAGCTGATCCAAGGCTTCGCCCGCTATCTGGGGCACACCCCCCGCACGTTCTCACCGGCAACACCGTTGCTGCGGATGCGGGTCGCCGGCGGCCATCGGCTCACCGCCGCCATGACAGTCTCAGCCCGTCCGCAGTTGACCTTGCGCAAACATCTACTCGTCGACGTCAGCCTCGATGACCTGATCGAGCTGGGCACCCTGGACACCGCCCTGGCGGCGTTTCTGCGGGCGTGTGTACGGGCCGGTAAGAACCTGCTGATCAGCGGGGCGATGAACGTCGGCAAGACGACGCTGCTGCGGGCGCTCGCGAACGAGCTCGACCCAACCGTCAAGATCGCAACGTTGGAAACCGAGTACGAACTGGCGCTGCACCAGCTGCCCCACCGGCACGGCCGGGTCGATGCCTACGAAGAAATCCAGGACAACGCAGAAGCCGCCGGCGGTCTGTCGCTGCCCGAACTGGTCACCCACGCGCTGCGCACCTCGGCGCAGTGGACCATCGTTGGGGAGGCCCGCGGCGCCGAGATCGTGCCGATGCTGCAAGCCATGTCGGCGGGCAACCGTTCAATGAGCACCATCCACGCCGCCACCGGCAGGGCGGTACTGAACCGGATCGTGTCCCTGGCCGGTATGGGACCTGCCCCGCTGGTTGCCGACACCGCCTACCGGCTGACCAGCGACGCGGTCGACTTCATCGTCCACCTCGAACTATCCGACCAGCAGTCGGCTGCCGGACGGCGCCGGGTGGTCAGCAGTGTGCTGGAAGTGCTGGAGGTCGGCGACGCCGGGCTTCCAGCTCTGAATGAAATCTTCGTCCCCGGCACCGAAAGGCGGGCGGTTCCGGGCTGTGCGATCGCCTGCCTGCCCGACCTGGTAAACGCCGGGCTTGATCCCAGCGACCTGTCCGCCCCTGCCGCGAGCCCGCTGCGGGGGACAGGTCGACGCCGTCAGCCGACCGGACCACGGACGTCCCGCCCTGACGTGTCCATCGCCGCGCCCAACCCTGCACCGGCTTCGTGGCCACCGCTGGATACCCGACAGCCGGATGCCCGGCAGCCGGCTGCTGGCAGGGGCCGGTGAGCGCCCTCGCCGGCCTCGGTGGTGCGCTGGCCGGCCTCGGTCTGATCCTCACCGCCCTAACCGTCACCCTCAGGCCAGCACCGCAGGCTGACCCAGCGGCCGCGGGGCTGCCCCCCAAACGCCGCAGGCGCCGACGGGCCCGCCCGGCGACCGCCCGGCCGGCCACGCTGATGCTCCGCCGGCTGCTGCCTGCCGTGCTGGCGGCAGGTGTCGTCGTCGGGGTCACTCGCTGGCCAGTCGGAGCCGTGCTGGCAGCGGTAGCCGCCGTCGGCCTGCCGCGCCTGCTAGGCGGCGGCAAAGCCGCCGAACGCAACAACGCCCGGCTGCAGGCGTTGGCGGACTGGACCCGCCGGCTCGCGGACAGCATCACCGCCGGGGCCGGGCTGGAAGAGGCGCTGGTTCGCAGCGCCCGCACCGCCCCCGCGCCGCTGACGGTCGAGATCGGCGCCCTGGCCCACCGGCTACGAGCGCACCTTCCTACCGAACTGGCCCTGCGGGCGTTCGCCGACGACGTCGACGACGCAGCAGGCGACCAGGTCGCCGCCGCGCTGCTGCTCGCTGCCCGCCGCCAAGGCCGCGGAGTAGTCACAGTGCTAGCCGACCTGGCAGACACGGTCGCCAAGACGGTGGCGGCCCGCCGGGAAGTCGAAGCCGACCGGGCCAAGCCTCGCAACTCGATGCGTCAAGTCATCGCCATCACCATCGGGTTCACCCTCGCCTTGGGGGTCCTGAACCCGGGATATGCCGGACGGTACGGCACCCCGGCTGGGCAGGCGGTGCTGGCCCTCGCCGGCCTGATCTACATCGCCGGCTGCTGGTGGATGGCACAGTTGGCCCGCACCCCACCCACCCCGCGGTTCCTACCCCCAACCTCGGCGGCAACCGGCCCGGCAGAACACCAGGTGCACCAGCGGGCGGGACAGACTCCCACCCGACCTGCGACAGGGCGGGGGCGATGGTGAACGGCTACCTTGCCGCTGCCACCGGCGGCGGACTGGCCAGCGCCGCCAGGTGCCTGCTGCCAGCACCACCACCACAGCTGACCGCCGCGCTGGCTGCCCTCGAACGGACCCACCAGCCAGCGCCGGGCTGGACCGGAACGTGGGGTCCGGCGGGAACGGCAATTGATTCGGGCTGGACCCAGCGTGCGGGGCGCCTGCTGGCCCGGGCTGTTCCCTCCCTGCTCGGCTGGCGGACCCGCCAGGCGGACCTGGCGATCCTCGGCCTGCCGGCACAGACCCTGCTGGGCCGCCAAGGCCTGCTCGCCCTGTTCGGGCTGCTGCTCCCCAGCCTCGCGATCGCTCCGCTGCTCGCCGTCGGGGTGAGGCTGCCGTTCACCATCCCCGCTGCAACCTCGCTGCTGAGCGCGGCCCTGTTCTTTCTGGTCCCGGCGTCCGAGGCGCGGGACCGCGCCGCCCGGGCCCGAACCGAGTTCCGAGCCGCTCTCACCGCCTACTTCGACCTGGTCGCCCTGGAACGGGCTGCCGGCGGCGGCGCCGCCGACGCGTTGACCCGAGCTGCCGACATCGGCAGCGGCTGGGTCTTTCGCCGCCTCGCCGCCGCCTTGGCATCCGCCCAGTACGCCGGCAGCACACCCTGGGCGGCGCTGTCCCGGCTCGGGGTGACACTGGGCGTCGACGAACTCGCCGACCTCGCTGACATCGTGGCCACCGCAGGTGAAGGCGGCAACGCCATCTTCACCTCACTGGTCGTCAAAGCAGACTCCCTGCGCAGCCAGAGCCTCACCGACGCCAAAGCACTCGCCAACAGCCGGTCGGACTCGATGTCGCTACCAACCGCGGTCCTGCTCACCGGTTTCCTGCTGCTGCTCGCCTACCCCGCCGTCGCCGGACTGCTCACCCCCGGCGGCTGAGCGTTGCCCACCCTCACCAACCCATGACGCCGTCCACCCACCCGATGTCCACGCCCCTGAAGGAGCCCACCATGACCCGACTGCAACTCGCCGTGCTGTCCCTGCTGACCGGCCTCGCGATCCGCGTTCAGCACCTCCAGACGGCGACTCGATCCCGCGCCGGCCGGTGGTCCTCGGACACTGAGCGGGGGTCGCTGACCACAGAGCAGGCTGTGATCACCGGCATCCTGGTCGTCGCAGCCGTCGGCCTGGGTGTGCTGATCACGGCTGTGGTCTCCAAGTACGGCTCAAAGATCAAGTAGGTGGCGATCATCAGCACGGATCGCCAACTGCTCGTAGGCCGGTGCCGGCCGCCGCGCGGCCACCCCAGACAGACCCCGTACAGCCACCGGCAACGAGCGGGCTGGGCGGCTGGCGACAGCACTGACCGCGGGTCGGCCAGCGCCGAAACCGCCGTCGTGCTGCCCGCCCTGCTGCTGCTGATCCTGCTGATTGTGCAGTCCGCGCTGTATGCCCACGCCCGCAACCTGTCCCAGTCAGCAGCCCAAGAAGGACTACGAGCCGCCCGGCTCCGAGCCGGCAGCGCAGCCGCCGGGCAGGCCGCGGCCACAGCCTTCCTCGCCGGCACCGCCGGCACGCTGCTGACCAGCCCGACGGTCTCGGCAGCCCGCAGCCCAACCACAGCCACTGTCACCGTCGAGGGCCACGCCACCGCCGTCGTGCCGTTCCTGAATCTCGCCGTGCACAGCACCGCCGCCGGCCCCGTCGAACGCTTCGTCCCGGCAGTCGGATGACCCAGCAAACCCGCCGGCAGCCAGCTCATCCTGCCGGTACCGGCCGAGCCGTCACGCTTCGCGTGCCTCGCCGCAGCGCGGGATGCGAACGCGGTTCGGTCAGCCTTGAGCTGGCAGCGCTCGCCCCCGTGTTGCTGCTGCTCGTGCTGCTCACCGTCGCGGCGATGCGGATCACCCTCGCCGGCGCCCAGGTCGACGGCGCCGCCCGCGACGCCGCCCGCGCCGCGTCCCTGGCCCGAACAGCCGCCTCGGCTACCGCTGCCGCCCAGCAGAGCGCAGCACGCACGCTGGCCGGTCAGCAGCTCACCTGCAGCCAGCTGACCGTCGCCGTCGACCTGGCCGCTTTCGCCGTCCCCGTCGGAACCACCGCAACGGTCGCGGTCCACCTCACCTGCCAGGTTGCCCTGGGCGACGTCGCAGGTCCCGGTGTGCCGGGTTCGACGACGATGACAGCCGGCTACGCCGCGCCGCTGGACCCCTACCGTGCCCGCTGACACCACCCCGCTGACCTCGACCGGCAGGTGCCATCTGGACAGTGCTGCCCCCGACCTGACGGCGGCAGGTGGCGATGCCGGCTCGGTCAGCGTGCTGGTCGCGGTGCTCGGCTTCGCGCTCCTGCTGATGCTCGGCCTGGTCGTCGACGGCGGCCGCCAGCTGATCGCCTACCGCCGCGCCGCCAACGACGCCGAACAGGCAGCCCGCGCCGGCGCCGGCGCCCTCAACCCCGCCGGGCTACGCACCGGCACCTACACCCTGGACCCGGCCGCAGCCACCGCAGCCGCCCGCCGCTACCTGTCCGCTTCCCAACCAGGCGGCCAGATCACCGCCAGCAGCATCACCGTCACCGGCAACACCGTCGCGGTCACCGTCACCATCCGGCGGACCACAACGTTCCTAGCCGCAGTCGGCATCACCGGCGTGAACGCCACCGGACGAGGGCGCGCGCAGCTGGTACACGGCGTCGCCGCCGAGGACCCCTGATGTCCTCCAGTCTTCGGCGCCCGCACCCCAACCCACCCGGCCGACGGCGAGGTGATATCGGGCGCGGACTGGGCGCTGTCGCCGTCCTGGCGCTCCTGATCGCCGGGTTACCCGCCGTGGTCGTTCAATTCGCCGGCCTACCCGACCCCAGCCGGCCACCGGGCTGGAGCGAGGTCGAGCAACTACTGACCGGGCCCGACACCGGCCGCCTGCTGGCAGTCGTGCTGGCCGCCGTGTTCTGGCTCGCCTGGTCAGCCTTCGTTGCGCTGGTCCTGCTCGAGACCGTCGCCCTGATCGGTCGCCGGCCGCCGGTCCGGCTACCCGCCTTCGGCCCGATGCAGGAACTGGTCCGCACCCTGGTCGCCTGCGTCGCACTGCTGTCCGCTCCGGCTACGGTCAGCTTGACCAGCCCGCCGCCCGCCGCCCCGCCTAGCTTGGCTGTGGCGCTGACCCCAGCCGTCCGGCAGCACGCCGCCGAACACGACGATGCGGCGGCAGAACCCGCGACGTACCAGCGGGATCGCCCGGCCACCCCGGTCACGCCCGTCACGCCGGTCGCGGACGATACCGTCACGACCCCCAGCAGCGCCCGTCGCCCGGCTGCCACCGGCCCTACCTACGAGGTCCTGGCGATGCACGACGGGCAACGCGACACCCTCTGGCGGATCGCCGAACAACACCTGCGGGACCCGTTGCGCTGGCTCGAGATCTTCCAGCTCAACGTCGGCAAACCCCAACCCGACGGCGCTGCCCTGACCGACCCGCACTGGATCCGCCCCGGATGGTTGCTGCTGCTACCAGCCGACGCGACCGGCCTCCCGGCGCCGCCGACCCCCGGAAGCCCACCCGCGCCGCCGACCGGCGGAAGCCCACCCGCGCCGCCGACCACCGGGAACCCCCCCGCGCCGCCCCTAGCCACGGGGCGGCACCACACCCCAGCGGCCCCAGCGGTTCCGGCACTTCCGGCGAATGGTCGTGCCCCCGCCGGGCCTTCGCCTGAGAACTCACCCCCCGCATCACCCGCCGTCCCGAGCCGCAAACCCGTGCCGGCCGCACCCAGCCCCCAAGCACCGAGCGGGCCGTTGCCACCGCACAGCAACTCGGCCCGTCCACCAGCGGTCCCTCCAGTAGCAGGCGACCGCCCCTGGCAGCCGCCGGCTTCGGCCCCGACACCCTCAGAAGGTGTTGAGCAGACGGTGGTTGCCGCGTCTTTGGCCAGCGGCCTAGCCGCGGCGCTAGTCCTGAACCGGCAACGCAGGCGCCGCGGCTACCGTCCCCAGCCCCCGCAACCGCTTGCCGTGACGGCCGCGCCGCCGCTGCCGTCCGCCTTGCGCCGGCTGCTCGCTGCTGGACAGGACGACCTGTCCCTCGGTGGCCGCGACGGTGACAACGACCTCGACGACCCCGACGAGCCGACGACTACTAAGACGGACGACCAGCAGAAACACGCTGCATCGCCGCGCCGCCTACCTGACGTACAGGTTGGCCACCGGGCGGGTAAGCCGGTGACCCTGAACTTGCTCGCCCAGCCCGGTTTGGCCGCCGCAGGCGACGGCGCCCAAGGCGTGCTTCGCCATCTACTGGTCACCCTGCTGTCCACCGCCCGCCCGTATGAGCTGGAGCTGCGTGTCATCGCCGGCTCGCACCAGGTGCTGCTGCCCGTCGGCAACCTCGAAGCAGTCCACCGAGCAGACACCCTCGACCGCGCGCTGCTTGAGTTGCAGACCGCCGTGCTGACCCGCACCCGCCGCTTCCTTGACGCCGGAACCCCCACCTTCGAGGACTACCGGCGCGAGCACCCGGAAGACCCGCTGCCGCTGCTGATCCTGGTCACCGGCGCGTCACCACAGATGCTCACGCCGGCGCTCACGGCGATCTTGGCCACCGGCCAACCACTGGGAGTGACAGCAGTTGTGCTGGGCGACGCTCACAGGATCATGGGCCAACTGACCATCGCCGCCGACGGGACCATCAGCGGGGCCACACCCGGCGCACTGCAGACCGCCGTCGATGGCGTGCAGCTGTTCCGGCTCTCCGAAGCGGAGGCTGTCGCAGCCCTTGAGGTCCTATCCGACGATCAGCCACCGGGCGCAGCGCTAGACCGCGCTGACGTCGCCGTTCACCAGCAGCAGGACCCGGAGACCGACTCGTCGGGTGGCCCGGCGCTCAGGCCCGCCCCGACAGCGTTTCCGGCGGCTGGGCCAGTCACAGTCCAAGTACTGGGCCGGTACACGATCAGCGCCTGGGGCGAGCAGATCACCAGCGGCCTGAGACGGTCCGCCAAAGAGCTACTCGTCTACTTCCTGCTCCACCCGGCGGGGGCCAGCGCAGAGACCGCAATGGCAGCACTCTGGCCGGAGATCGACGGCGAACGCGGCCGGGAACGCTTCTGGACCGCGATGAGCAACCTGCGGACCCGGCTGCGAAACCCAGAGCCCGACAAGGGCAAGGACGACGACTCCGATGTCGCTGTCATCGCCCGGCACGGCGAGCACTACCGAATCCCGGACGGCATGCTCACCGTCGACCTATGGAACTTCCAAGCAGCGCTAACTGACGCCAGTCACGCCGCCAGCGCCTCGATCGAAGCCCAGGCCCTGACCCGCGCCGCAGACATCTACCACGGTGACCTCGCCGGCGAGGTTGACTACTGGTGGGCCGAAACCGCCCGCGAAGAACTGCACCGCAGTGCCTTACACACCCTCGTGCGACTCGCCGAGCTGCACAGCTCAAGCGCAGAACTTCCCGCAGCGATCGACTACCTGCAGCGCGCCATGAGGCTTGACCCCCACGCTGAGGCAATCCACCGCCGGCTCATTCAGGCGCTCACCACCGGCGGACGCGACGATGAAGCACTGCGCTGCTACCGCCAGCTCGCTGGCCGACTCGCCGACATCGACCTCGAACCCGACGAGACAACTGAGCGGCTTGTCGCCGAGCTTGGACTCTTGTCGCGCCCGCAAGCCCGCCGGCGGCAGGAACAGGCTCGGCAAAGGCAAGGCCGCAGGCAGCGGCCAGTCAGGTGAGCAGAACCCGAGCAGAACTTCACTCGCGAACGCAGAGCCGGGCGTGGTGCGGCCACCGCAACACCGCAAACCGTCGAGCTGTTCTTAACGAAAGCTCGGCGGTCGTCCCCGCGCCTCCAGCGGCCGGCGTGGTCCGCCGATTTCGCCGACGGCTCGCCGAAGCCGGCCTCAAGGTGACCCGATAAGTAGGCGAAACCCTGAAGCACCGACGCGCTCCACCCGTACATAGGGTGGCCGGCGGGAACCGTGCTTCATCCGCTGGATCGTCTTGAACACGTTCGCCTCGACGTAACCCGTTCCGGCTGCCACCATCTCTTGGAAGATCTCCCGGCGCGTGAACGCGTCCGCCCCCGTCCGCGCCGCCAGGGCGCCAAGCGCCCTCACTACCTCGTCACGGCAGGTAGACACCGAAGACCTGTAATCCACTGCAGCAACTGACCGGCCAGCGAAGCTCAAGACCCGGTTCGTATACGGAGGCACCACTTCCACACCTTTTTGCGCAGGCAAGAAGTTTGCCAGGCCGCCAGACCGTCGCGAAACGGCTGGGCCGCGCCGGGCCGGGCCATAGTAGGGCCGCGAGACGATCCGGCTCACCGGTTTGACTCGAGCAAGCCCAGTTTTCTGTCTTGCCGTGTCGGGGGCGCGGCAACAGCTGGCCGCCATCATCGACCGTGCTCGCGCAGAGCACTCGCCGATTTATCTCGCTCGCCGAGGCCGTGGGTTGCGGCAGTGATTGACGCGGACGACCTCGATGTACTGCTCGCGCTGGCTGAGGGCATGCGCGACATTCGGGCAGCGGCGGCGGCACGGGCGGAGCTGGCGGAGACCGAGCAGACCCCGATTCCCTGGGAGCAGGTCAAGGCCGATCTTGGCCTGATGTGACTTACCGGATCACCTTGGCTCCGACTGCTGAGCGGCAGCTCCGTAAGTTCGACCCTCCTGTACGACGATGGATCCAGGCGGCTCTCGAGCTCCTCGCTGACAACCCGCGGCCACCCGCAGCCACACAGCTGGTCGGCGGCTCCGGCGAGTGGCGCGTGCGCACCAGCGACTACCGCATCGTCTACGACATCGAGGACGACCGGCTCGTCGTCCTCGTCCTGCGGGTGGCTCACCGAGGCGACGTCTAACGAGCCCGGTGACGATGCCGGCCGTAATCGCTGGGGCCGCGCTGGGCTGCGGCTGGGCCGCGAACCAGTGGACTTCCACACACTCACGGACACCAGCGGGCAACAACAAACGAGCAGGTCAGCGAACCCCCTGTATCTTCCTCGCACGGAGGAGGCCAGGGATTCGAGTCCATCACCTCTATCAAAATTACCCCAAATACTGAATATTGGCCCTCAAGGTTTAGAATAGGGTTTACGCCTGCTTGAAAGATGCGAAGTTCGCTGTTGCTACAAGCGAGAGTAGAGTTGCGGCAGTCGGCGGTCTGCTCACACTCCATCTCGTCAAGCTCGCGGCGCGCTCTACTACGACTCTCGACTTTTCGTTGCTCACCGTACTCTCCCCTCATTACCGCATGCAGCGGACAACGGCTTTCCGTCTGACTACACGGCTCTCGCTCTTTCGCTGCATGTGTCGTGTTTCAGTCATCCCGCAAACTTGGTAGCGTCTTGCTCGTTCTCACCGCAGCGCTTGGAATCTCGCGAGTGGCAGCTCAAGTACACTCGCCTCATTATATAATTGCAAGCCTCATCATTGATGCCGTAGCGGTCTTTGTGGCAGTGCCAATCGCGAAGCGAGTACTCAGGGGCAAGCTTGAGCCAAGCTAAGCCTCCAGACAACCAGCAGAAGGCCGTTCAAGCACGATGACTGAATTAAGCGGACACGAAACTGCCAAGCGTAGTTGGTTAAGCCGAAACCTGATCGTCCTCTGTGGCGTCAGCTTCTTTCAAGACGCGGCGAGCGAGCTGCTCTATCCGATCCTGCCCATTTTCTTGACGGTCACGTTGGGCGCACCAGTCGCCGTAGTCGGCGTTATCGAGGGGCTGGCCGAGGGGGCTGCGAGCATCACGAAGCTCGCCGCCGGTCGTCTCGCCGACCGGCATGCAAAAAGACCGTTGATCGCGGCGGGCTACGGCCTGGCCGCAGTCGGCAAAGTCATCATCGCAGCCTCATTCGTCTGGCCGCTGGTGCTCTTGGGGCGGGTGGTCGACAGGTTAGGTAAGGGTGTCCGCGGTGCTCCTCGCGACGCGTTGCTCGTCGTCGGGGTGCCAGACGATGCGCGTGGCCGGGCCTTTGGGCTGCATAGGGCGATGGATACCGCCGGTGCGGTGGTCGGACCGCTCCTTGGCCTTGCCGCCTACGAGGGCCTTCATCACCAGATCCGTCCGCTCCTGCTCGTGGCGATCGTGCCAGCCGTCGCCAGTGTGCTGCTTGTTGCCCTTGTGCGCGACAGCTCGCGCGTCGCACTGCCGGTTGATACTCCGAAGGCCGCAGCAAGAGCTGATTCGACGCCACTTCCCAGGGTCTTTTGGCGCACTGCCAGCTTCCTGATCACGTTCTCGCTCATCAACTTCCCCGACGCTCTTCTCCTTCTTCGGGTGTCTCAACTGAGCCATTCACTGCCGTTCGTTGTGTTGGCGTATGCGGCCTATAACGCGGTGTACGCCCTTTTAAGCTATCCCGCTGGAGCACTGGCAGATCGGCTCGGGCCGCCTCGGGTCTTCGCCTTGGGCCTTGTGTGCTTCGCCATTGGATACCTCGGCCTCGGGATGACGCACAGCACGGCAGCGGTATGGCCGCTGCTCGCCATCTACGGTGGTTTCACGGCCGCGACGGATGGAGTCGGCAAGAGCTGGGTGTCCGGGCTGGTGCCCAAGTCGACCCAAGGCCGAGCGCAGGGGCTCTACCAAGGGCTCACTGGCGGAGCCGTGTTGATCGCGGGACTCTGGGCTGGCCTCGCGTGGAACGGCACCGGGCAGATCCCACTGATCGTAAGCGGTAGCGCCGCGCTCGTCCTCGCCGTGGTGCTAGCCCTGCCAGCCGTACGGATACAGCTACTACCTACCCGCGAGGAGGCAGTAAGTACAACACAGCGCACAGTTTGACAAGTTGCTCAAGCGTTCGGTCTGTGTTCGAGTACCGGCGGGCAAGCTTCTCTAAGGACGCGCAAGATTCTGTCCGACGAGGCACACCGCGCATGGCTCGCGACTGACGAAGTTTGCATAATCGCCCCCGTCGTGAGGCGCGGCCTCGGCGACCTGGCGAGCGTTTCCCCACCGCGGCGGGTCGGACGACATCGACCTCGACCGCACGATCGAGGTGCTGGCCGAGCGGCCAGTGCCCGACGACGAGGACATCATGATGCGTGACCGGGTGCGCACCCGCCGCTCCGGCGTGTTGGCGGTCGACGTGTCTGGCTCGATGCGCTGCGAGCGGGTGCATACCGCCGCGGCGACGGTCGCCGCACTCGACACCTCCGGCGAGCAGGACCTGCAGCTGGCACCGGAGCTGGCCCGCGCCGGTCAGGGCCGGCTCGCCCAGGTCCGCACCTACCGCGACGTCGCCCCGGCACTCAGCCGCATCTTCGCCGACTGAGCCTGCTGCGGCGACGTGGACCGAGTGCCGGCAGGGCGCTGAGCACGTGGCAGGCAGCCCTGGATGCTGGGTGGACGGCGCGATTGCACGGCGGTTCGCCGCAACCCCCGCCGTGGCACGGCGCGTCGGGCGCGACACGCCGGTGCCGAGCAGTGGTAGCGAAGGAGCACCATGCATTGGTGACAGCTCATGTGCCCACTGGTGATCCACTGCCTGCGCCGCACTCGGGCAGAGTGAGGGGCAGCGGGGTGGCGCAGCGGTCGCCCCACCGGGAACAGGGAGCGCCGTGCGCAAGTACGTGATCATGGGGCCGCAGGGCAGCGGCAAGGGCACGCAGGCCAAGCTGATGACGTCTGATCTCGACATCGCCCACATCAGCGTCGGCGACATTCTGCGCTGGAACGTCTCGCACTACACCAAGCTGGGCGCGCAGGTCCGTCGGCTGATGGCCAGGGGCGAGCTGGTCGGCGACGACCTCGTGCAGTCCCTGGTGGCCAGCAGGATGAGCCGGCACGACTGGAACCACGGGTTCGTCGTCGACGGCTTTCCCCGCAACCTCGCCCAGGCCGAGTTCTTCCTCGAGAGCTACGACCTCGACGGTGTGATCAACCTCGACATGCCCGACGAGGAGGTCAAGCGGCGGGTGCTCGCCCGGCGGCTGTGCTCCCAGTGCGGGCTCGACTACAACCTGATCGCGAGCCGCCCGCGCCGCAAGGACCGGTGCGACGCCTGCGGCGGCAAGCTAGTCACCCGCGAGGACGACACGCCGGAGGCACTCGATGCCCGCCTGAAGGAGTACCGCGATAAGACCCAGCCGGTGATCGACATCTTCTCCCGCAAGGAGTTCGTGGCGGCGATCGACGCGACGGCGGGGATCGAGGAGGTCCAGGCCGACATTCGCCGGCAGCTCGACCTGCCGCCGATGGGCCAGGACGGGAGTGAGGACGGGCCCTCGGACGACGACGACCCGGGCTCCGACGACTGATCCGCGCACTTCGAGGGCGGGCGCCCCCGCTCGCATATTGCGGCTCGAGCGCTAGATCCAGCTCGGGAACCACATCCGCGCGTACCAGGCGCTGTAGGAGATCGTCTGCCCCGTCCAGATCGGGTAGAAGTACGCAAACGCCACCAGTACCGCCGTCGCGTACGCCCCGACGAGCAGGCTGCCGATGGTCCGGCGCCTGTCGGTGAGGCGAGCGCCCCCCACGACCCATCCGGCCACCAGCGTGATCGCCAACACGATGAACGGCAGCAGCGGCAGGGCGTAGAACTGGAACTTGGTGCGGCCCGGGAAGGCCAGCCAGGGGGCAAACGACAGGACGAAGCCGGCGAGCACGAGCGCGGCGCGCCAGTCGCGGGTGGTGAGCCAACGCCAGGCGCAGGCCAGCAGCGCTAGAAGACCGGGCCACCAGATGAGCGGGTTGCCCTGGTCGAGCACCTGCGCCGAGCAGCCGCTGCGGTAGGGACAGGCCGCGCCCTTGGGAGTCAGGTAGGAGAAGTCGACCGGCCGGCCGAGGATGAGCCACTGAAACGGGTTGTCCGACTGGTACGGGTGCTGGGTCGTCAGCCCCTCGTGGAAGGTGCGGATCTGCGAGTGGTAGTCCAGCCAGCCCTGCAGGGCTCCGAGCACCCCGGAGTGCGACCCACGGTCGAAGCCGGTGTCGGTCACGAACCAGCCGGTCCACGAGGCGGTGTAGACCGCGACCGGGACGATGAGGAACGCCAGCGCCCAGCCCAGCGCATCCCGCCGCAGGAAGGCCAGCGACGGTCGCTGCTGGTCGGCGCAGCGCCGCGCACCGATCGTCCAGGCGAGCGCCAGCCCGGCGAGCGCGGGGACGGTGTAGCCACCGGAGAGCTTGGTCGAGAGCGCGGCGCCCAGGCTGGCGCCGCAGGCCAGCTGCCACGGCCGCAGCACGTAGGGCAACCGCCCCCAAGCCGCCAGCCGGCTGCGCGTCCAGTCACGGTCGAGCGCCAGGCACGCGATGCCCACCACGATCCAGAACATCAGGAAGATGTCGAGGATGCCGGTGCGACTTTGCACCAGCTCCATTCCGTCCAGCGCCAGGAGCAACCCGGCGAGGCAGCCGAGTGCGGTCGAGCGGAACATTCGCCGGGCCGCCCGAGCGAGGACCAGCACCGCGAGCGTGCCGACCACCACGGACGCCAAGCGCCAGCCGAGCTCGGGGTCGCCGTGGCGCTGCCCGTTGCAGTCGACGTAACCGAACGCCTGCTCCGACAGCGCGATCAGCCACTTGCCCAGTGGGGGATGGACGACGAAGCCCGACCCGACGCAGTTGTCCCCGCGCTCGACTCCGAAGCGCAGCAGGTCGTGCGCATCCTTCGGGTAGTAGACCTCGTCGAACACCGGCCCCCGTGGGCGCGTCACGTGCCAGAGCCGCAGCAGCCCGGCCAGCACTGTGATCGCGAGCGGCCCTGCCCAGCCGAGCAGCTTGTCACTAGGCATCGGTCGCTCGGTGACGGGGGGCCGCTTCGACGAGGGCTGGGGGGCGTCGTCGGGCTCGACCGTGTCGACGGGTGAGGCAAGCATTACCGACAGCGTATGAAGTGCTCAGCCTTGGCAGCCTTGGCGCCGGGTCGGCTATCGCGGAACGAGCGTGATCGAGCAGTGGATTCCGGGCGCTCGGCTGAGGCGTCCGTCGGCGGTGATGAGTGGGCAGTCGAGAGCCTCGGCAAGGGCGATGTAGGTCGCGTCGTAGGCGGAGACTTTGTCGCGGAGCTGCCAGATCCGCTCCAGGTGAGGAACCATGGGGTAGCGGACCAGGCCCATCCGGCGCCATGCACTCAGGGCGGCCCCTGCCGGTTTTAGGTCGAGCGTGCTTGCCGCCAGGCGTCGGCGCAGGGCACTGACGACCTCGATGTCGAGTAGGTGTGGGGCATGCATCTGCTCCATAGCGAGGACTCGGCGCGCCGGTCCCGCATTCAGCAGGCCGGACAGTGCTGCTGAGGCGTCAAGGACGATCACCTTGTCGTTCTGCCGGCGTCCAGATCACGCACGAGTTCGGCTGTGTCGATGCCCAGGTCAGGTAGGGCCTCGAGCAGCGCCGCGTTGTCGGCTCGGCGGGACACGGCGGCCAGCTCGCGTACCGCGACCGCGCTGAGGGAGGTGCCATCACGGTCTGCAAGGCGCTGGAGCCGCTCGACGACGTCATCGGGCACGTTCCTCAGGTACAGCGTCGCCACGTCGCACAATGCTAGCGACATGCGTGCAACCTGCAACAAGACGCGAGACCGACGTGGTTGGAGGCCGATGACCCGCCAGCGTTCGTATCGGTTCCCGGCAGACTTCCAGTATGAGCTCCGGGCTGCTCGTCCTGTGCGGCGCGCCGATCGGTGACCCGGCTGACGCCAGCCCGCGCCTCGCCGTCGCGCTGGCCGACGCCGACATCGTCGCGGCCGAGGACACCCGGCGCACCCGCCGTCTCGCGGCCTCGCTCGGCATCCGGCTACCCGAGCGTGTGATCTCCTACCACGATGCGAACGAGTCCTCGCGTACGGCCGGGCTCGTCGCCGATCTGCAGGCGGGAGCAACCGTCGCGCTGGTCACCGATGCCGGGATGCCGGCTGTGTCCGACCCCGGATACCGGCTGGTCGCGGCTGCCGCCGCAGCGGGCGTCCGCGTCACCGTCGTCCCCGGCCCGTCGTCGGTGACCGCCGCGCTCGCCGTGAGCGGGCTGCCGACCGATCGGTGGGTGTTCGAGGGCTTCCTGCCCCGCAAGGCGGGGGAGCGGCGAACGAGGATCGAGCAGCTTGCCGCCGAGCCGCGCACTCTGGTGGTGCTCGAGGCGCCCCACCGGGTCGCGGCCGCGCTGGCCGCTCTCGCTGAGGGCCTCGGGGAGCGGCCCGCTGCCCTGTGCCGCGAACTGACCAAGACCTACGAAGAGGTCGTCCGTCTGCCGCTTCCGGCGCTTGCCGACTGGGCGGCAGGGCGGGAGGTCCGCGGCGAGATCACGCTGGTCATCGCCGGCGCGCCCGGTTCCACGGCCGCAACCGAGCCGGCCGACCTGGCCGAAGGTGTCGCCCTTCGCGAGGCCGCGGGTCTGACCCGCAAAGACGCGATGGTCGAGGTGGCCCGTGAGGCCGGAGTGCCCCGCCGCACCGTGTACGACGCGGTGCTGGCCGCGCGCCGCTGACGCCTCCATCCGGCCGGGCTCGCGAAGCTCCGTCCAAAGCGCATAGGTCCTCCCGCTGGAACCGGCGTGTCGCGCCCGACGCGCCGCGCCGCAGGCCGCCGCGCACGCAAGACATATGCAGTTTCGACAACCACCCCCGCGGCCGAAGGTGCCAGAGTGAGCCACATGGTGGCTGAGCACAGTGCAGGGCGCGACCCCGACGAGGCGATGGAGCCGCTGTACGCCTCCCGCTACGCCCTGCAGCCGGTGCCCAAGCACCGCCTCCCCGACGACGAGATGCCCGCGGCTGCCGCCGGCCGCCTCGTCCGCGACGAGCTGACCCTCGACGGCAACCCCGCGCTGAACCTCGCCAGCTTCGTCACCACGTGGATGGAGCCCGAGGCCGTTGCACTCATAGCCGAAACCGCCGACAAGAACTTCGCCGACGCCGACGAGTACCCCCGCACGGGCGAGCTCGAGGCGAGGTGCGTGAACATTCTCGCCGACCTGTTCCACGCCCCGCGCAGCCAGAGCGGCGGTGTCGGGGCGGCCACCGTCGGCTCCACCGAAGCGATCCACCTCGCTGGCCTCGCGTTCAAGCGCCGGTGGAAAGCGCGTCAGCAAGCGGCGGGGCCCCCGGCCGACAACCCCAACTTCGTCATCGGCCACAACGACCAGGTGGCCTGGGAGAAGCTCGCGCGCTACTTCGAGATCGAGCCCCGCTTCGTCCCGGTCACCCACGAGCGGTACGTCATCGACGTCGACGAGGCCCTCGCCCGCATCGACGAGAACACCATCTGCGTCGTCGGCATCCTCGGCAGCACGTTCACGGGGGAGTACGAGCCGATCAAGGAGTTGCATGACGCCCTGGTCGAGCGGGAGCAGCGCACCGGCCAGCACGTCCCGATGCACATCGACGCGGCGAGCGGCGGCTTCGTCGCCCCGTTCACCGACCCCGACCTGCTCTGGGACTTCCGCCTGCCCCTGGTCAAGTCGATCAACGTCTCAGGGCACAAGTACGGGCTGGTCTACCCCGGCATCGGCTGGGTGCTGTGGCGCGAGAAGGAGGACCTGCCCGAGGACCTCGTCTTCCACATCAACTACCTCGGCGCCGACCAGCCGACGCTCAGCCTCAACTTCTCGCGCGGCTCGAGCCAGATCATCGCGCAGTACTACAACCTCATCCGGCTCGGGCGAAGCGGCTACACCCGCATCATGCAGGGGTTGATGCAGACCGCCGACCACCTCGCCGAGGCGGTCGTGGGCACCGGCCACTTCCAGCTCGTCGGGCAGCGCAACGGGCTGCCGCTGGTCTGCTTTCGGTTGACGGGGGAGCGCGAGTACGACGAGCACGACGTCGCCCGCACCCTGCGCGGCTCCGGCTGGATCGTCCCCGCCTACACGATGCCGCCCGACGCCGAGGACATGACGGTGCTGCGCGTCGTCGTCCGCGAGAGCTTCACCCGCGACATGGCCGACATGCTCGCGGGCGACCTGACCCGCGTGGTCGCCGAGCTCGATGAGCGGCCGCCCGGTGGGCACGAGCACCAGCCCAAGACCCGCGGCGCCTGCTGAGGCTGCCGCGGACCCGGGGCGCCAGGCGGCTGCTAGAGGGTCGCCTTCGCCGGGTCGCCCACCCCGAGCGGCGAGACGGGGACGATCATCGGCGCGCCCTCGAGGTACTGACCCAGCTCGCCGAGCGCGGCCATGTGCGGCTGCTTGAAGTGCTGGTCGAGGTCCTGCTGCGAGGCCCACCGCTCGACCATCACGAAGGTCCGGGGGTCCTGGGTGCCGCGGTTGAGCGTGTACTTGACGTTGCCCGACTCGCCGTGGGTGGCCTCGACCATCTGCGACAGCATCGAGAGGACGGTGTCCTCGGACCCCGCCTTGGCTTTGGCGATGGCAACGACGACGACTTCAGCCACAGGTACTCCTTAACCAGCGCGACGGCCGGGCGGCTGTCACTAGTGTCGACAGCATGTCCGAGAAGGCGTTCTACGTCACGACGCCGGAGGCGTCCCAGGCAAAGGAGCCCCTAGCGCCTAAGGCGTACTACGCCACGACGCCGATCTACTACGTCAACGATGCCCCGCACATCGGCCATGCCTACACGACCGTAGCGGGAGATGTCCTGACCCGCTGGCACCGCCAGCGCGGCGAGCGCGTCCACTTCCTGACCGGAACCGACGAGCACGGCCAGAAGATCCTGCGGGCAGCCGAGGCGCAGGGGATGACGCCGCAGCAGTGGTGCGACCACATGGTCGAGACGGCATGGAAGCCCATGCTCACGGCGATCGACGCCGCCAACGACGACTTCATCCGCACCACCGAGGAACGCCACGTCACCAGGGTGCAGGATTTCTGGCAGCGGCTGCACGACCAGGGCGAGGTCTACGAGGGCTCGTACACCGGCCCCTACTGCGTGGCGTGCGAGGAGTTCAAGGTCCCGGGCGAGCTGCTCCAGCCCGGCGACAGGTGCCCCATCCACGACCGCGAGGTCGAGATGATCGCCGAGAGCAACTGGTTCTTCCGGCTGTCGGCCTACCAGCAGCGGCTGCTCGACGCCTACGCGTCCGGCGAGATCCGCATCGAGCCCGAGAGCGCCCGCAACGAGGTGCTGCGCTTTGTCGAGGGCGGGCTGCAGGACATCTCGATGAGCCGCAGCACGTTCGACTGGGGCATCACCGTCCCGTGGGACCCGAGCCATGTCATCTACGTCTGGATCGACGCGCTGCTCAACTACTGGACGGCGGTTGACGGAAGCGGCGAGTACTGGCCGGCCGACGTCCACCTGGTCGGCAAGGACATCCTGCGCTTCCACGCGGTGATCTGGCCGGCGATGCTGCTGGCAGCCGGCCTGCCGCTGCCCCGGCTGGTCTTCGCCAACGGCTGGCTGCTCGTCGGCGGCGAGAAGATGAGCAAGACCAAGCTCACCGGCATCCCGCCGCAGCAGATCACCGACCACTTCGGCAGCGACGCCTACCGCTACTACTTCCTGCGCGAGCTGACCTTCGGCGCCGACGGCTCGTTCTCCTGGGAGTCGATGGCCGCGCGGTACTCCTCCGAGCTCGCCGACCAGTTCGGCAACCTCGCGAGCCGGCTGACCAGCATGGTCGAGCGCTACCGCGACGGCGTGCTGCCCGAGGGCAAGCTCGACGACGCCGTTGCCACCGCGATGCGAACGGCCGTCGACGAGGCAGAGGCCGCCATCGACGCCATCGACTTCCAGGCCGCCATTGCCGCGGTGATGAGCTTCGTGCGCGTGGTCAACGGCTACGTCACCGAGCAGGCGCCGTGGAAGGTGGCCAAGGCGGCGGACCAGGACCCCACCCGCTCCGCCGAGCTCGACGACATCCTCTACACGACCGCCGACGCGCTGCGGGCGACGGCGGTGTTGCTCAACCCGGTGATGCCCAAGGCGTGCGCCACGCTGTGGGCGTCGCTCGGCGCACCCGCCCCGCTGGCCGAAGCCCGGGTGCAGGATGCCGCGGCCGACCACCTTCCGGCCGGGGCGAAGGTGACCAAGAGCGAGCCGCTGTTCCCCCGGCTCGAGGCGTGAGCCGGACGCCTCGCGGCGGTGGCCGGACGGGCGAGCCCCCGCCAGCCCCCGAGCCGCTTGCCGTCCCCGCGCTCGACAGCCACTGCCACCTCGACCTGCTCGATGTCGGGGTCGACGAGGCGATGGCGTCGGCGAAGGCGGTCGGCGTCGCGCGGGTGATGACGGTCGGCGTGGATGCGGCGAGCTCCCGGTGGAGCGTCGAGACCGCTCGTGCGCACGCGGACGTCTATGCAGCCGTTGCCATCCACCCCAACGACGCCCCGGGTGCCACGGCCGCCGACCTCGACGAGATCGAGCGCCTTGCCGCCGACCCGGCAGTGGTCGCCGTCGGCGAGACCGGGCTCGACTACTTCCGCACCGGCGCGGGCGGGCGTCCGGCGCAGGAGGAGTCGTTCCGGCGGCACATCGACATCGCCAAGCGCAGCGGCAAGGCGCTGATGATCCACGACCGCGACGCCCACGTCGACGTCCTGCGCGTGCTCGACGCGGAGGGCGCGTCCGAGCACGTGGTGTTGCACTGCTTCTCGGGCGATGCTGACTTCGCCCGGGCCTGTATCGAGCGCGGGTACGTGCTGTCGTTCGCCGGCACGGTCACCTTCGCCAACGCCCGTCCCCTCCGCGAGGCCGCCGCTATCACCCCGCTAGGCCAGCTGCTCGTCGAGACCGATGCGCCGTTCCTCACTCCCCACCCGTACCGCGGCCGCCCTAACGCGCCCTACCTCGTGCCGCTCACCGTGCGGGCCGTGGCTGTCGCCACCGGAACCAGCCCGGACGAGGTATCCGCCGCCGTCACCGCGACGGCGGCGCGGGTGTTCGCGTGGACGGACTGCTGAGCTGGACGGACTGCTAGGCCCGCGCGAGGTACGCGACCTGGCCGACCGGCTCGGCGTCCGGCCGACCAAGACGCGCGGCCAGAACTTCCTCGTCGATGCCAACACGGTGCGCCGGCTCGTCCGGTTGGCCGCGCCGCGACCGGACGAGACCGTCCTCGAGATCGGCCCCGGCCTCGGCGCCCTCACGCTGGGTCTGCTGCCGGCGTCGGGCCGGGTGCTCGCCGTGGAGGTCGACGCGGTGCTGGCGGCGGCGCTGCCGGCGACCGTCCGCGAGCAGGTGCCGGATGCCGCGGGTGCGCTGACGGTCATCCTCGCCGACGCCCTGCGACTGGCCTCCGCCGACCTCCCGGCAGCGCCCACCCTGCTCGCGGCGAACCTGCCCTACAACATCGCCGTTCCGGTCCTGCTCGGCCTGCTCGAGCGGGTGCCCTCGATCGAGCGCGGGCTGGTGATGGTGCAGGCCGAGGTGGCGGGGCGCCTGACCGCTGCGCCGGGCAGCAGGGTCTACGGCGTGCCGAGCGTGAAACTCGCCTGGTGGGCATCGTCCCGGCCGGCCGGCGCGATCGCCCGGACCGTGTTCTGGCCCCAGCCGCACGTCGACTCCGGGCTCGTCGCGTTCGAGCGGCGAGCCACCCCTGCGCCGGACGAGCAGCGCCTCGCCACCTTCGCCGCCATCGATGCCGCCTTCAGCCAGCGACGCAAGACGCTACGGGCGGCGCTGGCGGGCTGGGCCGGGTCCGGCGGGCAGGCCGAGAGCCGCCTGCGCGCCGCGGGGATCGACCCCACGGCGCGCGGCGAACAGCTTTCAGTGACGGACTACGCACGGCTGGCCGCGACCAGGACGGAGGCCTAGCCGCGGCCGGGGCGACTACCGGCCGAAGGTCAGGCCGGCTCCCGCCGCTGCTTGTCGGCCACCTCCAGGCGCACCACGCTGACGAGATCATCTCGACCGGTGACGCGTCCGATGTTGCGCAGCGCCTCGGTCTCGACCCGGGTGCGGACTGCCCCGAGGTCGGCCGTCTCCCCGAGCGCGACATCCAGCCGCAGGTGCGGGCGGGAGGTGGCGCCGAAGAAGCGCGCAGATGCCCGATCGACCCCGTGGTAGGTCTCGACCTCGTCCTCGACGGCCTGGGTCAGACCGCCCGCGGCGACGCGAGTGTCACCGAGGGAGCGGTCGGCCTCGACATTGATCGACCCGACGCGAGCGAGCGACAGTTGCGCCAGCAGCCAGCGCAGCGCGAGCAGGCCCAGCACCACGGCGCCAATTGCCACTGCCAGCCAGAACCAACCGTGGTTGCGGCTGACGTAGTCGTGGATCGACGGCCGCAGCAGGGTCTGGCGCGCCCGGTTCTTGCCGAATACGCGATACGAGAACAGCAGGATGACGACCCCGCCGGCCAGGCAGATCAGCCCCAGCAAGACGTGCAGAACGCGGTTGATCCGGTCGATGCGGCTGGTCACTGCCTCACACCCCCCGCTCGATGGTGCGCAGCTTGACGTTGGTCTTGATCCGCAGCGGCTTGGCGAGCTCGACACCATCGAGCAGCCGAGTCGCCTTGGCCTCAACGGCTCGCTGCACGGGTGCCGCCTCGAGCATCGGTGACCTCACATCGATCTTGATCTTGCGCCGCCGGATGGAGACCTTCGCCTTCTCGACGCCGTCGGTGCCGGCAGTCGCCGCCTTCAGCGCGCGCTGCAGACTCTTGCGCGTGGTGGTAACAGTAGCCCCGCTGCCGCTGTCAGCGAGCTTCAGGACGTCGGGACGCCCCCGCTTGAGCCCGATGACCAGCAGGAACAGCCCAACGAGGATCAGCACGACGCCGGTGACCTGCACGCCGAGGTCGCGCCAGGTGTTGCGGGCGAGCGCGTCACGGACGCCGTGCCAGTGGAACAGGTACGGCTTGTGCCCGATGGCAGCGAGGACGACCTCGACGACGAGGATGACGGCCGCGGCAAGCACCGCGATCGACAAGAGAGTGGCCACCAGCCGATTGACGGCGCGCATCACTGCACCCGCTCGATGGGAGGCTGGACGCGGTCGGCGGAGTACAGGTGCGGCACGTCGATGTCGAAGCGGACGACATCGAGCGCGAGCATCTGGCGGCAGGCGTCGACGACGCGCTGCCGGACCTCGCCGGCCACGTCGCCGAGCGACTGCGGGTACTCCACCGAGATCGATGCGGACAGGGTGACGAGCTTGCCGTCGACCTTGGCGTGCACCCGCGCGGGACCGTCCGGCTTGACGTTGCCGAGGGTGGCGCCGAGCAGCTTGCGCGGCACCCCGCCGGCACGCGGCACCTCGCGGATGGCCTGGCTCACGACTTTCTCGACCACCCGGTCGGCGATGCTCAACTTCCCCAAGCGGCCGCGGGGGTCGTCACTCTCGCTTTCCTCAGCCGGGCTGGGCAGCTGCTCGACGTCCGGTTGCTCAGCCGTCGCGGTCAGGCTCATCGGTCGCGCCCGCTGCGGCCGGACAGGTAGGGCGTGATGTCCAGCTGGCCGTCGAGAACCTTGCCGACCGCGAAGCCGATGGCGCCGAGGACGAGGGCGAGGAAGAACGCGCCCCACCCGCCGGCAGCGGCAGCGACAGCAAGCAGAAGACCGACGAAAAGACCGATGGTGCTGACCGGCATGAGGTGCTCCAGGGGTGCGGCGTCAACGGACGCGGGGCGGGCGGGTGTGGGCGGCCCAGCGGCGCCGGACCCAGTAGGTGACGTGGCCGACGCCACGTGGCGAGCGGTAGAAGTGGATGGGGGTGTTCGTGGTGGTTGCCCGCCCCTCTCGGAAGGCGCGGAGCCCGACGGCGAATGCCTCCGGGTCACCGCCTCGATCGGGGTGGTTCTCGCGGACGAACCGGCGGAACGCTGCGCGCTGTTCGGCGCTCATCGTTGCGGCCGGCTGGTCCCGGTTCACGGTCTGCCGGCCCCCGACCCTGGCCGCTTGATGCCCCACTTGGAGGGCGGTTCAGGCGGCGTGGTAGGGGTCGGCGGTGTTGTCACGGTGGTTGGTGGCGGCAGCGGCGGCAGTGGCGCGACCGGGGGAGCCGGAATGCCCGACGACGCCGGCGGGATGACGAGCGCCGGGATGACCTCCGACTTCGCCGGCTGGGGCGTCGCAGCTGCAGCCGCGGCCGACGCTGCTGCCGCAGCGGACGCCGCCGTCGCCGAGGCGGCTGACGATGCCGTAGCCGCAGCGGACGACACCGCGCCGGAGACTGCGTCGGCAGCTGCCCGGGCCGCAGCTGCGACCCGCGCTCCCAGCGGCTCACCCGAGGCCGTCTCCGGCTCCGCTCCAGATGCTGGACCAGATGCAAACGCCGTCATCGGCATAGCTGCGGGCGCGGGCGCAGGTGCAGGTGCACCTGCACCTGCACCTGCAGGCGCCGGGCTGGCTTTGGCCGTCGAGGCAGGCACCGGTGAAAGCTCGGGCTCGGGCTCGGGCTCGGGCGCTGGCTCCGGCTCTGTCAGCCCGAGCCGCAACGCCAGCTCCTGCGGTAGCTCGAGGTCGTCGATGGTGACGTCGATCCGGCCCGCTGCAGCTCCCGAGGTCGCTGCCGCCCCACGGATCGCGGCTCGAACCTCGTCGCCCACCTTGCCGGCCGCCGCGTTCCAGTGCGCGATCACGTTCACCGTGACGGCGTCGGGCCGGATGCGGACGCCGTTGACCCGTGCCCCCGGCAGGTACGTCGCGATCTCGCCGCCGACTCCGCCTGACAGCCGGGCGACCGACGGGCAAGCCTCCACTGCGGTAGCGATGGCCTGCGCATCGGGTTCGGCCGGCCGTGCCGACGAGCCGGCTCCCGGCGCGATGGTGGTCACTGCACCCGGGAGGGAGCGGACGAGTCGTCGCTGCTGCTGTCGTCGTCACCCGCGATGAAGATGTCGTCGACGGCGACGTTGACCTCGGTGACCTCCAGCCCGGTCATCCGCTCCACGCTCGCGATGACGTTGCGACGGACGCTCTGCGCGAGGTCGGCGATCGAGACGCCGTACTCGACGACGAGGTCCAGGTCGACGGCAGCCTGCCGCTCGCCGACCTCGACCGACACGCCTTGAGAGATGTTGGGGCCGGAGCCACCGGGGATGCGCTCGCGGATGGCACCGAAGGTGCGGGCGCCGCCGGTACCGAGATTGTGGACGCCGGACACCTCACGCGCCGCGATACCAGCGATCTTGCGGACCACGCCATCGGCAATGGACGTCTTGCCCTGCGAGGTGAGGAGGTCAGACCCGGCGGACTCGCCCTCGGAGGACTTGGTGAGGGCACCACCGCTGGACGAGTTGACTGCGCCGCTCGAGCTGCTGGCGGCCTCGGTGCCGGTGCTGGTCATGCAGGTGCCCCTTTCCATGGGTTAGCCCCTCTGCGGTGAGGTGGCCCGAGGGTCACGTGCCCCCCCCTAGTGCTTCCTACACGTCGTAAACCTAGCCGCAGGGTTACCCTGATAAGGCTGTCCACGCCGGTGTCAGCAGGTGTTTCGCGCCCGTTCGTCGGCAGATTCCGACCGAAGTGGCGCTCCGTCCATCACCGCTAGACCCACCCCGTCACCTCTTGCCGCATGAAGGGGGTTGCCGGTGTCGGACCCCCGGGTGCGACTGGCGGGGGTCCCCGACCCGGTCACCGTCCGCGTCCCGGCGAAGGTCAACCTGCACCTGGGCGTGGGCCGCGCGCGGCCCGACGGCTTCCACTCGGTCGTCACCGTCCTGCAGGCGGTCTCGCTGTACGACGAGGTGACGGCGACTCCCGCGGCGCGCCTGTCGGTGCAGGTGCGCGGCGAGGGGGCCGGCCAGGTTCCGCTGGGCGAGGACAACCTTGCCGCGCGGGCGGCTCGCGCCCTGGCCGACCGTGCCGGTGTGGGCGCGCGCGTGCACCTGTCGATCAACAAGTCCATCCCCGTTGCCGCCGGCATGGCGGGGGGAAGCGCAGACGCCGCTGCAGCACTCGTGGCGTGCGACGCCCTGTGGCAGACCGGCTTCCACCGCGACGAGCTGACCGAGCTCGCCGCGCAGCTGGGCAGCGATGTGCCGTTCGGCCTCACCGGCGGCACCGCCCTGGGCAGCGGGCGCGGCGAGCGCCTCTCGCCGGTGCTGGCGAAGGGGCAGTACCACTGGGTGTTCGCCCTGGCTGACGGCGGCCTGTCGACACCGGCCGTCTATGCCGAGCGCGACCGGCGCCAGGAGGAGGTCCCCACCGTGGAGGCCTTGCCCCCGGACGACGTCCTCGCGGCGCTCCGCGCCGGGGACTCCGCCGCGCTAGGCCGCGCCCTGACCAACGATCTGCAGGCACCCGCGGTACGGCTGCGTCCCGGCCTCGCCCGCACGCTCGAGGCCGGCGGCGAGCTGGGGGCGCTGGGAGCTGTCGTCAGCGGGTCCGGCCCGACGTGCGCCTTTCTCGCCCGGTCCTCGCCCGACGCCATCCGGCTGGCCGCAAGCCTGGCCGGCGCCGGGGTGTGCCGCACCGTACGTCGCGCCGTCGGCCCGGTGATCGGCGCGCGGATCATCGACGCGGGCTGACGCGGCCGCACCAGCGCCCCGGTGCCGACACGTCGCTGCGTCCAAGCTGCATATGTCTTCCTGGCGCCTCCGCCGTGTCGGTCGCGCCACCCCGCTTCCGCCGGCCGCACGAGCACAAGACGTATGCAGTTTCAACAGGTCAGCTCGGTCGGTGGTCATCGAGTCGGCATCCACAGCCGAGCGACTAGTACTACAGCCGCAGTTAGGGTGAGGCGCCTCGGGCTTTGTAGTGGCAGTGTCGGGCTCGGGCTTGGTGGCGTCGTCTCCAGCGGGACCAGCTCAGGACGGCGTGGACCTCGGGTTGGTGGTGCCAGATGAGGTGGGCGAGCAGCCGGCGGATCTCGGGGACGGTGAGCGGGATCAGGTCTTGGGCTGGCCGGGTCGGGGCCCCCCTTTTTCGGTGGTGGCTGCTCGGGTGACGGTCAGGAAGGCGTGGGCGAACATGGCCAGGGTGATGTGGCGATACCAGCTGTCGTACCGACGGACCTGGTATTGGTCGAGGCCCACTTCGCCTT
>JAABUM010000794.1_pt1 | contig 51648 bp, 48 predicted proteins | sample 5559161 | NCBI WGS metagenome assembly JAABUM01 (sample SAMN10711868, study PRJNA513369) | rock metagenome | isolation source: Antarctica rocks | place: Antarctica: Victoria Land, Siegfried Peak nord
TTGCCTGCCCCGCACTGGCTCGACGCCTTGGGCTATGGCCGCCTCAGGCCAGCAACGACCGCTGAATTTCCCGCGCGCCCTGCGCGAAGTGTCAACACATTAGCCGCCTGAAATGAACCATGCCCCATTGGCTACTCCTTATGTTGTGTCACTATGCCGGTGGTGGAAGCGTATCGCTCACCACCCAGACATAGATCCTACGCGGGAGTAGCCGTTTTAGATCATTACCTCGTGCCAACATGCCAAATTATTACGCCACGACTTGGACGATCGTGCCGATCGTGGCCCACGCGAAGAGCTGTTGCTCCGCAGCGTAAGGCACATTGACGCAGCCGTGCGAGCCAGTGTAGTTTTGACCCGGCGTCCCCACCGTGGTGTTGGTGCCGGGACCATAGTCGGTGCGCCAGGGGGCGTCGTGGACATAGTAGCCACGGTTGTCGAAGAGCAGCGCGTAGTTGGTGTAGGACGGCGCGTAGTAGTACTTTGATCCGGGCGGCCAGGGGCTGACGAAGGTGAAGGGGCTGTATTTGCCGAGGATGGGGAAATTGCCCGTTGGCGTGGGCAGCGCGGGGTTGCCGGTCGTGACCAGTGTGCTCAATATGTAGTGGAACCCGTCGAACGCCCACAACTGTTGTTTGGAGAGCGAGATGAGGATGCGTTTGTAGGTGACACCGAGCATGTTGTAGCTCTCGGTTTGCCGCTGGCCGTGCGCGGCCGTTGCCACAATGGTGTACGTGTAGGAGCCTTCAGGGACCAAGCGGTCCGCGTTGTCGCGTCCATCCCAGCTGAGGTTGACTGTTCCAGCCGGTTGTTGGCCGAGGTCCATCGTGCGTACATGATGTACGTCGCCCGGCGCGGCAATGCGTACACTGACATGCGCCGCCGTCGACAGCGTGAACGAGACATTTTGCCGCGTGAAACGCGGGTTGATCGTGAACAACGAGAACTGCGCGTCGCCTAGTTGCAGCGGAACGGCGGGCGTGGCCGTCTTGGTTGGCGGGACTGGGGTCGGGCGCGCGGTCCGGGTCGTGGTGGCCCGCGCCGTAGGCGTCGCGGTACGGGCTGTAGACGTGGCGTGCGCCGAGGTATGGTGGCCCGATGCGCCGGCCGCCGGCCGTGGGGTCGGCGTCGCCGTGCCATGTATGGGCGTCGATTTCTTGTCGTGCGCCGGAGTGGCGGATGCGACGCGCGCGGGCGCTACCACACGCGACGCTTGCACGCGCGGCACGCTTTGCACGCGGTAGGCATAGGAGAGACCACCAACCAATAGCAGGAAGAAGATGACGAGCATGGGGATGATACGCCGTAACACGAAGAGCGCCTTTCACAATAGGGGTCATATAGAGGTGGAATGACAGGGACGGGGCGCGACCGGGGTCGCCACGATGGGGGTGTGGCAGTGCCCGTATATAATAACGTTCGCCGTTAGCTATAGGATACAGGTGGTCGCTACCCGTCCATGCTACTATCGTATCATGGGCGAATGGACGATTCGTGTATCAGGAGAGGAGGCGCGGGATGCCGGTCGACAACGGGCTCTACAATCGTCGGGGCGACATCTGGTGGGATGAGCGTGAGCCCTTATCGACGCTGCGCACGATGGTCAATCCCGGCCGCGTCGGCTACTTCCGCTCGGTCCTCGTCGAGAGACTCGGCCGCGACCCGCGCGGGTTGCGCGCCCTCGACGTGGGCTGCGGCGGCGGCTTGCTGGCCGAGGAGTTCGCGCGGTTCGGTTGCGCCGTCACGGGCGTCGACCCGTCGGAGCTGTCGCTGGAGACGGCCCGCGCGCATGCCGCCGCCTCAGGACTCGCCATCGACTACCGCATGGGGAGCGGCGAGGCGCTGCCGTTCGACGACGCGGCGTTCGACCTGGTGTATTGCTGCGATGTGCTCGAACACGTCGACAGCGTCGAGCGCGTCATCGCCGAGATCGCGCGCGTGCTGCGGCCGGGCGGCGTGTTCCTGTATGACACGGTCAACCGCACCCTCCTGAGCCGGTTGATCATCGTCGGTTTGGCGCAGGAGTGGCCCGCGACACGGTTTCTACCGCATGGCCTGCACGACTGGCGCATGTTCATCAAGCCGGCCGAGTTGCGCGCGATCATGGCCCGGCATGGCCTCGTCGCGCACGACGTCGTCGGCCTCGCGCCCGCTTTGAACCCGCTTGCCCTGCTGCGCGCCCTGTACCTGTTCAGGCGCGGACGCCTCAACTATGGGCAAGTCGGCGCGCGGCTCCGCTTCAAGATTAGCCGCGACCGCGCGGCGTCGTACGCGGGCTACGCGCTCAAAAGCTTGTAACGTTTGCGATGGGCATCGGACCGGGTATAACAAAGGGAGTATCGTGAGATAGAGAGGAATCAATGGATCAGAAGTGTTTGTTGGCGGTGTTCGCGCACCCTGACGATGAGGCGTTCGGCGTCGCAGGCGTCATGCGCAAGTACCGCGACGAGGGTGTCAAGACCGCGCTCGTGTGTGCCACGCGCGGCGAGGCCGGCGAAATTAGTGACCCCGCGCTGGCTACGCCCGAAACCTTGGGGCAGGTGCGCGAGGGCGAGTTGCGCGCGGCCGCGCGCATCATGGGCATCGAGGACGTCAGCTTCCTCGATTACCGCGACGGCGACCTGTCTAAGGCCGGCCCCGACGAGGCTATCGGGCGTATCGTCTACCACATCCGCCGTCTGCGCCCGCAGGTGGTCGTTACCTTCGACGCCAACGGCGGCTACGGCCACCTCGACCACATGGCGATCCATCGGCTAACGATCGAGGCTTTCCACCGCGCCGGTGATCCTTCCTGTTACCCTGAGCAGCCGCGGGACGGCCTGCAACCCTACGCCCCGCGCAAGCTCTACGTCACGGCCAACCCACTCAGCACTATGCGCAAGGTGCATGAGCAGCTACAGGCCCAGGGCATCGATTTCATGCCGGGGGGTAACGCCGCGACGATCCCAATCGATCAGATGGGCACGCCCGACGAGCAGATCACGACGGTCGTGCCGCTCGACGACCGCCAGTTCGACGCCAAGATGGACGGCATGCAGGCGCACCAGACGCAGCAGAGTCCCGACGATCCGTTCGACCGCATGGCCCGTGAGCAGGTGCGCGCGTGGCTGGGCACGGAGCGCTTCGTGCTGATTGACCCCAAGGGCGCTCCGCCAGATAGCGAGCATGATTTGCTTCAAGGAGTAACATTGTCGTGAGGACAAAACGATGACATAAGGAGTAGCATTGTCGTGAGGACAAAACGATGACATCGAGTGTGAGAGTTCATATACCGAGAGAGGATGACCCCCTTATTCCGCTTGAACTAGGGGATATCCAGCGCGCCATCCAAGAGGCGCAAACAATACTAGATTTACAGGATGATTGGGATGGAGAAGGAAGTGCCGGCTATGCCGCATCTACGCTCAAACGAGCTAGTGAGTTTGTGCTAGATAATGCCTTAAGGCTATGGAGATCCCAAAGGCTTCATATCCCTGCCCCCGTCATTGGGCCAGGGCCTGACGGAAGTATTGATATTCACTGGCAACTTGCTACACGCACACTTCTCGTTAACGTGCCCGCTAATGCCGACAAGCCAGCTACCTTTTATGGAAGTGACCGCACCAGTCGTGACAAGTCCGCGCGTAACGTTATCGAAGGTTTTTTGGACACTTCCGTACAGCATCAATGGCTGCTGATGTGGCTGATAGCGTAGATTTAGCATTGGGAAAGCGAAAGCATCCCCGACGACGCAGTGCTATACATGAGGGCGCACCGCCAGTACTTTAGAGGCGGTATACTTCAGCCCGGCGTTTTTCGAGACCAACAGAGCGTGATGTCCACAGAGTGGCAAAAATACTGCGACACTCCGCAAGAAGCTCGTAGCCGTGCCAAGGAGCCGAAGGATAATGCCATCATATCGCTGATCGTCGGCGACGTACGCGGCATACAGGGGCTGACAGTGGTACACACGCCGGACCCGGAGCGACTCAATCGTGCCCATGTTGATGTGGTTGGCGCTAAAACGGATAAGGTGCGCTCCGAGTTGCTGGTGATCTGTGACGTAGTGCTCCCGTTAGAAGATGTGAACCAGGTAGGTGGAGACAGTTAAAGGGAAAGGGTCGTTGGGCGCATCAGAATGAAAGGTAATAACACTGTTTATGGCCGTTGCGACCCGCACACGCATACGACGTATAGCGATGGGTTAGGCACGCCGCGTGAGGTCGTGGAGACGGCCATCGCTCGTGGGCTAGACGTGATCGCTGTTACCGACCACGATAGCGTCGCGGGGGCATTGGCGGCGCGCACGCTCGTCCGCGAAGAGGGCTACCCACTCGGCGTCATCGTCGGTAGCGAAGTGACGACGGCGCGTGGCGTGCACCTGCTGGCGCTCTTCATAGAGGAGCGGCTGCCCATGTTCGAGCCGGTCGCGCGCACGGTCACGCGCATCGCGGACATGGGCGGCGTCGCGCTGGCCCCGCACCCGCTCAGCGCGCTGACCCCCAGCATGGGACGGCGCATGATCGAGGGGCTGCTGGCCCAGGGGCTCCCACTCGTAGCGGTGGAGACAGCCAACCCCAGCCCGGCGGGTCGCCCCGGTGGACGCGTGCGTGAACTCAACCAGACGTGGGGACTGGCCGAGTTCGGCGGCAGCGACGCGCACTTCCTGCCGCACGTTGGAGCCGCCTATACCCTATTCCCCGGTCGTAGCGCCGTCGACTTCCGCCGCGCCCTGGACGCGCGCGCCACCGTCGCGCATATGGCCGACGAGCCCCTCGCGCGCATCCCCCTGCGCGATTACGCCCGCCAGTCCGGTCGCTCCATGATCCTCAACCCCGCGCAGAAGCTCCTACGGGCGAGTCGGAAGTAGAAAGTCGGAAGTCGGAAGTAGCTTGCCCGCGCTGGCTTGCATGTGCGTGGTTGGCTGATAGTATTGCTGTCTACGTTCGACTTCCGACTTCCGACTTCCGACTCGCGCCAGGGCCGCGCCGCCGACTGCGGCGCCCGACGCGAGGATGGTGATGAGCGTGCGGCGGCCATGAGGGGTCTGGGCGCCGTGGAGCAGCGTCGCCGACGCGTCGGCGGCGTCGGAGAGCGCGCCCACTTGCAGCCAGCGGGCGACCTGTTGGCCTTGCCGCGCGGCCAGGAATGTCCCCAGCCCGATCGCCAGGTCGCGCGCGCCAAAGCTGACGGCCAGCATCTTGAGACCGGGTTCGTCGGCGTCCGACCCCGTCCATAGACGGGACGCTTGCCCCGGCGCGACCATAAAGGCGAGCCCGATGGCCGCGCGGCCAAGTCCGATAAAGCGCGCGAGTGTGACGATGGTCATAGACATTTCCTCCGCTCCCTCATATCTCTCATGATGTTCTCATCTCACGGCCTTAAACTTGCATGTATGGGGCCATGGTCAGACAAATTGTCTTGCCACAATAAATGGTTGGCCGGACAGTATAAAGGTTGACATAACGCGGCGCATACACGATGCTGATGTTAGGATAGCCCCCACCATAGATGTAGGAAAGGACAGAGCAGTGGTACCTATACAGGTGTTGCTCAAACGAGTTCTGCCGCTCGGCGTGCTCGTCGCCGTGGTTATGACGTTGTTTGGATCATTCGCCATCGCACATGCAGCGGGCGGTGCGACGTTCCAGGATAACGCCGGCTTGTTCACGGCGGCGGGACGGTCGCGCATCGCGCAGGCGGCGCAAAAAGCGAACGTGCAGGTGAAAGTGTTAACCACAACGCAGCCGTTTTCGTCGAACAACGATTGGCAATCGTACGTGCAGCAAAACGGGGGTGGGTCGGGCACAATCACGATAGGTTTGCACGCTGGCAGCCCCAAAAAGGTATACGTATATCCCGATCCATCCACGAATATTAGCCAGTCACAGGCCGATCAAGCTTTTACGAACGCGAAGTCGACGTTCAATAGCGGAAACAACAGCGCCACGTCCAACGGTGTGATCGCGATTATCCAGAACTTGCCTGGGGCCGCTACGGCGCCGGGTGGTTCGGGTGCGGCGGCCGCGGCTCCATCGCGCGGTGTCGGCGTCCTTCTGCCGCTGATCATCGTCGCCCTGTTGGCCTTTGCGCTCATGCGTGTGCTGAGGCGGCGCCGGCGTAACACGGTCATGCCCGGTTATGGCCCCGGCTACGGCCAGCCGCCGATGGGCCAGGGTCCCTATAACCAGGGTCAGAGCGGCTACCCCAACCAGGGTTTCGGCAATCAGGGTAACCGGGGCGGCGGCTTTGGCCGTGGCCTCCTCGGCGGCGTGGCTGGTGGACTGGCCGGCAGCTTCATCGGCAACGAGATCTTTGGTAATCGCGGCGGCGATGGCGCCAACGCCAACGCGGCCGGACCCGACGCGGGCGCCAACGCCCCCGGCGATACCGCCAACGCCCAGGATCAGCAAGGTGGCTGGGGTGGAGACTCCGGCGGTGGCGGCGACGCCGGCGGCTGGGGTGGAGACTCTGGCGGTGGTTGGGGCGGCGACTCCGGTGGTGGTGGCGGAGGCGACTCTGGCGGCGGTTGGTCGTAGCCGATGTCGTTGGCCTGACCTTAAAAGATCATGGCAGGGACCGGACCTTGAAAGGTCTCCCGGCGAGACCGCCGTGGTGGTCGTGCGCTAGATGTGGTGGTGCGGCACGCGCCCCCACTGACCTTTTAAGGTCCGTCGTCTGCCATGGTCTTTTAAGGCCAGGCCAGCTGCGAGCGCCATCACCATCTCGGCGCGCACCGCTCCCCAACGGTGCTATCATGACAACAGAGGGTTTGAGCCGGAGAAAGTACGGTAGGGCATAATGGAGCGGTTGTGGGCGCCCTGGCGCGACGCGTACGTATCTACGACGTCGGAGAAGTCGGGCGGGTGTATTTTCTGCGATAAGCCGCGTGAAGACCGCGACGCGGAAAACTACATTGTGTACCGCGCCGAGCGGGTCTTCGTGATTCTCAACGCCTATCCGTACAACAACGGCCACCTGATGGTCGTTCCCTACGCGCACATTGGCGACCTGGAGCAGGTCGCCCCCGCGACGTTGGCTGAGATGATGCGCGCTGCCCAGCGCTGCGTCCATGTACTGCGCGCCACGATGCGCCCGGACGCTTTCAATGTGGGCATGAATATCGGCCGGCCGGCCGGCGCGGGTATCGCTGACCACATCCATATGCACGTCGTGCCGCGCTGGACCGGCGACACGAATTTTATGCCCGTGGTGGCCGATACGCGCGTGCTCTCGCAGTCGCTACAGAGCAGCTATGCGCTGCTACGCCAGGGTTTCGAGGGCGAGGATCATGAGGATTGGCGTACGTCCGACTAGCGGCGGACAGATGATGGGTTGAGGAGGTGAACCTATGACGTGTTCGGAGTGTAATGCGGCGGCGGTGGCCGTGGGGCAGCGCTACTGCCACGTCTGCGGCGCCCAACTACCCCATGGAATCAATATGACGAACGCGACGGCAGGCGCGGCGCCGTTGTACATGGTCGGGGATGGCAGTGACCATGCGATGAGCGCGCTGACCCGTCAGCTTACGGTAGACTGGCTGCGGACGCATAAAGGACGGATCGCTCTCTATGCTGGTGTTGCCACGGTCGCGGTCGTGGTGGTGGCCGCGGTCATCGTCGCCGCCGTCGTTGCCATTGCCGCGATCATGCCGGTCCTGGCGGCCCTGTTCGTGCTCTACCTCATCGCGCGCCCGCGCCGACGCCGGCGTCGCTTAATGCGGATATATCGTTTTTGAGTAGTCGGTAGCCAGTAGTCAGTAAATAAACTCTTGTTCTGACTACTGGCTACCGACTACTGACTTTAGTAGAAAGGGAACGCGATGCTCACGACGATCAGGCCCCTGACGACGGCGGCCGGCCTGGCCGCGAAATACGAGGCGCTGCGGTCGGGCCTGCGCGATCTGGGCGCGGTCATGGTTGCGTTCAGCGGCGGAGTGGATAGCGCGTTGCTGCTCAAGGTCGCCTACGACGTGCTGGGCGAACGCGCCGTCGGCGCTATCGCGCTCTCTGAGACGATTCCGGCGGCCGAGGTACAGGCGGCCAAAGACCTGGCGGCGGGCATCGGCGCGCGCCTCTATACGGTCTACACCGAGGAGATGCTCAACGCCGCCTTCCGCGCCAACGACGCCAACCGCTGCTACCATTGCAAGACGGAGCTTTTCACCAAGCTGCGTCCGCTGGCCGATAGCCTGGGTATTCAATACCTCGCGTACGGCGTGAACGTCGACGACATGGGCGACCACCGACCGGGACAGACCGCCGCGGGCGAGTGGGCGGTGCAAGGGCCCCTACGCGACGCGGGGCTCAACAAGAGCGAGATCCGCCAGCTCTCTCGCCAACTTGGGCTGCCGACCTGGAACAAGCCGGCCATGGCCTGCCTCTCCTCGCGCATCCCGCACGGTCAGGCCATTAGCACGGAGGCCATCCGCATGATCGAGGACGCCGAGGCGTTCATCCGCTCACTTGGCGTGTACGACCTGCGCGTGCGCTCACACGACAAGACCGCCCGCATCGAGGTCGACGCGGAGAGCCTGCCGCTGCTCGTGCAACCCGACATCCGCGCCAAAGTAACCGCCAAGCTGCACGATCTCGGCTACCGCTACGTCACGCTTGATCTCGACGGCTTCCGCAGCGGCAGTACCAACGCGGTAAATAACCCCGCGCCTTTGTAAGGAGAATATGTTGTGCGCAACCCGTGGTGGCTGTCCCTGCACGCATCCGTCAGGGCGCGACCGACACAAATAGATAATGCAGGTGATTACCCATGAGTACTGAAACACGGACCTCACGATCAAGTACACTCGCTCCATGGGGCGAAGTCGTTCCGGGAATCGGTCCCATGACCGTGGACGACATGGAGATGCTACCCGATGATGAGTGGGCGTATGAGTTGGTCGAGGGGGTCCTGATCCGTATGCCCCACAGTGGAGGAGAAGCGTCCCGGATCGCGCGGCGGCTGGCTGGACGCCTTGGTGATTTCGTGGATGATTACGCCTTGGGTGATGTCACAGGAGCAGACGGTGGCTACATCCTCGACTCGACGCGGCCAAAGGAAACGGAGCTTGTGCCGGACGTGGGCTTCATGCGCGCCGACCGCGTCCCGCCACGTACCTCTCCCGGGTATGCCAAACCCTGGCCCGGCGCGCCCGATCTCGCCGTCGAGGTGGTCTCTCCGTCCCAATATCGACCGGAGATGGCGGAGAAAGCCAAAACCTATCTCTTTTATGGGACGCGCCTGGTGTGGGTCATCTGGCCCCGCTACCAGCAGGTCGATATTTGGCGCCCCGGCGATGTTGAGCCCTCGATGACGCTCGGTGTCACGGATACCCTCGACGGAGAGGACATTGTACGGGGCTTCAGCTATCCTATTGCCGATCTCTTCCGCTAACAGCGCTCTTGCCTGCGGCTATATGGAGTAGATCTGTATGGAATATGAGTTCACAGTTGTCGTCGAGCGAGATGAGGACGGTGTGTACATCGTCACGGTACCGGCCCTGCCGGGCTGTAACACAGCAGGGGACACCGAGGAGGAAGTTCTTGAGCTTATCAAGGACGCGATACGGCTGAACATCGAAGCTCGCCTTGACGACCTCTAATATTGTCCCCTCAGGCATGGGCATCGACGTGCGCGCGGCGCACGAGCGTATCCGGGAGCGGGTCTACCGCACGCCGCTGGAGCCGTCCGACTGGCTTTCCGAGTTGGCCGGACGACGTGTTCTGCTCAAATTGGAGAACCGGCAGGAGACCGGCTCGTTCAAGGCGCGTGGGGCGCTCAACTTCCTGCTGCAACTCTCGCCCGAGGAGCGCGCGCGCGGCGTCGTGACCGCCTCGGCCGGGAACCACGGGCAGGCCGTGGCCTGGGCCGCGGCGCGCCTGGGCATCCCGGCCACGGTCGTGCTGCCGCTCGACGCCGTGCCCATCAAGGTCGCGCGCACGCGCTCGTGGGGCGCGACGGTCGTGGAGCACGGTCATGGCTATGATGAGGCGCACCTGCACGCCGAGAGACTCGCCGCCGCGACCGGCGCGGTCTACGCGCCCGCTTTCGACCACCCGCATGTCATCGCGGGACAGGGCACGGTGGCGCTGGAGATCCTGGAGCAGCGGCCCGATGTCGCACTTATCGTCGCGCCGGTCGGCGGTGGCGGGCTCATCACGGGGATCGCGCTTGCCGTGGCCGGCAGACCCGCGGGCGCGCCACGCGTAGACGTGCTCGGCGTGCAGAGCGACCGCACGGCGGCTATGCACGACGCGCTACAGGCGGGCCATCTCGTTCCCACAGCCACGCCGCCGACCCTGGCCGATGGCCTCGCCGGTGAGGTCTGTCAGACAACGCTCGACCTGTGCCGCGCGCTCGGCGTGCCCGTGCGCCTCGTGCCTGAGGAGTCGATTCTACCGGCCATCGGTGAGACCCTGCTGCGTGAGCACCTCGCCGTCGAGGGTTCGGCCGCCGTCGCGGTTGTCGCCGTGCTGCAAGGGCTGCTGCCGCGTGGCGCCGGTCCCGTCGCCCTCGTGCTCAGCGGCGGCAACGTCGACCCGGCCGTGCTGGCGCAAGCCGTCGACGTCGTAGGGCGACAGGAGGCGGACGAGACGGCGCCATGACCGAGCCCACGTTCGTCCCGTGCGATGACCGCACGTTGCTCTTCCACTATTGGTGGTCGGATGACGGCGCGCCCCTCCACAATCTGGCCTACGCCGCCGATATCCTCGCGGCGCGCGACGAGGCGCTACGCTCTCGAAACGGACGCGCCCTGCGGCGGGAACAGTTGGTTGTGCCGGGCATCGGGCCGGTCGTGGGTACGCGGACGTACCTGCGCGGGGAGGCTGTCGTGGAGGAGATGAGCTTGCGCGCCATCCTGGAACATATCGCGCAGGGATTGGTCGATGCACTCGCCGTCGAACAACGCTGAAACGCCGACGGGCTCAGATCCGGCGTAAGGCTGTCGCGCTCACGCCCATGGCGGCGAGGCCTAGGCCGGCGGCCATAACCCAGCACTCGACGCGTGGACCAATCGAGTCGAGCAGCAGGCCGCCGCCGGCCGTGCCGAGGGAAACGCCGCCGTAGGAGAGCAATCGAAAGACGCTGTTGACGCGTCCCTGCAGGTGGTCCGGGATCAGCGCCAGGCGATAGGGGAGTTGCGTCACGTTGTAGACCGGCCCCGTCGCCACGACGATGGCGGCGCCCACGGCCAGCATGGCGGGCGATGTCGCCAGCGCGACCAACGGGAGCGCCAGGGCCTTGACGGCGACGAGGCCGATGAGGGCGTGACCTATGCGCAGGTGACTGGCTAGGCGCGGCGCGAACAGGGCGCCGGCGAGCCCCCCGAGCCCGGCCACGCTGACGATCAACCCGATGGTTGGTGCGCCGGCATGTAGTTCGCGCCCCGCCAACAGGATAATCGCCAGGTAGAGTGGGCTCTCACAGAGGGTAATAGCCGTAGACAGCAGGGCGATGAGGCGTAGCTGTGGGTGTCCCCATAGAAAGCGCACGCCCTCGCCGATCTCCGCGCGCAACGACCGTCGCGCCGTCGCGTTACCTGCCTCACCGTCCCGCGCGGCCTGGAAGGGCGTGCGGATGAGGGTGAGCGAGAGGGCCGAGACGAGGTAGGATAGGCTGTCGAGCAGGTAGGCCAGGGCCGCGCCGATCACGGTCGTACGCGCCAGCCCGATGATCGCGCCGCTCAGTCCCGGCCCGACCAAGGTTGCCGCCGTCCCCGCCGTTTCGTTCCACGCCGTCGCCCGCGGGAGGTGGCCCCGCCGGACGACCTGGGGCAGCGCGGCGGCCTGGGACGCGTTGAACAGGACGAAACTTGTGCCGTCGACGAGGGCGACGAGGTAAAGTTGCGGCATCGTGAGACGTCCGAGCGCCACGGCCAGCGGGACCGAGCCGAACGCGACGCAGCGCGCGAGGTCGCACAGCGTCATGGTCCGTTTGCGGTCCCAGCGGTCGACCAGCGCGCCAGCCGGCAGCCCAAAGACGAGGTAGGGCAGGAACGACAGCGCGCCGATGAGACCAGCCTGCCCTGGAGATCGCGTGACGGCCAATACCAATAGTGGTAGGGCCAGACCGGAGAAGCGCGTGCCCAGCGTCGAGATCGCCTGCCCGCTCCACAGCAGCACGAAGTCGCGGTTACGCCATAACGAATTGGTCGGCTCGTCCATCATGCTATTACGCACCCTATCCCAACGCCTTTTGCATGAAGTACCTGCTGTGCCCCATTGGAACGTCGTGCAACGCGCCGAAAACCGTGTACCCAGCGCGCTCGTAGAAGGGCCGCGCCTGGAAGCTCATCGTGTCCAGGTGCGCGTGGTGGCATCCCCGCTGGAGGGCTTCACGCTCGGCCATGGCTAGTAAAGCGCGGCCGTAGCCCTGGCCGCGCAGACTCTCCGCGACCCACACGATATTGATGGATAGCCAGCCCCAGTACGTGTCGCCTAGCAGGCCGCCCACGATCGCACGATCGGGATCACGTAGGAAGATCGTCAGTTCGCGATACTCACCATCCCCGACGCGCGATCTGTTGTAGGCGGCCAAGCCCGCCCTGACGACCCGCGCGGCGTCAGGATCGAGCGTTGTGTCGAACGCGATGGTCTCCATCATAGTATCCCCCAATTTCTATGTTGACAATATCTGTAGAGGATATTACTATCCTATTAGATATTTGCCAACATGGAAATAGGAGGAGTATAATGGAAGACGTGAATATGTCCGCGGTCGTACCGCTGTTCAAGGCGCTGGCCGACGAGAAGCGCATCCGCATCGTGGCGCTCATATCGGCGCGCCCGCTCTCCGTCGAGGAGATCGCCAGCGCGGTCGACCTGACGCCGGCGACCGTGTCGCATCACCTGGCGCTGCTGCGCGAGGCCGGCCTCGTCGAGGCGGCGCACGAGCAGTACTACACCGTATACCGCTTCCGGCAGCAGCCGTTGCTCGATGCCCTGCGCACGATCGCCGAGGCGCCGTCCTCGCCTGAACTTGACGCGGATCTGGCCAAGTACGACCAGAAGGTGCTGCGTGACTACCTCGTGGACGGCAAGCTCAAGACAATCCCCACGCAGCGTAAGAAGCGTGACGTGATCCTGCGTCACCTCGTCGAGCAGTTCGAGCCCGGCCGCGTCTACAGCGAGAAAGAGGTCAACCAGATCCTGGTGGCCTACCACGACGACGTGGCGACTCTGCGCCGCGAGTTGGTGCAGGACAACCCCCAACTCGTCGGCCTCGGCGGCGCGGCGGCGCTGCAACAGGACGGCGCCGCGCCGGGACGGTTACTCGCGCGCGAGAACGGGCGCTACTGGCGCGTCGACACGAAATAGTGGAATTGGGCGCCAGAAGCCTGCGACTGCGGTCGCATGGCAAACCACGGGCACTGCGGTGCCAGGGCATGCGTTGGACTATCGTGCGAACAGGCCTCCAACCGACCGCAGTCGGCGGTAGTTTGCCATGCGACCGCAGTCGCAGGCCGCGTCAGGCACCCTGTCTCAGCGCCCTTTCCACTGTGGCGGCCGCTTCTCGATGAAGGCGCCCATACCCTCTTTCTGATCTTCCGTGGCGAACAGCAGGTAGAACAGGCGGCGCTCGTAGTCGAGGCCCTCCTCGATGCTGAGGTCCTGCGCCTTGAGCACGGCGTCCTTAGCTAGGCGTACGGCCACGGGCGCCTGAGCGGCGATCTTGCGCGCCAGCTTGTGCGCCTCTTCCAGGTAGAGTTCCGGCGGTACGACGCGGTTGACGAGACCGCGCGCATGGGCTTCTTGCGCGTCCATGTATTCGCCGGTCAACACCAGTTCCATCGCGCGCGCCTTGCCGAGCTGGCGGGTGAGGCGCTGCGTGCCGCCAGCGCCGGGGATGACGCCGATGTTGATTTCGGGCTGGCCGAAGCGGGCTGTCTCCGAGGCCACGATCATGTCGCAGGCCATCGCCAACTCGCACCCGCCGCCAAGGGCGAAGCCGCTGACGGCGGCAATGATGGGCTTGGACAGTCGGCGCACGGCGTCGAAGCCAGAGAGCGTGCTGCGCCCGAGCATATCCACGGCCGTGGCGCCGGCCATCTCCTTGATGTCGGCGCCGGCGGCGAAAGCGCGCTCGTTACCGGTAAGCACGATGCAACGCACCGCCTCGTCGTGGTCGAGTCGCGTCAGGACGTCCGTGAGCTCGGCCATCAGCGGCGCGTTGAGGGCATTGAGGGCCTTGGGCCGGTTCAGCGTCACCGTGGCGATGGGGCCGTCGACGGCGAACAGGATGTTTTCGTAGGTGGGTTCGGAAGTCATTAGATCTGTTACATCTCCTGTACGTCGGCGGTCAGCATCGCGACCTCGGCGCCGAGCTTGCGCAGCGACCGCGCGCTGGCGCGGCCCTCCTCGGAGGCCATGGCCGCGTTCAAGGCGTCCCGGTCGTCGAAGTACAGGCTGGCGATGAGGTAGTACTCCGGTTCGCCCATGGGCGAACCCGTGACTTTGTTGATCTCAGCGCGGCGCAGTCCCGGCATTTTCGCGGTAGCGGGGATGTGCTCCTCGAAGTAGACTTGGTCGAACGTGGCGGCGTCCTGTGGCTTCTTGTACATGGCGATGAGCTTGACCATTGGTGTGTGTCCTCCTCCAAATCTATCGGGTGTGTTTCATTCACTTTGGGACGCGGCCCTCACCCCCTAACCCCCTCGCCCTGACGCGGGAGAGGGGAGACGCCCCGTCAACTTACTTGAAACATACCCACATCTATCATACGTAGGGCGCGCGTTTGTCGAACACGCGCTGGGCTTTGCCTTCGGAGCGCGGCAGCGTGCCGGGCGGGTGCAGTACGACATCGGTGCTGATGCCCAGCGCCTGGTCGAGTCGCGTGTTGACGGCGGCGCGCAGCGTCGCCAGGCGGTCGAGGTCGTCGAGCAGGGCGCGTTGTTCGTCCGTGACTTCGACTTCGACCTCAAGCGTGTCCAGCGCCTGCCGCCGGTCGACGGTCACGCGGTAGTGCGGGGCCAACTCGGGGACCGCGAGCAACACGCGCTCGATCTCCGAGGGGAATACGTTGACGCCGCGTACGATGAGCATGTCGTCGGTGCGCCCGACCAGCCGCGCCATACGCCGGTGCGTGCGTCCACAGACGCAGGGCTCGGCGTGGAGCGCGGTGAGGTCGCCGGTGCGGTAGCGGATGACCGGCATCGCCTCCTTGGTCAGCGTGGTGAGCACGAGTTCGCCGAAGCGCCCATCGGGCAACGGTTCGCCCGACGCGGGGTCGACGACCTCGGGCAGGAAGTGGTCCTCCCAGATGTGCAGGCCCTCACGTCCCTCGGCGCACTCCATAGCCACGCCTGGTCCCATGACCTCGCTGAGCCCGTAGATGTCAAGCGCGGCGATACCGAGCGACGTTTCGAGGCGGCGGCGCAGTTCGGCGGTCCAGGGCTCGGCCCCGAAGACGCCGATCTCGAGGGCGAGGGCCGTGCGGTCCAGACCCGCTTGGGCCAGGGCGCCGGCGATGTTGAGGGCGTAGGAGGGAGTGCAGCAGAGCGCGCGCGCCGCGAAGTCTTGCAGCAAGAGCAGTTGGCGCGGAGTGTTGCCGCCGGAGGCGGGGACGACGGTGGCGCCGAGCGCTTCGACGCCGTAGTGCAGGCCAAGGCCGCCCGTGAAGAGGCCGTAGCCGTAGGCGTTGTGCACGACATCACCGGGACGGACGCCCGCGCAGGCCAGGGCGCGGGCGCAGCACGCGGCCCACAACGCGATGTCGGCGGCGGTGTAGCCAACGACGGTGGGCTTCCCTTTAGTGCCGGAGGAGGCGTGCAGCCGCACGACGCGCTCACGCGGGACGGCAAACAGGCCGAATGGATAGTTGTCGCGCAGGTCGCCTTTGCGCGTGAAGGGCAGGCGGGCGACATCGGCCGGCGTTGTGATGGCGGCGGCGTCCACGCCAGCCTCGGTGAAGCGCTCACGGTAGAACGCGACTGTCGCGGCCACGCGCTCGACCGTGGCGCGCAGGCGCTCGGTTTGCAGCGCGTCTAGCCGCGCGCGCGGCATCGTCTCGGCTTCGCGATCGAACATAACGCCTCCTCGTGCTATGCTCCTACAAACACTGCCATGCTACTGGGTGGGGCGGGGCGCTGTCAAACTGAGTCGGGAGTCGGGAGTGGGCGCGCCCCACGATTGTGAGGGGGCCAGGCGCGGCCGCTGGCCCACCCCGCCAGGCGCGCCCCCCAGGGTCCTGTCCGTGTCGCCGCGCCGCTGGCGCGGACGTGCGGGGGCCGGGTGGCGCGCGTGTTCCTTGACACCCCCACAATCTATGCGACAATAGTCCTGGTAGGAGGACGCGCGTCCTCACTAATGCAGGATCAGGGGACCTTCTTTGAAGTAACGTCCACTGGGATCGCCGGCATCCTGCCGGTCCACCGTTGCCGGCAGGATGCCGGCGGTCCCGATGAGTACGACCTGCTACAAAGTAACCTCTCGGAGGCAACACTAAGCAGGGGAGCGAGGCGCGGACGCACGGCGTTGCACGAGAAATGGTCGGCGGGTTGAGCGCGCTGCACGGCCGCGCGGTCCGTGCGGGCGCCCGTGCCGCGCGCGTCTAGCGCCGTGGGCGCACGGCGCCCCACGCGTCCTCGGCGGCCGGCGGGGCGCCGCCCCCGAGGGTGCGCCGACGGCCGCGTCTCACCATCGTGGGGCGCGCCCGTCGGGAGTCGATGGTAGGACGCGGGTATGGGTCATGCTCTACGCTTTACGTGACCTCGATAATCAGGGTGTGGGATACTTAATAGTAGCAGCAGAGGCGCACACCTCAGCCATGCAAGTTCTGACGACTCACGACTCACGACTCACGACTACTAAGGACCAAGAATGCTCACGCGGGTTGCCCTTATTTCGCTGCACGCCAGCCCCCTGGAGCGGGCGGGTCAGAGCAACGCCGGTGGGCTAAATGTCTATGTGCGGGCGCTCTCCGCCGCCCTGGCGCGCCAGGATCTGCGCGTCGATATCTTTACGCGCCGGACCGACGCGACGACGCCCGATGTGGTCGAGTTGGGGCCAGGCGTGCGCGTCATCGTTGTCGACGCGGGGCCGCTTGAACCGCTGCCGCCGGATGACTTGTTGCCGTTCGTGCCGCTCTTCACAGCCGGGGTCATCGCCTTCGCGGGTCTGCGCGGGCAGCCCTACGACGTGGTACACAGCCACTACTGGCTCTCGGGCCTCGTTGCGCTGCGTCTACGCCGCCGCTGGGACGTGCCGGCCGTCCACATGTTCCACACGTTGGCGCAGGTAAAGCGCCGCGTAGCGGGCATCTGGAGCCCGCCGGACCAACGGCGCGCGCTACTGGAGCAGCAGGTGCTCGACGGGATGGACGCCATCGTGGCGGCGAACGCGCTCGAGGCGGCGCAGTTGCGCGCGCTGTATGACGGCGCGCGCGCGCGCATCCATGCCATCCCCTGTGGTGTGGACTTAGCGCTCTTCGCCCCGCGTGAGCGCGTCGCCGCGCGCATGGCGCTCGATATAGGCCCGCCGTTGGACGCGCCGATCGTGTTCACGGCCGCGCGCATCGAGCCGCTCAAGGACCTGGGCACGGCCGTGCGCGCCACCGCTCTGCTGCGACCGCTTGGCGTCGCGAACGCGCGGCTCGTCGTGGCCGGGGGGCCTGTGACGGGCCCGGCCGGGACGCGCGAGATGGACCATTTGCACGCCGTGGCCGCGGAATGTGGCGTTGACGATCGGGTCCACTTCGTCGGATCGGTGACGCAGAAACAACTTCCCCTCTATATGGCCGCGGCCGATGTCGTGGTCGTGCCCTCTCTCCACGAGTCGTTCGGCATGGTCGCGCTAGAGGCGCTGGCCTGTGGCCGGCCCGTCGTCGCCTCGGCCGCGGGCGGCCTGCAACTCACGGTACACGATGGTGAGAACGGCTACCTTGCTCCCCCGCGCGACGCCTCCGCTTTCGCCGCACGGCTGGCCCCACTGCTACGCAACCCCATGCTGGCTCAGCGTATGTCGTTAGCGGCGCGGCGCAGCGCCGAGCCCTACGGCTGGGACGTCATCGCCGACCGCGTGCGCTGCCTCTACGATGCCGTCAGCAATCAGGCGCGCGGTGGCAGGCAAGAGGCGACAGTAGGTAGCTAGTCACCTCGCGCCTCGCGCCCAATCGGAAGTACTATTGCCCATAGTCCCGAATCTCGACGTATACTGCCGTACACACGTACAGGAATAGCGGCGTAACGATAGAGATTCCGCGAGGTTGTGGGGAGTCCGTGAGCGTGAGAGAGAGAATTGGCGTCCTGGTCGCGCATGGGGACGACGTGGTGCGCGACGAGGTGACGGCGATCCTGGCGAACGCGGCGGAGGACATGGAGGTCGTGGGAGTCGCGCGTACCGGCGACGCGGCGCTGGCGCTGGCGCGCAAGCTGGAGCCAGCCATCGTGCTGGTGGACTACGACCTGCCGGGGCGCGATGGGATTGAGACGACTGAGGCGCTAGCGACGCTGCTGCCAACGGCGGGCGTAATCGTGCTGGCGGCGGATATGTCGGCCGAGGCGCTGCGGCGGGCCATGGTGGCCGGTGCGCGGCAGTTCGTCGCCGCCCCGCCCCGGCCAGAGGAGTTGCTCCGCGCGATCTACCAGGTGCATGACACGACGGCGGCGCGGCGGGCGGCGGCAGGTGGGACGGGTGAGCCGGGCGAGCCGAACGTAGGGGCGACGCGGGATCAGGTAGGGCAGACGATCGCGGTGTTCTCACCCAAGGGCGGCGCGGGCACGACCACCGTGGCGGCCTCGCTGGCCGTGGCGATCCGCCAGGAGGCGGGGCTGCGCGTCACGCTGGTCGACGGCGCCCTCCCCTTCGGCGATGTCGGCGTCTTCCTCGACCTCCCATTGACGCGTTCGATTATGGATCTACAGGTACCTCTCGATACGCTGGACGCAGAGTTGGCTGAGACGGGGCTGCTGACACATGAGCGCAGCGGGGTGCGGGTGCTGCTGGCCCCGGCGCGGCCGGAGATGGCGGACATGGTGACGGGGGAGTTGCTGCGGCGCGTGCTCAGCGCGCTGCGCGAACGGGCGGAGTACGTGGTGGTCGACACCTGGTCGGCGCTCGACGAGCGAGTGCTCACGGTGTTGGAGGCGGCCGACAAGATCGTGCTCGTGGTCACACTCGACCTCAGCGCCATCAAGAGCGCCCGCGTCTTCCTCGAAGTCGCCGACCTCCTCCAGTTCCCGCCTGAGAAAATCCTGGTCGTGGCGACCCGCGCCAACGCTCCCGCTGGGCTGACAACGTCGGATGTCGAGGCGGTGCTGGGGCGCTCGCTTGACATCTGTATCCCCCACGACAGCGCGACCGCCCTGCGGGCGATCAACGAAGGGAACCCCGTGGCGCTCTCGGGGCGGGGGACGCCGATGGCGGCGGCCCTCGCCGACCTTGCTCGGCGCATCGTCGCCGAGCAACACCCCGACGCTGTGGCCGAGGCGCAGCTCTCGCGGGTCGAAGGCTCACGTCTGCGCCGGCTGTTCGGACGATAGACGATAGACGATGGTCCGACGTAAAGGCTATTGGGCCCACGCGCATCGTTGCTATAGGCGCCACATCCCCCGAATAGGCTATTGTCCACCATCCTCGCGCGGGCTATATATGTGAGAACGCACTACCCTAACGACTAATGACTAACAGCTATCGACCACTCAGGAGGGCTCATGGTTGTCGACGAGCAGGTGGACAAGCGGCACGACGAAGAGGAGGGGACAGAGCGCCTGTGGTGCTACCTCGTCGTGCTGCGCGGGCGGCTCTGCGCTATCCCCGACGAGGAGCACACCGTTCTCATGCCCCACATCAATCGCCTGGCCGCGGTGACGCCCCTCCCGCTGGGATTGGTCCCACCCTACGTCCTGGGCCTTATCAACGTGGGCCGGAATGGCGAGGTGGTCGTAGACCTCGGCGCGTACCTCGGCTTCGCGGGAGAGCAGGCGCCGTACGAACAACGTCGCCTGCTGCTCATCGGTGAACGGGGAGCGGACTACCACCGTGGAAGGGGCGCCGAGGAGGGCTACCGCCTGGCCTTCGCCGTCGACGGCGGACACGAGTTGACGACCGTGCGGCCGGAGGGCGGCTCGGGCGCCAGCGGGGGATTCGTGCGCGGTACGGCGGACACGCGCTATGGACCGGCCGCCGTACTCGATATGGCGGCTATCTGCGCGGATATCGTCCGCGCATTGGGGGCTGAACGCGCGTGGAGCGTGCTGGACGAGGCGCATGCATCGTCCGAAGATGGGACCGAGGAGCAAGAACTGCCTGCGGGGCACATATTGACCGCGGGGAAAAAGGAGTAAGGATGGACGGTCTACTGAAACGGCTCACGGCGGGCCGCTCGCTGCTCTCGACGGTGATCGGCGGTGTCGTGGTTGCGTTGATCATCTTCTCGTTTATTGCCTACGGCAACCTGACCACCGCGCGACAAAGCGATCTCACCGCCAACCACGGGCGGGCGGACTCGTATGGCGACTTGTTCAACACCATCTACAACAGCGTGATACGCACGGCTAACGGCGTCGCCGTGGTGACACCCGACCAGCAGACCTCGCGGGACGCGTTGAGCACCGCGTTTTACCAGAATATGCAAACCGCCTCGATCAACCAGCCCGGCATCGAAGACGGCTACCTGTTCGATACGAACGGCCAACTGATCTACGGGCTCAGCTCCTCCAGTAGCGGGCTGAGTACCGCGGCGACAGTTCCCTCCTATCTCAAGCTGCGCGGCCACGGAGCGCTGGGGCGCGCGCTCACCGCGGCGCTGACGAACGGCGTCAATAGCCATGTGTTCTCGTTCGCGGGAGACAGCGGGCGCTACGGCGACCTCTACCTATTCGTGCCCGTGCAGAACTACGACAACACCATTGTTGGCGCCGTGGTCGTGCGCGTGAGCAACGATTTCGTGGCCGGACACTTTCTGTCCGAGCCGGGCATCGCGCTGGTGGCCCCGCCCTTTATCCTCGACGCCGCGACGCCGGGCCTGGTGGCGCGGGGCCGGGTGAATGTACTGCGCGATACGGCGGCGGGGATTCTGGGCGACAGCAGCCTCCTGGACGGGCTCAAGCCGCTCTCGACCACCGACTTGACGGGCGCTACCCTGAGCCGGACGAGCACGTTCCGCTACGGCGGCGCTGACCAACTTGCCGGCGTCGTCACGCCGGACAACCTGCCCGCGTATCGCGTGGTATCGTATGATCCCGCCCCCTCGTTCTGGTCGGCGCTCCTGGGCGCCATCACCAGCCTGTCCGGTCTAGTCCTGCTGATGCTCCTTATCGCCGGCGGCCTCTTGTTGACTCTGATGCAGCGGAACAGTATCAAGGCGGCCACGAGTACCGTCGAGGAAAGCCGCTCCGCGCTGCTCGCCGCGGACGTCCTCAACGTGTCGCAAGCCCTCGCCGCCGCCCGCGATGGCGACCTGACCGTCGAGGTACCGAGCGCCGACTCTGAGGTGGGCCTCATCGCGGTGATGATCAACGGTCTGCTCGGCGACTACAGCGCGACGGTGGCCGGCATCATCCGCGCTTCCGAGGCGGTGCAGGACGGCGCCTTACGCGTCGATGAGGGCGTCCGCTCCATCGTTGATGTGGCGACCCACCAGAGCGAGAGGGTATCCGTGACCGCCGAGACGGTTGGCGCGCTGGCCGCCTCGGCCACCGAGGTGCAGCAAGCAACGCGTGAGGCGGCCGAATTGGCCGCCGAGGCCTTCCGCTCGGTGCGTCAGGGTCAGGACGCGGTCGGCCGCGTCGGCGAGGCGGTCGACGCCATCAAGGAGGCGGCCATCGGGACGACGCGTGAGTTCAAGCACCTACAGGAAGATTCCATCCGCCTGACCGCCCTCGTGTCCAGTGTGAAGAGCAACGCCGAGAATCTGGATATGCAGGCAGCCAACGCCACACTTGAGGCGCGCCACTTGGGGACCGAGACTGGCTCGGCCTTCGCCACCAACATCGGACGCCTGGCCCGTCAGGCTCAGGAGACCCTGACCGACGCCGAAACGGCGGTGCGCTCGGTCGTTACCTCGATCGACGCCGTAAACCGGCGCATCGAGCGCATCTCCGAGCAGGTGCGCCTGGGCGTCGACGAGGTGCGCTCGATCCGCGGCTCCTTCGAGGGCATCACCACGACCAACGAGGCCCTGGTCGAGTACATTGATCAGGTCGCCGGCTCCGCCCACACTCAGGCTGAGAGCGCCCAATCGGCCGCCACGGCCATCACCACGGTAGCCGCCGCCTTCCAGCAGTTCAACAGCCTGCTGGTTGTATCGAGCGACGAGATGGCTAGCATGCGCCTCGTGGTCGCCGACCTGCAAGAGTCGGTGGCGAGCCTGACGGTGGACGAGACGCTGCTCGCTGAGAAGGCGCCCGCCGGCGTCGTGGAGCGTGCCGCATGAGCGCGCATAGCGTCCTGACCCCGCCCCTGCAGCGCCTGCTCGCGGGGGCGCGCGAGGGGGCCGAGCACCTGACCGTCGACCTGCAGAAAGCGGTGCGCGAACTCTCCGCGTTGTCGTTAAGCTACAGCGGTCATTCCATTCGCGCGGGCATGCACGACGATGCCCTCGCCGCGCTCGACGCCGAGCTTGGTGAGGCCGCGACAGCCCTCGCGCGCATCCTGTTTGAGCTACAGCAACGCTTGCAGCTCGACGTGCTGACGCTCAGCGGGCTGGAGCGCATCGAGTGGGTGGTCGACCTGGAAGACGAGCGCCCCCTGCCGGAACGGCTGCTCGGCACCCTCGACGCCTACGTGGCGGCGCTGGGTCCGCGCCTGAGCGACATGCGCACGACCGTCGCCCACATCGCGGTGCGCCTCGCCGTGCTGGCCAACAACACGGAGATCGCCGCCTGCCGCGCGGGAGCGGGGTCCGGCGCCGCGGTCGAGCTGTTCATGTTGGTCACGGCGCGCATGCGCGCTTTGGCGCGACGTCTGCGCGCCATCGCCGAGGTCATGACTGTCTTCAAGGGTACGCAGGAGGGCTATGTCGAGGCCGTGCGCGCGGCGTTGCGCCAGCGTATGGACATGCCGCCCGTGTCCACCGCGCCGACGATGGTAGCGGCCGGCCTAGATATGCGGACGGATACGGGGGAGGCCGCATGACGCGGATACACTATTCCAACGCCGAGCTTGCCTCGTTGCGGGAGGCGCTACGCGCGTCCGTCGAAGCGCCGGATGATATTGCTGGCGCGCCCACGGAGGCGGGCGACGAATCGGAGGCGCCCGTCTCGCCGCGCGCCGCCGCCGCCAACCGGCTCAGTTTGCTCGCTGGTGGTTACGGCGACATGTGCGCTGGGCGCGGCGACGTGGCCGGCGCGACCGTGTGCCGGGTACTCGGCGACACCTGCTTCTATGTCGTCGATCCCTTGCTGCGCCCACGTATGCTCGACATCGCCGGCCGCTCCCTCGCCGCCCTGGAAGGGGCGAGCGCGGTTGGCGCGTGGGCGCCCGGCGTCGTTGAAGAGTTGCAAACGCTCTTCGCGGAGGTCAAACCGGCCGATGACGACGCCGAGGCGATCGCGCGCGCCATGGGCATGACCGTGGAAGAGGCGGCCGCCTTTGGGCTGACCGGTCATATCACGACGGTCGGCCTCGACGAGGACGAAGACGACGGCTACGGACGGGAGGACGACGACGAGTTCGCTGAGACGGAGGATCTCTGGGAACAGGAGAGCCTCGAAACGCTGTTTCGGCGTGACGCGCGGACGCTTGTCTCCACGACGCTGCCGCGCGCCCTGCAACGCTACTGGAAAAACCAGACGAGTATGGACGCGTTGCTGGAGGTGCGGCGCGCCTTCCACACGCTCAAGGGCGACGCGCGCGTCACCGCGCAGGACTGTGGGGCGTCCGACCTGGAAGGCCTGGCTGTCCTGGCCGAAGCGGCCGAAGACATCGTCGACGACTTGCTCGGCGACGCCTACGAGGGGGTGGAGCGGGCGCCAGCGCTGCCCGGTGGCGCGTTCAGCTTGCTGGGCGAGACGCAGGCTTTTCTACTCAAGCGTCTGGATGCGGGGACAGCGCTCCCCGCCGAGGACACCTTGCTCGTACGCCTCACCGCCATGCAGGCCACGGCGCGCGCCCTGCGCGGCAGCGCCCCTGACGGCGCCCAGGATGGGGAGAAGCCGGCGGTCGGGAACCTGGAGCCGGCGGCGAGCGACACGGCGCCAGCCAGCGTGAATCATGTGGCGATAGATCAAGCGCCCATGGCAGAGGTTCGGCGGCTCACGCTTCAGACGGCGTCCTCCAAGCCAGCTGCTGATAGCGCGTCCCGCGCGAACAAGCGGCTCGTCGCGACCTTCTTGTCCGAGGCCGACAAGCTCATGCCGGACATCCATCGCGCCTTGGCGCGCCTGTCCGCTGTATCCGACGACGAGAGCGCTCTGGTGCGCGCGCGCGTCAAGCTGCATACGCTCAAGGGCGGCGCCGCCCTCGCCGGTCCCCGCGCGGCGTCGATCGAGCGCCTCGCGCACGGCTGTGAGGACATCCTCGAGTTGATCGAGGACTATCAGCTCAGCGGCTCGCTCACAATAGTCCCGGCCATCGTACTGGCGGGTGTTCTCGACGCCGAGGATGCCCTGCAGTCCTTGATCGATGACCTGCACGATGCAATGAGCGCGCGTCCTACCTCAGGCGTGTTGAGGAGCGTGGCGACACTCCCGCCAGCGGACGTTGAGGGTCTGCTGGGCCGCCTCGCGGAGGTCAAGCGCCGGGTTGAGAGCGACGACATTCCGATAGCCACGCCCGTGGACGCCGCGGGCGCCGTGGGCGAGTCGAGCGACAAGAGCGAATCCACCACGACGGAGCGGCTCACGCTGGAATTCACGCCGGCGGTTGCTACTGTCGCCGCGACCGGGTGGGCCGAGGACACCGGCCTACTCGTGCCGTTCCCCTCACCCCAGCCCTCGCCGGTCGATGCGTCCGCTGCGGCCGCGCCCCTGCCGTCCGTTCAGTTGGGGCGGGAGGCGGAGCGCGACGTTGACGGTGAGGCGACGCCCGAGAGCAGGCTACAGGACGCCCTACACGCGCTGGAAGACCAGCAGATCCACCGCGACACGCTCGAGCAGTTGCTGGAGGAGATGGGCGCGCAGACGGTCGAGACGCGGCGCGCCAACACGCGTCTGCGTGACCTGGTGACGCGCGTCGAGCACGAGTTGGCGGGCCTGCGCTTGGAGCTTGTGCAAACAACACGCAAGTCGGGCGAGTGGGACGCGCTGGAGAAAGAAGAGTATTCCGCCATGGATGTGCTGCTCATGCAGCTCGATGAGGCCCTGGCGGACTAACATGAGGCCGAGTCGCGCCTGCGCGCCGACCTCGCTGAGGCGCATGCCCGGGTTGAGTTGCAAGGCGAGACGCTGCTGCGCGCGCAGCGTTCGTTGCTCGACATGAGCATGATCCCGCTGTCGCATCTGGAGGCCAGGCTCGACCACGCCGTCCGCTCGGTCGGGCGGCGCCTCAACAAAAAGGTCGAGTTCGCACTGGAAGGTGGCGATGTGACGCTGGACAGCCGGATCGCCGAGTCACTGTTCAATCCGCTGATGCTGCTCATCAGCAATGCGGTTGACCATGGGATCGAGGATCGCGCCGCCGACCGTACCTCGGCCGGGAAGCCAGCCGAGGGCCGTGTCACCGTGCGCGGGCGTGTCAATGGCGACGGCGTGACCGTCTCCATCCAGGACGACGGGCGGGGCATCGACCCCGACCGCGTGGCCGCCGTGGCCGTCAGTAAAGGCGTGGTCGACGCCGCGCGCGTCGCGACGATGACGCGCGAGGAGCGCATCGCCCTCATCTGGCAGCCGGGCTTCAGCACTGCCAGGGGCGTCGGCCTCGTCTCGGGGCGCGGCATGGGGATGAAGAGCGTGCAGGATGACGTCGCGTCGCTGCAGGGGCGTGTCGACGTTGAGACCGACGTCGGCCAGGGCACGACCTACACCATCACGCTCCCGCGATCACTGGCCATGATGCGCGTGCAGGTGATCCGCGAGGGCAAGAACCTCGTGGGCGTCCCGATCGTCGCCATTGCCAACACGTACGCCGTCCCCTACGCCAGTATCGTGGGGGGACCCGGTGAGCGATCGGTCCAGGTCGGGCCGCGCACGCTCGCTGTCTACGCGGCCCACCTGTCGTCAGGTCCCGCGGGCGACGGACCGAACGGTCTGGGCATCCTACTCGAAGCCGAGGGCCGCGATGGCGGCGTCATGGTCGACGAGGTAGTGTCTAGCCGTTACCTTCCGGTGCGGCCGGCGCCGGCGCATTTGCGCCGCGCCTGTGGCCTGCTGGGCTACGCTCTGGGTAGCGGCGGGGCGATTATGCCGATCTTGCAGCTCGACGCGGTGATCGCGCTGGCGTCGCCGGCGAACGCGGGGTCCGAGCGCTCGCTCGACCTATCGGGCGTCGGTGTGCGATCGGAGGAGCGGCCGACCGTCCTGGTGGTCGACGACAGTCAGACGATGCGCCGCGCCCTCTCGCAGACGTTTACCAGGGCCGGCTTCAGAGTGTGCGAGGCGGCCGACGGCTATGAGGCGCTACGGGCAATCGGCCGCGAGATGCCGGCGGTCATCACGCTCGATATGGAGATGCCGGGCATGGACGGTCTGGAGACCTTAACCGCCCTACGTCGCCTGCCTGACGGCGTGACAGCGCCTGTCTTCATGGTCACGTCACGCCAGCAAGCGCGCCACCGCGCCGCGGCCTTGGCGGCGGGCGTCACGCGCTATTTCACCAAGCCCTATGACGGCGACGAGATGGTCGGCGCGGCGCGGGTGGTCATCGCCGAGGGCATGGCCGCGCGCGAGGCGGCGTCGTGACCGTGACGGCGGCGCGCCGTCCGGTCCGGGCCCTAGTGCGGAATCAGGGAGCTTTATTTGACGTGGCGCCCCTGGGACCACCGGCATCCTGCCGGCAGCGGTAGGACGGCAGGATGCCGGTGGTCCCAGGGGGTACGCCTCGCTGCAATGTAACCCATCGGAGAAAACCCTAGGTGTCACAGGTTAGAAGATCAAGCGGGGAGCAAGGGGAATGATGAAGAACGATTCATTGATGACGAGGTTCGGCGCCAAGTCGCAGCCGTTGCCCAGGCGCAACGCCGGCTTGGCCATGCGCCGCGCCTATAGAGTGCTGGCCGTCGACGACGAGGCGACGGCGCGGGCGGCCATCGAAGATGTCCTGACGGACGAAGGCTATGACGTGCGGACGGTCGGGAGTTACCAGGATTGGGAGCAGGCATGGGCGGGGGAGCCGGCGCCCGACCTAGTTATCCTGGACGTCAATCTGGCTGAGCGGCGCGGCGGCTATGAGGTCTTGCGGGTGCTGCGCAAGCAGAATAAATCGATACCGGTGCTCATGCTCAGCGCGCGGAACACGTCGACCGACGCCGTGTTCGCCCAAGCCAACGGCGCCAGCGCGTACGTCAGCAAAGTAGAAGGCGAATTCGACCATACCACCCGTGGCCTCGTTGCCACGGTGCGGCGCCTGCTCACAGCGTGAGGGGGGATAACAACATGAACGAGACAGAGAGTGAGGCGCAACGACGTTGGCGGCAGCGCATCTTGGTTGTAGAGGACTCGAAGACGCAACGGCGCAGCCTGCGCGATGGGCTTGGTCAGGACTACGAGTTGATTTTTGCTGTCAACGCGCGCGACGCTATCGCGCTTGCCTTCACCAAGCGCCCTGAGTTAATCCTGCTCGATGTGAACATCGAGCCGCCGCCCACCGACGATCTCGACGACGAGGGCAACCCCAAGCCCGGCAAGTATGTGAGCGGCCTCGAAGTGTGCCGTCAGCTCAAGAAGAGCGTGCTCAAGGACACGCCGATCCTGGTGCTGACGGCCAAGAGCGGGTTCTTGCCGCGCATCAAAGGCCGCCTGGCGCATGCCGACCAGTACCTAACCAAGCCGATCGAGACCGCGGCCCTGCGTGAGCACATATACACCTATCTGGGCCATCCCAAAGCGCGTGCGCGCCTGGCCATGCTCGAGACCGGCGCCACGTTGGTCTCGCCAGCCAGCGCCAAAGCTGTCTAAGGGACGCCGAAATACAAATCCATGGTACTTGACCGTTGGATGCTCTAGGCGCTTGTCCTAGGCGCTTGTCCTAGCGACATCGACAAAAAGTTGACTAGGCGGCGAGACCCATGTGCGCGAACAGGGTCTGCATGTCCTTGCGGACCGTTTCGTCGTGCTCATCGATGGCGGTCCAGGTCTTCGGCTTCCGGCCCATCTTTGGCTGGGCTGTGCCGGCCAGCATCGGCTTGATCACCTGGTCGCGCAGGATCACCAGCGCGGCGATCGTGCGCAGCCCGTCCGGCGGCGCCTGATAGCGCCGCGCGGGCCCCCCCGTACTGATCAGCCCCTTGGCCCGCCGCTTCTTGAGGTCGTAGGCGGCGTGCCGCGGCTGGTAGACCGCTCCGGTTGACCCGCGCAGTGTTTGCACCTGCGCGGCGACCTGGCCCAGGGTGAATCCGTTAGGGGCTGGCGCGAGCGCGAGCACCGCCGTCAGGACGGCACGCATCCGCGGCTTGTTGAGGTCGATGCCGCCCGCTCTGGTCTGGCCCAGGTACGCCGGCGGGGGCAACTGCTCTAGCGTGTCGTCGGCCACGGCGGAAGGCCTCTGGGGCCTCCGACCGCTTGACGGTCCTCTCTGGAGACGGTATACCGTCCTCCGTTTGTGCCCGCCACCAGAGGCTTTCTCTCTCCGAAACCGACCCATGCCTCGTCGGTCTGAGGCGGAGCCTCGTTAGTAGTTCGCAGGTAGTAACTACCTGCGAACTACTAGCCACTAACTACTACTTGAACGGGCCTGCCGTACGATGTCAAAATACGAGCGTGTCTCGACGGGCGCGTCGTCCAACCCCAATTGAGCGCGAACCCTGGCGATCTCGGGTGTGTCGGCCTCGATCTCAACGTAGCAGGCCCCGCCGTCGGCCAGTAGGTCGATGTCGATGCGCGCGCCGGACAATTCCCACGAGGTGCGCGTCTTCTCGTAGCGCAGGGTCTCGTGCAGCCCGATGCTTTGTAGCAGTAGATGGACATCGGACCCCAAGCCGGGAGCTAACGGCACGTTGATCTCGTGGCGCGCCTTGGCCAGGCCGGCGTCCTCGTCGGACTCTCTCGTCAAGGGGACCTTGGCGGTGAGTGTCGTGCCGGTCCAGTCCTCGCGCACGCGCAGGGTCTGTCGCCCTCGGCGCAGCCGCCGATCAGGGAAGTCGTAGGCGGTTGTGCGCACCAGTCCCTGGCCGATCACCCGCGCCCCCGTCGCCCGCAGCCGCTCTTCCAGCCCCCTGGAGTTGGTGATGGCCAGGCGGAGTTCTATTTCCTGGTGTGATGTAGACATGTAGACATTACCCCTCACCTCCGACTCCATTATACTAAGGGCATGACAGATCCATTCGCCACTTTCCGCGCTCAATGCGCGGCCCTGATCAAGAGTCGTGTCCCCGAACCGGCTGGCTATGTGCTTGAGCCGCCGCCCAAGAAAGAGATGGGCACGCTAGCCTGCAACGTCGCGTTCCAGCTGCCGCGCCTACGCAAGAACCACCCGCTCGCCATCGCCGAGCGCATCGCCTCCGGCATGGATTGGCGCGACGCGTCGCTCGTGCGCGACGTGCGGGTCGCGCCACCCGGCTTCATCAACTTCTTCGTCGACGAAGAGGCCTACGCGCGCCTTGTGCTCGACAGTATACAGCAAGATGGCGACCTCTATGGCCGGGGCGAGGAGGACGCTGCCGCGTCCGAACGCCGCCCGCTGATCGAGCACACCTCGACCAACCCCAACAAGGCCTGGCACATCGGCCACGCCCGCAACGCCGTGCTCGGTGACACGCTGGCGCGCCTGTTCCGCTTCGCTGGCCACCCCGTCGAGGTGGAGAACTACATCGACGACACCGGCAAGCAGGTCGCCGACATGATCTACGGCCTGCGCTACTTCGGTTACCTCTCCGACGATGGCGCGTTACAGGTCGAGCCCCGACGTAAGCTCGATCACTTCTTTGGCGAGGTCTACGCGCGCCTCTACGAGATCCTGAGCGAGGAAAACAATCTGCGCGCCGAGGCCGACGCGCTGACCGATGCGCGCGCGCAAGACCTGGCGCCCGACGCCGTGGCCGCGCAAGCTGATGAGGCCGAGGGGGCGCTAAACGCGCTCGACCGCAAGCGCGCGCCCGAGCGCGAGGCCGCCGCGCTGGAGCGGCGGCTGGTGGGCTGGCGCGCCGTCGCCGCCCTCCATCCCGCATCATATGAGGCGCACGCCGTGGAGATCGCCGAGCGCCTGGCCACGATCGACACGATCAAGCGCGGCGCCGAGGAGGTGCAGCACGCCCTCGAGCGCGGCGACTATCGCGCGCTGGTGCTCTCGTGCGTCAACGCCCAGCTATCGACGGCGTGGCGGCTCGGCATCTACTACGACCTGTTGGTATGGGAGCAGGATATCGTGCGCGAAGGGCTGCTCGAGGAAACCTTGTCGCGCATCACGGAGTCGCCCGCTGTGCGCGTGGCTACGGAGGGCCGCAAGAAGGGCTGCCTGGTGATGGACATGAGCGGCGCGCTGCCCAAGGGCGCGAGCACGGGCGGCGGCGCCGAGGAGGGCGACGAGTACTCCGCCGAGATGGTGTTGGTGCGCTCCAATGGGCTGCCCACCTACGTAGGCAAGGACATCGCGCACTTCTACTGGAAGTACGGCTTGCTCACCAATGATCTGCGCTACGTCGAGGACACCGTGCAGCCGAACGGGCAACCGCTGTGGACCTCCGCGCCCGCCGGGGAACACCGTGAGCATTTTCCGGCCACCGACGCGATCACCCTGATCGACAATCGCCAGGTCTACCCGCAGCAGGTCGTGTCCGCCGCGCTCAAGGTAGCGGGACACGGCGGCCTGGGCTTCCACCACCTGGCCTACGGTGTCGTCTCGGCGCGTATCGATGGCGTGGACGTATCGATGAGCGGACGCTTCGGCAACGGTGTGCCGGCCGACGACGTGCTCGATCGGGCCACCGGCTTCGCGCTGGAGCGCGTGCGCGAAAAGCAGGAGGGCGCGCTCGACGAGGACGAGATGCGGACCATCGCCGAGCGCGTCGCCGCCGCCGCGATGCGCTACGTCATGGTGCGCTACAACCCCATGACCGACATCGTGCTCGACCCCGCCGAGATCGTGGAGTTCGAGGGCAACACCGGCGCCTACCTGCTTTACGCCTACACGCGCATCGTAGCTATCCTGCGCCGCGCCGAGGAGCGCGGCGTGACGGAGAGCGCATGGCGCGGCTATGACGCGGGCGCGTTGACCGACCCGGCCGAGCGCGACCTCGTCGTCGCGTTGAGCCGCCTGCCCGACATGGTGCGCCTGGCGCGGGAGACGCTGGCGGTCAACCTGCTGGCCGAGTATGCCTACGAGGTGGCGACATCGTTCACGCAGTTCTACAACCGCTGCCCCATCCTCAACGCCAACCCGCCGCTGGAGCCGGCGCTATTGCACGCGCGCCTCGGCCTCGCCGCCGCGACCGCCCAGGTCATGCGCAACCTCTACGGCATCCTGGGCCTGGGGCTCGTCGAGCGACTGTAAGCAGAACTGCCTAGACATAGTGGGAATACAGGGGAAACGATTTGAGCACCGATACACAGGCGCCTCGCTCGCAAACGTTCGCACCATGGGCCGAGGTCGTCCCGGACGCCGGCCCGGCGACCGTCAATGAACTGCTCACGCTGCCCGACGACGGGTGGCGCTATGAAGTCGTGGAAGGGGTACTTGTTCGTATGGCCGGGAGCGGGAACGTGGCGACGATCATCGCCGGACTCATCTTGACGGCGCTCAATGTGTTCGTGCGTCCGCGCCGCCTCGGGCGGGTCACGGGGGCCGATGGGGTCTATCGGTTCCCCGGCGCGGAAACGGGCCTGCTCCCCGATGTCGGGTTCTACGGCGCGGCGCTCTTCCCGTACGTCAAGGACATGGACAAGCCCATCCCCTTCCCGCCCGAGTTGGCCGTCGAAGTCGCCTCGCCTTCGCAGGACGCCGCAGACATGGCCGCGAAGGCCGCGCGCTACCTCCGCGGCGGCACGCGGCTCGTCTGGGTCGTCTGGCCGCATACGCGGACGGTCGACGTGTGGCGTGCCGACGACCCGCGGCCGCGATCGGAAGACATGCGCCCCTCCGCGACGTTGCGCGCCGCCGCGGGCGACGCGTTTGCCGGGGAGGACATCGTGCCAGGCTTCTCTCACCCCGTCGCGGACGTATTCGATGTCTGATGCGTCTCCAAGCCAGGGCTGGGCACAGGGCGCGTCGGTGGGCCAGACCTTAAAAGGTCATGGCAGGGACCAGACCTTAAAAGGTCTCTCCGCGCTCAACATGGGTGGACACCCGACAGATGGAGGGCGCGCAGGTCGCGCCCAGCCAGACCTTTTAAGGTCCGTCGTCTGCCATGGTCTTTTAAGGCCAGGCTGCGTGTCATTATGATCAAGCAATCTCTTATCCTGGCCTCGGGCTCACCACGGCGGCGCGAAATCCTGGGCCGGCTCGGCGCGCCCTTCACGGTCGAGCCCAGCGGAGTCGACGAGACGCCGCTCACGGGCGAGGGACCGGAGGAACTGGCCGCGCGGCTGGCTCTGGCGAAGGCGCGCGACGTGGCCGCGCGCCATACGGATGGGCTCGTGATTGGGGCCGATACCCTGGTGGCGCGCGAGGGGCGGATCTTCGGCAAACCGCGCGACCGCGCCGAAGCTACCGAGATGCTGCGCCAGCTGCGCGACGGACAGCACCTCGTCGTAACCGGGCTCGCTGTGGTCCGCGCCTCCGATGGCGCCGAGCGCGTCACGACCGTCCCCGCTGCCGTGGTGATGCGCGCCTATAGTGACGCCGAGATCGAGCGCTATGTCGACACCGGTGAGCCGCTGGACAAAGCGGGCGCGTACGGCGCGCAGGGCGAGGGCGCGCGCCTCATCGCGCGCATCGACGGCCCCTTCCTCACCGTCGTCGGCTTGCCCCTGGACCAACTGCGTCCGCTGCTGCGAGAGTTGGGATTCGACGGATAGATGAGCGTGAGCGTTGGCGGCGCCGAGTCGCAGGCAGCAATGGCGTCGAGCCGGACGATAGCACGACGACGCGCGTGGTCGATGATATCGCCCGACGCGCTGGCCGTCGTCATCGTGCTCCTCGGAGCCCTGCTGCGTGTTTACCATTTCATGGCGTTGAGCCTGTGGGTCGACGAGGGCATCACGGTGATGTTCTCGCACCTGTCGTGGCCGGACGTGCTGGGGTTGCACGGCGGCTATGACGCGCACCCGCCGCTCTACTACGCGCTGGTCAAGCTCGTGGCGACGGTCGCGCCCGACACGGTAGCCGGACGGTTGGTCAGCGTCGTGGCGGGGACGGCGAGCGTCGCCGTGCTCTACTTACTGGTGTCCCGCCTCGCCGGCAAGTGGGTGGCGCTGGCGGCCGCGCTGGTCCTGGCGGTCTCGCCATCGCACATCTGGTACTCGCAGGAGGCGCGGCAGTATGCGCTCAACGTGCTGCTGGTCCTGCTCTCCTATCTGGCCCTCATTGCCTACGCGCAGTCGGGGCGGCGCGCCTGGGCCATTCTCTATGGCGCGTCGTTGGTCCTGGCTATGTACGTCGAGTACAGCGCCCTCTTCGCGCTGGCGCCGCAAGCGTTGCTCATCCTGATGACTCTTAGGCGGCAGCGACGACGGGCGCTCGTCCTGCTGGGCGCGGCCGTCGTCGCCGCGCTGCTGTTCGCGCCGTGGCTGCCCTCGCTCGCGGTCGAGGCCGGGCCGCAGAGCAGTCAGGGGCAGTTCGCGCTCTCGCCGGCCAAGGTCTTCGACGCGCTGGTCTCGTTCAGCGGCGTCGCGGCCAACGCTGTCGCCTTCGCGGGTCCGACGGTCCCGCCCTGGAATGCGTGGCCCGCGCTACAGGGCCTGCTGCTGCTCGGCCTCGTCCCGGCGATCGTCGCGGGCGTGTTCGTGTTGGCGCGCGGCTACCCACGCGGCTTGCTCGTCGCAGCCTGCCTCGCCGTGGGCACGATCGTCGTGGCGCTGGGCGTCAGCCTGCGCTACCCGAGCTTCGCCGAGCGCACGGTCCTGTACGCCGTGCCGGGCTGGGCCATCGTTGCCGGCGCGGCGCTGGCGGGCCGGCCATCGACCCATCGAGCGTCGCGCGCCCTGCGCCTGATTGGTCGGGTGAGCGCGGTCTACATCGTGGTCGTCTCGCTGGTCACGGTAAACGCGCTGTGCGCCGACGCTCAGAAGCAGGACTGGCGCGGCCTTGCCGCCGACACCGCGATCGCCGCGCGTACCGGCTGGCCGGTGATCACGATCCCCAGCGTCACGAGCGCGCTGATCGACGCGTACCAGCCGCGCGCGCTCGACGGCCGGCACATCGCCATCGGGGACGGCGGCGGGTTGCCGCCCGCGCTCGTCGGGACCACGCCCGTCCTGTTCGCCTACGTCGCCGGCAGCGGCGACGCGGGGGTAGCGGACGTGCTGGCGCGGCGCGGCTACGCGCGCGTCATGCACAGCTACTACCCATACCCGCTTTACCTGGACCTCTACGCGCGGCCGGGGATGCGCCTCGGCCGCGATATCCCCATCAACGGCGGCTTCGCGGGCGCGGGGCCACGCGCGCCGGGCTGGGCGCTGCCGCCGGCCGGCGTCGCGCTCGACCCCACAACGACAGGCGCCCGCGCGCTGACCCTGACCAACGCGGCCCTCGCCGAGAGCATCGCCGCGACATCTGTTCCAGCGCGCAGCGGGCGCCTGTACACGCTGTCGTTTGGGGCGCGGTCGCGGCTGCGCGCGGGCGGAGTCAGGAGCTTCCTGATCTGCCTATCGGCGGCGGGGGCGTTCAACCTGATCGCGCCCGATGGCGGCGGCGCTACCATCCCCAACGACGGCGCCTGGCATACGGTACGCATCGCGGCGCTATGCCCTGGGGGGACGACCCACGCGCGCGTCGACCTACGCAACAGCGGGCAGGGAACGGTCGGCTTCCGCGCGGTGAGCTTGCAAGAGCATTAAGCTGTATGATATAGGCATGCACAATCGTCTAATGCCTGGTCGTTTTACTGATCGGCGCGGTAGTGGTAGTGGGTACGTGATGTGGTATAGCCGTAGGCTGATCATGCTGGCGCTGGCGGTTCTCGCCGGCTCCGGCTCCGGCGCCATACCGCGTATCGGCGCGCCTACTGGAGCCGCCGGGACGCCGGCGGTGAGCGCCGCTGGCGCCGCGTCTGAGCCGATCCAGGAGAGCCAGCGGACGGAAGGGGCGAGCGCGCCGCTCACGGCCAGCCAGAGTGGCGCGCCGGCCGGAGCCAACGCCGTCCCAACCGGCCTGCCGCAGGCGATGCGGTTCATGACCGGCGCGACAGCCGCGGGCGGAACGCGAACGCCACGACGTGACCATCACGCGGGGGGACCGCCAGGGGCAGGCGTCACCGTCATGGCGGCCAGCCCCGCGCGCGATCTGACGGTCATGACGCGCGGCGCGGCGCCGGTCTCGCCCGCGCGACACGTCTTGTGCGCCGCCCACGGCGCCCGCGCCGGTCCACTCGCCTAATCTCCACACCCGTTCCGCTCGTAGTCTACTCCGCCACGCCAACCGTCCGCTGGCCGTATGCGTCATTTTCGCACGGTGCGCGGCGCTCCCAGTAGACGCGAAAATCCTGATTGACCCATGTAGGGCGCTATCCAAACGCGCCCCCTATTCTTTGTGGAGAACACCCCGCATGCGAAAGCGTAGCTTCTATACCTTCATAGGTATCATCATCGTCACGTTGCTGGCCATCGTGACGGACGTCTCGGGCCTCTCGAAGGCCTTCACCCTCAACCTGGGCCGCCCGATCACCGCGGTCACCGGTCTCGATCTACAGGGCGGCGCGCAGATCCTGCTGCGCGTCAACCTACCACACGGCCAAAAGCCCACCAGCGACCAGTTGAACGCGGCGAGCCAGGTCATCAATGCCCGCGTCAACGGCGGCTTCGGCGTGCGCGAGCCGATCATTCGCACCGTCAACAACGGCAACAAGTACTACATCAGCGTCGAGTTGCCGGGTCTCAAGGATAAAGACGTGCTGGGCGTCGAGAGTTCGCTGCAACACACCGGCGTGCTCACGATCGTCGGCAACGCCGCGACCCCGCTGAATAATGGCGCCTCGACGGCCAAGTTCCCGGTCATCGTCCACGGTACCGATATCAACCTGAGCAGCGTGGCTACCGGGTACGACCCTACCAGCGGACGGCCTCAGGTCACGTTCACCGTCAACAGCGGCGCGGCCAGCAGCCTCTCCACCTACACCACCAGCCACGTCGGCCAGTACATGGCTATCGCCCTCGACGGTAAGGTGTACCAGGACACGACGGTGCAGCAACCCATCCCCAACGGCGATATCGCCATCTCGACCCAAACGCTGCAGGACGCGCAGAACATTGCCACCGAGCTCAAGTACGGCGCGCTGCCGGTCCCGCTGTCGATTGAGTCGGTGCGGCAGGTCAGCGCCGAACTCGGCCCGGCCAACATCCGCGCCAGCCTCATCGCCGGCCTCGTCGGGCTGCTGATCGTGGTGGTGTTCATGGCGCTGTACTACCGCCTGCCCGGCCTGCTCGCCGACGGCGCGCTGATCATCTACGCGCTGGTCGTCTTCGCCGTGTTCAAGCTCATTCCGGTCACGCTGACGCTGGCCGGTATCGCCGGCTTCATCCTCTCCATCGGTATGGCCGTCGACGCCAATATCCTGATCTTTGAACGTATGAAAGAAGAGTTGCGCGCCGGTCTATCGGTCGCGGCCGCCGTCGACGCCGGCTTCGCGCGCGCGTGGCCGAGCATCCGCGACTCCAACGCCTCGACGATGATCACCTGCGCTATCCTGTACTGGTTCGGCAGCACCTTCGGCGCCAGCATCATCGTCGGCTTCGCCAGCACACTGTTCATCGGCGTAGCCATCTCCATGATCACGGCCATCCTGGTGAGCCGCACCTTCCTGCGGCTGGTTCTTGGCGCGGGCGCCCGCACGGCCAGCCCGGCCCTGTTCGGCGCTGAAGCGTAGGGGAAAGACGATGAATCTACTCAAGTATCGCTATCTGTACCTGTTGATCTCGGCCATCATCATCGTGCCTGGCATCATTTTCCTGCTGCTCGGTGGGCTCAAGCCGGGCATCGACTATGTGGGCGGCACCGAGATCACCGTGGCCATGCCGCTGCACCCGCGCGTCACGCCGACGGCCGACGGAGTTATTTCAGCCGTAAAAGGCGCGACCTACACCGCATCGAACGGCAAACAAACGCACTTCGATGAGGCGCAGGCGCAGAAGGTGGGCAACACCGATCGCGCGTTCCCCGGACGCACGGAATACCTCGTTCGCGTGCGCAACATCGGCGCCGACGTGACGGCGCAGGGCAACATCCTGAGCGCGCTACAGTCCAAGTATGGCTCCGGCGGCGCGACGACCACGGAAGGCGTGGCGCGCGTCCAACTCGACTCGGTCGGCGGCAGCGTCAGCAGCGACACGACGACGCGCGCGATTGACGCCGTGATCCTGGCGGCGATCGCCATCTTGCTCTACATGGCCTACGCATTCCGCAAGCTGCCGCACCCCTTCGTCTACGGCGGCGCCGCCATCGCCGCGCTGCTGCACGACGTGCTGGTGGTGCTGGGCCTGTTCGCCATTCTGGGCTATTTCTTCAACGTGCGCATCGACTCGTACTTCGTGCCGGCGGTGCTGACCGTGATTGGCTTCTCGGTGCACGACACCATCGTCGTCTTCGACCGCATCCGTGAGAACATGCTGCGGCGCACCGGAGAGTCCTACTACACGATCGTCAACAACTCGCTGGCGCAGACGCTCGGCCGCTCACTGACGACCTCGCTAACGGTGTTGCTGACCCTGCTCGCGCTGCTGCTGTTCGGCGGCGCCAGCATCCAGACCTTCATCCTGGCGCTGCTCATCGGCATCGCCAGCGGCACCTACAGCTCGATCTTCAACGCCACACCTTTGGCTGTGATGTGGGAGACAGGCGAGTTCAACCGCTTCTTTGGCCGTGGCCGCCGCAGCCAAAGCGACGCCGGCCCCACGATGCGCCCCGTCGCCTCGCGCGGCGGCGCAGGCACAGTGCGGTAGAGGACCCTCAGCCCCGACGGCCCTCACCCCCAACCCCTCTCCCTGACGCGGGAGAGGGGAGCCGCCCTATAACGTCACGGGTGATAGTAGGGGGAGGGCCGTGGAGATACGACACAGCACGGTTGAGCAGTCCGCTTCCGTCAGAATATAGCGCGGCGGCTCCCTCAGCATTACCCATACCTCGACGCGGCGGCTCCCCTCTCCCGCGCACGGGAGAGGGGTCGGGGGTGAGGGCCCCTTACCACTCCCCCTCAAGATAGACCGCCGTCCGCTCCTCGCGCACGACGCGCGGGCCGCGACTGTCGTCGTCGGGCGTGAGGGAGGTGACGCGCAGTTCGGCGTCAGCGAGCAGCTTGTCGCAGTGGGCCGCCAGCCGCGTACCCTGCTCGTAGAGCGCCAGGGCGCGATCAAGCGCGAGGCCGTCGCGCCGCATCTCCTCCAGCGTCTGTTCGAGCCGCGCGAAAGCCTCTTCGAAGCGTAGGGGGTCGGCGTCGCTCATCGCTTCGCTCCAGTCGATAGTCGATAGTCGATAGTCGATAGAAAAAGCGTTAGCATGTGCAAGACCCTTTCATCATATAGTTCCAATTAAACCCATCGACCATCGACTATCGACCATCGACTATCGACTCGCCCGTCGCGCAGACGTCGAAGGAGCCGTGCCGCACACGAACGCGCAGCAGTTCGCCGGGCGTGACATGCGCGGGGTCGTTGACGGCCTCGCCCCAGGCATTGGTGACGATGGCGTAGCCGCGCTCCAGCGTGGACAGGGGATTCAGGAGGGCGAGTTGGCTGCGCTTGGCGTTGAGCGTGGCCCTGCGCAGCGCCAGTGTGTGCGACATCGCGCCGTCCAGCGCCGTCAGCGTGTCGTCGACATGCTGGCGACGCACGCGTAACGCGGCAAGCGGATTGAGCAGCGTCAGGGTCCGCGTGGAGTTGACCACGGCGTGGCGGGCCGCGAGCAGGTTGTCGTCCATCTCCTGCCGCAGTCCCTCGCGCAGGGCCGCGACGTTCGCCGCGCACTCGCGCCAGTCGGGGACGACGGCGGCCGCGGCCGCCGAAGGCGTGGGCATACGCAGGTCGGCCACGAGGTCGGCGATGGTGATGTCAGTCTCGTGGCCCACGCCCGACACGATGGGCGTCTCGCAACCAGCGATAGCGCGCGCCACCTCCTCGGTATTGAATGCCCACAATTCTTCGAGTGAGCCGCCCCCGCGCACGACGAGGATGACGTCGATCTCCGCGCGTCCGTCTAGGCGCTCCAGCGCGGCGGCGATCTGGGGCGGCGCGCTATCGCCCTGTACCAGGGTCGGTGAGAGCACGACTTCGGCCAGCGGGTAGCGCGCGGCCAGCACGTGCAGCACGTCCTGCAGCGCGGCGGCGCCCGGCGACGTGACCACGCCGATGCGGCGGGGGAATAGCGGGACCGGGCGTTTGAGGTCGTCATCGAAGAGCCCTTCGGCGGCCAATTCGTCCTTCAGCTGCTCGAAGCGTTGGTGCAGGGAGCCCAGCCCCTCAGGCTGCACGAAGTCGACATAGAGCTGCACACTGCCCTGCGTTTCGTAGAGGCTGACGTGCCCGTGGGCGAGGACGCTGATCCCATGCTCGATGCCGCGCGCGCCATGACCGTGCCCGCGAAACAGCACGCAGCGCAACTGGCCCTCGTCGTCCTTGAGCGTAAAGTAGGTATGGCCCGCCGACGAGCGCGAGAGATTCGAGACTTCGCCGCGCACCCACAGATCGCCGAGCACGTCGTCGCTGCCGAGCAAAGCCTTGAGGTAGGTCGTGACCTCGCCGACTCGTAGAATATTGCTGGATATCATGGGAGTGATGCGGCCTGCGACTGAAGTCGCATGGCAAACCACGGCGACTGAAGTCGCAAAGGCCCATGACGGTCGCTATAAATCGTTAACACGGCAGGATGATACTTCCCATGCTAGACACTTCAGTGTCCGTTGTTTGCCATGCGACTTCAGTCGCAGGTTCCGCTTGTCAGCTACTCAAGCTCGAACAACGGCTGCCCGTACTCAACGGGGTGACCATCCTCCACCAGCACGCGGCGCACGATACCGGCGCTCTCGGCTTCGACCTCGCTGATGAGTTTCATCGCCTCGATCAGGCCGATGACCTGCCCCTGTTCGACAGGGTCTCCCACATGGAGGAAGGGCTCGCCCTTGGGTTCGGCCGACACGTAGAATGTGCCGACCTGCGGCGAGCGCAGCAGCGCCGGGATCGGAATGGACTCGTCCAGCACATCGGCGGAAACGGCGGACGCCTGGTTGGCCGTCGTGACATCGGGCAGTTGCCGCTCGATACGCAGGGCGAACGGGCCGTGCTCAACGACGAGCTCGGACAGATCGGTCCCTTCAAGGACGGCGATGAGGTCGGAGACCCGGCGTCGCCACGGCCCGTCGAGCCCTATGGAATCGGAAGCCATGGGTTAGACGCGCTCGATGTAGGTGTTGGTCCGCGTATCGACGCGGATGACGTCGTCGGTTTTCACGAACAGGGGCACCTGCACGACGGCGCCCGTTTCGAGCGTGGCCGGCTTGGTACCGCCGGTCGCGGTGTCGCCCTTGAAGCCCGGCTCGGTGTACGTGATGCGCAACTCGACGTTGGGCGGAAGCTCGATGCTCAGGGGTTCGTCGCCGTACGTGAGCAACTCGGCGCTCATACCGTCCTTGAGGTAGTTCTTGGCGTCGCCGATGAGCTTCTCATCGAGCGCGATCTGGTCGTATGTGTCGGCGTTCATGAAGTTGTACATACCGTCGGCCTCATAGAGGAACGTCACGGTGCTGTGGTCCAGGATAGCGCGCTGGAAGCGCTGGCCGGCCTGGAAGGTATTCTCCACGGTCGAGCCGGTGCGCAGGTTGCGCAGCTTGAGGCGCACCTGAGCGCTGCCGCGCCCGATCTTGATGTGGTTGAACTCCAGCACCGTCCACAGTCCATTGTCCATGTCGATCGTGATGCCGCGGCGAAGATCACCGGTGTTAATCATAGGGCTCCTCCAACAATATTATTCTAAAGCAGGGGCGTGTTATTGAGGCGTGCCAGCGCACTGGCTACCTTGTTGTGCCGTACAGAATATGCTCTTACCATGACTGCCAGGTTGGTGCCAGAACCAAAAGTACCGCGTAGCGGGTGGATTGACCGTCGCTTCGATCGTGGCTACCGTTGGCTCCGAAATAGGCAGCGGCGGCAAACCTGGATTCTGGTAGGTGCTGAAAGGGCTATTAACACTCTTCAAGTTTAAATGGTCGACATTCGGCCACCAATCCCCTTTATGTCCAAGCGCGTATTGTACTGTGGGATCAGCGCCCAACGTCGGAAACTGGTTACTGTGATCGTTCAAGCGGTTAAGATAGACGCTCGCAATCAAACCAACGTCCGCGTTGGTGCCGGCCTCTCGCTGCACGATCGACGCCATCTTTATGGCCTTAAAGAAGGAGCCATACGTCTTTTTGCCCTGCTCTTGCACCTGCGGCGATACCTTTGCGGCAAAGTTGTTCAGCACGGTACTGAGGGCGCTATGGGCCCCCTGATTGGGAACAAAATTGTACGTGTCAGGCAATAGGTAGCCTTCCAGTGTAGCTCCCACAGGTTGATTGCTCAAAAAAGCGTACGTGGGGAAAGAGCTCTTCCCCTTCTGGACCTCGTTCATCACGTCGGCATACGTCGCCACATGAGCGTCTGCCAGTGCCTGCGCCACCTGCTCGGCGCGCCAGCCGGGGTAAATCGTAACCGTTACCTGATCCGTGACGACGGGTGCGGCAATAGCCCGCGCGATCTCATCAAAGCTCATGCCGGTACGTAGCGTGTGCGGACCAGCCGTCCAACTGGTCCCACTGAGATAGCGTATGTAAGCGTAGAAAACGGTGGAGTTGCCGACTATGCCCTTGTCTTGCAGTAGTGTCGCCAGTTGAGACGCGCTCTCGCCTTGGGGAATGGTGACGGTTACGGTCTCTTGCTGCTGGTTGCTCGCCACGGGCGTGCGGTAGCCATGCGTGATGTACTGGCTCGCCAGATAGATCGCCACGGCCATGATAACGACGAAGAGCACGAGCGAGAGCAGCGTGCGCCCCGTATCGCGCTGGCGCGGGCCGCTGCGCACGTTGCCGTAGGCCGTGGCGCGCGTCCCATAGTAGCCGCCGGAGGCGCGCGTGACGCGCTCTGTCCGCAGGCGCTGTAGTTTGTCTACACGGGGGTCGCGGGCCATACTCTACGCTCCTTCAAGCGCCATGTCCGGCGCGGCTGGTATTATATCTAACGCGTTTGGCGCGTCAGACGCGCCGATGTGACCGATTCCATCGAGATAATCTTGCAGGATAACCGCGGCGGCGACGTGGTCGATGCGCTCACCGGGTTTGGGGCGGCGGCCACGCGTGGCCGTGATGTACTCCGCGGCCTCCACGCTAGAGAGGCGCTCGTCGCAAAACACGGTGTCGAGCCCTGCGCGGCGCAGTACGTTCGCGAAGCGCAGCGTGCGGCGCGCCTGCGGCCCCAGCGAACCGTCCATGTTGTACGGCAGTCCGATGACCACGGCTTCGGCCTCCTCCTGGTCATAGACGCGCCGCACGACGGCGGCATCGGCCTGGAGTGAGGAGCGGCGCATCGTACGCAACGGCGACGCGATGCCGCTGGCCGCGTCGCCCGCGGCGAGACCGATCCAGCGGTCTCCTATGTCAAGTCCAAGATAACGCACGTTTGGTATTGTACCATGAGGCTCCAAACATGGGATGCTTTATTGCGCCGGCTGCACGGTGATGTGGATACGCGAGGGGTCGCTCGGCACATGGTCGGCCCAACTCGGCGAGAGGTCCAGGTTATACTTCGCGATACCCTGGCTATCGAGATACGACAGCGCGGCCTCTTTCGATTGCCCGGCGATCTTGGCGCGTATGGCGTCGGGATTGAGCGTCGGGGCCGTGCGTGCGGTCGCCTGGAGCGAGATCGAGTTGTCGGGGCGCCATGTCGCCGTGTAGGCCACGCTGCCAGGGATAAGGTCCCGTGGCATCCCGATCGACGTCTGTGCGGCCTGCTGCAGGTCGGCCTTGTGCACGTAGACGGCGTGCAGCACCAGGGAGAGCGCGAGCGTCGCGGACGTGTCGCCCTGGTTGAGACGCCATTGGACGGGTGACCGCGCCTCCCAGAGCGTGTGCTGCTCCACCCCTCCGACGACGACGGTGTCGGCGATTTTCTGGCGCGCCTCCGCTTCGAGTTGGGCGAAGAGCTTGCGCGCGGCCGCGTCGACATCGCTTTGCAAGGGAATCTTCTGGGTCGTATTGGTGCCGCCGGTCGTAGCGGCCGCGTTGGTCACGCTCAGGATGCTTATCGCGGCAGGGGCGTACTGGATCGCCTTCGCCGGCACGTTGCCGCTCGTCCCACCGACAGCAGCCTTGATAGCGACGGCGGCCTTGCCGTATACCGCGCCGTCGAACGTGAACCGCGCCGCGGGGACTGTGATGCCCTGTGTGGTGACGAACGAGTGGGCGTTGAGGTACGTGGTGAACGCGCTGCCGGACGGCACGACAACCGGGTGGCCGGATGGGTTGCGCAATTCGATCTGTCCGGTGGCGACGGCGCCCGGCACGGTTTGTGTCCCGTTGACGGGGAGCGTCACGCTGCCTGCCACCTGCGGCGCGCTGGGATATAGCCGCGTGTACACGCCCGACCTTTTGCGCGGGGGCGCCGTCGTGTACGTATGTACGATGACGGGGTTCTCGGCCGTGACGGGGATGGCGCGCGCCCGCACCGTCAGCGTCGCGCTGGGGTTGAGGAGCGATGTAGCCAGCCATAGCAGCAGGGCCAACAGCACGAGCCCCAACAACACCGGCGCCAGCACGCGCGTCAGCCCTTCCGAGCCGAGCAGATTCAACCAGCGCCCACGCCGCCGCGCGACTCGCCCACGCGTGGGCCGATCCCTGGGGGGCGGACCACCCGTAACGGCGTCGCCGGGCGGAAGGCTATGGGCGTCGGCTGCTCCGGCGGTAAAGGCCGCGCTGGTGGCGCCACGGCCGGTTGGGCCACCGGCCGCGCCACGGGCGCCTCGGCTTGCCGCCTTGGCGCCGCCACTGTGGCCGCGCACATTCAGCCGCTCCGCCCCCTGTGGCCGCTCCGCTCCCTCCGTCCCCTGAGGCCGGTCGCGCGAGGTGTCGCTCTCCGGCGCCGCGTCAGGAGGAGAAGACGCGGATGGCGCGCGCGCCACAAGCCGATAGGTCTGGGACGTGCGTGCGGCGCTCGTTTGTCCGGCGTCATCGCCATCGCCATGCCCGTTGTCGGCGTCATCGCGCGCCGTACTGTCGCCGGGCGGTACGACCGTATGCGGCGCCGTCAGGGCCTCGTGCGCGTCGCTTACCTCGCTCGTCCCATTCTCACCGGCAAGGGACGTTTCCGCAAGGGAAGGGTCGGACGCCTCGTCGGGTGGAGGAGCCTTGGGCAGGAGGCACGCGGCCTCTGCAACCGACGCGGCGACGGGGATGCCCGCCGCGCGCACATGCGCCATCACCGAGCGATCTTCGCTGACCACAGCGACGGCCGTCCCCAGCGCCTGGGCGCGGCGCGCGAGCAGCTTGGCCCCCACCACACTATTGAGCGCGCGCGCGTGCGGCGGCAGCACCAGGATGCAGACGGCGCGCGTGGTCAGCCGGTCGAGGATGGCCGGCAGTTCATCGTCGGGATCGACGCGGATTGTGGTAGCCATGTGCTCGCCTCCGCTCGCTAGTAGTCAGTAGTCGGTAATCAGTAGTCAGTAATACGCCGGATAGTAGTTTGTAGCGCCATTACCGCGCACGTTAGCACATGTTTACTGACTACTATGTTAGATGCCCATGCGCTGGACGGTCTGTTGCAGCGCGTCGTTGACGACGCCACTCTCGCGCTCGAGCGCGAGCACCTGGTAGGCCAGGCCCAGCGGAGTCACGTCGCGCGGCTCGGTCAGGCGGCCCGTCGTATCGTGCATCGCGCCGATGTCGGCCGGCGTCAGGATCTTGATCTCGGCGGCGCGCGACATCGCCAGTTGCCCCGTCCAGTCGAAGCCCTCCAGCATCTTTTGCAGGTCGGGCAGCCCACTGCTGCCGCCGCACAGGTAGATGTACGGCGGCAGTTGGCCGTCACCGCCCAGCTCTTCCAGCAGGAGGTGCACGCCGTCCATCCACGTCTGCACGTCGGAGGCGAGGGCGTTGGCGATCCACACGCTATCCGTCGGGTCGAGCTCGCCGCGCGCGTAGCGCAGCTTGAGGTTCTCGGCCGCGTCGAACGAGAGTGAGCGGCGCATCGCCACGCGCTTGGTAAAAGCGCGGCCGCCCAAGGCGAATGTTTTGGTGCCCTCGATGCCGCCATTGCGCAGCAGCGCCACGTCGGTAGTACCGCCGCCGATGTCGATCACGATGCCGCCGTAGTCGAGCGCCGGGCGGTCCGTGAGCGCGCTGGCCACGGCGTAGGGTTCGGCGACGATGGCTAGCAACTCCAGGTCGAGCGACTCCACGATTGTCCGCATCGCGCCGACATGCACGAGTGGCGCGAAGGCGTTGAAGACCGTTACGGTCAAGTGGCGGCCCTGGAAGCCGACCGGGTTGGAGACGGCGTGCCCGTCAATGCGCACTGAGACGACCGCCGAGTTGACCAGGCGCACGTCGATGCCCTCCAGACCCGTCTCCCAGGCGATCTGCTCGCCGACCTGGTCCAGCGCCGTCTTCTGCACCTTCTGCAGCACGCGCTCGATCTCCTGCACGGACAGCTTCTCCCACGGCTTGGGCCGCTCCACCGTCGTCGTCGTGGATAACCCCTTGGTCAACTCCCCGGCCATGCCCACCACCGTGTCGCGTCCGCCGACGCCGGCCATGATCTCGGCCTGCTCCAGCGCCAGGTGGCAGTTCTCGACCACCGCTTCGATGTCGGTCACCAGCCCGTTGTCCATGTCAAGGTGTCCCTGGGGTTGCCGGCCAACCCCCAGTACTTCGCCGTGCCCATCGTCGTCGATGGTGAAGACGAGCGCCTTGGCCAACTCCGTGCCCACGTCAAGCACGGAGTAGTAGGCTCGGCCGTCGTCGCGCCCGTCGCGTCCGAAGGGCAACCGTCCCGGCAAGCGCAGCGCGTCGCGCCAGTTTTTAACCATTAATACTAGCCCTCAGCAATCAGTAGTCAGCAGTCAGCTTAACGCTGATCGCCATCGGGTAATTGACGTAATAGGTTACGCGCGGCCGCGAGGCCGTCCTCTGTTTTGGTAGGATCGGACGCGCTGCCTTGCGCCCAGGTCGGGTTTCCGCCGCCCTTGCCGCCCGCCGCCGCCGTCGCCGCGCGCACGAGGTCGCCCGCGCGTACCCCCTTGGCGTCGAGTCCCTGCGTCGCCGCCGCGGTGAACACGGCGCGCCCGCCAACCGCCGCGCCGAGCACGATGACACAGGGGGCAAGGCGCCCCTTGAGCGCGTCGCTGATGCTCTTGAGGTCGTCGGCCGAGCCGGCGTCGACCCGCTGCACGACATACTGAAAACCATCTTTTTGTTCCGGCTTGGCGCCGTCGCCCGGTCCACCGGCCGTCAGGCCCTGCACCTTCAAGGCGGCGATCTCCTGCCGCGCCGCGTTTAGCTGCCGCTCCAGGGCGCGCGCGTTGTCGCGCAGCGCTTGGATACGCGCGCCGAGTTGGGCCGGCTGGGCGTCGAGCGCGACGGCCAGTCCGTTCAGCCGATCCATCTGTCCCCGCGCGTGCAGGTAGGCCGCCTCGCCCGCGACGCACTCGATGCGCCGCACGCCCGCGCTGGCCGAACTCTCCGAGAGAATAAAGAACGCGCCAAGCTCACCGGTGCGGCGCACATGGGTGCCGCCGCACAGTTCACGCGATGGACCCATCGTGACCACGCGCACCTCGTCGCCGTACTTCTCGGTGAAGAGGGCCATGGCGCCGGTCTTCATCGCCTCGGCGTAGGGCAGCACGGCCGTTTCGACGGGCAGGTCGGCGCGGATCAACTCGTTGACCTTGTGCTCGACGAGGCGCAGCTCATCGGGCGTCATTGGGCGTGGCAGGTTGAAGTCGAAGGTGAAGCGCGTTGGCTCGACGACCGAGCCCTCCTGGTGCACGCTCTCACCGAGCACGTCCTTGAGCGCGCGGTGCGCCAGGTGCGTGGCCGAGTGGTGCCGCGCGGCGCCGGCGCGCAGATGGGGATCGACCCGCGCCGACACCTCGTCGCCCACGCGCAGGGGCTGGCCCTCGACCGTGCCCGTGTGCACGACGATGGCGCTGCCCTTGGGCCGCTCCGTGTCGACCACGCGCAGCATCATGCCGCCGTGGGCGCCGATGTCGGCTGACGTGTCCGCTGACACGCCCTCTAAGAGCGTGCCCTTGTCGCCCACCTGGCCACCCGAGGCGGCGTAGAAGGGCGTGCGGTCGAGCACGACCTGCACCGTGTCGCCCGGCGCGGCCTCGCGCACCGCCGCGCTGTCCTTGACGATGCCGGCCACGCGCGCCGTCGCGTCGAGCGTGTCATAGCCCAGGAACTTTGTCGTACCGATGGCAGGCATGACTGTTCCTTGACCTTCAAGCTTTACTCCAGCTTCAAAAGTCCCCATTCCCTCAACTGCAGAAGCCGCCATTTTCTCGGCGATCTCGCCGTAGGCCGTGTTGTTGCGCGCGGCGGCGAAAAAGTCCTGCCCCGCGCCCGAGATGCGGCTGTGCCGCTCCTCGGCCACGCGGTAGGCGTCCATGTCGATTGTCAGGCCGCGGTCGCGCGCCAGGTCCTGCGTCAGCTCCAGCGGGACGCCGTGCGTCTGCCGCAGGTCGAACACCGCCGCGCCATCTATGAGACCGCCGGAGGCCGAGCGCTCCAGCAGCGCTTCGATCAGCACGATGCCGCGCTCCAGCGTCTCCAGGAATTGGCGCTCCTCGGCGTCGGCCACCTGTGCGATGTACTCCCGCCGCTCCGCCAGCGCGGGGTAGCCCTCTTTCATCATGTCGACGACGGCGGGGACGACCACATCGGCCAGGAAGGGGCGGCGCAGCCCGAGCTGGCGCCCGTTCATGACAGCGCGGCGCAGCAGGCGGCGCAGGATATAGCCGCGGCCGTCGGGGCTCGGCGCGACGCCATCGGCGATCAGGAAAGTCAGCGCACGGCCATGATCGGCGACGATGCGCAGCGCGCGGTTGAGCGTTTCATCGCTGTAGGAGACCCCGGCCGCGTTGGCGACAGCCTCGATCAGCGGCCAGAAGCAGTCGGTCTCGTAGACCGACTCTTTGCCTTGCAACAGCATGGCCCAGCGCTCCAGTCCCGCGCCGGTGTCGACGTTCTTGGCGGCCAGCGGCTGCAGCGAGCCGTCGGGCAGGCGGTTGTACTGCGTGAAGACGTTGTTCCAGAACTCCAGGAAGCGGTCGCAGTCGCAGCCGGGCTTGCAGTCGGCGCGGCCGCAGCCATACGCCTCGCCGCGGTCGTAGAAGATCTCCGTGTCGGGGCCGCAGGGACCGGTATCACCGGGGGCCCACCAGTTGCCCTCGTCGCCCAGCGCCACGATACGTTCGGGCGGCACGCCCATGCGCCGCCAGATCGCCGGGCTCTCCTCGTCGCTGTCGTGAACGGTCACCCAGATGCGCTCCCGAGGGAAGCGCAGCACGTCGGTGATGAGCTCCCAACTCCAGGCGATGGCCTGCTCCTTGAAATAGTCGCCGATGGACCAACTGCCCAGCATCTCGAAGAAGGTGAGGTGGCTATCGTCGCCGACCTCCTCGATGTCGACGGTGCGCAGGACGCGCTGCACGTTGACGAGGCGGCGGGCGGGCGGCTCGGCCAGCCCTAGGAAGAACGGCTGCACCTGCATCACACCGGCGCTGGTCAGTAGCACGGTGTCGTCGTCGGGGATGAGCGACACATTAGGCAGCAGCACATGGCCGCGCTCCAGAAAGAAATTGATGAATAGGGAACGGATGTCGTCTTTGGTCACCGGGTGCGCCTCTTTTGTAGCAATCAGCAGTCAGCTATCAGCCGTCAGCTGATAGCTACGATGCCCAAGTATTTTTGTCTATCTGTATGTTACAGAATTAGCCCGTAAAGCCCACGCGTTTAGCCCAGGATACGAGGGCTTCACTCGCTGTAGCGGCTTTAGATGTAGCTTGCGCGGGCTGTAAGATATCATATACTGACGGCATGGGCACACAAACACTCACGCTCAAACTCCCGTTCCTGCGGCTCAACGCAACAAAAGCCGCTGAATTTGCGCGGTTGCAGGACATCAACACGGCGACGGCTAACGCGATACTGTCCATGCCCAAAGAGGAGCAGGGCGTGCTGACCACGGCGCACTTCGGCCATGTGGAGGTGGGGTCGGCCTGGATGAACCAGACTATTCGCAACGCACGGGCCAAGACAGGCGTCAAGCGATTTAAGGCGTTGCCGCTGGAGACCAACAACCAGAACTGGACGCTACACAAAGTGGGCGACACCTATTCGCTTGGTTTTGGGCTATGGCGCGGTGCCAAGAAGCGGATACCGCTGGATATGTACGGGGCACACGCCGCGTGTTCGCTCGACGCCATCCTCAACGGGACGGCCAAGAAAGGGGGCCTGAAACTATGGCGGTCGCGCCGGGGTCTCTGGTACGCGCTCGTCTCCGTGACAATGGAGGTTCCTGTCACGGAGGGTAGCAGCCAGTGGGTCGGCGTAGATCGTGGGCAGAATCATCTGGCCGTGGCGAGCACGCCCCAGGGGATGGCGAGGTTCTGGACGTTCGGGGTGGTGCGGCAGGCGCGGCGACACTATGCGGACAAGCGCCGCCGCTTGCAGAAAGCAGGCAAGCACAAGACGATCACGCGCCTGGAACATAAAGAGGCGCGGCTGGTGCGCCACGCTAACCACGTCATCAGCAAGCACATCGTCCAATTCGCGGTGGATCACGGTTGTGGTATTCGTTTGGAAAACCTGTCAGGCATCCGGCAGATCAGTAAGCAACGCAAAGACACGAAGCGCCAGGCCGACAAGAACCGCGACTACTGGCCCTACTTCGACCTCGAAACTAAGATCATGTACAAGGCAGCGCTGGCGGGCGTGCCCGTCGAGAAAGTGCCCGCCGCGTACACGAGCAAGAGTTGTTGCCGTTGCGGGGCCATCGGCCAGCGCGAACGGCATAGTTTCCGGTGCCCGCGCTGCGGGTATCGAGGACACGCCGACCACAACGCCAGCAGAAATGTCGGGCGCTGGGTCGGGGCGTCCTGCCCGGTGGTGCTTGAGAGGGGCGTCGGTGTAATGCCGGCGTCTGTTTCGCCGGGCGCGGTCCATGACAGTCCGCAAGCTCCGTACGCGACCGACCCCGTGAGGGGCACGGCGCAAGAAGGAGAATCCCACTGGCTGTAGCTGTGGGAGTGTCAAGATAGACGCGATAAAAGAGGGAGCAGTACGGCATGGTTCATTTTGCGCCTGGAAATATGTTGACAGTTCGCGCGAGGCGGATCGGAAATTCGCGCGTAGCAGCCGCTCCAGTCGCGCCTGAACTGTCAACACGTATCTGAACCATGCCAGCAGTACACCCGTAAATATGGGCGTCCCACTCCCCCAAAGCTGATAGCTAACAGCTACATAAACGCGGTACGGCCGCGTGCGGGGTCCTTCTTGGCCTCCTCGAAACGGGCTTCGAGGTCCTGGCGCGTGCGGGCGGCCTGCGCCTGCCCCTCGGCGATCGCCACATCAAGCTGGGCGCGCGTCGACGCGATATAGCGCTGTATGGGCGCCAGCAGGTGAGCGAACGCCCCCTGCGCTTTTTGCACCGCCGTCGACGAGGCGGGCGTGACACTCGCGCCTGTCCAAGCGGCGCCGGTTCCCGACGGGTTAAACTGGAACGTTTCGGCGCGCGGGACGGGCGTCCCGTCGGCGTTGACGACGGTGTCGGCCGTGTCGCCCGCGCCTCCCGGCGGCAACTGCGCCCCCGGCTGCGGCCCCGATACGCCCGCGAAGATGCCACGACGGTTATAGAGCACGAAGGCCGCGGCGCCGATGGCGACACCGATGAGGATACGCGGTAAGACGCTTGATTTCTGCTCACTCATTTAGACTCTCTCCTTCGACATGGGGGCGCTAGGCTATATGCGCTATCTCGTCCGTATCTGTCAGCCGTAGTATACGCCAGGTCCGGCCCCCGCGCGGACAACCGCCGCAACGGCCCGTGGCGTCCGTGCGTAGGCCAAAGCAAGGTTAGCTGTATCGGCCAAGCCAGGGACCACCTCGGCCACGAAGGCGCGCTATGACAGAGCTAGCGCGGCAAGTTCCATGCCCGCCTCGATTCTCGTAGCGTCCGCGATCGATCGATGCTATTGAGATGGCCGACGTAGTGGCTTCCCTCAGCTTGAGTCGACCCAACCCTAGGAAGTATAGTGTAGGCAGGGATGTGGGTCGTGATTCCTCGCTGTCCGCATTTGCCCTAACCAAGGAGAAGCCTACATGACTCTCACCGTGCATTTGACACCCGAACAAGTAGACCGTCTACAGGCTGAGGCGGATCGCACCGGCATCCCTCTTACCGAATAGTTCATCTTCACAATAGAGAGTGGGACGGGTAAGCTAGAGGCAGACCGCCTGAATGGAGTTGCTGGAGGACCGCCCGATGCTGCTGCGCTCGCCCTACCTGAGCCGGAAACCGGCCATCTTTAA